>ENA-OQDE01000222-OQDE01000222.1-human-gut-metagenome-genome-assembly--contig:-NODE-222-length-36932-cov-5.089499_pt1 | contig 36932 bp, 37 predicted proteins | sample MGYA00242768_ERZ504595 | MGnify/ENA primary metagenome ERZ504595 (study PRJEB26092, sample SAMD00036307) | human gut metagenome | host: Homo sapiens | study: EMG produced TPA metagenomics assembly of... | reverse complement strand
AAGGAATCTGTTTTACAGACCATCTTGACATTGACTATCCGGACGAACCGGAGACATTTTTGCTGGATCTGCCGAATTATGTCTCTTCCGTGGAGGCAATGCAGGAGAAATATAAGGAAATTCTTCCGGTACGACTCGGCATTGAACTTGGGTTACAGCCGCACCTTGCCGGCATCCACGCCGACATCCTGTCCCAGTATCCGTTTGATTTCGTGATCGGATCCTCTCACGTCATGCACGGTGTGGATCCATATTATCCGGCTTATTGGGAAAACCACTCGGAGGAGGAAGGCTACCGGGAATATTTTGAGTCGATCTTAGAGAACATCGCCGCATTTGATGGTTTTGACGTATACGGACACATCGACTATGTGGTGAGATACGGTCCAAATAAAAATGCCAATTATTCCTATCAGAAATATGCCGACATCATCGATGAGATCTTAAAGGCTCTCATTATCAAAGGAAAAGGAATCGAGATCAACACCGGCGGTTTCAAATACGGACTCGGCCATCCGAACCCGGCCGAGGACATCATTAAGCGCTATCATGAACTCGGCGGAGAGATCATCACGATCGGTGCGGACGCACATCAGCCGGAGCATGTCGCATTTGATTTTGAAAAAGTTCCTTCTATATTAGAAGAAGCCGGCTTTACGCATTATACGGTATTTAAGAACAGGAAACCGGAATTTATCCCGATTCCCTGACCGGAACTGCTGTTAGGATGCCGGGGCAAATAGTGCACTCAAGTTTATTAATTGGCAAATTGCACCAGCCGATATATTGTGAATGCACTATTTGACCCCGGCATCCTGTCATTTTAACGTCTCACTGTGATTTAACACCGACGTACTATATAAAAACAGCACATCCTGATCTTTAAAATCAATATAGTTTCCAATCCGCTCCACGGGCAGATACCGGATATCCACCAGTGTGATCTTCGCATAATCTTCTGCCAGGAGTGGGGCGATGCTGCTTCCAAAGGAATCCCGGAACATGACCAGTTCCCGGTCTGTTTTCGCATTCGGATTTTCAATCGATATCAGGGATTTCGATCCTCCCAGAAAAATCTCATACATATCATTCCCCGTTGTTTTTTCCATGTCGTAAATCTTATTTTCCGCACGGTTTTCATAATCATACACGATACAGTTTTCAAGCACGTCATTATTCAGATAATACAGTGTATCAGGCTGTCCATGAAGTGCGAGCTGTCCATAATAGACACCGTAAAATGGATTTTCCAGTTCTTTTGTTTCGTATTCTGTCGCCGGATTTACCCCCATTGCCCCAGCGAGGTGCCGTGCCACATCCGTGATCTGTTCCTGCCGCCAGTGTGCATCTGTGCGGTAATAGTCCGAAAGTTCAAGATCCCCAAATATGTCAATATACTGTGCATATTTCGTCCCATCTCTCATCTGCGCCGTCAGCATATCATAATCCATGGACGGATAACCATTTTCATCTGCCAGAAAATAACTTTTGTCCGGCACGATCGCCAGATAGATATCTGTGTCTGTATCCGAAAGGTAACGATCATAGACTTCCCCAAAACGCGTGACGGCATATTGCAGTGAATCCGCATGAAGCGGATATTCCATTTTGGCAATATAGCCATCTTTGATATAAAGTCCATGCTGGTCTCTCTGCCCCAGCACATACATGGAAAACGCTGTCTTTAATGCACGAAACTGCTCCCGTAACGGAAACTGGTCTTTTGCATACGACTCAAATCCACTCATAAAAGTACCATCTTTCATGTTTTCCACATTTATTTTCGGAAACTGTGCAAGTTTTCTGCGCTCTGAGATAGAAACCGTATCATCACTTTTCGCAATATTTCCTGTTAAGAATCCAAACAGGATCAGTGCCGTCACTCCAACAGTGATCCTGTCTTTTCGCTTTGTTCCCATAATCGCCCTCAAAATCTGAAATATAAAAACGGATTGAATGAACCATCTACCAGAAATGCCACACAAAGAAGCAGTAACATTACCAGCAGGAGAATTTCTGCAATGTCAAGCGTCTGCTTTAAGCCTTTCTTTTTCTGCAATCTTCCATATAATCTCGCAGGAAGCGGCGTCGCCCGATCACCGCAGTCAGGATGATCACTGCATAACTTTTCAGATAATACAGGTTCTCTGTCGTAACCGGTTTTATCTGTCCCCCGCCAAACATAGATACGATGCAATCCCAAAAATCCGCCACGGAGGATGCATTAAAAAGCACAAACCCGATCAGCACAAAAAACAGCACATGCAGGTGTCCGACGATCTTATGTTTTTTTAAATAAGGCAACAGCCATGCTTTTTCAATCAGTAAAAGCACCGCATACATTAGTCCCCACAGGATAAAATTCCATGCCGCCCCATGCCAGAATCCGGTTGCCATCCACACAAGAAAAATATTGAAGATCCACCGCACAGGTTTTACATGACTGCCGCCCAGCGGGATGTAAAGATAATCCCGGAACCATGCGCCAAGTGAAATATGCCATCTGCGCCAGAATTCGGTAATGCTCGCAGAACAATAAGGATAGCGGAAGTTTTCCGGAAATCAAATCCAAAAACAGCTCCCAGTCCGACCGCCATATCGCTGTACCCGGAAAAATCAAAGTAAATCTGAAGCATAAAGCTACCGCATACATCCAGAAAAATAAAACCGATTTTTCCTCGGAAGCCTGAAACTGTCCGATCAGCTCCCCGAGTACATTTGCGATCAGTATCTTTTTTGACAGCCCGGTCACAAATCTTCGAATTCCATATGCACATTTTTCCACGCTGTGAGTGCGGTTTTCAAGCTGACTTCTGATATCCGAATAGCGCACGATCGGCCCTGCAACGAGCTGCGGAAACATTGCAACATAGGCAGCAAACGTGAGCAGATTTTTCTGTGCCGGGACATCTCCCCGGTATACATCTACCGTATAGCTGATGACCTGAAATGTATAAAAACTGATGCCAAGCGGCATTGCAATGCTAAGCAGTGGAATTTTCTGCCCTGTCAGCACATTGAGATTCTGTATGAAAAAATCGGCATATTTGCAATAGATGAGCGGAAAAATTTCCAATAAAACAGCGGCAGCCAAAAGAATTTTTGACTGCCGTTTATTCTGACATGTACCGATCAGACGGGCAGACAGATAACCAGCTAAGATGACTGCTGCCATCACCGGCAGGTATTTCGGTTCTCCCCATCCATAAAAGATCAGACTCCCCAAAAGAAGCACTGTATTTTTCATCCGCCCCGGAGCCAGAAAATAAACCAGCACCATACACGGAAGAAAATAAATCAAAAACGTGATACTTGAAAATAACATTTATACGATCCCGTCCTCACTGATGACTTTCGCGTTTTCATAAGTCTGCGTGAGTTTGTCTTTAAACGTGTTTACCAGTTCTTCATTTCCAAAAACAGATACCAGATAATCATCCAACGAAATTACAACCAGCTTGTCCGGAAATCCACACATCCACTGTCTGCCCATCACATTTTCCTTGAGGTCTGCCGCTACGCTCTTTACATCATCTGCATTTTTCAGATGATAGGCACCGCAGGTAAATGTGTTCGCATTCATCATGTGCATGATGGAAGCCGCATTATCGATCTTTTCCGCATCCGCCGCCGGAAAGCCAAGCATGCGGTCTAATTCATCCGCATCCGTGATCCCAAATGTCCCCGGCGCATCCTCTGTCATATTTTCTTCCGTCATATCTCCGCCTGCGATGGCGAATTTCTCGTCTTCTTCGTAGCTGTTCCAGACTGTGGTAAGAAGCTCTTTGGCATCTTTGATCTCTGTCTTTCCTGATGAATCCCTGCTGTCTGTTTTATTTCCACAGGCAGCAAGTGACATTGCAAGAAAAATTGAAAGCAATAGTATTATAAATTTTTTCATGTTCGCCTCCATTTTTGTTTTGTTTGGTTTTATTTTTCTCATCGTATCATGTTTTATACCGGGTGGAAAGAGAATATTCCATTTTCTTTAATATCTTCTCACGATCCGATCAACACATTTTTTCCTTCAAATGCAAATCCATAATGTCTGATCTTCTCTTTTGGTATTCCCCGTGCCAACAGTTCGGCATCATAATTTTTTTCTTTGATCTGCACTAGTGCTGACTGTACTGTTTTCTTCAAGTGTCTGCTCTTTTTTATTATTTTTTACCTTAAACTCCAATATAATTGCTGGTATTTTTGTTTTTTCCCGCTCTTTCGGAACCATCATGACATCATATCTGCCAAAGCCGCTTTCCCGGTTTGACCTGATTTCATAGATATCTGTCTGGTCTGCTATTAGTCCAAGCACAAATCCATGATAAAATCTTTCCGGTTCCTGATTTCCAGCGCCTTCACTTCCGACATCAAAATAACTAAACGTCGGTTGGGTTCCCCACACTTTGAAATCGGAATAACAATATATTTTTTTAAGATTTATTTTATAAAAAAACTCACAGAAAGGATTTTTTGATTTTCCTTTCTGTGAGATCTTTTAAAATTGTCCAAGGAGAATAAATATCTCTTCCCTTTTAATATTGTCTCTTATTTAAAATAAGCTACACCGGACTCAAAGATTTTAAGATCCTGCTCTCCGTAAATGTTCATTGCCACGCTTCTGTCACGTCTCTCGGAATGAGCCATCTTGCCGAGCACACGTCCATCCGGGCTTGTGATACCCTCGATGGAACAGTAGGAACCATTGACGTTCCACTCTTCGTCCATGGTCGGAACACCTGCCTCATTGACGTACTGTGTTGCAACCTGACCGTTTGCAAACAGTTTATCAAGCCATTCTTTCGGTGCAACAAAGCGTCCCTCTCCGTGGGATGCCGGGTTGCAGTAAACTTTTCCAAGTTCCGCCTGTGCTAACCACGGGGACTTGTCGGTGACAACTTTTGTGTATACCATCTTGCTGATATGGCGTCCGATCGTGTTGTAGGTCAGTGTCGGGGAATCTGCTGCCTGCGGGCGGATTTCGCCGTAAGGTACCAGTCCTAATTTGATCAGTGCCTGGAATCCGTTACAGATACCAAGGGCTAAACCGTCTCTCTCATTTAACAGTTTCATAACTGCCTCTGTCATCTTTGCGTTGCGGAATGCGGTTGCAAAGAATTTTGCAGATCCTTCCGGCTCATCACCGGCGGAGAATCCACCCGGGAACATGATGATCTGTGCCTGGTCGATTGCCTTGGTAAATTCATCTACGGACTCACGGATGTCCTCAGCATTTAAGTTTTTAAATACTTTTACGATCGTATCCGCACCTGCGCGCTCAAACGCTTTTGCACTGTCGTACTCGCAGTTGGTTCCCGGGAATACCGGAATAAATACGGTCGGTCTTGCCACTTTATGTTTGCATACATAAACAGAATCTGCATGATAAAGATCTGTCTTTACTTCCTCTTTATCTTCGGTTGCACGAGTCGGGAATACTTTCTCCAATGTGCCTGTCCATGCGTTCAATGCCTCATCGATCGCAAGTTTCATATCGCCACAGATAAATGCTGCTTTCTCATCGACAGCACCTGCTCTCTTTACGTTTGCAGATAAACCTGCATTCTGCAGTGCCTCGTAAACTTCTGCAGTCTTGCCTGCCGGAACTTCTGCCACGACATTACCAAAGCCCGGAGCAAACAGTGTATCAGTTGTCACATCGGTATCTACTGTCACGCCAAGTTTGTTACCGAATGCCATCTTTGCAAGTGCTGCTGCAAGACCTTTTCCGTCAAGCGCATATGCGGAAACGATCGCACCTTTCTGGATCAATACATGAACCGCATCATAAAGTTTCATGACCTGTGCGTAAACCGGCACGTCATATTCGTCTTTGTCGATCGTAAAGTATAACAGTTCATTTCCTGCTGCCTTTAACTCCGGTGTGATGATATCCTGCTCTTTTGCCACATCCACTGCAAAGGAAACCAGTGTCGGCGGTACATCAATATCATTAAACGTTCCTGACATGGAATCTTTTCCACCGATAGATGGAAGTCCAAAACCGATCTGTGCATTGTAAGCTCCGAGAAGTGCTGCAAATGGCTGGCTCCAGCGCTTCGGATCCTCGTTCATTCTGCGGAAGTATTCCTGGAATGTAAAACGGATCTTTTTATAATCACCACCTGCGGTCACGATTCTTGATAAGGACTCTAATACCGCATAGATCGCACCGTGGTACGGGCTCCAGCTTGCTAAATACGGATCAAAACCATATGCCATCATGGTTACTGTATCACATTTTCCATGTGCAACCGGAAGTTTTGCAACCATGGACTGTGTCTCTGTGAGCTGGTATTTTCCACCGAATGGCATGTAAACACTTCCTGCACCGATGGAACCGTCAAACATCTCCACAAGACCTTTCTGGGAGCAGACATTCAAATCAGCCAGCTCTGCAAGCCATGCTGCCTTCATATCGTTTTTCGCAACCGCATCTGCAACTTTTGGTGTAGAGATCTTATTTAAGTAATTATCCTCCGGTACCGGCATATCCACTGCAACGTTCGTCTCCTGATGCGCACCATTGGTGTCTAAGAATGCACGGGAGATATTTACGATCTCTTTGCCTCTCCACTCTAAAACAAGTCTCGGCTCCTCCGTTACAACGGCAACTTCCACTGCCTCTAAGTTTTCCTCCGCTGCGTAGCCTAAGAAGGTCTTGACATCCGAAGGAGATACCACAACTGCCATACGCTCCTGGGATTCTGAGATTGCAAGTTCTGTTCCGTCTAATCCGGCATATTTCTTCGGCACTTTGTCAAGCTGTACGCGAAGTCCGTCTGCAAGCTCACCGATTGCTACAGACACACCGCCCGCACCGAAATCGTTGCATTTTTTGATGATATGGGCAACTTCCTCACGGCGGAACAGGCGCTGGATCTTGCGTTCTGTCGGCGGGTTACCTTTCTGTACCTCGGCACCGCAGACTGCTGTGGACTCTGTGTTGTGCGCTTTTGAAGAACCTGTGGCACCACCGATACCGTCACGTCCGGTTCTTCCTCCAAGTAAAATGATGATGTCACCCGGATCAGAGGTCAGTCTCTGTACGGCACGTCTTGGAGCAGCACCCATGACCGCACCGATCTCCATACGTTTTGCCACATAGTTTGGATGGTAAACTTCTTTGACGTATCCGGTTGCAAGACCGATCTGGTTACCGTAAGAGCTGTATCCGTGTGCAGCTTCTCTCACCAGTTTTTTCTGTGGAAGTTTTCCGGAGATCGTCTCGGAAACAGGAACCGTCGGATCTGCGGCACCGGTCACACGCATTGCCTGGTAAACATAGGTACGTCCTGACAACGGGTCACGGATCGCACCGCCAAGACAGGTAGCGGCACCACCAAACGGCTCGATCTCGGTCGGATGGTTGTGTGTTTCATTTTTGAAATTAACCAGCCACTCCTCTGTCTTTCCGTCTACTTCTACCGGAACAACGATGGAACATGCATTGATCTCATCGGACTCTTCCTGATCCTGTAACTTTCCTTCTTTTTTCAGACGTTTCATTGCCATCAGGGCAAGATCCATCAGACATACAAACTTATCACTGCGTCCTGCATACAGGTTCTTGTGGGTATTTAAGTAATCCTCATAAGTCTCTTTCATCGGCGCGCAGTAATAACCGTCATCAAATGCCACATTTTTAAGTTCTGTGGAAAATGTGGTATGACGGCAGTGATCAGACCAGTAGGTATCTAACACACGGATCTCCGTCATGGACGGATCGCGTTTTTCATCGTTCTTAAAATAATTCTGGATATGTAAAAAGTCTTTGAATGTCATCGCAAGATTCAATGAATCGTATAACTCTTTTAACTTAGCCTCCGGCGTATCACGAAAACCGTCAAAGATCTTAACATCCTCTGGCTCCGGGAAACTCTGCACTAAAGTCTCAGGTTTCTCTAAGCCTGTCTCTCTGGAATCGACCGGGTTGATGCAGTGTTTTTTGATTGCTGCAAACTCTTCGTCACTGATTGTTCCCTCGATCGCATAAGTCACTGCGGTGCGGATGATCGGCTCTTCCTCTTCATTTAATAATTTCACGCACTGTTCTGCAGAATCTGCTCTCTGGTCAAACTGTCCCGGTAAGAACTCTACGGAAAATGTTCTTGCTCCGTTTAAATCAAACTCTTCCTCATAAATATCGTCTACCGGCGGTTCGGAAAAAACGGTTACTAAGGCTTTTTTATAAGTTTCCCCGGAAATATTTTCAATATCATAACGGATCAGCTCGCGCACCTTCGTCACACCACTGATTCCAAGATAACTTCTGATTTCAGACTGCAATTCTTTTGCCCGGACTGCATATTCCGGTTTCTTCTCAACATATACACGTTTTACACTGCTCATGTGGTAACCTCCATTCTCAGTTTCCATTTGTCTTTTCAAAGTATAACATAGGTTATAAAATAAGCATAATTAATATATTTAATCTTATTTATTAATTTTATTAATATTTCTATAAATAATAGAATGCACACTCTGCGAACATTTTATTGTCATGAATTATATCTGCTTTGTTGCAGACATGTTCTTATTTTTACTCCTGAATCATTTTCTTTCATTGGGAAATGCTTTCACGCATCCCCATTATCAGTCTTTATTGACAGATTTATAAGCACGTCTTATAATCATGATAGTTATTTTTATTAACATTCTTCATTCAAATGATATGCGGCCAGCCCGCAGAAAGAGGACTTCATGGATATCAATTACGAATTATATAAAGTGTTTTATTATGTGGCAACATCCTTAAGTTTTTCCGAGGCAAGCAAGCAGCTTTTTATTTCCCAGTCCGCGGTCAGCCAGTCGATCAAAACGCTTGAGAAAAAGTTAGACCAGCCGCTTTTCATCCGCAGCACGAAAAAAGTACAGCTCACTCCTGCCGGAAAAGTATTATTAAAACACATCGAACCGGCAATGAACCTGATTCAGCGCGGTGAAAGCCAGCTTTTAGACTCCGGCAGTCTCGGACTCGGTCAGCTTCACATCGGTGCAAGCGACACCATCTGCCGTTACTTTTTAGTACCTTATTTAAAACAGTTCCACAAAAAGTTCCCGAACGTGCCGATCAAGGTGACGAACGCGACATCCCTTAGCTGCGTGGATCTCCTCGATCAGGGAAAAGTCGATCTGATCGTGACCAACTTTCCGAACTCGAACCTGAATCACTCCTACATTCAGAAGACCGTCTGCAATTTTACCGACGTATTCATTGCAAACCCGGCATATTTTAACCTGAAACAGCAGGAGATCCCGTTTGAGGAACTGAAACAGTACCCAATCCTCATGCTCGACCGCAAAAGTACGACGAGCCAGTTCCTGCACAACCTGTTTTTACAGCATCAGCTTGAGCTGATCCCGCAGATCGAACTTAGCAGTAACGACCTTCTGATCGACCTTGCGCGCATCGGTCTTGGTATCGCATTTATACCGGATTACTGTTTAAGCCGGGAATCCAAAGATCTGTTTATCGTAAAAACAAAGGAAAAACTGCCATCGAGACAGATGGTCGCAGCCATCAACCCGACGCTCCCGGTTTCACAGTCCACCGAGGAATTCTTAAAACTGCTGCCTACGATCTGACACAGACTTAAGAACGGTTCCAGAATTCTTCTAAATACTTTTCCACCGTATCTATCCTGCATACCGTCTGCCTTTCCCATTCTCTTGGGAACAGCGCACGGTATTCACTCTGCAGGAAACGCTCATCTAAAAGTTCTATGACTCCGACATCCTCCACCGTCCGTATCACTCTTCCTGCCGCCTGTAACACCTTGTTCATTCCCGGATACCGGTAGGCATAATCAAATCCGGCACCAAGCCGTTTTTCAAAATATCCCATCAGGATCTCCCGCTCATTGCTGATCTGCGGCAGTCCCGTGCCGACGACAATCGCACCGATCAGCTGTTCATTTTTCAGGTCGATCCCTTCCCCGAAAATACCGCCCATCACACAAAATGCAGCCAGCGATCCTTTCCGCTCTCCCGATAATTCTTCCGAAAATGCCTGTAAAAAAGACTCTCTTTCTTCTTCTTTCATCCCAGGCTGCTGAATCAACGTTTCCGTTTCACAGGATGGATCTGACTGGCATTTTTCCAGAAAGACATCGCAGACCTGCTCCATCATTTTGTAGGATGGAAAAAACACCATATAATTTCCTTTTTTTGCATCTGTCGTCTTTTTTACATAGGAAGCGATCCGCTCAAACTCCCCTGCACTTCGTCTGGTATACTTGCTGCTCACATCATTTCCGAGCAGCAGCAATTTCTGTTCTTCCCGGAATGCCGTCTTTGCGTAAACTGCATAATTATCCGTTTCAGTCGAGAGCAGGCTCTTATAATAGCCCACCGGAAGCAGCGTCGCGGAAAAGAAAATAGTTGCATTCCCTTTGTTAATACGCTCCTGCAGGTTTTTCGACGGATCCACACAGTATAATTTGAGTTTAAAGCGTCCATCCTGCTCGTGTTCCGCATAAACGACATAGTGGTCATCCAGCAGTTCATAAATATTCAAAAAATTGCGCAGATTCAGATAAAACTCACTTAAATCTTTCCGCTCCGGGAACTCCGGTGCTTTCTGTAAAAATTCATCGAGATCCGACGCCACGTTCATTAACTCAAACGCAAAATTTCCAATTGATTCATAGATCACATATTTCTCACACTCACGCTTATAGGAGAGCAGTACGCGGTTACATTTTTCCAGTTCCCGCATCAGTTTTGCCTGACCATATTTCTTTAAAATCTTCTTTGCCAAAAGAAAATCTTCCTTATATATAATGGCACTGTACATCTCCCGGCTCCGCTCGACCAGATTGTGCGCCTCATCCACCAGAAAAATGTAATCTCCTGTGGTACCATCCGCAAAAAAACGTTTCAGATAGACATTCGGGTCAAATACATAATTGTAATCACAGATGATATCATCCACCCATGTCGCCGTATCCAGACACATTTCAAACGGACAGACATTGTATTCCTTCGCCTGTTCTAAGATCACCTCTCTCGTGATCATATCTTCCTTTTGCAGCAACGAAAAAACTGCATCGTTGACCCTGTCGTAATGCCCTTTTGCGTATGGACAGTTGACAGGATTGCACTCCATCTCCTCACACAGGCACAGCTTTTCTTTTGCCGTGATTGTAAGCACTTTTGCCTGATATCCGTTTTTACGCAGAAGTTCAAATGCTTCCCGCGCCACCGTCCCTGTGATCGTCTTTGCCGTCAGATAAAAAATCTTGTCCGCTAAATCCTCCCCAACCGCCTTGACCGCCGGAAACACGGTCGATATTGTCTTTCCTGCTCCGGTCGGCGCCTGGATAAAAAGATTCTTCTTTCTGCTGATCGTGCGGTACACACCGGCTGCTAATTCCTTCTGCCCTTCCCGGTAGGAAAATGGAAACTGCAGCGGTTTGATGGATGCCTGACGCAGTTTTTTCCATGCGAACTGAAATCAGCCATTTTTTGTACTCGGTGATCAGCTTCTCAAACCAGACCGCAAGTTCCTCAAACGTGTAATCATAATGAAAATACCGGATATCTTCGGTATCTAAATTACAGTACGTCATCTGCACTGAAATAGTGGCAAGATCATGCTGCAGGGCATAGATATAGGCATAACACATCGCCTGTGCACGGTGTACACCGACCGCATCGTCTAACAGATCAAGTTTCATGTACATGCCTTAATCTCGTCGATCGTGACTTTGCAGTCTTCTGGCATCGTCATGTGATTAAAATTATCCGCAAATGTGATCTCTTTCTCCGCGCTCTCGATCAGAATCCCGTCCGCACGTCCCTCGATCACAAGCTGGTACTCGTCTTCCTCGATTGCAATTTTCAGTGGAACCTCCGCATGGTAATTGCTGCCCATCCGCTTCTGGATCTTTCTGTGGATCCTTCCCCCGGCAAGCATCGCTCCGCAGAAGCACCGCGTCCATGGCGGTTGTCGATATCGCCTCCCGCAGGATAAATTCGACCAGATCACGGACCGATATTTTTATGACACCTTTTTCGTTCTTTTCAATCTTTTTGCTCATATATGGATTATAGCACAAAAAAGACTGATTCCACATACCTTTCCAGATATATAAATCAGTCTTTTCATCTATCCCTTTATCTTCTGTTATACATCGTCCCATAAATCATGATCTATGGGCAGCATCTCTGCTTCAGGCTATTGCATATTTTCCAACAACCTGTTCAAAACGTGCATCCTTTTCGCCATACTTGATCGTAAGTTCCTTGCAAACACCTAAATAAAGCATTCCAAGCAAAGATTTTGCATCAATGACTGCTCTGCTGTAACATACATCAATTTCAAAATCACATTTTCCGGCAGCATTCACAAAATCCTTTACTTCCTCTGTGTCAGATAATTTGATTTTTCTTTCAATCATTCGACTCATTCCTTCCTACATCGAAAACAAAAAACATTATTTTTTCTTATCAGTTTGCTGATTATTGCACATTTTTTTCATTTGTCAATTTATGAAAAATCCCTGATATTCCTTGATTTATCAGCAAAATGACAATATTGGATTTTATTTCGACACGGTATGACAAATTTTTAACATGTATTTTTCTCTTTTGTAAAAAATGCATATTTATACTTGTGCAAAAATACATGATTTACCCTTTTTTTTACCTTTATTTTTAAATTCTTCACAATTTTTTTCAATCGGTTGCGCATCCATATTTTCCATGGATCATTAGAAAATCCTTCTTATCGCCAGAATTTCGCGGTAGGTGACAGGCGACGTGTACTTGATGCCGGTACTTGGAGAACTTGCATGAAGCAGCGTATTATTTCCTGCATAAATTCCCACATGTCCGCTGTAACATACGATATCTCCAGGCTGTATCGCGTCTAAGCTGACACCATATCCAACACTGCGCAGTGCACTTGAAGAATGGGGCAGACTGATTCCAAACGCCTGATATACGCTCATCACAAATCCGGAACAGTCCGCTCCGTTTGTCAGGCTGCTGCCACCATAAACATAGGGATTTCCCACAAACTGAGCTGCATAGTTCACGACTGCCTGTCCATTGGAAACTGTTTGCGGTTTCGCTGTTGTATTACTGCCGAATGAACTGCTGCTTTGCCCCTGACTGCTTCCCTGTACTTTGTCATTTTTTTGTTGCGCCTGTTGCGCGTTTTGTGTCTGCTGCCGTGCCATTGCTTTTGCCGCTTCTTCCTGTGTCTTTCTCGCTGCTTCCGCTGCCTTTCTCTCTTCCTCTTCGCGTGCTTTTCTTGCCGCTTCCGCCGCGGCTGCTGCCGCCTGGCGCTCCGCCTCCTCTCGCTCTAATCTCTCTTTCTCTTCCTCCTTCGACTCTGCTACGCGAAACTCCGTCCAGACCGTCACATAATCTCCCGAAACATATCCTAAGCCTTCCTCCGTCGACACACGGTACCACCCGTACTCATCCAGCGCATCATAGACGACCACATCCTCGCCCTCCGGCAGCATGGTAAGCACGGATGCCTCAGTTCCCGGTTCGGTACGCACAAACAACGTCGTAGTCGTTACCGTCGCATATCGTGTGCTGACACCCCGCGCCAGATCCTCATCCCCGACCTTTACATATTCCGCTTTCACATAAGCGTTTTCCACCGAACCTGAACTGACCAGATACCATTCCTCTCCTGCCTCATCCAAAACTGTTTCCAACACCGTTGCCGCACTGTTATTGTACAGCTTTCCGAGTGCCTCACTTTCCACGGAAGGTTCCGCGCGTAAATTCACATAATTTAACACGGATGCAATACCGATATCAGCATATTCAGATGTACTCTGCGGTGATTCACGTTCTTCGATGTCTGCTTGGTCATTCCCAGCAGCATCATTGTCTGTATTTTTTTCCTGTACTTCCAGTTTCATGCGTTCTTCATTCAGCGCACACAGATCCCATGCCACATCTTCATACACCACACTTCCATACCCTGCCGCATACACCACGCTGCCATGTCCTGCTGCAATCACTCCTGCCAGTAAAAATGCTACGATCTTGTTTCTTTTTTTCATTATGTAGAAATCCTCCATTTACAGATATTTACTTTTTGTTAAGTAAATATTACATATTTGTTTCATTTTGACGTATCTGCATTGTAACAGAGGATGATGTGCGATTCTACAAGTAGATATTTCCAGTTTCTATGGCAGGGGTTATGTGGAAGGTTCGGTGTTAAAAAATAAAAACCACCTTTTGACACCCGAACCCTTTCACGCAAAAACCCGCGCATCCAAAACGGTATGTTACGTTTTAGATGCGCGGGTTTCAGGTAATATATTAATTTATGTACATTTTATGCAAATGGATTCTCTGTCGGATATGGCAGGGATGCAGGCTGATTGTAGTTAATATCTTCCATCGGAACGCCAAGATATTTGAATACTTCAAACAGTGCTTTTCCGTAATGTCCGAATGCAACCGCTCCGTGATGCGGATAGTTTTTCTCGATCAGTACATGGCGGTAGAATCTTCCCATTTCAGGATCGCAAATACACCGATGGAACCGAAGGAACGTGTTGCTACCGGAAGTACTTCGCCCTGTGCCACGTATGCGCGGATCTTATTGTCGGATGTAGACTGCAGACGGTAGAATGTGATATCGCCCGGTGCAATGTCTCCCTCTAAAGTACCGTTTGTCACTTCGACCGGAAGGCTTCTTGCCATGATCATCTGGTACTTCATCTCACAGCTTGCAAGTTTCTTAGAGCAGGTATTTCCACAGTGGAATCCCATGAATGTATCAGTATGTTTGTAATCAAATTTTCCTTTGATGGACTCTTCATACATATCTTTCGGTACAGAATTGTTGATGTCAAGTAAAGTTACTGCATCCTGGCTCACACAGGTTCCGATGAATTCACTTAATGTTCCGTAGATATCTACCTCACAGGAAACCGGGATTCCGCGTCCGGTCAGACGGCTGTTTACATAGCATGGTACAAATCCAAACTGTGTCTGGAATGCAGGCCAGCATTTTCCGGCAATGGCAACATATTTGCGGTAACCTCTGTGCTCTTCTACCATCAGTCAGTGTCAGCTCATACTGTGCAAGTTTTGCAAGGATCTCCGGTTTTTTATTTCCGGCGCCAAGCTCTTTTTCCATATCTGCAACTACTTCAGGGATACGCGCATCTCCTGCATGTTTGTTGAATGCCTCAAACAAATCCAGTTCAGAGTTCTCCTCGATCTCAACACCAAGGTTATATAACTGCTGGATCGGCGCGTTACATGCAAGGAAGTTTAACGGTCTTGGCCCGAAAGAAATGATCTTTAACTCAGATAATCCGATGACCGTTCTTGCGATCGGCAGGAAATCATGGATCATATCTGCACAGTCTGCTGCGTCACCTACCGGATATTCCGGGATATATGCATGTACATTTCTTAATTTTAAGTTGTAACTTGCATTTAACATACCACAGTATGCATCACCACGTCCCTGAATCAGGTTGTTCTGTGTTTCCTCTGCTGCTGCGACAAACATCTTCGGTCCCTCGAAATGTTTTGCAAGCAGTGTCTCGGAGATCTCCGGTCCAAAGTTGCCAAGATATACGCAGAGTGCGTTACATCCTGCTTTCTTGATGTCCTCTAATGCCTGTACCATGTGGATCTCGCTCTCCACGATACAGATCGGGCACTCATAGATATCTGCTGCACCGTATTTATCTGTGTAGGCCTTTACCAATGCCTCTCTTCTGTTTACAGATAATGACTCCGGGAAGCAGTCACGGCTGACTGCCACGATACCAACTTTTACTTCTGGAATGTTATTCATTTTGTTTTCCTCCGCTTTCTTTTTTTCTGTACATACTTCATTTTTTCTATAAAAATTTATTCTCTGACATTTAAATTTTTGCCGATGAGTCCGATATGACTTCCCTCCGGCAGCCCGCCCTCGGCATGACCGATCAGCCATTTATTCTTTGCTGTAAGAAGTGCATCCTCCCGCCGGCGTGTGCCTCATCCAACGGATAATTGGTGCCCTTCGGCAGAATGACTGCCACCTGGAATCCTGCATCGTCCACATGACATGGTGCATAATGCAGTGTGGTCGCATACACCTCCACGGCTGTTCCTGCGGGATGCGGAATGCTTCCATTTTCGATGTCTCATAGGTAAAATCATCGGTCACATCTGCCTCTGAACCTAATATTAAGACCGCATCGGTTGCCGCAAGATTGATCTCTGAGCTGCGGTGATATTCCACTGCATTTAAAAGCACATTGTGTCCATTACAGTATCCGATCTGAATCGGCAGTTCTCCGTAAAAGACTTTCTCAATCTCCTTTGCCACCGGCAATGCCTCTAATTCTGCGATCGACGGCTCATAAACTACATCGGATGGAACCGGTGTCTTTTTCATCGCCTCTGTCAATGCTGAAAAATCAATATTCCGGATTACTTTTCCATATTTGCGAAAACGTGCATCCGTAACTTCGTAAATCTGCATGTCCTTTTTCCTCTTTTCCTATCTTCTATTTCATTTGCCCTGCAGGTTTTCTTTCCTGCATAAGCAAATTTTTTCTGGTATCCGGCTGTTACTATTCAAAACAGTCAGGAACAATACCCTTTCCTGTCCGTCAGATGATCTTGTCAAACAGATCTTTGCATGCCGGATAAATATTTTTAAACTGCTGGTAGCGTGCCTCATATTTTGCAGCAAGTTCAGGATCCGGCTCCACCGTATCGACCACTTTTACGATTGCGGCTGCTGCAGATTCCACATCTTTGTACTCACCACATGCAACGGCTGCAAGCATTGCGCTCCTAAAGATGGTCCCTCTTCCGTCTCAAGTACATCTACTTTGATATTTAATACATTTGCAATGATCTTTTTCCAGAGAGGACTCTTTGCCCCACCTCCGCAGATCTTAGTGCGCTCGATCGGAATACCAAGTGTTTTTGCAACTTCAAAGGAATCACGCAGTGCAAATGCAACACCTTCTAACACTGCCTGGGTCATATCCGCTCTTGTCGTATCCATCGTCATGCCAATAAAAGTGGCCCTCGCATTCGGGTTATTGTACGGGGAACGCTCCCCCATCAGATACGGCAGATAGTATACATGGTTTTCGCCAAGTTTTGTGATCGCTTCCTGCTCTTTTTTGTAATCTTTGGTTCCGATGATCTCATCCATCCACCATTTGTTACAGGACGCTGCGGATAACATACATCCCATCAGATGATAAGCTCCATTTGCATCACAGAATGCATGTAGTGCATTGTGCTTATCCACACCAAATTTTGCAGAAGAAATAAAGATCGTTCCACTTGTTCCAAGTGAAATGTTGCATTTTCCATCTCCGACAGTTCCGGTTGCAACTGCAGCTGCTGCATTATCTCCCGCACCGGCTGCCACCTTCACATTCTCAGATAAGCCCAGTTCTTTTGCAATCTCCGGTAAGACCGTACCGACACATTCATAGCTCTCATATAACTTCGGCAGCATGTCGGTCGTAATACCGCAGATTTCACACATTTCTTTCGACCAGCATCGGTTCTTCACATCCAAAAGCAGCATACCGGACGCATCCGAAACATCCGTACAGTGCTCTCCGGTCAGCTTATATGCAAGATAATCTTTTGGCAGCATGATCTTTTTGATCCTTGCAAAATTCTCCGGCTCTTTGTTTTTTACCCAGAGAATCTTTGGTGCGGTAAAACCGGTAAATGAAATATTTGCCGTATATTCTGACAATGTTTCTTTGCCGATCTCATTATTTAAGTAATCGCACTCCTCTGTTGTCCTGCCATCATTCCACAGTATCGCCGGTCTTATCACCTCATCCTTGTCATCAAGAATTACCAGTCCATGCATCTGACCGCCAAAACTGATTCCGGCAACTTCTTCTTTCGGAAAACCTTCCAAAAGTTCTTTTAACCCCTGCATCGTCTCTTTGTACCAGTCTTCCGGTTTCTGTTCCGACCAGCCGGATTCGGGAAATAAAGAGGATACTCTCTTGATACAATATTTTTTACATTTCCGGCTGCATCCATTAAAAGCAGCTTCACGGAAGATGTTCCAAGATCAATTCCTATGTACAACATATCGCTCTCCTTTTTACAAATCACGTCATTGTGTGCTCGTGCACGTTTTATTTATCATACATCCGGGATGACCATTTTGCAATATACTTTTTGTACATTTTTTCATATTTATTTTTGTTTACATTTACTTATACGTTCATTTTTCACATTATTTCAGGCATCTGCACTTCCATCCGATTCGTAGAACACTTCTTTTTCCTGTTCCCATCTATGTGCACATGCACACAAGTTGACAATGTATTGTTTTTTATGTTATCTTTATTTGTATGAATGATGTTGGCATCAAAGTGAATCAATTGAAATAAAAAGGGGTTTTTCTATGGCTACCATGAAGGAAATTGCAGAGCTTTCCGGTGTTTCACGCGGCACTGTGGACCGTGTGTTAAATCACCGCGGCATTGTCAACGCCGAGACAGAACGGAAAGTTTTAGAAATTGCAAAGCTTTTAGACTATCAGCCAAACAAGGCTGGTATTGCGCTTGCAGCGCAAAAGAAAAAATTAAAAATCGGTGTCCTGCTTTTCGGCGCAGAAAATCCGTTTTTTGATGAGGTCATGGACGGTCTTCGCCAAAAACTTGAAGAACTGTCCATTTACGGATGTACCGTGATTGAACGCCGTATTTCTTTTGATTTACAAAGTCAGCTTCAGACGATCGATGAACTGCTAAAAGAAGAGATCCATGGACTGATCCTCTCTCCCTACAATGATCCTGCCATACAGGAAAAGATAGATTTGCTCTGGGAAAACGGCATCCCCTGCATTACGATCAACACCGACATGCCTGATTCAAAACGGATTGCCTATGTCGGCAGCGACTACCACAAATGCGGGCAGACCGCCGCAGGGTTATTGCATCTGTTTTCCGGAGATTATGCAAGTGTCGGTATCGTGACCGGCTCTCACAATGTTCTCTGCCACGAAGAACGTATCAGCGGTTTTACCTCCCATCTTCATACAAAGCATCCAAATATCCGCATTGTGGATGTCGTGGAAAATGGCGATGATGATTATAAGAGTTACGAAGTAGTTTCTGACCTCTTAGACCGCCATCCGGATTTGTCTGCACTTTATTTTACAGCAGCCGGCGTCTATGGTGGATGCCGTGCAGTTTTAAACGCATCCCTGCAGCGTCCTCTTAAGATCATTACATTTGATGCTGTTCTATCGACCTGTGAAATGATACGAAACGGCGTAATCTCTGCCACAATCTGCCAACAGCCGGATGAGCAGGGTGCACGCTCCCTCTCCCTTTTGGTAGATTATCTGCTGACCGGAAAACTGCCGGAAAACCGCTGCATTTACATGGATCTAAGCATTAAAATAGCGGAGAATCTTTAAGAGATGTGCTTCTTTCCTTTTTTTGCACTCCGGTAGAGCAGAATCGCACTGATCACATCCGCCACAAAAAAGAAATGCTGTCTGCGAAAAAACAAATTCACCGGATTCCTGATTTTTCAGGAATCGGCGTTTCTTTTATCCCGGCAGTTTCCGGTACCATTCGCTGTCTTTCTAAATACGAATGATAAACCATACGTTGAACCTGATATCATCGTTATTTGTAACAAGTCTAAGTTGAATGACCACAGATGCAACAGTGCATCGGACTGAATCATCGAGATTGCATCCCCAGCAGATCAATACAATTTTGATGACGATATACAGGTATGTATTTACGATAATCTTACAATCAACATTACAAAGCTGTTAAGATAAATCTGACTCTATTTATGCCTCTTCTTTTTCTTTTTATTTTGCTCATTTACCATTTCATCTATGCAAACCAAAATATACTGTCGCCATTTATTTACATTTTTAAAGTATCGCATTTTGTTTTTTATAGTAACAAAATAATACACTAGTAACACACTATAAATCAGGAATAATACCCACCTAGCCGGCATTCCTATTTCTGATAGCATAGTAACGCATAGAGTTATTACTGCTACCATCAATGCCAACATTGTAATTGCAAACGACATTACAGCTATATAATCATCCTCTAATGCCTCTGCCTTAAGTTTTAAAAGCATATCCTTATCCTCTTTTATTGGGTAAAGATGTTTTTTTACATACTTAATTTCATTCTCGTTCAAAACAAAATTTTCTTCAAGTCTATCGCACATCTTCTCAAAGCTATTTTTTTGAACTTTCTTCATATATTTTATCATTCCTTTCATGGCAACGCTATCATACTACAACATTCTTCAACGTGCAAACCCTCTATATTTTTCTCACACCATTCTCAACTGCCTATTCTTCTCCTCCACCAGTCATGCAATCCATGAACCTGCCGAAAAAAGCCTTTAAAACAAACAACTAATAAAGCCCTGCAAAAACGACTTTCTCCATATGAAATAGAAAAATACACAGTAATGTGTAACTCTCAAATAAAACATGCGGATAACATATATCACTACAATTAGTATAATATCATTGCCTGGCTATTACAAATATGTTAAAATCAACGTAATACTACAAGTTAAATATAAAAGAGAAATTTATATATTTATCTCAACAGACAACATTAACACAAGTTATACTATTATCGATACTATATTTGCAATGGCCTCTCGACAACATAATATGCTTACCCAGGCAGCTGGAGGACGTGCTCTCATCTGATCCGAGCCTTACGGAAAGGATGATTATTATGGTTTCATGGAATGACTTATTTACTTTTGTCATCATGTTGATGGCGATTCTGACTTACATAGATACCCACAGAAAACATAAGAAATAGCCGTCCTGCTCTCTGGTAAAGTTTAGGAACGGCTATCTCTTGATAACTTAGTATTAAATTCGCCGGGTCGGGTGAAGTGCACTCACCTTCCGGCTGCCTCGTTAAGTATATTATATGTCATATATATTTTTTTGTCAAACAGCCATCATCAAAATGTAAAGGAGGTATACACTATGCCATTTTCAAAAGAAAACACCTACACAACCGATTACATCTATTCTCTCCCGGAAGGACAGCGTGCAGAACTGATCGATGGTGTTATTTATGATATGGCACCACCAAACAGATTGCATCAGGAACTTGTTATGAATTTATCCGCAGAAATCCGTGAGTATATCAGTAAAAACTATGGATTTTGTAAGGTCTATCCTGCCCCATTCGCCGTTTTTCTGAATAAGGATGATAAAACATACGTTGAACCTGATATCAGCATTATTTGTGACAAGTCTAAGCTGGATGATCGTGGATATAATGGTGCACCGGACTGGATCATCGAGATTGCGTCTTCAGGTACGAAACGAATTGATTACGGTGTGAAGTTATTCAAATACCACTCTGCCGGTGTACGTGAATACTGGATCGTAAATCCACTGACCAGGACAGTAAATGTTTATGATTTAGAAAAAGAAGAACTGACAGATCTGTACAGTTTTGATGACGATATACAGGTATGTATTTACGATGATCTGACGATCAACATTACAGAGCTGTTAAAGCAATAGAATACACGCTCTGCGAACATTCTATTGTTATGAATAAATCAGGACTTCCTTCAATGGTGGTCCTTATTTTATATCAGTATGACATAAAATATGTCACGAAATGCAACACAAAATTTAAAAAGTGCCGTAAATACGGCACTTTACGAGTGGACCTGACGGGAGTCGAACCCGTGTCCAAAAACCAATCCCCTGTCCTTCTACGAGCGTATCCTATGTTTTAACATTCCCTCTGCCAGACCTGCGTAGGCACAGTTCCGGTTTCAGTAGCTTCATCGTACGCCCGCAGGCTCAAAGCTTTGCCTGCGTCGTTTCTCACATAGTCGAAGCCTGGGTCCTAAAGTGTGAGTGCTCTAGGTCAGACTGCTGCCATTAGGCAGCGTATGCTAAATTATCTTCAGCGTTTAATTTTAATTTTGGAATTTGACGCATCCCGTGCGACTCGCTTCTCCAGCTTCATGATCCCTGTCGAAACCATTACAAGCCCATAAATATATATTTCAGATGCAGCCTTTCACACACAAGATATCATTTCCTGTGAATCAAAAAGACCACATCATCCATTCTTTTTCCATAAATTTCTTTAGTACAGATTCTTTACTTTGAAATCTCGCTCCGCCTCACGCCGCATATCCTTCTTTGCAATATCCTGACGCTTATCATACTGCTTCTTACCTTTTGCAAGCGCAATATCAACTTTTACAAGACTTCCTTTAAAGTATACCTCAACTGGAACTAAAGTATAACCCTTTTCTGCGATTTTTCCGATCAGCTTGCGGATCTCTGACTTGTGCATCAGAAGCTTCTTCGGACGCAGTGGATCGCGGTTGAAGATATTTCCCTTTTCATAAGGACTAACGTGCATGCCATAAATAATGACTTCTCCGTTCTCGATACGGATAAACGCTTCCTTGATACTGCATTTTCCCATGCGCATGATTTTACTTCCGTGCCATGCAGCTCAATGCCAGCTTCATAACGCTCCTCTAAGAAAAAGTCATGGTAGGCTTTTTTGTTGTTCGCAATCAGTTTTTTTTCTGTCTTTGCCATCATGCCCTTCCTTTCTTATCCAATATCCAGCCTGTATAGTATACCCCGAAATGCCGGGGAACGCAAGATGATTTTTATTCTTCCTCATTCTCCCGCACCACACGAAGTCGATTGTGCGCAGTATCTTGTCAGTTCCTGTCACCATGACATGTACGCGCTGTCCTAGTTTATAGCGGATGTTCGTCACCTCGCCAACCAGCTCATAAGTACTTTCATTATAATGGAAATAATCATCTACAAGTGTTGTCACATGTACGAGCCCCTCCACCGTATTCGGAAGTTCCACATAAAATCCCCATTCGGTCACGCCGGAGATCACACCCTCAAACACCTCACCGATACGCTCTGACATATATTCCACCTTTTTCAGCTTGTCGGTCTCACGCTCAGCCTCATCCGCGCGGCGCTCCATCTCGCTCGAATGTTTCGCAACTTCCGGCAGGATCTTGTCATAATGCTCTATTTTCTTTGCATTCATCCGTCCGCGCAGATTGTCCTTGATAATACGATGGATCTGCAGATCCGGGTATCTGCGGATCGGTGATGTAAAATGACAGTAATAAGGTGTTGCCAGTCCAAAATGACCGGTGCTCATGGTCGTATACTTTGCCTGCTTCATGGAACGCAGTGTCAGCCGGCTGATCAGTGCCTCCTCCGGCGTTCCATCGATCTTTTGCAGCAGCTTCTGCAGTTCTTTCGGATGCACTTCGTCCTGTCCGATATGGATAGAATAACCAAAATTATTGATAAATGTCGATAACTTCTTGATTTTTTCAGTATCCGGGTTGTCATGTGTACGGTATACAAACGGCAGTTCCTGCCAGAAATAATCCTGCGCTACCGTTTCATTGGCGATCAGCATGAAATCTTCGATGATCTTCGTTGCAACATTCCGCTCGTAAGGCTTAATCTCGACCGGTTTTCCCTTGTCATCGAGCACGATCTTCGTCTCCGGAAAATCAAAATCGATCGAGCCGCGCTTCATACGTTTTTTGCGCAGAATCGCAGCCAGTTCCTGCATCAGTTCAAACATCGGAACCAGTTCTTCATACTCTCTGATTTCATTTTCATCATGATCTTCCAGAATCTTTTTTACACTGGTATAACTCATGCGGCGGTCGACTTTGATCACGGACTCTGCGATCGTGTGATCGATCACATTTCCCTTCGCATCGATCGTCATCACACAGCTTAAGGTGAGGCGGTTTTCGCCTGCATTTAAAGAACAGATCCCATTTGACAATTTATGCGGCAGCATCGGGATCACGCGGTCGACTAAATAAACAGATGTACCGCGGGATAATGCCTCCACATCCAGTGCGCTGTGCTCCTGCACATAGTTTGAAACATCCGCAATGTGCACGCCAAGCTTATAGTTATCTCCCTCTTTTGTCAGTGTGATCGCATCGTCAAGATCCTTCGCATCCTCCCATCGATCGTGACCGTCTGCCAGTCCCTGAAATCCATGCGTCCTGCCATATCTGCGGTGCTGACTTCGTTCGAGACATTTTCCACCTGATGCATGATCTTTTCTGAAAATTCTACCGGCAGGTCGTAAGCCTTTACGATAGACATAATGTCTGTCCCCGGATCATTGATATGACCAATGATCTCAACCACTTTCCCTTCCGGTTTTCTTCCCTCTTTGCCGTAGTCCGTGATCTCGACCACGACCTTATGTCCGCTGACAGCTCCTTTCGAACGCTCCTGCGGAATAAAAATATCTGAACCGAATTTAGGATTGTCCGGCACGGCAAATCCAAACGTCTTACTTTTTCATAAGTACATACGATTCGTGTGGTACCGCGGGATATAATTTTTGTAATCGTACCTTCCCTGCGTTTTCCGCTATTCTCAGAAGTAACCGCCACCTGAACCGTATCCATATGAAACGCACCATGCACCTGTGATTCCGGGATGAAGATATCCTCCTCTTCCCCCTCGATGCTGACAAATCCAAAACCTCTTGCATGCGCCGTAAATGTACCGATTAAGTATTTTCCTTCTGATTTGATATATTTTCCCTTGGAAGTCACCTCGATCCTGCCATCCATCACAAGCGCGTCAAGTACTTCCTGCAGTTCACTGCGCTGGGATTTCGGTACTGATAAAACGACTGCCATCTCCTTTGCTTTCATCGGTACATAAAACTCATCGCAGATAAACTGGTAAATTGTCTTTTTCCGTTCTTCTAAAATTGTTTTCTCCATAAACCCCGTCCTTTTTTCTTATGAAAAAATGACTGCCGCATCTGCGACAGCCATCCATTCATCTTAAAAAATACTCATATTTAATACCGCTGCAATCACGATAAACAAGATAACAAAAATTCTGGTCAGTTTTACTAACATACCTTCCATGGAACGTCCTTTGTTCTTGCCCCAATATGTGTCTGCTGCACCTGCGATTGCTCCAAGTCCTGCGGATTTACTTTCCTGCATTAAGATGATAACTGTCAATGCCACACTGATTATAATAAAAACTACAGTCAAAATTGTTTTTACAACTGCCACGATCGTTCCCTCCTAGGTTACAAACTCACAACTTTAATCATTGTAACATAGACGTTTCCTTTTTTCAACCCATTTTTTCAGCTTTCTGCTTTTCAGTGATTTCTTCCGGCACAAACACCGCATCCTCTGCCAGTTCCTCCTCAATGCGTAAAAGCTGGTTATACTTGCTGGTGCGCTCTGCGCGGCACGGTGCTCCCGTCTTGATCTGTCCGGCATTGACCGCCACTGCAAGGTCTGCGATAAATGCATCCTCCGTCTCCCCGGAGCGATGGGAAATGACCGTATGATATCCGGCTGACTTCGCCATCTCAATCGCATTTAACGACTCCGTCACGGTTCCGATCTGGTTTACTTTGACAAGGACTGCATTTGCAGCACCAAGTTTAATTCCGCACTGGATACGTTTGGGATTGGTCACAAACAGATCATCTCCGACAAGCTGTACTTTATCACCAAGTCTCTTTGTCAGTTTCTGCCATCCTTCCCAGTCATCTTCGAACAATCCGTCCTCGATAGAAACGATCGGGAACTGCTGCACGAGTTCCTCATACATGGCGATCATCTCTTCAGAACTTCTTGCGATCTCCTGTTCTTCCCCATTTCCCTTTGACTCTCCCGGAAATACATAGACGCCGCGCGCCTCGTCATACAGTTCACTCGCCGCCGCATCCATCGCATAAACGATATCCTCCCCGACACGGTAACCTGCCTTTTCCACCGCTTTTGAGAGATAAGAAAACGCTTCTCCCGTATTCTTAAAATCCGGTGCAAAACCGCCCTCATCCCCGACTGCTGTACTCATACCGTTTTCGTTTAAGATCTGGCGCAGAAAATGATATACTTCTGCACCCCATTTTAAGGGCCTGTGAGAAACCGCGTGCTCCGACCGGCATGATCATAAATTCCTGAAAATCAAGCGTATTTTTTGCGTGGACACCGCCGTTGATCACGTTCATCATCGGAACCGGGAGCGTTTTGGCATTGGTTCCGCCAAGATAGCGGTATAATGGCATATCCAGTGCCTTTGCAGCCGTCTTTGCACAGGCAAGCGATACCCCGAGGATCGCATTTGCCCCAAGGTTTCCCTTATTATCGGTTCCGTCAAGTTCCACCATTGCGCGGTCTAATTTTGCCTGCTCTAACACATTCATCCCAAGCAGCATTTCCCGGATTTTTGTGTTTACATGATCCACGGCCTTCTGCACACCAAGGCCGAAATAATCTTTATCACCATCACGCAGTTCGATTGCCTCAAATCTTCCCGTACTTGCACCGGAAGGAACAGACTCTCTCGCCGTGATCTTTTTGCCGGTTGTCTCTGTCTCGGCAGTCACCTCGACCTCCACCGTCGGATTTCCTCTTGAATCCAATATCTGTCTTGCATGCACATCTGTGATCTTAATTTTTAATGACATAAAAAAATTCCCCTTTCACACAATCTTTTTCCGTAGTATGTGTAATCGGGGAATCATTTATAACTTTTTTACGGTAAAATAAATTTTTGCAGCGTCGTATATAAAAGTTTCGGATCGATCGGTTTTGCAAGGTGTTCATTCATCCCTGCTTCTTTCGTCTGTCTTCTGTCCTCATCTCCTGCGTTTGCTGTCATTGCAATGATTGGAAGTTCTTTGACATCTGCTCTGTCTAAAGCACGGATCTGTCTTGCTGCCTCAATTCCGTCTAAAACCGGCATGCGAATATCCATCAATATCGCATCAAAATAATATTCCGGGGCATCTGTCACAAGTTCCACCGCTTTCTTGCCATTTTCCGCTGTGACAACCTCAAACTGTTTCTTTTCCAAAAGTCCCTTTGCAACGATGACATTAAGCGGATGATCCTCAACAAGCAGAATCCGCTTTCCCTCAAAACTGATATTCTCTGTTCTTTCCTTCCGCGCCTTTTTCCGGCGGTCAAAATCAAGTTTTGCGGTCACGGTAAACACGGTGCCTTTTCCTTCCGCACTCTCTACCGTAATGTCACCATCCATCATCCTTGCATAATTGCGCGCAATGGACAGTCCCAGACCGCTCCCTCCATAAACACGGGTATTTTCTTCATGCTCCTGTGTAAAAATTTCAAATACTTTTGGCAGAAAATCTTTTGCGATACCAATTCCATTATCGGAAACGACTGCGGTCAGCTGTACTCTTCCATCCGTTTCCTGCTCTGCAACAGAGACGTTGACATTTCCACCTTTGGGGGTAAATTTCACCGCATTGTTGATCAGATTTACCATGATCTGTTCTAACCTTGTGGAATCCCCAATATACACTTCCGAGATTTTCTTTCTTCTTTCAAAAGAATAGCCGACACCTGCCATGACTGCCTGTGCCTTCGCTAACATATTGACATTATCCCAGAACTTATCTCCCTCAAATGCCCGGATAGCAAGTTTCATGCTGCCACTCTCGATTCGCGACATATCAAGAATATCATTTAGCAGTGCTAAAAGATATTGGGATGCTGAATCCAGTTTTTCCGTATAATCAAGCACCTGCTCCCTGTCATCAAGCGATGAGCGTATCATGGAATTTAAACCGATGATCGCATTCATAGGTGTTCGTATCTCATGGCTCATTCCGGCTAAAAATTTCGTTTTTGCCTCATTGGCTGCCTCTGCCATCTTCAGTGCTTTCTCCAGCTGCTCCTGTTTTTCTTTTTCTTCTTTCACAATGTCCTCAACATCGGAAAGCATTAAAAGCAGTGTACCTGTCTGTTGATTTAAATACATACAGCGGATCTGTTTCTGACGGTACTTTCCATTTTTCGAACGCAGCGGAACCTCTACGATATACACATCCTGTGATTTTAAATGTTCACGGATATTCGACAATTCCATAGCTTCTGACAACCGCTTCTTTTCTTCCGGCGTTTCCACGCGGTCGGAAAGACATTGCAGCTCACCTTCATATTGATCCTGTTCAGCCTGTGAATCAAGCGCATACTGACCGCCAGTATGCAGGTGATCCCCGCCTGCATCAGATACATCTGGATGGGACGCACCAGAAAACAAAATGCAAGTCCCACCAGAAGATAATATGCCGTTGTGCTTTCCCGTCCACCAAATATAATATGATTCATGGCAAAACAGGAACCTGTTGCAACGTACTCGACCGCGATCAAAACAGACAAACGGATACCTGAATCTCTTTTCGAATAAAAAGAAACAAACAGTAAGATCAGAAACAATGCTGCATATAAAATACACATATGTTCATGGTAATAGTCTGCCTGTTTTCTCCATAATATGTAAAATGCCAGCATAAATGACAGGCACACCATGGAACTGTTTAAGACACAGAGCACGACTCTGTTCTCATGATCACCTGCTGCCTGCATTCTGCCAGCACATCCGCTTTCAAAAATTTTTTCAGTTTTTCTTTCCAGTCTTCCCAAAACTTCATCATTCTGTCCCGATTCCTTTGGTCTTTAAGAAATCTACCCAGATGTTGTATTTCGACCCGTACAGATGCAGATTGTCAAACGTAAGCTCCTGTTTTAATCCACCCTGATCATCGCACACCACTTCATTGACATCAATATAAAACACACGAACACCATCCGCAAGCTGCTGTATGCGCTGATTTCTCGCATCAATGCCCGGATTATTAAAAATCGGATCCGAGTCAGATTTTTTCTGGGTCACATGCATGATCGCCTGCACATAAATGACCGCATCCGGCTGCAGTGTTTTGAATTTCTCCACTGCATTCTGATACTCATTCATAAACCCGTCCAGTGTTCCACGTCCCATCTCATTGATACCGATCTGAAAATACACCTTTTTATACTGCTTTGCCTTCAAGGCTTCCTCTAATGTCACCTTTTTCCCGTTGACCTCACAGAATGCATCTTTCCACAGATCATAAATATTCATACCAACAGTTGCGAAAAAATCGGAATGATCCAGTCCACCATAATCATGCAGACCTACCGTTCTCGAATCTCCAATAAAAACTGCATCATCAAAATAACTGTCATCCACCTGTATAAATTTCTTTGGTTTTGCAGCCGCCGTTTCTGTATCCTGCATTACTGTTTCCGTCTGCCCTGCCACGTTTTCCTCATCCGTCGTTTCTGTACTTGCAATGACACTTTCCTGGTTCTGTGGTTTTGTTCCATCCGGCAACAGATCCGGCAACTCTTTACTCCAAGGATAAATTTTATCATGAATTCCGTCTAACACCAATACAAAATACGGAGTTTTTTTACATCGATGGAATAATTTTTATAGATCCCGTCTTTTTTTAAATATCCGATCAGGGAAAGTACCCCCCAGCCAATGATCAAAAAGACAGCAACCCTGCATTTCATTATTTTTTTCACGCTTATTCACCAGTCCTAAAAATTAAAGTACAAAAACGGGTTATTCGTAGAAACTGCCATATAATAAAGACTTAATCCTAACACCACGATCACCGCCAGACTCCCCAGCCATTTTTTTCAAATACCTTATATAAAGCTGTCGGGTATGGAGTTGAAAAAACAATCCCCATCAGAAACAGTGGACCGTAATCTTTCAGATACTGCAAAAAATCCATCTGTCTGACCGTTTCTCCCACACCGAAAAATGGAAACATTCTTGCATAATAGACACCAAGCTGTCCTACATCCGCAATCGCAAATGCCATCCAGGTAAGCGGTACTACAAGCACCAGATATACATGGGAAAGTATTTTGCTTTTTTTCAGAAACTGCAGTAAAAATGCTTTTTCCAAAGCAAGCAGTAAGAGCAGTGATGCTCCCCAGATCAGAAAATGTCCCTCTGCCCATGCCAGACGCAGTCAGACTCCATACCACAAATAAATTAAATATCGTACGTGCTTTTCCCTTCCTGTTGCCGCCAAGCGGAATATAGACATATTCCCGGAACCAGCGTCCAAGCGTAATATGCCATCTTCTCCAGAATTCGGATACCGATCTTGAAATATAGGGATGTTTAAAGTTTTTCGGAAATTCAAATCCAAGCATCCGTCCCAGTCCCAATGCCATCAGAGAATAACCGGAAAAATCAAAATAAAGTTCGATCGAATATGCAAACGCTCCCATCCATGCCAACGGTGTTGAAATACTTTCAAAGCCGATTGCCTGGATGTTATTCCACAAAAGTCCAATACGGTCTGCAACGATCACCTTTGCACCAAGTCCCAGTATCAGTGTTTTTAATCCGGATTCAAACTGTTCGAAAGTAACGGTTCTGCTGCATAAAGCCATACGGACCTCCGAATAGTTGATGATCGGTCCGGCAATCAGCTGTGGAAACATCGTCACATACGTTCCAAGCCGGATAAACGATTTTTCCACCGGCACCCTTCCCCGGTAAACATCGATGATATAGGCTGCAATCTGGAACGTATAAAAACTAATACCGAGCGGCAGCTTATCCATGAAACCGCTATACTTAAAAAGGAATAAAACACCAAAGTCGTAACACAGCGCCACGATCAGCAAAATCAGCTGTTTTTTCCCTCTTCCCTCATAAGTATCCCGGTACATCAGCCTGCCAAAAACATAGTTGATCACCACAGAAGCAAGTAAAAGCACTACATATTCTGCCTCACCTGCCGTATAAAATAAAATACTGCCCGCAAATAACACCGCATTTTTCCATTTCTGCGGTGTCACATAATATATCAGTAAAAAAAACGGCAAAAACCGGAATAAAAATTCAAAACTGCTAAATACCATCTTATCAGCTCTTTCTAATCCACATTATTTTTCAACACCGATTATTATAGCCAAAAAAATTCCTTATAACCACCTGTTAAGCAAAGTTAGTAAATTTGTAAATTTTTTGTGATTTTTGTTACATCTTGGAAATATTTTTCAATCTCCCCGACAAAGTACAAAGACCCAAATGCGATCGTTTTGTGTGCCACATCCAGCCGTCCCGGCATCAGTTCGTCAAAAGAGTGTAAAAGTCCGGCATCGCAGATTCCCTTTGCCCGGATCTTCTCCGACAGCTCCTGTGCCGCCAGTGCCCTCTCTGACTCTACCGTCACCGTCTTAAAATCCAGTGCAAGCGGCAGTAATTCCTCGATCATTTCCTCATAGTTTTTATCTGCCATAACTCCCATGACAAAATGAAACTTCTCTCCCGGGAACAAAGTACGAAGACTTTCCGCTAATGCCGCCACTCCGTTACCATTATGTGCACCATCCACCATAAAAAACGGTTCCCGGCTTAGGATCTCCATCCGTCCTTCCCATCTTGTCTTTTTGATTCCTTCTCTGATATAGTATTCTGCCTTTTCATCTGAAATTCCTCTGTCTTTCAGAAAAATTTCTGCGGCAAGGATCGCAGCAGCCGCATTTTCATACTGGTGGACACCAAGCATTGCCATCTCAAGATTTTTGTATTTCTGATAGGAAAAATACTGTCTGCCATTTTCATAGCGGCATTCGGTCACGTCATGCATATCCGCAATCTTTATCTCAGTAACTGCTTCTTTTTCCGCTGTTTCCAGCAAAACATCCATTGCATCTTTTTCCTGGCTCTCTAATACCAGTTTTGTACCCTTTTTGATAATTCCCGCCTTCTCCGACGCAATTTTATCTAATGTATCACCTAAAACCGCCATATGGTCATACCCGATTTTCGTGACCACCGTAACCTCCGGCACGCCGATTGCATTGGTTGAATCTAATCTTCCCCCAAGCCCGGTCTCTATCACGGCAGCCTGACACTGTCTGTCCCTGTAATAGAGCAGTGCCATTGCCAGACAATAATCAAACATCGTCGGTACTGTCCCAAAGTCCTCCTCAAGCAACATGTTTCCAAGTTTTGTCACTTCTTCACGGGATATCATCTGTCCGTCCACACAGATCCGCTCCCTGAAATCAACCAGGTGCGGTGAGGTAAACATTCCGGTACGAATCCCTGCTTCCTTTAAAATTGAGCACAAAAAAGCAGAGACGGAACCTTTTCCGTTCGTCCCCGCTATATGGATCACACTCATATTCTGCTGTGGTCTGCCTAACTTTTCCAGCATCAGCGCTGATACCTCTGCCCCCGGACGATTTCCAAACCGTCTCTGATGTTCGATCTGATCTAATACTTCCTCATATGTCAGTTCTTTCATATACTGTCCTTTCCCTGACGGATGCTGCAGTCTCATACGCCGGCAGATCGGTAACTGACACTTATTCCGCCGTATTAAACTGCGATAATAACACCGCCGTCATTTGCATACATTGTGCTGACGCCCGCTGTATCCGTAACAATGATTTTTTTGAACTTTGCTATCTTTTCAATTTTTTCCTTTACTGCTTTTGCTCTCTCCGGACAATTACAGTGTGAAATTGCAAGCACCCTGTTCTCACAGTTTTTTGTCTTTGCAATCACATCCTGAATCATCTTATCCAGCGCTTTGTTCATGCCACGCGCCTGACCAAGCTGACAGATCGATCCTTCCTCTGTAGAACCCATTACCGGCTTGATATTTAATGTATTTGCAATAAATGCCTTAAGATTTGTCAGACGTCCGTTTTTTCGCAGAGTCTCTAATGTTTCAAGTACAAAAAAAGTATTCATGGAACTGATATATTTCTCTGTTGCCGCAACAACTTCCTCAAAACTCATACCGGCCTCTTCACACTCCTGCACTTTCATACCGATCAGTGTCTCACCGACGGAAGCGGAACGGGAATTGAATACATAAATCTTCTTCTCGCCCGGATGTTCCTCCTCAAATAAATTTTTTCCAAGTTCGGCACTGTTATAAGATCCGGAAAGCTTGCCGGATAAAGTTACCACATATACATGATCGGCATCCCCTTCATAGGACTTCATATATTCATCCGGAGACGGGCATGCAGACTTTGGTCCGGTAACACTTTCCTTTACCCTGCGAAGAAAATCCTTCTGGTCAAATGTCTCGTCATCGCGGATATAGCATCCATCTACCTCTAACTCTAACGATACATTCTGATAATGTCCATCCTTTTTTAAATCTTCCGGCAGTTCTCCACAACTGTCAATCACGATCTTGTACATATCTTATAACCTCCATAGTCCGACAATTTGTTATTCAAAAACTTTTTATATGTTATTTTTTTCCATTACATGTAGTATCAATTACTACATAACATTAGCACAAAAACTTTGTTTTGTATAGAGGTTTCTATTATATTTTATATATTTTTTATCTGATATCTTTTCTACGAAAATTTCAGGATCAGTACATTCTGATCTCTGTCCTCAATATACGATAATCCTGTAATTCCCTCACAATAATCGCGGATATGCTGTTCATCGATCAGATATGCTTTTGCCTGATCATATAAAGATATATCCGAAAAACGAATCTCCTCCGTGACAGCTCCATTACGATAAGCAGCGCCATAAATCTGTCCGATCACTTCCGGCTCCCACTCGGTGATATATTTTCCTTCTCTTACATAATAATTATCTGCCGTTGCCGTACATTCCGGCAAAAGCAGTGTACCGTCCGCCTGATGCGTTTTGCTGATCTCAGCCGTAGTCACCCCGAAATAATTATAATTGATAAAAGTCCCCATACCGCTCGCACCATTGTTATAGGAAGAATTTCCCCATGTCGTATCCATAAAATAATATGCACCGTCAAGCTGGACAAGATTCCATGCGTGTGTGTCTCCCTCCGCAGTTCCTGTCACCACAACAGCCGGAATCCCCAGAAGTGTCAGCAGATACTGCGTGGCGTTGGCATATCCCTGACAGACTGTTTTCTTATTTAAAAAGACACTGATAATATTCTGATTTTGTTCCGTCCCCATTTGATATTCAACGTTTCCCGCCAGATATTCAAACACATATTTTGCCTTTTCATAATCTCCCCAGGATGGATCCACATTTTTTAATATGGAATCCACCACTGCGTCGATCCGCCTCTGATAGGAATCACGCTCTGTGCGCTCCATCGTATAACTTGGGGAAAAATCGATGCTGACAATTCTTTTTCATGGTATACTGTGTGTAGTTATAACCGGATACCCAGAAAATGCCCCCATGATCTGCTATCACAGAACGATATGCCTTCTCTAAAACTTTTTCATCACAGGTACTTACTTTTACCTTTGAATCATGTGCCAGAATGATCCGGTACACTTCGTCATAGACAGTCTTCTGCTCCGCCGTCAGCGTTTCATAAGCATATCCATGCGGCACTTCGGTATCCGCTGTTTCATTTTCCGTGCTTATCTCTGTACTCTTTGCCGTCTGTTCCTCTGCCGTACCGGAATATGTTTCTGCTTTCGCATTTTTCTGTTCTACACTGATCTGGTTTGTGATTTTTTCCGGAAACACACCTGTATCCTTAAGCACTCCGGAATATTGAACCACTCCGCCCGCTATCACTGCAAGAATTATAAACTTAAGCAGTGTATGCCTTTTTCTTCTTTTCAAAATTCCTCCTTAAAGTGAAAAATATGCCGTTACAAGCTCTGTCAGTGCCTCCTGATCTGCTGCCCCCATCAATTCTCTTGCTGAATGCATTGCCAGAAGCGGAATACCAATATCCACTGTTTTTACCGGCAGCAGCGCAGATGCGATAGAGCCAAGTGTTCCGCCGCCTGCCATATCGGAACGGTTTACAAATTTCTGATACGGGATCTTCTTCAGATCACAGATCTGCTGGATGATTGCAATCGCCTCACAGTCTGTTGCGTAGGACTGGGAACATGCCTCCTTGATACAGAAGCCGCTTCCGAGCACCGGTTTATTTGTGATGTCCATTTTGCCTGCCTGATTCGGATGCAGTCCATGTGCAACGTCTACCGATAACAGCATACTCTGATACAGCAGCTCCTGCGCACTCTCCTTCGCACCGCATTCCGCTAAAATGCGAAGCAGCATGTCGTGAAGTAAGATAGAACCTGCTCCCTGTTTGCTGCGGCTTCCGATCTCCTCATGGTCAAATAAGGCGATTAGATTGATACCATCTTTTCTTTCCGCATCTAAAATACCGGACACTAAAGCTGCACAGGATGTCAGGTTATCCAGTCTCGGAGAGGATATAAAGTCATCTGCTACCCCAACATACTCCGGCTGCTCCTTGCAGTACACCGACAGTTCAAAGTCTAAAATATCCTCTTTTGCAACAGACAGTTCCTTTGCAAGAAAACTTAAGAAATAATCGGCATTCTTCTCTTCTTCTGCAAGCAGCCCTGCAACCGGGATCATATCGATCTGCTTATTTAACTCCACGCCCTTATTCACTTCGCGGTTCATATGGATCGCAAGATTCGGGATTGTCAGCAGATTCTTTTCGGATGCAAAATATTTCATTTCCGGTACAAACGGATCATTGCCCCTCACTGCCACACGTCCTGCCACACCAAGCGGTCTGTCTAACCAGGTATTTAAGATCGCACCTCCATATACCTCGATGTTGACCTGTGCATAGCGGTTTGTCACGACATCACAGGACGGCTTAATGCGCAGACACGGAAAATCCGTATGTGCCGCTGCAATGCGCACTGCAGGTTTTTCCTCTTTTTTCATCTCATCTTCCGGAATCGTAAATGCGAACAATGTGGTATCGTGGTGATCCACATAATAACGTCCACCCGCTTTTAGATTCCATTCTTTTTCATAAGCTATCTTTTCAAATCCGGCATCCTCTAAACGTTTTTCACACGATTTTACCACATGTGCCGGAGATACTCCCTCTTTTAATAAATCAAATAAAACTGTTTGTTCGTTCATTGTATTTCCTCTTTTCTGTCATACTGATTAAAACCACTCCTATTCTACTATAAAATCAGAAAGATTACATCCTTTATTTTGTTTCCAGGTGTTTTATGGTACAATGGGGATGTGATGTTGGAGTTAAAGGTGGATCATGATACCTGCAGAAATTAAAATCCACCTTTAAACTCCAGCACCACACCATCAGCTTATGAAAGAGGTATACCGCATGTTAGCGCTCAATATCCCGGAACTTAAAAATTTTATGAATCAGCTTTTATGCTCTGATACATTCGATCATTTCTTATTAAAAGAAGCCACGATCCAGAAAGATGCTGTGTGGAATTTTGACGGAACGGTCACACCGGACTTTTATTCCAGTGAAGAATTAGAAGAACAGGGGTTATCCGGCCTTGCGTTTCTGCCCTACGGCAGAGTGCGCCAGCACTGCTTTGATCTGATCAAGGGAAAACGGACACCTTCTTATTTTAAGTTTGTTTTTCTGCTCTCACCGGACAATTTATCCCGCACGCTTGCCAGTATGCAGACGCCTTTTACACCACAGGATGTGACCGGCATGTTTTTGAATCTGAAGTTCCAGAATGGAAACCTTATGCTCACGACCGGCGTATCCTATCGTATCTTTTCCACCGATAAATCCTTAGAGCACGAATGGGACAGACTGGTTGAGATTTTTCTCAAAAACCACAATATTGTTATTGAGAAATTAGGTTAAAAAATATCCGTTTTTTTCCTTTACTTTTCAAAACTGTTATGATATGCTCTAACTAGCTGTAAATACAGCCAGTAATATTTTTTGGAGGTACTTTTCAATGAACAAAGGTACAGTAAAATGGTTTAACAACCAAAAAGGATACGGATTCATCTCTGACGAGCAGGGCAATGATGTATTCGTACACTACTCAGGTCTGAACATGGATGGTTTCAAATCCCTGGAAGAAGGCGCTACTGTAGAATTCGAAGTAGTAGAAGGCGCTAAAGGACCTCAGGCAACCAACGTTACAGTAGTAAAATAATTACTACCAGCACAATCAGTAGTTTCACATGTACCTTTTTCTTTTTAAATAGAACCAGTTTTTATTTGTTAGATTAAGATATTGTAAACAATGGATTTAAAAAAGAGTGTCGGCTTTCCGGCTACTCTTTTTTA
>ENA-OQDE01000221-OQDE01000221.1-human-gut-metagenome-genome-assembly--contig:-NODE-221-length-37117-cov-7.986294_pt1 | contig 37117 bp, 36 predicted proteins | sample MGYA00242768_ERZ504595 | MGnify/ENA primary metagenome ERZ504595 (study PRJEB26092, sample SAMD00036307) | human gut metagenome | host: Homo sapiens | study: EMG produced TPA metagenomics assembly of... | reverse complement strand
CTGAGTTAGCCAGTAATCTGATTAATTTTAAAAGAGGAACTGTATACCTCCACTGTATATGTATCCCGATACGAATTGAACAACTATATCAAAAACTATTTGGAACAGTTCAATTTATATGCCCGCAAAAGACAGATAAATATCATATTTGAAACTAATTTCGAAAGCCAGGAAGTATGGCTGGACAGAAACAAGATGGATTCCATTATCCGTAACCTGATGACAAATGCCTTGAAATATACCTGTCAGGGGGGCAATGTCACTGTGCAAACTCAGAAAAATAAAAGTCATTGGTTCATCACTATTACAGATACAGGAATCGGGATCCCCGCCAATGAACAAAAGAAAATGTTCAAAAGCCTATTCAGAGGGAATAATGCCATCAATCTGCAAATCACAGGAAGCGGCATCGGCATGCTGCTTACCTACAAACTGATAAAAAGCCATGCCGGCAAAATATCAATGAGCAGTATAGAGAATGTAGGAACTACCTTCAAACTGGCATTCCCTATCAAAAGTCGGAAATACAACTACCGTATATTCAAAAAAGCTGATGTAATTGACCCGCTGCCTGTCATCGAAGGCAATCCGGAAGAACTGGTGAAAGAGATCAAAAACAAGCCGGTCAAAACACATGCCGCTTCCATTCTGATAGTGGAAGATAATATGGAATTGCGTACTTTCCTATTGCATACACTATCGGAAGATTATCATGTGTCTGATGTAGGAAACGGGCAAGAAGCACTGGATTTTATCAAAGAGCGACAACCTGATCTGATACTGTCGGATGTAATGATGCCTATCATGAATGGAAACAAAATGTGCAATATATTGAAAAGTAATATTGAAACCAGTCATATACCTATCATATTGCTGACCGCATTGAACGATAAAGAAGTATTATCAAAGGCTTACAGACCAAAGCCGATAAATACATAGTCAAACCATTTGACATGGAAGTACTGAAAGCAAACATAACCAACGTTCTGGCGAACAGGGAAATCATGAAAAAGCGTTTCTCACAATTCAAATTCAATGCAGACGAGGTATCAGATGATCCGACGGTCAGTTTGGAACAGGAATTTCTTTTAAAAGCTACCGACATCATAAAAAGTAGTATAAACAAAGAAATGAACGTAGAAAACCTATGTGATGCAATGAATATGAGCCGGAGTAGTTTATACAATAAAATAAAGGCCTTAACCAATGATTCGCCCAGTGACTTTATACGTAAAGTACGTATGAACGAAGCTAGCATTTTATTGAAAAGCAAACGTTATACCGTATCCGAAGTTTCGGATATGATGGGATTCAGTGATCCCAAATATTTTACGGATACATTTAAGAAATACTACGGAGTTCCACCAAGCACTTATATGAAACAAAATTAAAAAAATGAATTTCTATTTACAATCATTTCTTATCTTCCTAAAAATAGGACTATTTACTATTGGCGGAGGATATGCTATGGTTCCCCTAATTCAAGATGAAATAGTGGACAAACGAAAATGGATTGACAAAGAGGATTTTATTGATTTATTAGCCCTCACTCAGTCTGTACCCGGAATATTTGCTGTAAATATTGCCATATTTATCGGATATAAATTGCGTAAATTCCGTGGAGCATTGGCAATGGCTTTAGGCACAATACTCCCCTCTTTCTTTATCATATTGGCAATTGCCTTGTTCTTTCAACAGTTCAAACAATACCCAATTGTAGAGAATATATTCAAGGGAATTCGCCCGGCGGTAGTAGCCCTTATTGCAGCTCCCACTTTCTCCATGGCAAAATCCGCCAAGATAAACCGTTACACTGTCTGGATACCAATAGTATCCGCATTGCTTATCTGGGTATTGGACGTGTCTCCAGTCTACATTATCATAATAGCGGGCGTGGGAGGTTTTATATATGGCAAGTACAAACATAAATATTCATCCAAATGATTTTTCTATATTTATTCTACACATTCTGTAAAATAGGGCTCTTCGGTTTCGGAGGAGGCTATGCCATGTTGTCCATGATACAAGGAGAAGTAGTAACAAGATATAATTGGATCAGTGCCAGCGAATTTACAGATATCATCGCTATCAGCCAAATGACACCGGTCCCATTGGCATCAACTCTGCTACTTATGTGGGATATACTGCGGTATTGAATGCAGGCTACAATGAAAGCTGGGCTATATTCGGTTCTTGCATTGCTACTTTTGCTGTAGTTTTTCCATCGTTCATATTAATGGTAATCATCAGCCGGTTCTTCTTGAAATACCAAAAGCATCCGGTTGTAGAAGCCGTATTCAAAGGGTTGCGTCCGGCAGTAGTAGGTCTGCTGGCAGCAGCTGCACTCGTCTTGATGAATGCTGAAAACTTCGGCAGTTATCAAATAGATTTGTATCAATTCATCATCAGTATAATTATTTTTCTAGTAACCTTTATAGGTACACGGAAATACAAAATCAATCCTATATTAATGATTATACTTTGCGGAGTGGCAGGGTTCCTGCTTTACTGAGAATAGGACGATTATGGGAAATCATCAAAAAAATCCGTATGATCGGCTCCGGAAATAATCATCAACTCTTTGTCATCACTGATTAGATAAAGCCGCAATAGATGGATTACAGATGTTATAACCTTTTCCTGATTTCAACATAAACAATATAGCACCCGGAAAACAGGCGGCATACAAATCAACTGCCACTGCCCCGGAATTCTTTATTCATCGATAGGACGTGAATATAATACCCAGGCAGTGGCAGTAAAAATAAAATCTAAAATTAAAGAAACACTCCCGCTTCTTACAGTTTTACTTTCTTTTTAGTACCCTTCGACTCATTGTGCAAACGATCCAACGCTGTCACTACATACTGGTACTTCGTTTTTCCATCGTTATAAGGTAATGGATAAAAATGGTCACGGGTAATGGCTACAATATGGGAAGCATCATCCAAATTGACTTTTTCTTTTTTATCAAAGCGATAAACCACATATTGTACAGCTTTGTCCATCTCGTCCTTTGCCTTCGGAGCTGTCCAGAAGAGTACCGGACCTTCATACGTCCATACCATCTTCACCTTCTTTACTTACCTGGAGCCTTATCGTCCATAAAAGGAGATTCAGGAATCAAAGCCGGATAACGATGATACTCCTTCTCCAGCATAGTGCGGTAATTGCCGGCATTATCCACCACTGCAGCAGCATACCATTGACAACTTCCCTGCACGGTAGGAAGCGACCGTTGCAACTTCATTTTGGCAGGCATCTGGTTTTGTAACGGATTACGGGCATCCGCCTTGTTCACCGTACGCATCACATCCTGACCGATAAATAACGGACGCGAAGCGGCATGTTTTGCCCACCAATGTATCAAGTTGTCATAATCGGCAGCAGGATGACCTATTTCCCAATAAATCTGAGGGATATTATAATCTACCCAACCATTATTAATCCACATCAGCACATCTGCATACAAATCATCATAATTCTGAAGACCGCGTGTATCACTTCCATTCGGATCATTTTTCTTGTTGCGGTAGATACCAAAAGGAGAAACACCGAACTTCACCCACGGCTTACACTCGCGCACAGTTTCGTGAATTTCCTTTATCAGCACATTCACGTTGTCACGGCGCCAATCGGCTTTATTACTGTATCCGCGACCATATTGCGCAAAACTGACATGATCAGGAAAATCTTCGCCCGGGTTGGGATAAGGATAGAAATAATCATCCATATGAATGGCATCCACATCATAACGGGTAACAATATCGCGCACAATCTTGCAAATGTATTTACGGTTTTCGGGCAAAGCCGGATCAAAATAAAGTTGACCAGCATAATTCACGAAACGTTCCGGATTCTTATTATACGGATGAATGGGTGATAAGGCAGTAGTTCCCTTTGTCTTGGCACGGTAAGGTTAATCCAGGCATGGAACTCCATTCCACGCTTATGGCATTCATCAATCATGAACTGCATCGGGTCCCAGTAAGGTGAAGGCACTCTGCCCTGCACTCCTGTAAGAAAGCGGCTCCACGGCTCATAAGAAGATTTATACAAGGCATCGGCTTCTGCACGTACCTGAAAAATTATCGCATTAATGCCTGCGCCCTGCAGACTGTTTAGTTGATTTATTAACAGCCGCTGTATCTTCTCTGTCGGCATTCCCTGGAACTGTCCATTCACACACTGAATCCATGCACCGCGGAACTCACGTTTAGGATAACGTGTCTGAGCACTGACGACAGAAGTAAAAAGTAGTGCTATCAATAAAAGAAGAATAGTTTTTGCTCTCATTTTGTTATTCTTGTTTAATACGCTTGCAAAGATAAGAAAACTTATAATTATCTTTGCATATTAAACCAAATTCAATAAAGAATGTCAGAAAGTAACTATATATCCATAAAAGGAGCAAAGGTAAACAACCTCAAAAACATCGATGTAAACATTCCACGCAACAAGCTGGTCGTCATCACGGGACTATCCGGTTCCGGAAAATCATCCTTGGCTTTTGATACATTATACGCTGAAGGTCAGCGACGCTATGTAGAAAGCCTGTCATCATACGCCCGTCAATTTCTGGGCCGCATGAGCAAGCCTGAGTGTGATTTCATCAAAGGTATACCACCCGCTATCGCCATAGAGCAAAAAGTGAACAGCCGCAATCCTCGTTCCACCGTGGGTACTTCCACCGAAATATATGAGTATCTGCGACTGCTCTATGCACGCATGGGGAAGACTTATTCCCCCATTAGCGGGCAACTGGTGAAAAAACATAGCATTGAAGATATTGTAAACTGTATGCTTTCCTTTCCTAAAGGAACGAAATACACGGTTCTCACTCCTATGATGCCCCGTGAAGGCCGTACACTGCTCCAGCAACTGGAAATGGACTTGAAACAAGGATTTACCCGTATAGAGGTGAACCGTGAAATAGTCCGTATAGAAGATTTTCTGCAACAAACAGCTGCCGAAGATAAAAAACAAAACATCTATCTGCTGGTAGATCGCATGACAGCCGATGATAGCAAAGACAGTATCAGCCGCCTCACCGATTCTGCGAAACGGCCATGTACGAGGGAGACGGGAATTGCCTCCTCCGCTTCTACTCTGCTGACGGAAGTACGCAGCTGTTCTCTTTCAGCACTAAATTCGAGGCCGACGGAATTAAATTCGAAGAACCGAATGACCAAATGTTTTCATTCAATTCCCCTCTCGGCGCTTGTCCCGAATGCGAAGGCTTCGGTAAGTGATAGGTATAGATGAACATCTGGTGATTCCAAACCGTGCTCTGAGTGTATATGACGGAGCTGTCCTTTGCTGGCGTGGTGAAAAGATGGGGGAATGGCTACAGGAATTCATTCATGAAGCTCCCGCCCACGATTTCCCCATCTTCGCCCCTTATTATGAACTGACACAGGAACAAAAAGATTATTTATGGCATGGACCTAGAAATAAGGCCTGTATAGATTCTTTCTTCAAAATGCTGGAAGAAAACCAATATAAAATACAATATCGTGTGATGCTGGCACGATACAGGGGAAAAACTATTTGTCCTGTCTGCCACGGAACACGCTTGAAAAAAGAAGCCGGTTATGTAAAAGTAGGTGGAAAATCCATCTCTCAACTGGTTGACTTACCTATCACGACTTAAAAGAATTCTTCCGCACTCTAGAACTAGATGCACATGACACAGCCATCGCCAAACGGATCTTAACGGAAATTACCAACCGCATCAACTTCCTCATGGATGTGGGTTTGGGATATCTTACACTGAACCGTCTCAGCAACTCGCTCTCCGGCGGTGAAAGCCAGCGCATCAATCTGGCCACCTCATTAGGCAGCAGCTTGGTAGGCTCACTCTATATCCTGGATGAGCCCAGTATCGGATTACACAGCCGTGACACCGACCGGCTGATAAAAGTACTTCGTCAGTTACAGGAACTGGGAAATACCGTAGTAGTGGTAGAACATGATGAAGAAATAATCCGTGCTGCCGATTATATCATTGATATCGGTCCTCAAGCAGGACGTTTAGGAGGACAAATAGTATATCAAGGCAACATGAACGATCTTCAAAGAAACAGTAACAGTTATACGGTGCGCTATTTGTTGGGAGAAGAAAACATAGAGATTCCCCGATGCCATCGTCCGTGGAACAATTATATAGAAATAAAAGGTGCGCGTGAAAACAACCTTAAAGGCATTGACGTAAAATTTCCACTGAATGTAATGACGGTAGTTACGGGAGTCAGCGGTTCGGGGAAGAGTACGTTGGTACGTGATGTCTTTTACAAGGCATTGAAACGCGAATATAGTGAAGCTAGCGAACGGCCGGGTGAGTTCATCTCTTTGGAAGGAGATGTACAGCTGGTGAAAGATATTGAATTTGTAGACCAGAACCTATCGGAAAATCATCACGCAGCAATCCGGTAACCTATGTAAAAGCATACGACGAAATACGAAAACTCTTTGCCGAACAGCCTCTTGCCAAGCAAATGGGATATACTGCCGGATATTTCTCATTCAATACCGAAGGCGGGCGCTGTGAGGAATGCAAAGGTGACGGTACGGTAACCGTTGAAATGCAATTTATGGCAGATTTGGTACTAGAATGTGAGTCTTGTCATGGAAAACGTTTCAAGAGCGACACGCTGGAAATAAAATTCCAAGACAAGAGCATCTATGACATTCTGGAAATGACAGTGAATCAAGCCATTGAATTCTTTGCCGAATACAATCAAAAAAAGATAGTGAAGAAACTAATTCCATTACAAGAAGTGGGATTGGGATATATAAAGTTAGGACAAGCCTCCTCCACTCTTTCCGGCGGCGAGAACCAACGCGTAAAACTAGCTTATTTTCTGAGCATAGAGAAAGCACAACCCACTATTTTTGTATTCGATGAACCAACCACAGGTCTGCATTTTCATGATATCAAGAAACTGCTGGAAGCATTTGAAGCCTTAATCAGCCGCGGACATACCATTATCATTATCGAGCATAATATGGATGTGATAAAATGTGCCGACCATGTGATTGACCTAGGACCGAAGGAGGAAATATGGGAGGAAATCTGGTAATTGCGGGCACTCCGGAAGAGGTTGCAGCATGTGCGGCATCTTATACGGGACAGTTTTTACGTGAAAAACTGGCGATGGATTCTCCTGATTGATTTTTTATTCACCGTTGATTGTCCAAACTGACACAAATTATTAAATATGATTATACGCAATATACCACTAGATGATAAATGGGAATTTAAAAGTGATTTATTCTGTTCTGTAAATTTAGCATTTTGTGGTATGATTGCAGAATCATTTTACTAAAAATCTGTTTTAATGTTTTCCACATTGTCAATCTAAACGAAAATATGAGTAAATTTAGAATTGAATTAACAACCTTATAAATCAACAGAATATGAAAAAACTTTTTTTACTACTCTTGCTGTTCCCTTTCCTATTGGGATGTTCACAAAAAGAGAAAGAATTCACCGTTCTTCAATGGAACATTTGGCAAGAAGGAACTGTAATTCCCGGTGGTTACGACGCTATTGTGAATGAAATAGCCCGTCTTCGTCCGGACTTCGTCACATTGAGCGAAGTACGTAATTACGAAAACACCAATTTCACTGCCCGCCTAGTGCAATCATTAAAGGAAAAAGGAGAAACCTATTATTCCTTCTATACCTATGATACAGGTCTGTTAAGCCGATACCCCATCACTGATTCATTAACCGTTTTTCCCGAAAAGAATGACCACGGCAGTATCTATCGCCTTACAGCCGATATGAACGGACAGAAAATAGCAGTCTATACCGCTCATCTTGATTATTTGGATGACGCCTATTATAATGTACGCGGATATGATGGTTCTACTTGGGAAGAAATCCCTATCCCCACTACCGTAGAAGAAGTATTAAAGAGAAATGTAGCCTCACAACGCGATGACGCCATCAGACTATTCATTGAACAGGCAAAAAAGATCGTGCAGCCGGCTACACCATCATTTTAGGAGGAGATTTTAATGAACCTTCACATCAAGATTGGACTGAAGAAACCAAAGACCTGTATGACCATCATGGCTTTGTAATCCCCTGGACAGTTCCTGTCCTGTTAGACGAAGCCGGATTGAAAGACGCCTATCGAGAATTCTATCCAGATGTATTAAACTATCCCGGCTTCACTTATCCTTCGGATAATCCGGCAAAGCCGCCGACAAAATAACCTGGGCTCCCAAAGCAGATGAACGCGACCGTATAGATTACATTTGGTATTATCCCGAAAAGGGGTTGAAAGTGAAAGACGCCGCCATTTTCGGTCCGAAAAATTCCATAGTCCGTGCACAGCGTGTTCAGGAAACATCTAAAGACAAGTTTATAGAACCATTGGGCGTATGGCCTACAGACCATAAAGGAGTACTGGTTACTTTCCAATATCCCGCCAAATAATATCGTTTTTCCCAATATTTCTGTTATCTTTGTCCAATAACCTAATTTATTATCCTATGACCAAATGTACACATAAGCAGTTAATGACCGCCTGTATGTTAGCAGGCACATTGATGTTGGGAGCATGTACCAGTACTCCCCCTGTAACAAAAGAGGTATCCATTGTACCCATAACCAACCATCTGGAGGAAACAAACGGTGCTTTTGTATTGAAAAGTAATACCTCCATCGGTGTTATTGACGCCGAACTAATTCCCGCAGCCGAGTATTTGGCCGATATGCTTTCCGGTGCCACAGGCTACGACCTTAAAGTAAAAGAAGGCGAAGGAACCATCACCCTTGCCTTGGGGGATGTTCAAGGAAAAGAAGGTGCCTATACCCTGACAGCCGAGAGCGATAAGGTCAACATTACAGGTAACTCTTACGGAGGTGTCATTGCAGGTATCGAATCCCTCAGACAGCTGTTTCCCCCGCAAATAGAATCTAAAGAAATTGTTAAAGGTACAGACTGGGCCATACCGGCCGTTAACATTCAAGATGCCCCCCGCTTTGAATGGAGAGGCATCATGCTGGACGTATCCCGCCATTTCTACACAATAGATGAGGTGAAAGAATTACTGGATGTCATGGCCCTTTACAAGATGAATAAATTCCACTGGCATCTTACCGATGACCAAGGATGGCGTATCGAAATCAAGAAATATCCTTTACTGACGGAAAAAGGAGCCTGGCGCAAATTCAATTCCCATGACCGCGAATGCATACGTCAGTCAAAGACTGACAACAATCCGGATATGGCAATTCCCGAAGACAAGATACGCATCGTAGAAGGTGACACCCTATATGGAGGCTACTACACTCAGGAAGATATCAAGGATGTCATAGCATACGCCAAAATACGAGGCATAGATATTATTCCCGAAATTGATATGCCGGGACACATGCTGGCAGCTGTGAGTAACTATGAAGGTGTTTCCTGTTTTAACGAAACCGGTTGGGGAAGCGTCTTCTCCTCACCTGTTTGTCCGGGGAAAGACTCTGCATTGGAGTTCTGCAAGAATATTTATGCAGAACTGATAGCCCTTTTCCCCTATAAGTATGTACATATAGGAGGTGACGAAGTAGAAAAAACCAATTGGAAAAAATGTCCGGACTGCCAGAAACGTATGCATGACAATAATCTGAAAACCGAAGAAGAACTGCAATCATGGTTCATTCATGACATGGAGAGATTCTTTAACGGGAAAGGCAAAGAAATGATAGGCTGGGATGAAATCATTGAAGGCGGATTGTCTAAAACAGCCACCGTAATGTGGTGGCGCAGCTGGGTAAAAGATGCAGCGACCAAGGCAACGGCACAAGGCAACCCTGTCATTTTCACTCCTAACGGACAATTTTATTTGGATTATGCAGAAGACAAGAATTCTATGGCAAGCATTTATAATCTGGATACGACAGACAACCTGACTCCCGAGCAGCAGTCGCTGATTTTAGGAGTGCAGGGAAATATTTGGTGCGAATGGATTCCTTCCAACGCACGTATGCAATATATGGCCATTCCACGTTTGCTGGCTATTGCCGAATTAGGTTGGAGCAAACCGGAGCAAAAAGACTGGAATGCCTTCAAACAACGCCTGTCTGATCAGTTTGAACGTCTCAATATCATGGGTATCAATTACCGTATACCCGATTTGGAAGGCTTTAATGCCGTCAACGCCTTTATCGGTGAAGGAACCATCAATGTAACTTGCCTTGACCCCACTGCGGAAATTCACTATACCACTGATGGCAGTACTCCTACTTTACAATCTCCCGTATATGAAGGTCCCATCAAAGTGACTGAAACCACAGACTTTACTTTCTGCACCTTCCGCCCTAATGGAAAGAAAGGTGACATAGCCAAGACACGTTTCATCAAAAGTGAATATACCCCCTCTGTAACTGCCGCTCCTTCCAATCCGGGTTTGAAAGCTACATGGCACGAATTTAAAGGAAATAAATGCAGTGAAATAGAAAAAGCTCCGGTCAATGGTACTTATCCAGTGGAAGACGTTATGATTCCTAAAAAAGTAAAAGGAAATATCGGACTGATTATCAAAGGATATTTCAATGCTCCTCAAGACGATATCTACACTTTTGCACTCCTGTCCGACGATGGTAGTACATTGACCATAGACAGTGAACAGATAGTAGACAATGACGGACCTCACGGACCTAAAGAAATAGTGGGACAAAAGGCATTGGCGAAAGGATATCATCCAATGGAATTACGTTATTTCGACCAAAACGGAGGACAACTGAAATTAAAAGTAACAGGTAGTGATGGTAAAGAAATTCCGTTCACGCATCTCTATGCGCATTAATCTCACATAAAAAGTTTTTCCACCACAGATTATACAGATTTACATAGATTGAATTTCAATGAATTCTCCCATTCAATAATCTGCGTAATCTGTGGTGGAATTACATCAATCAGAAGTAAACTCCGAACCCTATCTTGAAGCCTAATTTACTAAATTCTGAAATATCACTAAAACTCAAGTCATAATATACAGACGCTCAATAGTCACATTTCTGCCCAAGAAAAAAGCATATCCGACTTCCGGTGTCAAACAAACCAGATTCTTTTTAAATCCTACACAAGAAAGGTGCTTATACGCCATTCCCAATCCTCCATAAATACCGCAACTGGAAAAATAATAACGTCCTTGTGCACCAATACTGGTTTCATCCATTCCATGTTCTATATAATTGCCCTTAAAATTCAGCAATACAGCCACATTATCGGCTACAAACGCACCACCGGTCAAAGCGAAACCAAAATTTGTACCCTCATTCTTGCTATGAGATAGGTCAAGCCCTGTCAATGAAGCATTCACATACCATACCTCCTTCTCAAATTGAGCATGTGCACTCAGTGCAGTCATTACCAACAGCATCAAGCTGACTAAAATTTTCTTCATAATGTTGTCGTTTAATAGTTATTTTTTATTTTCCAAATCACGTTCACGTCTTTCCTCCGCCTTTTCTTTCTTACGAAGGACAATCCATAACAACGCTATTATCATATAGGATAAACCTACTGTGAGATACTTTTCCGTATCACTTATTTCCGTATTACGCGGAATAAAACAAACGGCCATCGCTGTAGTATAAACCAACAAAGCGACAGGCAACCAAATCGATTTTCTATATTTTTTCATAAACTATGCTGTTTTGTTTCCTATACCAACTTACAAACCCTATAGCGGCTACCAACGTGCAAAGACCACCGATATATAAGATACATAATCAGAAGTGCCAATCCTTCGGGAGCAATGCAAATATAAGTAGAACATACAGCCGTCATAAACAAGGCAGGAAACAAGGTAATATAATAATTCTTTTTCGCACGTACCAGAAAAACAGTGACCGCCCACAAAGTAAACACAGACAAAGCCTGATTACACCAGGCAAAATAACGCCATATCATATCAAATCCCGCCGCATCACGCTGACTGTACAACAATATACCGATAGTTACCGCAAAAATAGGAATACAAATCAATAAACGTTTCGCTATACTTTTTTGTTCCAAATGCATAAAATCGGCAACAATCAAACGAGCTGAACGTAAAGCGGTATCTCCACTGGTAATAGGAGCGGCAATTACCCCCAGTACAGCCAATAAACCTCCTATCGTACCCAACCATTCCTTGGTTATGCTGTCCACAATAATCGAAGCATTACTCTCCTCCATACCATTTTGATGAAAAAACAAGTAGCGGCAGCAGCCCAAATCAATGCCACGATCCTTCGGTCACCATCGCTCCATAAAAAATAGGACGGCCATACTTCTCATTCTTCATACAACGTGCCATCAACGGAGATTGTGTGGCATGAAAGCCACTGATTGCCCCACAAGCAATAGAAACAAACATGATAGGAAAAATTGGTAATCCGGCAGGGTGGGTATTATGCAGCCCGTCCGTAATTTCGGGCAATGCCGGATGATTCCATAACAACATCACCAAAATCCCCACCGCCATAAACAATAAAGCAATGGCAAACAACGGATATATTTTTCCTATAATCTTATCTACCGGCAACAATGTAGCAACATATAATAGACAAATACGACTATAATCCAAAAAGTAACATCCATATACTCCGGAGTAAGTTTGGCAAGCAATCCGGCAGGTCCTGCCACAAAAACCGCTCCGACTAATATCATCAGCACAACCGTAAAACCGCGCATCAACTGCTTTGTGGGAAGGCCCAAGTAACGACCGATAATTTCCGGCAAACTCTCGCATCATGCCGAATGGAAAGCATTCCGGACAAATAATCGTGTACCGCCCCGGCAAAAATGGTACCTAAAACAATCCACAAATAAGACGCCGTACCAAACTTCGCTCCCATTATAGCACCGAAAATAGGTCCTAAGCCGGCTATATTCAAAAATTGAATCATGAAAATCTTCCAAGTAGGAAGTGGAATAAAGTCAACACCATCCGCCATGGTCAGGGCAGGTGTCTTCCTTATCTTGTCAGGACCGAACACACGTTCCACATAACTTCCATACAAAAAGTATCCGCCTACAAGAACCAATAATGCAATAATAAAGGTTATCATATTCTATTTTTTGTTTTGTTGGGGCAAAAGTAACGAATTAATTGATTACTTCGTATCTTTGCCCTAAAATTAAAGTAAATGCGAACATTCTTTATAACTTTATTACTAGTCATAGTGAGTTTATCACCCGTTTTCTCACAACCTAAATATGAAATCCGTGCCACCTGGCTCACTACGCTCGGAGGAATGGACTGGCCTCGTAACAAGGCAGTAAACGCATCAGGCATCCGGCGTCAGCAAAAAGAATTATGTGATATACTGGATCGCCTGAAAGCCGCCAATTTCAATACGGTATTGTTGCAAACCCGTCTGCGCGGAGATATGATTTATCCTTCCGCCATAGAAACTTTCGCCGAATCACTGACAGGTAGCACAGGAGGGAATCCCGGATATGACCCTTTGGCTTTCGCATCGGAGAATGCCACAAACGCGGCATGGAACTACATGCATGGATTGTTACGATTCCTGCCGGAAACACCCGTCAAGTACAATTGCAAGGACGTAGCTCCGTAGTACGGAAAAACCGGACTATTTGCAAACTTTATAAAGGTAACTGGTACTTGGACCCGGGAAATCCGGGAACCAAAGAATATCTGTCATGCATCGTAAAAGAAATAACTTCCCGTTATGATATAGACGGCATTCATTTCGATTACATCCGCTACCCTGAGCAAGCCGACAACTTTCCCGACAAGGACACCTACCGGAAATACGGCAAAGGTAAGGAGTTGAAACAATGGCGGCGTGATAATATCACAGATATTGTGCATAGGCTCTATACCGACATCAAGACTATCAAACCCTGGGTGAAAGTCAGCAGTTCCCCTATTGGCAAATACCGAGATACCAACCGATATCCCTCCCGTGGATGGAACGCTTATCATGTAGTTTACCAAGATGCTCAGAAATGGCTAAAAGAAGGTATTCATGATGCGTTGTTCCCGATGATGTATTTTCAGGGAAATAATTTCTATCCTTTTGCATTGGATTGGAAAGAGAATTGCGGTAACCGCTGGATAGTACCAGGTTTGGGCATTTATTTCCTCTCTCCCGACGAACAAAATTGGCCGTTGGACGAAATAGTCCGCCAACTTCATTTCACCCGTCAGATAAAACTAAACGGACAAGCCTACTTCCGCAATCGTTTTCTATTGAACAACACCAAAGGCATTTGGGACGAACTCCAAGAGAATTTCTATACCACTCCGGCATTGATTCCCCCAATGACCTGGATGGACAGCATCCCCCCATCCACTCCGGCCATGCCTTCCCTGCAACTGTTGCCGGACGGCAAAATGCACATGAGCTGGCAGATTTCCACAGATAACAACGGAGGTCTTGTCACCTATCATCTTTATGCCTCGGATACCTATCCGGTAGATATCACAGATGCCGGAAACTTACTGGAAACCTATCTCACCCATACGGAATACGAATATACCCCTACTTCACCTTGGCGACAAAAACGTTATTTTGCCGTAACAGCTGCCGACCGTTTTGGAAACGAAAGTGCTCCCTTGGAACTGAATGCAATTTCAGAAACGGACATACCTTTACTAAATGACGGAGATATTCTCACCCTGCCTGAAATAAAAGAGGCAAAGACAGTGAAAATATTTACTGCTACCGGTGAAGAAATAAAATATTTTGTTTATGCACCCCAAATGTCCATAGCCTCATTACCCGGCGGATTCTATACAGTATATATCTTGAATAATGCAGGAGCACAAACCTTTGTCGGAACAATCGTAAAATAAACACATAGCAAAAAGTAAATTTGGGCAAAGCGTAGCGAAGTACATTCAAAGTGTTATTCTACGTGAAGAAAGGCAGTGCCAAACCCAACGGCAACCTGCCTCTGATGTGTTGTATCACGGTGGACGCGGAAGTTGTAACAAAATACTCAAAGATATAAGCATACAATGCGGTTTCAAGGTTCGTTTGACCTACCACGTGGCAAGACATTGTGCATTGTCTTTATCGCTCAAATTGAATGGGTTGCAAAGATTGGCTTCTTGATAGGTAACGATTTAGAAACGAGCGAAGTTCTGTATTCTGCCTTGTTAAACCCAAAGAACGCTGACTTCAAATGCAAAGGTAGTGGATTAGTTTGGATTATTATCATTCTTGTCCTTTAATCTTTTGATTTCTTTATCAAAATCACTTTCAAGCAAATCCATTTCGCGTTTGCGATAGATGGCGAATTCCTTTTCTGCCTTTTCAATCGCCTGTTTATGTGAAATACGTCCCTTATCAATCAAAACCTTTCGTTTATGGGCAATAATCTGATTATCCAATGCCTCTATCCAATCTTTCATGGTCATGGGATTCATTTCCAATGCCTGGAACTCGGCAAAGTCCAAGAAACCGGAAACAAGCAGATTCAAACGCTGGAGTTCTATTTCTGACAAATAGTTCTTGGCAATCTTCACATCATCCTTAGTCACATAGTTGCCTTTGAAGTTCGTCATACCCACAAACGGCTTCTCATTATCCACACGATTGTAGATAACTTCCGCTGCCGTATTTTCGTGAACGGCATAATGGAGCTTGTTTTGCACGGTGGCAAAAAACATCTTTGTCATCTCGTCCCGTGGGTCATAGTCCGTGGCTGTGGCATATATGTCCGTAACCTGTTGATAGAAGTTACGTTCACTACTACGAATATCCCTGATGCGTTGCAGCAACTCACGGAAGTAACGATTACCCCTTGCTTCAACCGCTCATCATCCATAGCAAATCCCTTTTGGATATATTCATGAAGCCGTTGAGTCGCCCAACGGCGAAAACGGGTTGCAACCTGAGATTGCACACGATAGCCCAAGGCGATAACCATGTCAAGATTGTAATGGTCAATGTTACGTCTCACCTGACGATTGCCTTCCTGACGAACTAACAAGAATTTCTTGTTAGTTGCTTCTGTGAATAATTCTCCGTCTTTATAGATGTTATCTACATGTTGGCTGATATTCTGTTGTGTAGTACAATATATTTCCGCCAACTGATTCTGTGTCAGCCACAAATCTTCATCGGAAAAGCGAACAGACACACGTATTATCTCATTATCGTCTTGATAGAGTATTATTTTGTTATTCTCACTCATGATTAGCGATTGTCTTTTTTCTTGGAATTTGAACGATAAAGGCTATCAGTGATGATACCTCTAAATATATCTTCATTAAGAAATTCTAAAGTACGATTTAGCTCAACAACATTATTGGTCGGTAACACTAACTCATTGTTCCCATTAATTTGTGCATTGATTCCATATTTCTTTAAAAGACTTGTTTTCGTTCGAAACGTCTTTCGCATAAAAGTAGCAATGTTGTTTGTGCTAGATAATAATTTTATGAGTCGACGAGTTTTTATGTTTGCGATATGTTTTATATTCTCTGCATTTACATCTATACCTTTTATTTCGCCAAATGATTCAATTTCTGTATTTGTGGCTTCTGTAACAAAATCTATTAGCGAAAATATTTGATTTGCAATTGTATAACTTTGAAAGTACAATTTCCCATTTTCATATATTGCATGAATTTTATCTTCTACGATAAAGGCAGAAGTATTCATTTTAGCAAAAATGTTTCCATGCTCATCTTGCAGTTGGCTTCTTGCCATGTCTGTAAGGCTGATATAGTCTTCTTCATTGTATTTGACAACGCTAATATCTGTATTTTGAACGGTAATTTTTGCCATTGTAATTGATGCATTGAGTTTCAATCACAAAGATAGCTATAATTTGTGAGGTTGCATTCTTTTTATATGGACTATCTACAAAGATAGGATGCAGTTTTTTTTGATAGTAGGCATTATTCCCCGAATAATTTTATTAACTTTATAAATGCAAAGAGTTATTTGACAGCATAGCACCGCAAATCGCTGATATTCGCACGGTTGCTAAATCGTTACCTCTGTTTCTCAAATACTACGCTAAAAGTTTATTCTTCAATCGGTTGCATCAAACTGATGAAAATCTAAAATAAAATGCAAACTGCTTCTTTGGCATGACACATTATGTCGTTGCAGATGCCCGGCTCTCAAAAAGTTTGTCTGCCGGGCATATCCATCTTTGTCGTTAAGTTATAATCTGATAAAACTTTACGTACTGTTATTTTTTGTTTCCGCACTGCAATGTTTTTGTCTCGCCACCGTATCATACTGATATACAACGACATGAAGTGACAGAATTTTCTGTATCCCCACAAAGTGTTTTTTTCGTTTTTCCTTGTAGAAGCCAGCTTGTCAGATGCCGGTTGTCATATTGGATACGTAATCCTGGTATATTTACGGCAGTATCCGTGCAAGAAGAGTGCACCATCTGTACCATCACCCAGATGAACAGGCCCTGTCATTCGGGTGAATAGCCGTTGTCACCTGTGTGAAACTGCCGCTTCACACAGGTGAAGCAATAAAGCCATAAAGCTGTTTTCATGGTAACATACTGCCGGCAAGGTACATCTGTTGGAGTTTTGCCGCTATGGGTGTGGTGGGCGCAATGTGGTACATTGACCGCCGATTACCAACCGTTTCGGGGCCTTTACAGATATTTTCACACCGGAACATACTGATAATGAAAACGATGAGGTGACGGGGAAATTTTATATTTCACGTTAAATTAGGCCGTGTTTTCTTTTATAGTCTTTAAGATCTTTGATATGGATGGGGGATGGTTTGTACTATGCGTCTTTCTTTATAACGCTATATTGACAAGGCATTGTAACATATAAATAGTGTATGATATTAATGCCTGTTCGATATACATATTAAATTTACTCGTCTAAAAAATAAGAGCATAGCAATAAATCTAAAACAGGAACGGCAATAATATGGGAACAGAATAAATCCCTTCTCCTCTTTTATTTTCATAAAACTCAAGGCTATAAGCAAAATAATAACTATTTTTGCACATTCAATTGAATAAAATATATAACTCATGAGCAATCAACGATACATGCAGCGCGGTGTGTCAGCATCCAAGGAAGATGTGCACAACGCCATTAAGAACATTGACAAAGGTATTTTTCCGCAAGCTTTTTGTAAAATCATCCCCGATATTCTAGGCGGAGATCCTGAATATTGCAACATTATGCACGCTGACGGTGCAGGTACCAAATCATCACTGGCTTATTTGTATTGGAAAGAAACCGGCGATTTAAGCGTATGGAAAGGCATTGCACAAGATGCACTGATTATGAACATCGATGACTTGTTGTGTGTAGGTGCAGTAGATAATATTCTGGTTTCATCAACTATCGGCCGTAATAAGCTACTCGTTCCGGGTGAAGTCATTTCCGCTATCATCAACGGAACGGATGAACTGTTGGCCGAACTTCGCGAAATGGGTGTAGGCGTATACGCTACCGGAGGCGAGACTGCTGATGTAGGTGACTTGGTTCGTACCATCATCGTAGATTCTACCGTAACATGCCGCATGAAACGTACCGATGTCATTAACAATGCCAATATTCGCCCGGGTGACGTCATCATAGGTCTGGCATCTTACGGACAGGCTACCTATGAAAAAGAATACAACGGAGGCATGGGCAGCAACGGACTCACCAGCGCCCGCCACGACGTGTTCGCAAAATACCTGGCCGAGAAGTATCCCGAAAGCTATGACAAGGCAGTACCCGAAGAACTAGTGTACAGTGGCAATTTGAAGCTGACCGATGCTGTGGAAGGAAGTCCGCTGGATGCAGGAAAGCTGGTACTCTCACCTACCCGTACCTATGCTCCGGTAGTGAAGAAATTACTGGATGCGCTCCGACCTGAAATTCACGGAATGGTTCACTGCTCAGGCGGTGCTCAAACCAAAGTCCTGCACTTTGTAGGAAACAATTGCCGTGTAGTAAAGGACAACCTGTTCCCCGTTCCCCCTCTGTTCAAAACCATCAAGGAACAAAGCGGCACCGATTGGGAAGAAATGTACAAAGTATTTAATATGGGCCACCGCCTGGAAGTTTACCTCTCACCCGAACATGCCGAAGAGGTGATCGCCATCAGCAAGTCATTCAATATTGACGCGAAGATCGTGGGACGTATAGAAGAAAGTGACAAGAAGGAGCTAATTATCAAAAGTGAGTTTGGAGAATTCAAATACTGACAAGCAATATTATAATAACACTTCCAAGCCTGCTACATTGAAAAAAAGATTTTTTATGGCATAGGAGCAATAATATGCTCATTAGTTACGATTGATACAATACGCGAGTTGTATTTCATCTCTACCGCATGGGGTCATGAAACAACTTGGCATGACATACTATATACAGTAAGAAAAGTACTTGCCATACTTGGGTGGATATTACTCACTTGGTATGTCGCAAATAAATGTTTAGAAAAGAATGGCAGAAAACAATAATACATTACTTGAGAAATTAGACGGGTTAGTGGCTCGCTTTGAGGAAGTTTCCACCCTCATTACAGACCCTAATGTCATAGCTGACCAAAAACGTTATGTCAAGCTCACCAAGGAATACAAGGACTTGAATGACATCATGAAAGCCCGTAGAGAATATATACAATGCCTGAATGGACTGGAAGAGGCCAAACAAATCATGACTAACGAATCCGACCCGGAGATGAAAGAGATGGCACGCGAAGAGGCAAATCTCTGCGAAGTCCGCATCCCAGAACTGGAAGAGGAAATCAAACTGTTACTCGTTCCTGCGGATCCGCAAGATGACCGAAATGCCATTCTGGAGATACGCGGTGGTACGGGAGGTGATGAAGCCGCCATTTTTGCAGGCGACTTGTTCCGTATGTACTCCAAATACTGCGAGACAAAAGGTTGGAGACTGGAAGTATCCAGCGCCAATGAAGGAGCAGCAGGAGGTTTTAAGGAAATTATCTGCTCCGTAACCGGAGATAAAGTATATGGCACTCTGAAATATGAATCGGGCGTACATCGTGTGCAACGTGTACCAGCCACCGAAACCCAAGGACGTGTACATACTTCAGCCGCATCAGTCGCCGTTTTACCCGAAGCCGAGCCTTTTGATGTGGAAATTAACGAAGGGGAAATCAAATGGGACACTTTCCGAAGCGGTGGTGCCGGCGGACAGAACGTAAATAAGGTGGAATCCGGAGTACGCCTGCGCTACAACTGGAAGAACCCCAACACCGGAATAGTAGAGGAAATCCTGATAGAATGTACCGAAACCCGTGACCAGCCGAAGAATAAAGAACGAGCCCTTTCTCGCCTGCGTACCTTTATATATGATAAAGAACACCAAAAGTACATTGACGACATTGCCAGCAAACGAAAAACAATGGTATCTACCGGAGACCGATCGGCAAAAATACGTACCTACAATTATCCGCAAGGACGTATCACCGACCACCGCATCAACTATACCATTTACAATTTAGCCGCCTTTATGGATGGCGACATTCAAGACTGCATTGACCATTTGACTGTAGCCGAGAATGCCGAACGTTTGAAAGAGAGCGAATTATAATTTAAATATCGTAAACCATAAACTGTAAACATAGCAATGAACAAGCAACAATTATTTGAAAATATCCAAAAGAAAAAATCATTCCTCTGTGTAGGACTGGACACCGACATAAAGAAGATCCCCGAACATCTGTTAAAAGAAGAAGATCCTATCTTCGCTTTCAACAAAGCCATCATTGACGCTACCGCCCCTTATTGCATCGCCTATAAACCCAATCTGGCCTTTTATGAAAGCATGGGCGTAAAAGGATGGATCGCTTTCGAAAAGACTGTATCCTACATCAAGGAAAACTATCCCGACCAATTCATCATTGCCGATGCAAAACGTGGCGATATCGGAAACACTTCGGCCATGTATGCACGCACATTCTTTGAAGAGCTGGACATTGACTCAGTCACCGTAGCTCCTTACATGGGTGAAGACAGCGTGACTCCCTTCCTGAGTTACGAAGGCAAATGGGTAATCCTGCTAGCGCTTACCAGCAACAAGGGTTCCCACGACTTCCAGCTGACCGAGGACACCAACGGCGAACGCCTTTTCGAAAAAGTATTGCGCAAATCACAAGAATGGGCCAACGATGAAAACATGATGTACGTAGTAGGCGCCACACAAGGACGCGCTTTCGAAGACATCCGTAAAATTGTTCCCAACCACTTCCTGCTTGTACCTGGAATCGGCGCACAAGGAGGTTCTCTAGAGGAAGTCTGCAAATATGGCATGAATAGTACCTGTGGACTTATTGTTAATTCAAGCCGTGCCATTATCTATGCGGATAAAACTGAGAATTTTGCGACTGTAGCAGGACAAGAAGCTCAGAAAGTCCAGGCACAGATGGAGAAAATAATGTGCCAATAAAACAATGTGCTAATATGCAAATTATCAGGTAGATACATAGCGTAATACATTGGTTTAAGCATATCAGCACACTGAATAATTATTCCCCATGAGTGACCGAAAAATTATAAATGACCCCGTCTTCGGTTTATCAACATCCCGAAGGGGTTACTATATGACATTGTATGTCACCCATTGCTGCAACGTCTTACCCGCATCAAGCAACTGGGCCTGTCCTCTGCCGTATATCCGGGAGCACAACATACCCGTTTCCAACACTCATTAGGCGCTTTCCACTTAATGAGCGAAACGATCAAGCACCTTACCGCCAAAGGTAACTTCATCTTTGACAGCGAAGCGGAAGCCGTACAAGCTGCCATCCTGTTACACGACATCGGACACGGTCCCTTCTCCCATGTGCTGGAAAACACATTGGCAGGAGGCGTTTCACATGAAGAAATCTCCTTGATGCTGATGGAACGAATGAACAAGGACATGAAAGGTCAACTCAATCTTGCCATACAGATATTCAAAGATGAATATCCCAAGAAATTCCTGCACCAACTGGTCAGCGGTCAATTGGATATGGATCGTTTGGACTATCTGCGGCGTGACAGTTTCTATACCGGTGTATCCGAAGGCAATATCGGATCCGCCCGCATCATCAAAATGCTTGATGTAAAAGACGATCACCTGGTAGTAGAATCCAAAGGCATTTACTCCATCGAAAACTTCCTGATGTCCCGCCGCCTGATGTACTGGCAGGTATATCTGCACAAGACCTCCGTTGCCAGTGAAAAAATGCTGGTCAACACTCTGACACGAGCAAAGGAATTAGCCTTACGTGGCGTAGAGCTGTTCGCCTCACCCGCTTTAAGATTCTTTTTATACCATCCTATTGATAAAAAAGAATTTTATAACAGCCCGGATTGTCTTGAAAATTTTATTCAATTAGATGATAATGACATATGGACTGCACTGAAAGTTTGGAGCAATCACAGCGATGTGGTATTGTCCACTCTGAGTCGTGGAATGATTAACAGGAAACTATTCAAAGTAGAGGTAACCTCCTCTTCCATCACAAAAGCACGAAAAGAAGAAATTCTTTTAAGAATAAGTAAACAACTGAATATCAACAAGAAAGAAGCAAAATACTTCCTATCCATATCCAGTATAGAAAACAATATGTATAAAAAGGAGGATGACAGTATTGAAATCATCTATAAAGATGGAAGCACCCGCGATATAGCCAAGGCTTCGGATATGCTCAACATCTCTCTTCTCTCCCGAAAAGTCAAAAAATATTATATATGTTACCTGCGTTCCGAAAACGACGGACATTAAATAATTAGCGAATTGTACGGATATATAAAAAAAAAAATGCGTAATTTGCATAATTAATGATGTGTTTACACTAACATGTAACACGCAAGTAACAAAACTGAAACATTTAGAACATAAAGAATTAGACAGTATTATGGAGTTCTCAGCTAAACAAATTGCGGAATACATCCAGGGAATTATTGTTGGCGATGAAAACGCAACTGTGCATACTTTTGCTAAAATAGAGGAAGGCGTGCCGGGAGCGATTTCTTTTCTTTCAAATCCTAAGTATACTCATTACATTTACGATACTCAGTCTACCATTGTGTTGGTAAACAAAGATTTCGTTCCCGAGCAAGAAGTAAAAGCTACCTTAATCAAGGTAGACAACGCCTACGAAAGTCTGGCTAAACTACTGACCCTCTATGAAATGAGCAAACCTAAAAAGACTGGTATAGATCCGCTGGCATACGTTGCCCCCACTGCGAAGTTGGGGAAGGATGTATATATCGCTCCGTTTGCCTGCGTAGGCGATGGTGCTGAGATTGGTGACAACACTTCCCTCCACCCGCACGCTACTGTAGGAAGCCATGCCAAAGTAGGTAATAATTGTACACTTTATCCACATGCCACCATCTATCACGACTGCTTGGTAGGAAACCACTGTACCCTGCATGCAGGCTGCGTAATCGGTGCTGATGGATTCGGATTCGCACCTTCTCCCGAAGGGTACGAAAAAATTCCACAAATAGGTATTGCCATCATAGAAGATAATGTGGAGATTGGTGCTAATACCTGCGTAGATCGTGCCACCATGGGCGCCACCATTGTACATAAAGGAGTGAAACTGGATAACCTGATCCAGATAGCACACAATGTGGAAGTAGGAAGCCACACTGTCATGGCATCACAGGTGGGTATTGCCGGTTCCACCAAAGTAGGTGAATGGTGCATGTTTGGCGGACAAGTAGGACTAGCCGGACATATTAAGATAGGTGACAAGGTAGGTATCGGCGCACAAGCAGGCGTTCCCGGTAACGTGAAATCCAACGAGCAAATTCTAGGCACTCCGGCCATCGATGCCAAGAATTTCATGAAATCATCGGCCGTATACAAAAAACTGCCCGAAATTTACACCACACTGAACGCCATGCAGAAAGAAATAGAAGAATTAAAAAAACAACTAAATAAATAAACCCCATGTTGAAACAGAAGACATTAAAAGGCAGTTTTTCTTTAAATGGAAAAGGCCTTCACACCGGAGTAAACTTGACGGTGACATTCAATCCTGCACCGGACAACCACGGGTATAAAATCCAACGAATTGATCTTGAAGGACAACCAATAATTGATGCCGTAGCAGAAAACGTAGGTGATACTACCCGCGGCACTGTGCTGATGAAAAACGGAATAAAAGTAAGTACAGTAGAACATGCTTTGGCAGCTCTTTATGCAGCTGGTATAGACAACTGCCTGATTCAGGTAAGCGGTCCCGAATTCCCTATTCTGGACGGCAGTGCCAAAGCGTATGTAGAAAATATACAGCGTGTAGGAATCGAAGAACAGAATGCTGTCAAGGATTACTATATCATAAAATCAAAAATCGAATTCAGGGACGAGGAAACCGGATCTTCCATCATTGTTCTTCCGGACGAAAATTTCAGTGTGAATGCACTGATCTCTTATCAGTCTAAAATACTGTCCAATCAGTTCGCCACACTGGAAGACATGGCTAAATTCCCCACCGAGGTAGCTTCCGCGCGTACCTTTGTATTCGTCCGCGAAATAGAACCATTGCTGGGCGCCGGACTGATTAAGGGAGGCGATCTGGACAACGCCATCGTAATCTACGAAAAAGAGATGAGCCAGGAAAACTACGACAAGCTGGCAGACATCATGGGGGTTCCCCACATGGACGCCACCAAACTGGGCTACATCAACCATGTTCCCTTGGTATGGGACAACGAACCGGCCCGCCACAAACTGCTGGATATCATCGGCGACCTGGCACTGATAGGCAAACCCATCAAGGGACGTATCATCGCCACCCGTCCGGGGCACACCATCAACAACAAGTTTGCCCGCCAGATACGCAAAGAAATCAAACTTCACGAAATACAGGCTCCGTCCTATAACTGCAACGAAGCTCCCATCATGGATGTCAACCGCATCCGCGAACTGCTTCCGCACCGTTATCCTTTCCAGCTAGTGGACAAAGTCGTTGCCATTGGCGCCAACCACATTGTCGGTGTGAAAAACGTAACCGCCAACGAACCCTTCTTCCAGGGACACTTCCCACAGGAACCTGTCATGCCGGGTGTGCTTCAAGTAGAAGCCATGGCACAATGCGGTGGTCTGCTTGTTCTTAATTCAGTGGACGAACCCGAAAGATACTCCACCTACTTCATGAAAATAGACGGTGTGAAATTCCGCCAGAAAGTAGTGCCGGGAGACACTTTATTGTTCCGTGTTGAATTGTTGGCTCCTATCCGCCGGGGCATCTCCACAATGAAAGGATATGTGTTTGTAGGCGAGAAAGTAGTCTGCGAAGCCGAGTTTATGGCACAAATAGTAAAAAATAAATAACCACTAAAAAAACAACATGATTAGTCCATTAGCATATATACATCCCGAAGCAAAAATTGGTGAGAATGTAGAAATCGGTCCTTTTGTGTTTATCGACAAGAATGTAGTTATCGGTGATAACAACACAATCATGCCTAACGCCAATATACTGTATGGCTCACGCATAGGGAACGGCAACACCATTTTTCCGGGAGCTGTTATAGGCGCTATTCCCCAGGATTTGAAATTCCGCGGTGAAGAAACGACTGCCGAAATAGGTGATAACAACACCATTCGCGAGAATGTAACCATCAATCGTGGTACAGCGGCTAAAGGCAAAACCATAGTGGGCAGTAACAACCTGTTGATGGAAGGAGTACACGTAGCACATGATGCCATCATAGGCAGCGGTTGCATCATAGGCAATGCCACCAAGATGGCAGGTGAAATTATCATTGATGATAACGCCATTATCAGCGGCGCCGTATTGATGCACCAATTCTGCCGGGTAGGCGGTTATGTAATGGTACAGGGCGGTTCACGTTTCAGCAAGGACATTCCTCCTTATATTATAGCAGGGCGCGAACCCATTGCTACGCAGGAATCAATATCGTAGGACTCCGCCGCCGCGGATTCTCTAATGAACTAATAGAGAATATACACAACACCTATCGCATTATTTATCAAAATGGCATGAACGTTACCGATGCCTTGGAACAAGTACGCAAAGAAATACCTATGAGCAAAGAAATAGAATATATTATTTCTTTCATAGAAAATTCTCAAAGAGGTATCATCAGATAACAAAGTTTTTATAACTTTACTGCACGAAAAAAAAGTTATATAGTATATACAGTATAAATATATGATTTACAGATTTACACTAATCTCTGATGAAGTCGATGATTTTATAAGAGAAATAAAGATAGACTCGGAAGCAACTTTCTTTGATTTGCACGAAGCAATATTGAAAGCGGCAGGATATAAAGATGACCAGATGACCTCTTTCTTCATTTGTGATGACGACTGGGAGAAAGACCAGGAAATCACACTGGAAGATATGGGAAGCAGTTCGGAAGAAGACAGCTACATCATGAGAGAAACCCGCTTGAGTGATTTGGTGGAAGACGAAAAGCAAAAATTGCTGTATGTATTCGACCCGTTGGCAGAACGAGTGTTTTTCATTGAACTGTCGGAAATCATCACCGGCAAAGACCTTGACAAAGCAGTGTGTTCGCGCAAAGCCGGAGAAGCCCCGAAACAAACCGTCGACTTTGACGAAATGATGGCAAAAAGCAATAGCGGAAATCTGGATATAGACGAGAATTTCTACGGCGACCAGGACTTCGATATGGAAGACTTTGATCCCGAAGGATTTGATATGGGCGGTGCCTCCTCACCGGACCCTTATGAGCAAGAAAACTATTAATCTTAACGGGGGCGGACGTTACACGTCCGCCCCTCTCTTTTTATAAACACCATGCCTGACACCCTTATCGTCCTTATCGGCCCTACCGGTGTAGGAAAGACCGAACTAAGCCTTTCCATTGCCGAACACTTCCGGACTTCCATTGTTTCGGCAGACTCACGCCAATTGTATGCAGACCTGAAGATAGGAACTGCCGCCCCTACCCCCGAGCAACTGGCGCGTGTTCCTCATTATTTTGTCGGAACATTACAGCTAACAGATTATTACAGCGCCGCACAATACGAAGCAGACGTACTGGCACAACTGGAAATCCTATACCAAAACCATGACACTGTAATACTGACCGGAGGTTCCATGATGTATATAGATGCCATTTGCAAAGGCATAGATGATATCCCCACTGTAGACAATGAAACACGCCAGCTGATGCTACGACGTTACGAACAGGAAGGGCTGGACACTCTGTGCGCCGAACTAAGGCTGCTGGACCCCGAATATTACAAAATAGTGGATTTGAAAAATCCCAAACGAGTAATACATGCATTGGAAATATGCTACATGACCGGAAAAACTTATACTTCTTTCCGTACCCGTACTCACAAGGAACGCCCTTTCCGCATCATCAAAATAGGATTAACCCGCGACCGCGAAGAATTGTATGACCGCATCAACCGCCGCGTGGACATCATGATGCAGGACGGCTTGCTGGAAGAAGCCCGGCAGGTATATCCTTTCCGGCATCTGAACTCGCTCAATACCGTAGGATACAAAGAAATGTTCAAGTATCTGGACGGAGAATGGACATTGGAATTCGCTATCGGGAAAATCAAGCAAAATTCCCGCATTTACTCTCGTAAACAGATGACCTGGTTCAAACGGGACAAAGACATCGTGTGGTTCCATCCCGACCAACAAACAGAAATTATGCAATATATTCATTCAGTTAACCACTAATTACAATCATGAAAAAATTACTAACCTTCATCATGGCTTGTGTCATAAGCTGGGTGCAACAGCCCAAATCTCGGAAAAAGCATTTGAGAAATGGCATCAGAACAAGTATTCCATGTTCATCCACTTCGGTCTTTATTCCGAACTGGGAGGCGTATGGGAAGGCAACCCCGTCACCCGAGGATACAGTGAACAAATCCAATCGTTTGCGGGAATCTTCAGTGACTGGTATGGAGATACCGCCCTGCGCTTCAATCCCACCCTGTTTGATGCAGACGCTATCGTGTCACTGGCCAAAGAAGCCGGTATGCGCTCCATCATCATTACCACCAAGCATCACGACGGTTTCTGTATGTTCCGTACAGCCACCACCGACTATAATTCATACGATGCCACCCCCGGCAAGCGCGACTTCATAAAAGAGATGGCGGAAGCTTGCAAACGTGGCGGAATCAACTTCGGCATCTATTTCTCACTGATAGACTGGCATTTTCCACAAGCCTATCCTATCTCCAGCCATAACTGTGATTTCATCACCCCACAGCATCATGAATTCACCAAAGCCCAAGTTACCGAACTGTTGACCAACTACGGTCCCATCTCCGAACTTTGGTTTGACATGGGTTCCAACACTCCTGAACAAAGCAAGGAACTGTATCAACTGGTGCACAGATTGCAACCAGACTGTATGGTAAGCGGCCGGTTGGGCAACGATCAGTATGACTTCAGTGTCATGGCAGACAACACATACCCCGAAGGCTCCTTGCAGACCGCATGGCAAACAGCAGCTTCCATGTTCGATGAAACCTGGAGCTACCGTTCCTGGCAGAAAAGGGGGGACGTTCACACCAAAGCGATGGAAAAACTACGCAGCCTGATCAATGTAGTTTCCCATGGCGGAAACTTCCTGCTGAACATCGGTCCCAAAGGTGACGGTTCCGTAGTACCCTTTGAAAGAGAGGTGCTGAAAGAAATCGGTATCTGGTTGAAGAAAAACGGTGAAGCCATTTATGGCACAGAAGCCTCTCCTTTCCGTGAGCAATTCGAATGGGGAACCATTACCCGCAAAGGCAATAACCTCTACCTCATCTTATCAGGCAACCGCCCTGCCGATGGTAAAATCACTTTGAACGTGCCGGGATGCAAACTGCAAAAAGCAGACATTAAAGCTATTCAGAAAGGACAGGAGATGATCTTCACACTACCCGCCGACGCATACGGAAAAGACATCCAAGTGATTTGCGCCACGTTCGACCAACCGGTGAAACCGCAACCTATGGCTGCACAGCGCACTCCCAATTATAGTTATTCCTGTTTCGATTATTACAGCAACTACCGCAGTACGGTGAGCTATCAATGGAGCATCAACAAATCCAACCTCAACGCATTGGAATTTACCTATACTCCGCAGGAGAACGGTAAGGAATTACTGGTTGAAGTAGATGGAATACCTTACACAGTAACCCTTGACGCAGGCAAGGCACAGGCATTAAACCTGCCTTCCAAGACCGTATGGGGTCAGCGTTACTTCTGCGGACCGGGCAGCGGATTGTTCGATGCTCCTGCCACCATCCATACTGATCCGGACAAAGCACCGGTAAGAAAAGGACAATGGAAAGAAGTGAATGAGGAAAAAGCCATGTTCCCCAGCAATATTCTGGAAAGTTACTTCCTGATGCAGCAGTAGAATCGCCCAAAGCACAAGATATTCTAGTAGATGTAGGTGCCGGAAACGGTATCGAAATCTATCTGAACGGCAAGTCGGTAATGAAACACCTCAACCCTTACCGCTGCAAGTTCCGCGAGGAAAAGGTGCTGCTACCGCTTCAAAAAGGCAGTAACCAAATTGTGGTAAGAATATACAACCGCTTTGAAAAAGAAACAGGCTATCTGCTGCGCCCATCAGCGGAACAGGTTATCTACAAGCAGAAATTCACTTTGCCGCAAGTGGCAAAAGGAAAAGTTCATACTGTTGTTGTAAAACAGAATAATCTGCCATCCATCCATAAGGACACAGAATTATCCAATCTGAAGGTAGAGGCAAAATAAAACTTTTCAATAAATAAAAAATGAAAAACCTCTCCCCGGATGTTTCTGTCATGAAATGTCCGGGGAAAGTTTTATATAAAGAAAACATCATTCTAGAATTTACCAATAGTACTGACAGGCCTCATGCATGAAGATCATAATATTCATAAAGTACCCTTCATACAGTCTGTTCCGATATTATGCTTTCCTCCTGTCTGCCTGATAATTCAGAATTACCCCCAGTACTATCAGTACAGAAAGTACAATCCATGCAACATTCAAAAAGATCCCTTTCCATTCCTGCCGGGTAATGAACTGTGAATACAAAGGTCGTATAATCGGAGCTTGAGGATGGTGGAGTTTACAGCGGGACCGATCAATGGCTTTCTGATAATCATCTAAATCAAAAATACAACGCTCATAACATACAACGGCTTGTCCTTTCTCATGCCTCACCGGAATAACCCATGCCTTAACTTCCCGCTCCTCATACTTATGATGGGGCAATGAATCGGTAAATGCAGGAGCTACAGAGAAATGATATTGCTTCTGTTCCTTACGATAGCGGTGTCTGCCCATACTTCGTGTCACCTCACGAGTGACAGTCACACTGCTCCTTCGGGCATAATCCACCTCCAGAGTATCGAAAGTAAAATACAGAGCATTATTCTCCAAATTATATAAATCGGTAACAGCATGATAACGCACCACTCATCTGCCGAATGAAAAAGCCAGTTCTGTAAAGGAATATTAAAGGCCATACTTGCAGCTGCCATCAATATAAGAAAAGGAATTTTCCATCTTGAAGCAACGATAAAAGCCCCTCCGGCGAGAGTGAGTAACGGAGGTAAAGCATACGTCGTAATTTGTAACCAACCACCCGGATTAAAACCCAGGATAACGGTGAACAAAATTCCCACAAAAGAAGGAATGAAAAGTAACAGTAACAGCTTTACAACCCAATTTTTCATATTCAATATTAGTTTTATCCTGCCAAAGATAGCAATATAATTCTTGTTGTCTAAATCAAATTAGTAAATATTTTATCTATACAACAAGGCTAGGATTCATGAAACTGACAGGGAAAAAACAATAAGATAAGACCGATAAAAAAATCAGCTGTAAAGGAGGAAATTTCCACCCTTACAGCTGATAACTTTATCTAATCTTACTATTCAGACTTTCTTCCGCCTGTAACTACATCTCTGCAAACAAGGGGAAAATATTTATTCGGCAATCGTCACATTCGTCACCCTTTCCAGCCAGAAGCGGTTCCGGTTAGGATGGAACGGTTTGTATTCCGTATTCAACTTAATGGTGTTATTGCGGAAGACCAACCATCGACAGACTTGGCATAAAGAATAGGAGCGTCGAAGGTTTCAAACTCATTGTCTTCAATCACAATGCCACCCTCGGGTCCGCCGTGGAAATATTGCTGCTGTCCCTTCAGGTCGGGAATCTCCGGATAGATGGAGATAACCGCATTGGTAAACTGGAACAGATTAGTCAGCGCGTTTACAAAACGGTTCTTACGGATAATGACATGACGCAGGCACCGGTCTCAAACCAACCGTTGCAATCGCCGCAAAGCAGAATAGCAGCCCCCGAAGTATGGTCAAACAAGTTATTCTCGACGATAGTCTTGCGCGGGGTACTGAACAAAGAACCGCGTGCACGGTTATTACGGATCACATTGCCGGAAAACAAAACTTCAGGAGTCCATGTGAGGTTCTCTATTCCGAAACCACTTTGTTCATTAATTACCTGGTCTACCGGTTCCTGAAACGTAATCAGGAACTCTCGCGCGCCTTCGGTCTGTTCTTTGTCATAAGGACGGATAGAAATGATCTTATTCTGTTTTCCGACCAGTTCCATCGTATTCGAACGGATAAACTGCACCTCATCACCCGGGCATCCCCACTCGAATCCCCACGACTGACCATGCATATAGCGGCCCACCAAGGTACGGTCGTCCACCCGTTTCACCACTTTCAAATAAGTGCCATGTACATTGATGGCATCATCCATCATCCCCTCATACAACCCGTTGCAAGACACAATCTTACCCTTACAACCGGAAAAATGGGTCGCATCTGCCTGCGTGGTAAAATAACGCGGATCGGCATCCCCTTTCAAACATACGCCAAATTTCTCAAGTGTAATATTTTCACAAAGCTGTGCCAACAATCCCATGCCTTCCGCATAATGTACCTTCACATTCTCAATCGTTGTATTGACATCATGGGAAAGGAATATACCGGGTGTAGGACGTCCCCAGCCACGCATGGCCACCACTGTCCCCGGCACTAGGCGGGCATCTTTCCACCCCGGAGCATGGATACGGCGCGGAGCCACCTCACTGGCTCCTTTCGTCGGACAACCTATGTCACTGGTATTGTAAACCAGATGTTTGGTATCCCCGTCAAAAGCAATTCCCCACGAGTGTCTCATGGTCCATCCTTCACCATAAGCCTCGAATATGGAATCTTTAGCAATGCGATAATCGACCCACGGAGCCGGTTCAAAAACAATTCCATCCTGCGGATCGTTTTCTACGATCTTCACCTGGGCAATATGGGGGTTCTCGAAATCGATGCTGAAGTTCTTTAACAGACAGTTTTCGGAACGCAACAAGGAAACAGGCAACATCCTGCCGTGAAATACAAATTCGGAACCTTGCCCGTCTAATGTCAGATTCTTCATGTCCTCTAATGCGATACCTACTTTCTTGGGATTCGTTTGGTCGTGATTGGAAATATAATACTCGCGCACAGCGGCTCCTTTTTCATGAAATTCATAACGCCCTTCGGGAAAACGGAGGATTACCTTCTCACCTTCCTTATATTCCGCCTTTATCTTGGCAAGCGCTTTTTGAAGAACCGGAGAGGCATTTTTACTGCTATTGGCTTTCAGACCGAAAGCAGAGATTTCATAGACTTTCTGAGCAGAAAGAGTGGTGCACGATAACACCAGACTCAATGATAAAACAGATAATAATTTCATTTTCAGTTAGAATTAAGAATTAATCGTATTGAAGTTTAAAGATACAGTGAAAGGAAATAGCCCAATCTATTAATCAGATTTGTTTAAATTCTTTTAACATAGACTTAAAACAAAACACAAGCATGAAAAAGGCTTGAAAGCAACGTCTTTCTAATAATAGCAAAGAGGAAATGCAGCCCCAGCTGCACTCCCCCTTTCCTTATCCTTGTTACTATTTTTAAATAGAATGTTATAAAATTATTTTAGAAAGTGTCATGATATCCTTTCACCTTGTTCCAAGCATCCACACCACCCGTCCTCCAGTCTGGAGCAGATGCTTAAGAACAACATAAACTCGATACACTTCACTTAAATGCTACATTATTTGTCAGCTTCCGTCGCCCACTCTTTGGCTCCCCGTTCTTTCAGTTTAGCGGTGAATGCTTTGGCTTTTTCCATACTTGCCTGCTCTTCTTCCGGGCTTGCATAAGCGTGCTTGTAGCCTTTCACCACGTTCCATTCTCCACGAGTGAAGTCGGGGAACTCTACGGCAGCGCAGTTATTGTCCATAGATATCTCACCCAGTTCGGCCAGTGCGCACCACTCGGCAAGGTCATACACATCCATATCCAGAGGCAGACCATTCTGCAAACAATATACCAGACGGCTGTCCATGATAAAGTCCATACCCCCGTGTCCGCCTACCTCTTTGGCTATTTCACCATACTTCTTCAGAATAGGGTGCTGGTATTTCTCAACCAAAGCATCCATTTCAGCTTGTGGCAGGAATCCGTGTGAGCTGAGATTGTCCACCTTGGGTTGTACTCCTGAAGCACTCAGCTGATCAGCTCCCAATGCGTAGCCTTCTGTAGGATATTTGTTGGCGAACCCTTTCACACCTGTCAATTGATACAAACGGTTATAGGGTTGCGGAGTCATTACATTGTGTTGTATTTCGATCACTTTACCGTTTTCGGTACGAATCATAGTCGTAGTGTGATCTCCATTACGGAAATTAGTGCATTCTGAACCTGTTTTGGCTTCTACCAATCCTTTTCCTACTACTGATTTGGTATCCATGGCAGTCAGTGTCTTCATACGGTCGCCACGGTGAATATCCAAAACTTGTGCCACAGGGCCAAGGCCGTGTGTAGCATACACATCACCACGATGACGCATATTGAATTCCAGACGCCAGCCCAGTTTATCGTTTTCACCGTTTTTCCAGTAATAATCCCAGAAATCGCTGAGGTTGTGGATGTAAGCTCCTTGTGCGCGGATTACCTCACCGAACACACCGTTCTGCGCCATGTTCAGCGTATTCATCTCAAACCAGTCATAGCAGCAGTTTTCCAGAATGAAGCAGTGCTTGCGTGTTGTCTCGCTCAAGTTGACAAGATCCCAGCATTCCTGCAGGTTCATGGCAGAAGGTACCTCGATGGCTACGTGCTTGCCGTTCTCCAATGCACATTTGGCAATGGGGAAGTGGTGCAACCAGTCTGCGGCGATATATACCAAATCAATATCATCACGTTTACAAAGTTCCTCGTAACCTGTCTCACCCGAGTAGATTGCCGCTTTCGGCATAGAAGCTTTCTTTAAAATGTTCTGGCATGCTTCCGCACGTTTAGGGTCATAATCACAAAGCGCCACGATTTGGGTGCCGGGAATATGGGTGAAACGCGATACAGCTCCGGGACCACGCATTCCCAAGCCAACAAAGCCTACACGCACCACCTCCATTTTAGGAGCAGTAAGTCCGATCACGCTTTTTTGTCCGGCAGGACGTTCGGGGCTTTTTACAACAATAGTTCCCTCGTTCCACTCCCATTGCGTACCTTTATCGGTCGTATGAACAGTAGGAGCCTGAGGTGAACATGCACTCAGCACAACACATGCGCCGGCTACGAGTAATAGTTTGATTTTTTTCATGATAATTGTTTTATAAATAGATAATAAATGAATCGGTTTATGCACGAACACATAATAAATACGCCTATAAAGGACCTTCCCCCCTAGTGGAAGTGATTTTTTTAGAATCCATGTATTTCCATTCATTGTCATTCAGAAGGATAAACAAAGGCTTGCTGTCCATTGGACATGGAAAAACAAGCCTTTTTCATTGTTTATTCAAAAAAGTTGAAGAAAACAGAAAACATTAGTATCCAGGGTTTTGGTCATCTTTCAACAGCGGATTCACGTCCATGGCAGAAGTCGGAATAGGCATCAGGAGCAAACGATCTCCCCATACTTTATCTATTACAACATATTTTTGCCATTCTTTTTTCACCGGATCAAATCCTCCACAAGGTGCTGTACTTTCGCCATTCATCGCCTCACGACAATATTCCAATCCGTAACGACGTATATCATCGTAACGATGACCTTCGGCTGCCAGCTCAATACGACGCTCATTGCGTACCAACTCAAGAGCCGCATCTTTTGACAGACTGTTCGGAACATTGGGCATACCGCAACGGTCGCGCAAATCATTCAAAGCATGCTGAACTTTTTCATCCCAACCATTATTTTGTACACGAGCTTCAGCATAAGTCAACAAAACCTCAGCATAGCGAATGATCGGATAATCCTCCACACTCTGCCAACCTTGATAAGGAGTAAGAGAAACCAACTTACGGTAATTATATCCGGTCCAAGATTCATTTCCATCTGATCCGGCTTTCAAAGGATCCCACATATAATAGAAATCACCGGAGAAGTCCGTTTCCTGCCATCCTTTCAATGGAAATAAAATAGAAGCATACAAACGGCTGTCACGATTACGGAACTCCTGCATATAAGGGATTGACTTGATGTCCAATGTAGGCACCTTTTCACGGAACACTGCCGGAGCAACCGATTTATAAGTTTCTCCCACCGGCTCTGCAAAATACTTCATCCACATATCGGCAAAACGTGCACGTCTGGTTTCTTCGGAAGGAATTTCAGGAAGAGTTTTTCCATCAATGCTCCAATAGGCATCCACCAGATCCTGCATGGGCTCAAAAGAAGAGTATCCAGATCCCATCTGACTGGGACGAATATATGTATAACGAGTCCAATCACAGTTATTATCATCTGCCATGTATTCACGTGTCAGGATATATTCAGGATTACCCGGATTGGCATTCTCTTTGTGCCACAAGGTTTCATAACTGAACAATCCTTTTACAAACTTGTCTTTGTCAATACCCACTTCAGCAAAATCAATATATTTCTCCATTTCATCAGCTTCCTGCTGTTGTGCCGCATTCAAAGAAGTTACACGGAACAAGGAATGATGTCCTTCCGATATCACTTTGCCGGCAGAAGCCTCAGCCTCTATATAGTTACCGAAATAAAGGGCAGCGCGGGCACGCAAAGCCAAAGCAGCGGCACGGGTAATACGGCTTGACTCATACAAATAACTGCCATCATATTCATCAGGAAGTATTTCGGCTATTTCATTCAGCTCGCTCAAAATAAAAGCCTGTACTTTTTCTGCCGGATCGCGTTTTGCATAAGGTGCATTATATTCGGGCACATCAGTAAAAAGATAGGCCTTGCCAAACTTCGTAGTCAGTTGTAAATACTGCCAGGCACGGAAGAAACGGGCTTCTGCCTTCATACGTTCCTTCAGTCCTTCACTGATATCACATTTATCTACATTGATGATAAAATTATTGGCTATGCGGACTGTACTATAACCATAACCAAAATCATTCCCTGCCGTGATACCATTGGTTTGTACCAACTCATAGGGACCTTCCCACGGTTTATGGCTATGCGCGTTATCGGTATACATTTCATCCCAGATATCCATGCCCGGGAGTTCTGCATACAACGCGTTCAATCCATTCCAAGCATCTTTCTCGTTTTTCCAGAAAGTCTCGGTAGATATATCAGAAGGTGGAACAACGTCCAAATCACATGAAACCATAGATGCACACAGCAGTGCAGAAAATGTGATATATTTAATGTTGAATTTCATAATTTTATTTTTTTGAATTAGAATGATACGTTAACACCAAAGGCTACAGATTTAGCACCAAAAGCACTGATACCACGTCCGGTAGAGGATTCGGGATCAAAGTCCTTCATGTCTTTGTCGGCACGGAAGGTAAACAAGTTCTCGCCGGTAAGGAAGAATTTAAGGGAAGACAATCCCCAACGAGTTACCGCATCCTTCGGAACCATATATCCCAAGCTGATGGTCTTAATACGGAAGTAATCGGCATCAAATAACTGGTAATCAGAGAAATGCTTATTATATTCATCATAGTAATTACCTCCATACAAACGGGGACATGCTGCATTTGGATTCGGATTATCTTCATTCCAACGACTTAAATGATACTTTCTCGGATTAGAATTCAACATAAAGGCAAACACCTGTTCTGACTCAAAAGCCACACTGGTACCGGAAACGCCTTGGCCAAATGCCGACAATTCAAAATTCTTCCATTGCAAATTGATATTATACCATAAGTAAAATCGGGT
>ENA-OQDE01000220-OQDE01000220.1-human-gut-metagenome-genome-assembly--contig:-NODE-220-length-37166-cov-4.955344_pt1 | contig 37166 bp, 40 predicted proteins | sample MGYA00242768_ERZ504595 | MGnify/ENA primary metagenome ERZ504595 (study PRJEB26092, sample SAMD00036307) | human gut metagenome | host: Homo sapiens | study: EMG produced TPA metagenomics assembly of... | reverse complement strand
AGATGGAAGTTCGCTTAAAGATGAAGGGATTCGACAAATTCTTGTAGATAAGGAGACTGGAGTTAATTATCTTTGTTGGAAATCTGGATACGGGCTGGTATTACACCTCTTCTGGATTCTGAAGGAACAGTCATAATTACAAAGTAAAATTCAGCGTTTTCAAGGGTTTGCAGAGAATTTAATAACAAAATATAACAGTTATTAAATTGCTTAAAACAGGTGAAATCTCAATCGGTATTTGACATAGGAGTGCGATTATATGAAAAAGAAAATTATTCTATCAATAGCATTTATTATCAGTTTATTACCAATGTTCCTTAATCAATATGGTGGGCTAAAAGGCGTACAGGAAATCACAGGTTTAATAAATTTGCTCAATCCCATTGGAATGGTGTCTGTTATTTTGTTTGCTGTGGGTGTATGGTTTCCCTTCAAGGAACAGGTTGTTGGCAAAAGTTTAGGTGCATTAGGCACAATTGGTATTGTTGTTTCTGAGATATATAAGTTCTTCACATGGCACGTAATGAATATAACGGGCGAAGTAAGTATCCATAAAAGCATTAGATTTGCATTCCCAGAGTTTTATATTGGTTTGATAATTTCTATTTTAATGGTGGTTACATATTTTGTTATCGACAAGAAAGTAAGTGCTACATCTGTTTCAAATTAACAGACAGATTTCAGTTTGTAGAATTCAAAAATTTAATATGAAATGTGAGATAGAGCGTATGGAAATTAACTATACGTTCTATTCTTTTTGCCTTTTTTGAAAAAAGTGATTAAAAAACTATTGACATTTTGTTACTGGAGGAGCGCAAAGATTCCTTCTGATACAAGCAAGTTCCCACCCCCTGCTTATTGCTTTTCGCAATTAAAGCAGGGGACTTACTTGACTTCGGCTAAAAAGATGGAATATAGTATATTGTCGCACATTGACACTTTACCATGATAAGGTTAAAATAAAGATAAATTATGCACTGCAAGAGAAATTGGACAGTTGCAATATTATTCTGAATTTCGGTGGTTTGCCGGGATTATTTGAACAGGAGCGAATGTGTTATGATAGCAGAAAAAATGAAACCTTATGTAAAAAATAATTCAGCCATCCGTATGATGTTTGAGGAGGGAAATCGTCTCAGAGCCATTTACGGTGCGGATAAAGTTTATGATTTTAGTCTTGGGAATCCGAGCGTTCCGGCACCGGAGTGTGTGAAGGAGGCTATTATTGATCTGGTGAACGAAGTGGAGCCGACAGTGCTTCATGGTTATATGAGTAATGCGGGATTTGAGGATGTGCGCCAGACGATCGCAGAATCTTTGAACCGCCGCTTTGGAACTAAATTTGCGGCAAAGAATCTGATTATGACAGTTGGGGCAGCCAGTGGTCTGAATGTGATTTTCAAGACAATCCTGAATCCAGAGGAAGAAGTGATTGTTTTTGCACCATACTTTTTGGAATACGGTGCATATGTGCGTAATTTTGATGGCAAGCTTGTGGAAATCTCTCCGGATACTACCACATTCCAGCCGAATCTTGAGGAGTTTGAGCAGAAGATTACGGCAAAGACAAGGGCAGTGATCGTAAATACACCTCACAACCCCACTGGTGTTGTATATTCCGAAGAAACCATTAAGAAGCTGGCAGCAATTCTTGAGAAAAAACAGAAGGAATTTGGCAGTGTAATTTATCTGATCTCTGACGAGCCATACAGAGAGCTGGCTTATGATGGTGTAGAAGTTCCGTATCTGACAAAATATTACGACAATACTATTGTTGGTTATTCTTACAGCAAATCCCTGTCCTTCCGGGAGAGCGTATCGGTTATCTGGTAATTCCGGATGAAGCAGATGGCAGTGAAGAACTTATCACTGCTGCGGCTATTGCCAACCGTACTATCGGATGTGTCAACGCCCCATCCTGATGCAGAAGGTGATTGCCAAATGTGTAGATGCAGAAGTGGATGTAGCTGCATATGACAAGAATCGTCTGGCATTATATAACGGACTGAAGGAATGCGGATTCGAGTGCATTAAACCGCAAGGCGCATTCTACCTTTTCGTGAAATCTCCGGTAGCAGATGAAAAAGCATTTTGTGAAGCCGGAAAGAAATACAACATCCTTATGGTTCCGGGAAGCTCATTTGCCTGCCCTGGTTATGTGAGACTGGCTTACTGTGTATCTTATGATACGATCATTAATTCCCTGCCGGAGTTTAAGAAACTGGCAGAAGAGTTTGGACTGTGAAAACGGTAGGGATTGATATTGGGACAACAACGATAAGTGGTGTTGTTCTGGAAAATGGAGAAAACGGACAGGCAAAGATTCTGGAGGCAAAAACAGTAGAGAACGGCTGCTTTATTGAAACCGGAAATGACTGGGAAAGAATTCAGTATGCAAAAGAAATCGTAGAAAAAGCAGTGAATCTGCTGGATTATTTCCTGGAGAAGTATCCGGATGTTGAGCGGATTGGGCTCACAGGGCAGATGCATGGAATTGTCTATGTTGACAAAGAAGGAAACTGTGTCAGTCCGTTATATACATGGCAGGATGCCAGAGGAAGTATCTGCGATGGGGATCAGATTCCTTTAACAGAAGAAATCCGGGAAAGATGTAAGACCCATGCTGCTTCAGGATATGGGTTTGTCACACATATTTATAATATCAGGCATAATCTGGTTCCGGATTCGGCTTTGAGTTTCTGTACGATCATGGATTATTTTGGAATGCATTTGACAGAGCGTAAAAAACCATTGGTACATGTGAGCAATGCGGCAGGTTTTGGATTCTTTGACAGCCGTAAGATGTGCTTTGAAAAAGAAAAACTGGCTGAAATGGGAGTGGATGTAAGCTGGCTGCCGGATGTCTGTACGGAAATAGAAAACTGGGTACATACAGAGGAAGGACAGTTACAACAGCAATCGGAGACAATCAGGCAAGCTTCCTTGGCGCAGCAGGTGATGAGGAGAATACATTACTGGTCAATATGGGAACCGGCGGACAGATTTCTGTTCTTTCCAGTCAGTATTTTTCGGGAGATGGAATTGAGGCGAGACCTTTCCTGAATGGGAAGTATCTGCTTGCAGGAGCATCTCTGTGTGGTGGCAAGGCATATGCGCTCCTGGAACATTTTTTTCGAAAAATTGTAAAAGAAGCGACAGGACAGGATCAGCCATTATATAAAGTAATGGAAAAGATGGCAAGAACAGGGAGAGACCAGAATAGTGAAAGAACTGAAAGTCGAAAGATTAAAGTTGAAACAACATTTGACGGTACGCGGGTGGATCCGGAAAAAAGCGGAAGTATTACTCAGGTATATTCCGAAAGCTTTACACCTGAAGATTTCTGCTATGGTGTTCTGAATGGAATGAGCACAGAACTGTATCAGATGTATATGACTATTCAGAAAGGAATCGGCATAAAGATCAGGCGTATGATTGGTTCAGGGAATGGACTGAGAAAAATCCGGTACTGTGTGAAATTATTGAGGATATGTTCAAGGCAGAACTTGTTCTGGCAGAATGTGAAGAGGAAGCTGCGACAGGAGCGGCAATGAGCAGTAGTATGTAGAACTATAGCAACTCCCCCAGATAATAAAATGAAGCAGTGAAGTGGATTGTGAATAACCAATTGATTTTAATACTGGAATTTGAGGAAAGGGGCTGTCCTGAAAATAGACAGCTCCTTCTTTACTGTCCGATTTATTGTATGTTATTTTTCGACATGTTCTGATATATTTTGGAGCATGCCGGAAAATTTTATGAAAACTGCAAAAAAATTCAGGAAAAAAAAGACAGTATTTTAAACGCTATAGAAAAAATGTAATTTTTGAAAAAACAATTATTGTAATAATCTCCCGAACGTGACATAATAAGAATGGAAAAGTAAAGGGCAGGTTAAATTCTGATTAGAGACAGGTAAAATAACCTGCTTACATTATGCGCCGATTTTCTGAGATGAGGTGGGAAATCAGGCAGACGACAAAGGAGAAAATAATGGGAATTTTTTCAATGATATTGTCATTACTGAGCGGAGTAGCGTTATTCCTGTTCGGTATGTCATTGATGGGCGACGGCCTGAAAATGGTTGCCGGAAATAAGCTGGAAGCTTTCCTGTATCGAATGACAAACACACCGCTGAAGGGAGTTGCTCTGGTACTGGTGTTACCAGCGTGATTCAGTCTTCTTCTGCCACAACCGTTATGGTCATTGGTTTTGTTAACTCAGGTATGATGAAACTGAAACAGGCCATCGGTATTATCATGGGAGCCAACATCGGAACCAGTATTACCGGATGGATCCTCTGTCTTTCTTATATTGACGGAAAGAACGGAATTGCGAAGATTTTATCTACAGCAACAATTTCAGCAGTAGTAGCGATTATTGGTATTATCCTTCGCATGGCCTGTAAGCGTTCCGTGCATAAAAATATCGGTAATATCATGCTTGGTTTTGCAATCCTGATGACAGGTATGCAGACAATGAGCGGTGCTGTTTCACCACTGAAGGACAGCCCCACATTTACAAACATGCTGACAATGTTTTCCAACCCGCTGATAGGTATTCTGGTAGGTATTGCATTTACCGCAGTGCTGCAGAGTGCATCTGCCACAGTCGGTGTATTGCAGGCGTTATCTGTAACAGGTATCCTGACATTCTCCAGTGCATTCCCGATCGTTCTTGGTATCGGTGTAGGTGCTGCCTGTCCGGTTCTGATTTCAGCAATCGGTGCGAATAAGAATGGTAAACGTACAGCACTTGTTTATCTGATCAATGACCTGTTTGGTCTTATCCTCTGGTCAGTGATCTTCTACACTGTAAATGCTGTTGTGCATTTCGGATTTATGGATATGATTATGTCACCGGTTGCAATTGCTTTACTGAATACTGTATTCCGTGTAGCAACAGTATGTGTTCTTTTCCCGTTCATACCGAAGATCGAGCAGCTGGTGTGCTGGCTTGTAAAAGACAGTGCAGAGGAACTGGAAGATGAAGCAGATTTTGATCTTCTGGAAGAACGTCTTCTGAATTATCCGGCACTTGCTATTGGACAGTGTCATCGTGCCATGAGCGGTATGGCAAGGAAGCTTCGCAAGAATGTCAACCGTGCATGAACCTTCTGAATGAATATCAGCAGGATAAATTTGATAAGGTACAGAGAAAAGAGAACCTGATCGATAAATACGAAAGCCGTCTTGGGGAATATCTGATGAAGCTCACAAAGCATGAGATGAACAGTGCCCAGACAAGGCAGGCATCCCTTTATCTTCATACCATCAATGACTTTGAGAGAATCGGTGACCATGCATCCTACATTGCCTATATGTCCAGTGAAATGCATGATAATCACACCAACTTCTCACAGGAAGCCTGGGATGAGCTGAATGTAGTAATGGAAGCAGTCCGTGAGGAAATCAACCTTACCTGCCGTGCGTTCCTCAATGATGACAAAGAGATGGCACAGAGAGTTGCACCGCTTGGAATGATTATCACATCCTTATGCAATGAGCTGAAGATGCATCATGTAGAGCGTCTGAGTAATGGCAACTGTGGACTGGAAGAGGGAACTGTATATACAGACATTCTCAACAGCTTCAACCGTATTGCAGCACATTGTGCAAGTGCAATGGTAGCTCTCCTTAAGAGTGGAGACGAGAATCCGGATATGCATATCCATGATTCCAAGATTTACCCATCTGACAGCGTGGAATATTATACATACTTCAAGGAATATCGCCAGAAGTATGAAATCGTAAAGAACGAGGAACACATGCGAAGCATGGAACCGGAAGAGGTAGAATAATACTTTTATACTACAAAGCAATAAATATATATGATATAATGACAGCAGATGATCTGGAAACAGATGTCTGCTGTTTTTTCGTTATATTCACTGGGTATGCAGATTGTGGGAAGGATTTTTCGAACACGTTCTGGAGTGTGTGGCTGAGGAGATAGCAGGAAGAATCATTTTTGTAAAAACAACACCCCAAAGGAGGAAGCAATTATGTTATTCGACAGCAGAACAGTTTATCTCGGTGCATCCAGGGACAAATATGAGCAGTATTGTAAAGCCTTAGATTCAGAGAAAATCAAATACAAAACAAAGAGAGTTAACCACGAAGAAAAAATGATAGCCCCGGGCAGGGGAACTGCCCGCAGCATGGGTGGGAACTTCGGAACAGATAAAACATTGTATGAAATCCTGGTCGGAGAGAAAGATTACGACAATGCAATGGGGATTCTGACAGCACTGAAGTAGACTTTACAAAGTATAAATGCCAATTCTACCAGCAGTAGGGTGACTTTCCCCATGGTCTATGACATAATCAAAGTAACAAAAGTACAAGAAAGACGTACAAGGGAGAGCATACTATGGTAGACACACAGAAAGTTGGCGTATTCATTGCACAGTGCCGCAAAGAACATAACTGGACACAAAAAGAGCTGGGCGAGAAGCTGGGAGTCACAGATAAGGCAGTTTCTAAGTGGGAAAATGGGGGTTCGCTTAGATAAAGATACCACACCAATCCCACGCTGACTTTTGCTCAACCGATACAGCCGGAGGGCTGGATAACAAGAAAAGGCGGTATGCGCCCCGTGGAGGGGTAGCGTACCGCCTTTTCTTGTGGGGGTTTCCAAAGGGGGGCAAAGCCCCCATTTGGCACACGACTTGCGAAGCAAAGTGTAGTGTGTTATACCTGCTGGCGTGGCTGACGGGGGAAACGGGGTGCGGTGCTTTTTGCGCCCCGTTTGCTCCGGTAGGAAAACAGGCTGACTTTTTGTGAATGGGAATGAACAAAAAATCGGGCTGGTTTCAGAGAACGGCGGCAGGTATATGAAAGCCCCCGTCCCTCGTCCTACGCTCCGACTTGTGGACAAAGTGTCCCGAAGTAGTGGCCACACTCCCGGAAAATAGCAGGACAGTGGGCAACCGTCAAGACTGAAATGAACGGGTTTGCACCCGGTCTTGACCGCCGCCCGCCGCCCCGTTGAATGGGTGGACAAGGCGGCCAATCCCTCAAAGTGCTTGGCCGCTCTCTTTCTGATTTTGGAGCGTTTCTTTTCTAAAAATTGAAATGGGCGGGAAGCCATTTTAGGGCCTTCCCGCCTTGATTACCCTTTAGCAAAGACGGGCGTGACTGGCTCGGCTGTCTTTGCTACTTGCTTGTATCAAGTATTAGCTTTTGGTTGAAGCAAGATTTTTGGCTAAATCAAAAGGAGTACAGAATGATTTTTGAGCATTCACTCTATTTCCAGCACCCCATTTTGCTAATCCAAAGTTTACATTTGCATGTTTAGCGCACTGCATGTCGTAGATACTATCGCCAATGTACAGTAACTCATTTGCTTGACATTTTGTCCATTCCATGTATTTCAAAAGCGGGTCTGGTTCTGGTTTGTGTTGTAGCGTATCATCAGCACAGACCACGGTTTCAAAGTAAGATGATATATCAAATTTCTGAAAATCGCTTCTAAATTCTTCATGGGTTTTAGAGGTAACAATTCCTATGCCTAATTTTAATTCCGAAATAGTCTCAAGCAATTCTTTTATCCCGTGAAATACAGTAATCGTGTCCCTGTATTTTTCCATGTTCTTGTCCCACATAAATAGTGCTGACGCTATATCACTCACTCCTAAACGCTGCAAAGCATTTTCGCCGGTAATTCCTAAAGCAAATGTTAATTCTTTATCGGAGATTATCTTTCCGTTTATTGCTCTTATAGTATCTTGCAAAGAATGAATGACGGCATATTCTGTATCAATCAGAGTTCCGTCTACATCAAAAACAATCTGCTTATAACCCATAGGACTGTTCCTCCTTTTCCCTCGGTCTAATCAAAAAGAGTTGACCAGTTTTTGGTTCGATATGCTTCAAAACACATTTTTACTTGCTCTTCATTATTCTTTTCCGTGGCCAGTTCCGGCAGTTCATTTTCTGAAAAATATGCAAAGCCCGTAGTTTCTATATTTTCTTTGAAGGCACCTCCGATAATGGTGCAAAGTACAAATATTTTACATACGCCATAAGCATATACTGGCAAGTTATGTTTAGAGCGGTCTTGAATTGCAATCACTTTATCAGCAGTTACATCTAAGCCTGCTTCTTCTTTGACCTCCTTAATAGTATTTTCTTTGACAGACACATTTACATCAACCCAACCTCCGGGAAGTGACCATTTTCCGCTATTCTCTTTAACAAGAAGAATTTTTCCATTTTGAAAAATAGCGGCTCTGGTATCAAGTTTTGGTGTCTGGTATCCTGTTTCATTACAGAAAAGGTCTTTCACTTTTTGAACAGGTATATCTGTCTTATATGCCATTATCTCAGCAGAAATTTCCCGTATCCTTTCATAGCGTTCTCTATCAAAAATATCTTTTCCATAGGTCAATCCTGCTTGTGCAAGACTCTGTAATTCTATTGCCCATTCCAGCCATTGTTCTTTCATGGTTATCCTCCCTTGCTACTGTGATTTTCTCTGATAAAATATCAGTCATTTTTTTGGTTCATCACTTTCTTTAACAACTTTTGGAACAAGTCGCAGTTTCTTCATCCATCGGTGCAAGCTGTCCGATCTGTCCGGCTATCATCGCCGTTACATCGTCAATGGAAAGCGGGTTTTTCTTCTGTTCCGCCAGTGCGTCCCGCATGGCTTGGAACATAGCGGCGGTCACAGCTTCTCCCGGCTGTTCCCCGTTGTCAATATCTTTCTTAATATCCCGCAGGATAGCCAGGAACACATTTTTGATTTTTTCAATCTCTGCTTCATGTTCCCCCATCTTTTGGGTGTTCAAAAGCTGTAAATCCTGCTTTGCTTCCGCCCGGTGTTCCGGGTGTTCTTTCATCAGATCGGACAGGGAAGCCGTTGCTATCTCGATAAGCTGGTTTCTTGCTGTTATGCCCTTTGCCGCCGTGTCCTGAAAATAAATCCGTATCAAATCTATCAGCTTGGGAAAATTCCTGTGTTCCAACAGGCGGTTGAGGATTTGCACATCAACAGCACCCGTCACAAGCCCCCTCACGGCTCCCTCGGACAAGCCTAATTCAGAAATATCGTAGCTTTTACGGACGCTCACGGTAGACAAGCCCAGTATGTAGTCTGTCGATACCTTAAATTCCTTTGCCACACCTATGAGAATATCACTGCTTACCGTTCTTGTTTCGCCGCTGACAATGCGGCTCAACTGGGAAGCGGAAACGCCTATCTTCTCCGCAAGTTCCTTTTGTGTGATGTGGTTCCCATTGCATAAATCGGAAATCCGTTGTCCGGGTGTTCCGGGTAAAGCCATAAACACGCACCTCCTCCGCATACTTCCATTATACAGAATGATTGCAAAAATGCAATTTCCAAAGTGTAAACTTCATCAAAATGCAATTCTCGCAAAATTCCGGGAATTGCATTTTTTTCGTGTAGACTTAGGGTAGTTCATCGATGGACAGCACCTTGAAAACAGAATGACCGTCCGAAAAGGAATACCCCGGCTGGGGAAGCACCGCAAGGAGCCGGACTTCGGGACAAAATGTCCCGAAGTTGCGGGGAGCGTGCCAACGCCGGAACACGCCGCTATTGTCGGGGCCCCCCGCAAAGCCGCATGGCTTTGTGGGGAGAGGAGGAGCAGCGGAGCGAGTGAGTTTTGCCGCTTGCGGCGAAACGAGCGATACGCAGCTTGCGACGACGAGGCAGGAAACCTTTTCGGGGAGAACGGCAACGGAAAGAAAAATGGAGGGAACGCATGAGAGATAACCCCTATAAAGACTTGCCGCCGCTGGAACGCAGGCCGAACGGTTCCCTTTACCGCATGACACCGGCGCAGAGGAAACAGGCGGCCAGCCTGATACGCCGAGAGTGCTGTAACTGTGAGGGCGGCAACTGCATTGCCCTTGACGATGGGGACACCTGCATCTGCCCGCAGACGATTTCTTTCTCGGTCTGCTGTAAGTGGTTCCGCTGGGCAGTCTTGCCGCTGGACGGGACGCTGGAAGCGGAACTTTTCCGGGATAAGGACTTGAAACGCTGTGCGGTCTGCGGCGGCGTGTTCGTCCCCAAATCCAACCGGGCAAAATACTGCCCCGGCTGTGCCGCCAGAGTTCACAGGCGGCAGAAAACAGAAAGTGAACGGAAAAGGAGGTCAGCTGTGGACAGTTAGGAGCGAAAAAAGCCTTGATTTATAAGGCTTTGCAAGCCCCAAACCGGGGCAGGTGGTATAAAGTATCGCCCGCCCCGGAAAACGGGCTTCTAACCGTCCACAAAACACGATATGACACACACGATTTACATTCACCAGCCGGAACAGGCGTTCAGCTTCACCCGGCTCCCGAATTTCCTCTTTGAAGCCCCTACCTTCAAGCCCCTGTCCAACGAGGCAAAGGTTCTGTACGCCTTTATCCTGCGCCGGACAGAGTTATCCCGCAAAAATGGGTGGGCGGATGACTGCGGACGGATTTTCCTGTATTACCCTATCTGTGAAGTGGTTGACCTGCTTCACTGTGGGCGGCAGAAAGCGGTGAACACTGCGGGAACTGCAATACGCCGGGCTGGTGGAGATCCAGAAGCAGGGCTGTGGAAAACCCAACCGCATTTTCCCAAAATCCCATGAAGCGGTTCCAAACACCGACTTCAAGAAATCCGGTTCTGGTACGCCGGAGGACTGAAAACCGTACCCATGAAGTACGGAAACCGCCCTCTTGAAGTACGAAAACCGAACGGTATATAGAAATACAAAGATTAAAATGATTGATTTATATTCTATCCATTCCAATCCTATCCGAGCTATTTTCTGTGGGATTTTCCCTGTGGAAAACCCCGGATAGGAAAGGAATGGGGAAAGGAGTAGAATGGCGCAACACGCAATCTTGCGGTTTGAGAAGCACAAGGGCAACCCGGCAAGGCCGCTGGAAGCCCATCACGAACGGCAGAAAGAACAATACGCCAGCAACCCCGACATTGACACCAGCCGGAGCAAGTACAACTTCCATATCGTCAAGCCGGAGGGACGCTATTACCGCTTCATTCAGAGCCGGATTGAACAGGCCGGGTGCCGAACCCGCAAGGACAGCACCCGGTTTGTCGATACGCTGATAACCGCCAGCCCGGAGTTTTTCAAGGGGAAATCCACAAAGGAGATACAGGCGTTCTTCCAAAGGGCGGCGGCTTTCCTCATTGGCCGGGTAGGACGGGAAAATATCGTGTCGGCGGTGGTACACATGGACGAGAAAACGCCCCACCTGCATTTGACCTTTGTTCCGCTGACAAAGGACAATCGCCTGTGCGCTAAGGAGATTATCGGCAACCGGGCAAACCTGACGAAGTGGCAGGACGATTTTCACGCCTATATGGTGGAGAAATATCCCGACTTGGAGCGTGGGGAGAGCGCCAGCAAGACAGGCCGGAAGCATATCCCCACCCGGCTTTTCAAACAGGCGGTTTCCCTCTCCCGGCAGGCCAGAGCCATTGAAGCCACCCTTGACGGCATCAACCCGCTGAACGCCGGGAAGAAAAAAGAGGAAGCCCTTTCCATGCTGAAAAAGTGGTTCCCGCAGATGGAGAATTTCTCCGGGCAACTGAAAAAGTACAAGGTCACAATCAATGACCTGTTGGCGGAAAATGAGAAGCTGGAAGCAAGGGCGAAGGCCAGTGAAAAAGGCAAGATAAAAGATACGATGGAACGGGCAAAGCTGAAAAGCGAATTGGACGATTTACAGCGGCTGGTTGACCGTATTCCGCCGGATATACTGGCGGAACTGAAACGGCAGCAGCGAACAAGAGAGAGGTAAACGCTATGAACAGAAATTCAAGCTGCATGATGAAAAATAATCATACGGAGGACACTGGATGGTAAAAAGCGAAAGCGACATTATTGATACAATACACACCGGGCAGGTCATTACTGACGAGAACGGCACACAGTATTTTGTATGTGGGAAAAACCGTATCAAAATCTCCGAACATTTCGCCGCTGGCGGTCGTCCGATTGGAGATCTGATCGTTGATGTAATCCGGCACACGGCGGCAAAGGCCGCTTCTTCGTGACCCATCGTTGATACACGCCCACGCTTATGATATAATTGCCATAGAGCAAAAGTATTGTAAGCGTGGGTTGTTTCTTTAGAAGGAGGATTTTTACGGTGAAACAACCTTACAATACTACCATTCACAACACGGCTCTTTATATGCGGTTGAGCCGTGACGATGAAAGCTATGGCGACAGCGTAAGCATTGAAACGCAGCGGACAATCCTGCAACAGTACGCAAGGGAGCAGGGGCTTCATGTGGTCGGGGAATATGTGGACGATGGATGGAGTGGGACAAACTTCGAGCGTCCGAGTTTCCAGCGCATGATGGATGATGTGGAAGCCGGAAAAGTAAACTGCATTGTCACCAAAGACCTGTCCCGTTTCGGGCGGGAGCATGTGATGATGGACTACTATCTGGAATTTCTGTTCCCGGAAAAACGGGTGCGGTACATCGCCGTTGCGGAGAACGAGGACACAGAAAAGGGACTGTCCGATTTTGTGCCATTCAAAAACCTGTTCAACGAATGGTTCGCAAAGGACACCAGCCGTAAGGTAAAGACTGCTTTCAAGGCAAAGTTTGCCGCCGGACAGCGTATCAGCGCCTATGCTCCCCTCGGTACAAGAAGCACCCGGAAATCAAGAACAAGCTGATAATCGACGAGGAAACCCGCTGGATCGTGGAGAAGATTTTTGACCTTGCTATTCACGGCAAAGGGGCGGCCAGCATTACAAGGATATTGATTGCGGAAAAAGTACCGACGCGGGATTTATCAATTTCCAGCGTGACGGGACTTTCGCCAATATCTACGCTGGCGCACCAGAGGAAAAAGGCTACGCATGGACGATAGCGCAGGTCAAAAGCATTCTGAAAGATGAAACCTACATCGGCCATACCATCCACTACCGGGAGACCAATATTTCCTTTAAGAACAAGCGGAGGATACGCAAGCCCCAAAGTGAATGGGTGCGGGTGGAGAACACGCAGGAGCCGATTATCAGCGAACAGGTTTTCCGGCAGGTACAGGAACAGATTGCAAGCCGCCGGAGGGAGCGCAAGAATGGCACGACACAGATTTTTGCGGGACTGATAAAGTGTGCGGACTGCGGCTGGTCGCTGGCCTACGGGGAGAACAGGCAGAACAGCAAGCCCTATGCTACTACCATTGCAGCAAGAACGGGCAAGGCACACGCCAATGCTCCATGCACTACATCCGCTATGATGTGCTTTACGCCTATGTTCTCTCCCGTCTGCAATACTGGTCGGGGCTGGTACAGCACGATGAAGAACAGCTTTTGAAGCGGCTGCTGAACGCCAATGACAAAGGACAGGCCGCCGCAAGGAAGAAGCAGGCCGCTGAACTGAAAAAAGCGGAGAAGCGGAAAGCCGAGGTCGATACCCTGTTTGCCCGGATGTATGAGGACTGGGCGGCGGGGCGTATCACGGAATACAACTTCAATATGCTGTCCGGGAAGTACCAAAGCGAACAGGCGGAACTGGAAGAAAAGATTGAACAGCTTCAATCCGCTATTGCCGCTGAAAGCCAGAGCACCGCAGACGCAGAAAAATGGATTGCCTTGATGAAAGAGTGCGTCAATCCCACGGAACTCACCGCCGAACTCTTGAACACGCTGATTGAGAAAATCCTTGTCCATGAAGCGGTCAAGAACGAGGACGGAAGCCGGGAACAGGAGGTAGAAATCTTCTACCGCTTTATCGGCAAAATTGATTGAATGACACCAATATCTTTAACTATGTGATACCGGAAGATCATTCCCTGACATCACCCTTCTTGAAGCTCTATGCGAAACATTTGACATCACTGTCAGCGAACTCCTGTCCGGAAAGAAAATAGAACCAGAAGATTACAAAAGAGAAACCGAACGACTGTTGATCCAGTACATTGGAGAGAAACGTCTGAGAGGTTTCCAGATAGGAATTTATCTTCTGGGTCTGGTAACAATTATATTGGGAGGCATTGGTTTCGGTATCTGGGGCACTCATATTTCATGGAAGATAGTCCTGTACCCATAAAATGGATTTTGCTTGCAGCAGCCCTGATCACTTTTGGTGTCATGGCATACTTCGACCGCAATCTGCCTGGGAAAAATTACCGTAGTTCCATTATATGGCTTGAGTGTATTGTTGAAGCATTTACTTTAGCCTGGACTTTTGGAAATTCCATAATCAGTTTCTGGGATATTGATAATATGACGGAGAGTATAGTTTTTATTCTGATTATAGCTGTAATTATGCTCTGCTTATTTGCCGCTCGAATAATCGCAGCCCGCACAAACCGGGAAGAATATGAGATGCAAAAAAAATGCAGATAAACATGAAACAGAATAGTGAAAAGAAGAATTTCTTACATAAAGCAGACAGGCAGAATATGCCTGTCTGTTGTATAACTGGAAAAATATATAGAAAGCAAGAATATGAAATCAAAACAGAAACAGACTGTAAAAGCAATCGTATAGATGATTGTAAACATATAAAATTTGGAATTGTTTGATATTTGTGTTATCATATTTATATAATCGAAGAAGCAAGTACGCAAAAAAGTGTGCAAGATAGTGTGCAAGATAACGGAAATCCTGGAGGTGTTTTTGTGGGAGAATATGAACCGCCATTTACAATAACGAATGAGATACTGTCATATGTGTCTTCAATTTCTGAAAAAATAGGGCGAATCACGGCAATCAGCAGTCTGGAAACAAAACCGCACCTGAGAAAGAATAACCGAATTAAATCTATTCATTCATCTTTAAAAATAGAAGCGAATTCTCTTTCTCTGGAGCAGGTCAGGGATGTAATCAATGGCAGGCTTGTACTGGGGGAACAGAAAGAAATACAGGAAGTTAAAAATGCATATGCGGCGTATGAAAGCCTTTCGGAAATTAATCCCTATAGTATAAAAGATTTAAAGAAATTTCATGGGATTATGACAAAATATCTTGTGGAAGAATGTGGAGAGTTTCGCCATGGAGAAGAGGGAGTCTTTAATGGAGACGAATGTATTTTTATGGCACCTCCGGCGCAATTTGTACCACAGCTCATGGATGAACTGTTTGAATGGATGAAGAAATCAAGGAATAGTGTTCATCCATTGATTATGAGCAGTGTATTTCATTATGAGTTTGTCTTTATTCATCCATTTGCTGATGGTAACGGAAGAATGGCAAGATTATGGCACACAGCGATTTTAGCTAAATGGAAACCTGTATTTGAGTATATTCCAATCGAAAGTCAGATTGAAAAATTTCAGGATGAATATTATGATGCGATTGCCAGATGTCATGTTTCAGGAGAATCTACCATTTTTATAGAGTTTATGTTGTCACAGATAGACAGGATTCTGGAAGATATTTCGCTTCATATGAATGAAGAAAATGAACAGTTTTCAGAAACTGTCAGGAAAATGCTTGAAATCATGGAGTATGATACGCCTTATACAAGAAAAACACTTATGGAAAAACTGGGGTTAAAGTCCAGAGATGGATTCCGCAGAAATTATTTGCAACCCGCACTTGAGATGAATTTGATCCAAATGACATTACCAGATAAACCGAATAGCAGAAATCAGAGATATATGAAAGTATAAAAGCAGAAAGCTTCTCTGGGAATTTATGATGGAGAGATATCTGGTGTGAATGGAACATTGATCCGAGGGCTTATCTGATTTATAGCAATTCTATAAAATAATGCAAGCAATCCAGCCTGTCATAGCGTGAAGTCCTGTGTCAGATATCTTTGTTGTGCGTCAGCGCGCCTGTAGATATCTTTCTTGTCTTTCGTACTCTGCTGAACTGTCTTGATTGCATTATTTATAAGGATTGCCGTAGTTCATAGTTAAACGGATTGAATAAATTTCTCTACATAATGCAGAGCTGCTCCGATTGCCGGTGTATATTGTCCGTTGGTACCGACCAGGATCTGTGTTTTATCCAGTATGAATGGTGCGGCTGTATGGAGATGTTCTGTCAGATATTCAATATCTTCTTCTGTAAAATAAGGTGCCAGATATCCGCTGAGGATGATCGGTGCATCAATAACAAGGTTAAGATTTTTCATGGCAAATGCCAGATGGTTTAAATAATCTTTCCAGATTTGTATGATCTGGGGAGATTTTTTTCGCGCAGAAGAGGGAAAAATTCTTTGGAAGGCATGCCTGCAGCCTGTTCCAGTGCATTGGCAGAGCAGTAGGTTTCCAGGCAGCCGCGGCTGCCGCAATAGCAAAGCGGACCATCGGGATTAATGCACATATGTTCAAGAGTTCCGCTGTGCATGGAGATTCCCTGATGAATCTGATGATTGGTAATGATGCCGCCGCCCAGATTTCGGTTCAGCAGGATGATAACAGCACTGTCAAGCTCCGGATGATTCCATAATTCAAGGAACGCAGCTGATTTCGAATCATGTTCCAGATAACAGGGATAAGGAAGATATCTGGAAAAATCATCCAGTTTCATGCCAACGTTATTCATGATATCTCCATATAGTACAGTGGTATGATCTGGGGATGTGATACCCTGTGTGGCAATAGAGATGCCAAGAACTTTGTCATTGTCGTACTGGCGCGATGAGATGAATTCCTTTACTGCGTCAGTAACCTGTTTATAGTAATCCGGTGTGTTGGAATATGGAAGCGGAATGGTGTCTGTATAGAAAGCATTTCCATACAGATCTACAGCAGTAATATGAAACATCCCTTTTAAAATACCGATACCAATGGAAATTTTAAAATCTGATACAATCTGAAGGGCGTTTGCCTTTCTTCCACCGGTGGATTCAAAGAAACCATTTTTTTCAATAAGACCTTCCTGCTCCAGAAGGTTCAGGTTCTGGCTGACAGTGGATAAACCCATCTGCAGTTCCTGAACGATCTGCAGCTTGGAGGTCGTTTTTTTTCTGTAAATGTACTGGTAAACCTTTGATTTATTTATTTTCTTGAGACTAATGTTGGTCAATCCCTTTTCACTCATAATATTCTCCTGATTATGTTATAAGATAATGTTAAGTTTCAGATTTATTGTAGCATACAACGAAAAAAAAACAATAAAAATATCCGGTGTGAACAGTAACGAATCAACTTGTCAATACCTATAGTAAAAATAAACAAAAAAGTCATTTGAAAATTAGAATTTCTGTCAATGGATTTTTTAAATAAAAAAATATATACTCGACTTAAAGTTGAGATATAAACGTAAGTAAAAAACATAACGACAAACAATAAGCATCGAATAAGACAAACAAGGAGGATATAACATGAAATTATCAATCAATGGAATCAAGGAACAGGAAGCATGGAAAAAGGCAGGAATCGCTCTTCCGGGTTATGATGTAGAGGCTGCCTCTGAGAAAGCAAAGGAGAATCCGGTATGGGTTCACTTTGGTATCGGAAATATTTTCCGCGTATTTATCGGGGGAATTGCAGATGGTCTTCTGGAAGAGGGAGTGCTTGACCGTGGGATTACCTGTGTGGAAACTTTTGATTATGATGTAGTAGATAAGATTTATGATCCATATGACAATCTGGGATTAAGTGTAATCCTGCATGGGGATGGTACACGTGAGTATAAAGTGATTGGAGCTCTTGCGGAAGCAGTGAAGGCACAGTCTTCTGATACAATACAGTGGAAACGTCTGAAAGAAATCTTCACAAACAAATCCCTGCAGATGGTTTCCTTTACGATCACAGAGAAAGGCTATGCATTACAGAAAGCTGACGGAACATGGTTCCCGTTTGTAGAAGCGGATATCAAGAATGGTCCGGATAAAGCGGCTGGCGCCATGGCAGTTCTGGTTGCAATGCTTTATGAAAGATATAAAGCCGGCGAATATCCTATCGCACTGGTTTCCATGGATAACTGCTCACAGAACGGTGCAAAGCTTCGTGAGTCAGTACTGACAATGACAGAAGAGTGGAAGAAGGCCGGATTTGTTGATGAGGGATTTGTAAACTATGTAAGCGATGAGAAAGTTGTTGCTTTTCCATGGACAATGATCGATAAGATCACACCTCGTCCAAGCGAGCAGATCGCAGCAGATCTTGAAAAGCTGGGTGTTGAGAACATGCAGCCGGTGATCACAGGTAAGAAGACATACATTGCACCATTTGTCAATGCTGAGAAACCGCAGTATCTGGTAATAGAGGACAGCTTCCCTAACGGACGTCCGGCTCTGGAAAAAGGTTTTGGCGTATATATGGCAGACAGAAATACAGTTAACCTTTCTGAACGTATGAAAGTAACAGTATGTCTGAATCCGGTTCATTCTGCTACAGGTCCGCTGGGAGTAGTTCTTGGATATGATCTGTTTGCGCATATGCTTAATACAAATGAAGATATGATGAAAATGGCACGTATGATTGCTTATGATGAAGGTCTTCCGGTAGTTGCTGACCCTGGAATCCTTTCTCCCCAGGCATTTGTGGATGAGCTTTTTAATGATCGTTTTCCAAATGAATATCTGGGAGACACAAACCTTCGTCTGGCAGTAGATGTATCTCAGATGGTTGGCATCCGTTTCGGCGAAACAATCAAAGCTTATGTAAAGAAATTCGGAGATGCTTCCAGACTGACAGCTATTCCTCTGGGAATTGCAGGATGGCTCAGATATATGCTTGGTGTAGATGATGAAGGAAACAAATTTGAACTTGCACCGGACCCAATGAATGAGGAACTGCAGGAACAGTTTAAGGATATTGTAGTAGGCAAACCTGAAACATTCAAAGATCAGTTAAAACCAATTCTTTCCAATGAGCGTCTGTTCTTCACTGACCTTTACAAAGATGGTGTAGGAGAGAAGGTTGAGGATATGTTCCGTGAGATGATTGCAGGACCTGGGGCTGTAAGAGCAACAATACATAAATATGTCGGATGATTTTCATCAGATGAATATTATAACGGACTATCAGGAGGAAAATGAAAATGAATTTAAAAGAACAGTTTAATGGAATTCAGCATATTGGAATTCGACCAATGATATTGAAGCAACCATTGATTTTTATAAGGCTCTGGGATTTGAAATTGCTTTTCGTACAGTAAATGAGGAAGCAGATGAAGAGGTTGCTTTTCTGAAATTAAATACACTTGTTGTTGAGACATATGAGAATAAAGCAGCTAAGATGGAAGCCGGTGCCATCAATCATATGGCGATTGATGTAAAAGATATTGAAAAAGTATATGAAATGATTAATCAGGCAGGATTAAATACAACCAACGATACCGTTCATTTTCTTCCCTTCTGGGAAAACGGAGTAAAGTTCTTTACAATTGAGGGACCGAATAAAGAGAAGGTTGAGTTTAGCCAGTATTTATAAAAGGGACAACTGTCCACAAACTGACATAATTCTGAAGATCGTATTCATACCAAAACAATTTATGAAATAATAACATTTGTATAGAACATTCATGGATTGAAAAAAATGGTGAAAAAACATATAATAATAAAAAAGTAACGAGGAAGATATGGTTACGATTAAGGATATAGCAAATATTACAGGGGTTAGTCCGACTACAGTTGCAAATGTCATTCACGGAAGGACTAATAAAGTTTCCAAGGAAAATGTGGAACGTATTCAGAAAGCGTTAAAAGAAAACCACTATGTCCCGAAGCTGGCCCAGGAGACAATGACCAGGGGAAAGACCAGGCTGATCGGTGTGGTGATTCATACAACAAAAGTTTATGAAGATACAACCATTGCAGACCCATTCTATGGAACAATCGTGGGAATTATAGAAAGAGAACTGCGTAAAGCGGGATATTATATGCTTTTGTATGCAGAAATGGATCTGGATAAAATTTTCCAGATGTCTGCATCGTGGAGTGTGGCAGGGATCATTACAGTTACATTTGCGCAGAAAGATTATGAGAAACTAAGAAATCTTGTAGACGGTTGTCCGGTGGTTGGAATTGATACATATGGAAAACAGGATGCGGATATTTATAATATTGGACTGGATGATTTAAATGGAAGTTATAATCTTGTAAATTATTTATTTCAATGCGGTTATGAGGAAATCCTGGTTTTGATGGAAGAAACCGCCAAAGGTGCAGAGCTTGTGCGTGTAGAAGGGTACAAAATGGCACTTAGGAAAAATGGACGGGAATATCAGGCGAAATATCATATTTATGTAGATCCTGCAGATTCAGAAAAACGGAGAAAACGTTTAAAAGAGTTAGAACGCTTTTGTGGCAAAAATTATGCTATTTTTTGTGTAAGTGATCAGTTGGCAGCAAGAGTCATGAGAAGCTTTCAGGAGGATGGGTATAAAATTCCGGATGATATAGGAATTGCAGGCTTCGATAATAATATTTACGGGACAATGCTATATCCGCGCCTGACAACAGTTAATCAGGATATTCCGAGAAAATCGGAAGAGGCAGTGAAGATGCTTATTGATCTTATTGAGGGAAAAGAGGTAAGAAAAAAGGAAGTGATTCTTCCCACACAGTTAGTGATTCGTGACAGTACCAGAAAACAGAATTAAAATAAAAGGCTTGATAATGCGGGAAATGAAATATATTTTTCGTGTTTTCAGGCTTTTTTACTGTTTGACATAAGCGGACTGTTGTTGGGCCAATAATTATGCGATTGTGCAAAATGTATAAAAATAATAGAATGACAATATGTAAATATACGGTGTTACACAACACCTATTGCGCGTTTTAGGAATAGATGCTATTATAAATACAAGCTAAGTGTTGCGCAACACCTATAGAGAATACAATGATTTTAAGGGAAGATAGCAGGAGGTAATCAAAATGAAAGGAAAGAAAGTATTAGCATTAGTTATGTGTGCAGTTATGGCAGCAGGAATAACAGTTCCGGTAATGGCAGAGGAGAAAGATGACAGCGGACGTGAAGTCATTAATTTTTTCAGAGCAGATGATGGACATATGGATGTTATGCAGAATGTAATTGATGCATTTGAGGCAAGTCAGGACAAATACGCAGTAAACATTGTGGTTGCTCCTAATGATTCAAATCAGGAAAAGAGTCAGCTGACTACTTCTTTTTCTGCCGGAAGTTCTGAATATGATGTAGTTTCTATTGATACTGCCTGGGCTGGCGATCTGGCAGGTGCCGGATATCTGGAAGCACTGGATGGATATATGAAAGAATCCGGAAGAAAGGCATCTGAATATAATAAAGGCTCTCTTGATTCAGGAACTTATCGTGCGAAAACATATGCACTGCCTATTAATCCGGATTATGGTGTATTATTTTTCCGCAAAGATATTGTTTCACAGGAAGATGCGGACAAACTGGTAAGTGGAGATTATACATATGATGATCTGATCACTATGGCAGAGAACTACAAAGGTCAGGAAGGAACAAAGACCGGACTTGTATTCCAGGCTAATCAGTATGAAGGACTTGTATGTAATGCAAATGAATGGACAAATAATTTCAATGATGTCAAGGGTGGCCTGGAATTAATGAAGAAAGCAGTTGATTCTGACGCGACTCCGGAAGATATTCTAGTATATCAGGAAGATCAGACCGCAAACAGCATGGTCAATGGAGACTGTGTTTTTGCAAGAAACTGGCCATATGCATGGGCACTCCTTACAGATGAGACTGCTGTTCATCAGGATCAGATAGATATTGCACCTCTTCCAAATGGATCCTGTATCGGTGGATGGCTTGCAGCAATTAATGCAAACAGTGAACATAAAGATGGCGCATGGGCATTCCTTGATTTCCTTACTTCCATGGATGGACAGGTGATCTATGCAGCTGGAAGCGGAAGTGCTCCCGGATGGACTGCAGCAGCTGATGATGAAAAAGTAAAAGAAGGAAACAAGCTTCTGGAAAATCCTGGATTTATTGCAGCATTAAATAATACGATTGCCCGTCCAAGCTCTGACAATTATCAGGAATTATCTGATAATCTGCAGATTGCTATGCACAAATATTTATCTGGTGAGGCTGAACTGGATGATACAGTAAATCAGATAGAGACTTTACTGGACACAGAGGGAAAATAAAAACTTCAGTGAATAAAAAGGGCTGTCCGGTTTGTCAGACAGTCCTTTTGAACTTTCAGATATCAATTTTGCAGAGAAAAGGAGAAAAACATGGTTAAGAAAATGACCTTTAAGCAGTTTCTATTTATTCTGCCGCTTTTGATTTTTATTGGTGTTTTTTCTATCTATCCAATTGTAACATCCTTTATGTATACATTTTTTGATTATCGTATTAATGATCAGACCGCAAACAGCTTCTATTTGTCAGAACGTTTTAATGGAGAGCTGTTCTATGAGGATTGTGATTATATCAATTATTTTCTGGATGATGATAAGACTTTAATGTCAGAAGAGGATCAGAAAGCAGTAGAGGAAATCCAGGCAACAGTCAGCAGCGTAATGAGTGAATATGAAAATGCAAAGGGAACAGAGAAGATTTCTTCTGATAAAAAGGATGAACTGGTTGCTTTTAAAGAAAAGCTCAGAACAGATATTACTGCACTTTATGATAAATATCCGGATGTAGAGTTCTATAATAAAGACAAAATACCGGAGATTTTAGATGAAATGGACACATGTATTGTAAAGTCTAATTTTATTGGCCTGAAGGCTTATGGGAATCTGATCAAAGATACCCGTTTCTGGAAAGCTCTGGGACATACACTGATTTTTACAGTGATCTCAGTAGGAATTGAGCTGGTATTGGGAATGCTTCTGGCATTGATTATGAATAAAGCAATGAAAGGAATCGGTCTTGTCCGTACGGTTGCGCTGATTCCGTGGGCAATCCCCACAGCAGTATCAGCTATGATCTGGAGTTATCTGTATGATGGAAGTTATGGAATTGTTTCTTTTCTGTTTAATAAACTGGGAATTATAAACAGTCAGTCTGCAATGCTTCTGACCTCTCATGGGGCGATGAGTGCTGCAATTATTGCAGATGTATGGAAAACAACTCCATATATGGCACTTCTTCTGCTGGCAGGCCTGCAGGTTATTGACAGAGGCCTTTATGAAAGCTCTGCGATTGATGGTGCAGGTCCGGTGGTGACATTCTTTAAGATTACATTGCCACTGGTGAAACCAAGCCTTCTGGTTGCCTTGTTATTCCGTACACTGGATGCATTCCGTGTATACGACCTGATCGCAATCCTGACAGGTGGCGGTCCTGGAAATGGAACAGAGAGTTTATCTATTTATGCTTATAAGCTGATGTTTGACCAGAGTAATTATGGATACAGTTCCGTAGTTGTTATGGGAATGTTTGTTGTAGTAGCAATTATTGCATTCCTGTATGTAAAAGTACTTGGGGCAGATGTCATGGGAAACGACTAAGGAGGGGAGAAAGGATGAAAAAGGTAAGTACGTTTAAAGTAGTAAGCTGGATTTTTATTATTGCTTTTTTGCTGATTTCAGTATTTCCATTCTTCTGGATTCTGGTCACATCATTTAAACCTGAAACAGAAATATTCGGAGATGGCGCATATCGTATTATTGCGCAGCACCCTACACTAGATGCATTTAAAACAGTTATTTTTGAAAAAAATATTCTCAGGGCAGTATGGAACAGCTTTGTTATGTCCGGATTTACTACTTTGTATGTAATTGTTGTTGCGTCTATGTCTGCATATATCATATCCAGATTCAAATTCAAAGGAAAAAATCTTCTGATGGCATTGATCCTTACAGTAGCAATGTTTCCGCAGATGATCATTATCGGACCGGTGTTCAATATGTACTATTCTCTTGGAAAACTGAATTCCTACTGGGTATGTCTGGCGTATTCATCTATTACTCTGCCAAGTGCAGTATGGATTATGGTGGCACATTTCAAACAGGTTCCTCTTGCACTGGAGGAGGCAGCGAAGATTGATGGATGTTCTACCTGGGGAACTTTATGGAGAATTATTTTTCCAATTGCAGCACCGGGAGTATTTACAACTGCGATTATGACTTTTATTTCAGCATGGAACGAATATCTTCTTTCATGTACCATGAACAGTAATGAATCAATCCAGACAGTTCCGGTCCGTATCGGATATCTGAGAGGGCAGTATACAATTTACTGGAACCAGATTGCGGCAGCTGCTGTAGTTGTAGTAATTCCTACTTTAGTGATGGTATTACTGTTCCAGAAACAGATCGTAGCCGGAATTGCCAATGGTGCAGTCAAGGAGTAAACAGTTAAAGAGTAAAAAGGAGGCATAAACTGATGAGCTTAAAAAAATACGCAGTACCAACACATCCTTTGTGCTCTGCCGGCGCAGTGCTGCAGGGGGAAAATTACAGAATATCAATGTTGACAACCGCATTAATCAGATTTGAGTATAGCGAAGATGGGAAATTTGAAGATCATGCAACCCAGATGGTTTACAACAGAGAATTTCCTGTTCCGGAATTTCGTGTTGTAGAAAAAGAGGAAACTCTTGATATCTATACAAAGAATCTGGAGATTCATTATGATAAACAGAAATTTACACCAGGCGGTCTGATGGTCCGCGTTGCAGGTGGAATGGCAGGAGAGAGAGTATGGCATTACGGAGAAGAGACGAAAGATCTTCGGGGAACTGCAAGAACTCTGGACTGGGCCAACGGTGAAATCCCGCTGGAACATGGAATTATGTCAAAAGACGGATTTTCTGTTCTGAATGATTCTCATACAATGGTACTTATGGAAAATGGTTCTGTAAAACCAAGACAAAACAAAGGAGAAGATTTTTATTTCTTTGGTTACGGTCATCGATTCCTTGAATGTCTGAAGGATTTTTATCATCTTTGTGGAAAAACACCTCTTTTACCAAGATATGTGCTGGGTAACTGGTGGAGCCGTTACCACAAATATGATGAAGCAGAGTATAAAGAGCTGGTAGAGAGATTTGAAAAAGAAAAAGTTCCTTTTTCAGTAGCTGTTATTGATATGGACTGGCATCTTGTTGAGGATGTGGATCCTGTATATGGAAGCGGATGGACAGGCTATACCTGGAACAAAAAGCTGTTTCCGGATCCGCCGGAATTCCTGAAATGGCTTCATGACCATAATATGAAGGTAACATTGAATGTTCATCCGGCAGATGGAATCCGCCCATATGAAGAAGCATATCCACGTATTGCAAAGAAAATGGGAATGGATCCTGAGCAAAAAGAGCCGGTACTTTTTGACATAGCAGATGATAAATTCCTTGAGGTTTATCTTAATGATCTGCATCATCCGATGGAAGAAGACGGCGTAGATTTCTGGTGGCTTGACTGGCAGCAGGGAACTGTTACGAAAATACCGGGTCTGGATCCCCTTTGGATGTTGAACCATTATCACTATCTTGACAGTGTATGGAAAGGCAAGAGACAACTTACCTTTTCCAGATATGCAGGTCCGGGAAGCCACAGATATCCCATTGGATTCTCTGGTGATACGATTATTACATGGGAGAGTCTGAAGTTCCAGCCATATTTCACTGCAAATGCCAGCAATATCGGATATGGATGGTGGAGCCATGACATTGGTGGTCATATGTTTGGATACAGAGATGATGAACTGACTGCCAGATGGGTAGAATTGGGAGTATTCTCTCCGATCAACCGCCTTCACAGTACAGATAATCCATTTAATGGAAAAGAACCGTGGAAGTATAACCGGATTGTGGAAGAAACAATGAAGAAGTATCTTCGTATGCGTCATAGCCTGGTTCCTTATCTTTATACTATGAATAAGTATGCAAGCAGAGACGGAATTCCGCTTGTACAGCCAATGTACTATCAGGAACCGGATCAGGAGCAGACTTATCATGTGCCAAACAATTATTATTTTGGAAATGAGATGATGGTTTCTCCGATTACGGAAAAAATGGATGAGGTTGCAGTTGCTGCCAAAGCAGTTACCTGGATCCCTAAAGGAGTCTGGTATGATTTCTTTAATGGAAGAAGGTATGATGGCGGACGATTGATGGAACTGTGGAGAACTATAGATGAGATTCCTGTACTTGTAAAAGAGGGCGGTATTATCCCGCTGAAAGATATGGAGGAATATGACAATTCCATAGATAATCCGGAAAAATTCCTGATAAAAATATTCCCTGGTAATACAGGATCATTTGAACTGTGGGAAGATCAGGGGGATACAGCGGAAGATAATGATGAGAACTGGGTAAAAACACGGTTTGCAAAGGAGAAGAATATATTTACAATTTCCAGGGCTGCGGGAAATACAGATGTAATTCCTGTGAACCGTACATGGAAATTATGGTTCTATGGTGTGAAGGAATCCAACTTTAAAATATATGTCGGAGACCGGGAATGTGACTGTGTATCTGAATGGAAAAGAATCCTGACAGATTTGAGATTATTGTAAAGGATATTCCGGTGGATCAGGAAATATGTGTAGAGTTTGTTGATGGAATAACAGAGTGTGAGCATAGATGGACAGAAGAGATTTTTGCTGTTCTGGAACGTGCGCAGATTGAATACAATTTGAAATCTGAAATTTTATCTACCATACAGAAACTTGGAAAGGATGCTGTGGCATCTTTGAATGCGCTGCATCTGAATCAGGCTCTTTATGGAGAATTATTAGAGATTCTTACAGCAGAAATGTAATGTTTAATATCTGTTAGATGAAACTATTTTCAACAGTTCAAAAAATAAAAAAGTGATCGGGAAATAGGATCCCCAGAACAGGGAGGGTATGACTCATTTTGAGTTATACTCTCCCTGTTTAAGTTTATAAAAAAGGAGTCCTCCATTATTTTATTATTTTATTGAGAAAAGCCTGAGAAAAGTTTAAAATAGGAGATAATAAAAAATAAACGAAAGGAGTTTTTATCATGAGTAAACGAACAGAGAGAATGAGCCGGAGTGCAGCTGAGAGAATCAACCGCAAAGATACCGTGATCAGACAGAATAATACAGAACTTGAGGAGCTGAGGAGTCAGTATGAGAATCTGGATATTTGTGAGGAGGATAAGCAGGTGATTGATGATTATATTGCCTGCAAAGATGCCAGAGCTGACAGGATGGCAGAGAAGCTCTATGAAAAGGGAAGAAAAGATGTAAAGAGATGTATCCGTATTCGAAAACTGATCCGCAGATGCATAATTCTGTCTGCCATTGTTACAGTGGTGCTGGTCCAGTATAATAAGAATGAAAAGCTGAGAGAAGTATGGAGGAGCTGCTGAAAATGTTCCGGGATGGAGTGTCGGACGAGGATTTATAACTGATATAAATAACGCAGATAAAAATGTATTTTCGGAATCTTTTTGCAAAAGCAAATACAAGGAAGACTCCGAGAGTGCATAAAACAAAAAAGGAGCAAGAGACAGCATGGGAATACAAAGATACTCGATTATATACAGCAGTAAAACAGGGAACACAAAGAAGCTTGCAGAGAAAATCAGGGAGGTATTGCCTGAGGAAAACTGTGACTATTTTGGAACAGAAGGAGCGAAGGCTTTTTCTTCCGACACATTATACATTGGATTCTGGACAGATATAGGGAATGCAGATCCTGTAACACTTGAACTGTTAAAGAGCCTGAAAAATAAGAAGATCTTTCTGTTTGGAACAGCAGGCTTCGGAGGCAGTGAAGCCTATTTCCAACAGGTTCTCGGGAAAGTTAAGGAATCTGTTGATGAGAGTAATACAGTGATGGGAGAATTTATGTGTCAGGGGAAAATGCCCCAGTCAGTCAGGGACAGATACGTAAAGATGCAAGAGAAGCCGGATCATGCACCAAACCTGGATGAACTGATCCAGAATTTTGACAGGGCGTTATCTCACCCTGACAATGAGGATCTGGACAGACTGGAAGAAATAATCAGAAGAGACCTGGAAAAATAATTAAGTCTTGACTAACAGAGGGAACTGCGGTATAGTGCTCGTTACTAAAAAAGGTAATTCATAAATTTTTATAGATTTTCACGAAAGAGAGGTAACGAGACATGACATTTTATCAGGAATTACAATTGAGTTCGACCGGCTCCAAACAGCTGATCAGAAGCACCACAGATCCCAAAGAGAAAAGACGGCACATTTTAATCTATAATTTTAAAGTGTATCTGGTTATGGCTTTTTGCGTAGCAGTGGTGAGCATGTACAGTAAGCTTACAGGGAGCAGCAACAGTGTAGTTGGTGTTACTGTTCTGTTGGCAGTGCTTGTGCTGCGGCAGGCAGATTTCGGGATCAGGACAACACATGGACTGCTTTCCATTGCAGGGATCTTCGGTATTCTTATGGCAGGACCCCGTCTGGCAAATATAGTGCCTCCGTTAGCCGCGTTTGCAGTGAATGCTGTGTGTATTTTACTGCTGATGATACTGGGCTGTCATAATGTGATCATGTACAATCATTCTACCTTTGTTCTGGGCTATTTGCTGCTTCTGGGCTATGATGTGACAGGAAAGGAATACACCTTCCGTGTGATCGGCTTGTTGGTGGGAATGGTGATCTGTATGATCGTCTTCTATAAGAACCAGAGAAACAGAGCCTATCGAAGAACCTTCCTGGATTTGTTCCGGGAATTTGATCTTAAGTCAGCAAGAAGCAGATGGTATGTGAAACTGACACTGATCGTATCCAGCGCAATGCTGTTTATGAATCTTCTGGGACTTCCCAGAGCAATGTGGGCAGGAATCGCTGTATGTCCGTATGTCTGCCTTTTACAGAGGATTGTATCCCAAGGTCTGTGAGCAGAGGAATGTTTAATGTTGTGGGCTGTCTGCTGTTTATTGTGCTGTATCTGGTACTTCCTAAATCCATGTATCCGTACATTGGAATGATCGGAGGAATCGGAGTTGGATATTCAGCAGGATATCCGTGGCAGACTGTATTTAATACATTTGGAGCGTTGTCTATTGCAGCAGGGCTCTTCGGAATGCCGGCAGCAATAGCACTTCGTATAGGTGCCAATGTTCTGGGAGCAGCTTATACGGTAATCTGCAATAAAGTGACAGATAAAGTAGCAGAGTATATAGGCACAAATAAATGTGCAGAAAATCTTTCCTGACTGAAACTGCGAGCGGTTATAAGCAAGTAAAAAAGCGGATGATTTTATCCGTCTGATATGTGTTCTGGGAATAGAGTGAATATTAACGTACAATGACAGAGGGAGAGAGAAAGAATATGAAACAGGATACCCTGGAAGGCAGGGCGAAAACGAAAAATGGTGTAAAACGATTATGCTTTTCCGCAGTATGTATTTTACTGGAAGCAGCTTTTATCATGCTATGATCACAAAGCTGAATCAATATGCGGAGATTATCAATCTGATGACAAGACTTCTTGCAGGTGTACTGGTTCTTAAGCTGTATGCGTCAGACCAGACTTCATCTATGAAAATGCCCTGGGTTATTTTGATCCTTGTATTCCCTATCTTGGGAGTGGGATTGTACTTACTGATTGGTCTCAATGGCGGTACCCGTAAAATGCGGGAGCGTTATGACCAGATCGACAGGGAACTTCTGCCGTTGCTTCCCAATGACAGTGAGTGCAGGGAAACGCTTGGCAGGAAGATTCCGAAGGCAGGCAATATTTCTGATTATATACAGAAAAATGCCTCCTATCCGGTCTATCAGAATACAGATGTTATTTATTATGATGAGGCAGTCAAAGGGCTGGAGGCTCAGCTGGCAGATCTGGCAAAGGCAGAGAAATTCATTTTTATGGAATATCATGCCATTGAGGATGCACAGGCCTGGCATAAAATCCAGAGAGTTCTGGAAGACCGCGTAAAGGCAGGCGTAGAAGTCAGAGTATTTTATGACGACATGGGTTCCATTGGGTTTATCAATACAGACTTTATTAAGAAAATGGAAAATGTGGGAATCCATTGCAGAGTGTTCAACCCTTTTACTCCGGGTCTGAATGTGTTCCTGAATAACCGGGATCACCGCAAGATCACGGTGATCGATGGAAAAGTGGGATTTACCGGCGGTTACAACCTTGCCAACGAATATTTTAATTTCACACATCCTTATGGACAGTGGAAGGATACAGGTATCCGTCTGGAGGGGGAGGCAGTCCGTTCTCTGACAGTAACATTCCTGGAGATGTGGAATGCTGTCAGTGATAAGGATAAAAATGACAGTGATTTTACCGAATTTCTGGTCCAGACAGATTATCAGGCAAAGCAGACAGGATTTATCCAACCCTATGCGGACAGTCCTATGGATCATGAACAGGTAGGTGAAGAAGTGTATATCAGTATGGTGAATAAAGCGGAAAAATATTGCTGGTTTATGACTCCGTACCTGATCATCACAGATGAAATGACCCATGCTCTGTGTCTGGCAGCCAAGCGAGGGGTAGATGTAAGGATCATTACACCTGGTATTCCGGATAAAAAGATGATCTACAATATCACACGATCCTTTTACCATGGACTGGTAAAGCATGGAGTGCGTATCTATGAATGGACACCTGGTTTCTGTCACGCAAAGATGAGTGTGGCAGATGATTGTATGGCAACCTGCGGAACCATAAATCTGGATTACCGAAGTCTGTATCATCATTTTGAAAACGGCTGCTTTATGGCAGACTGTCAGGCAGTTCTGGATATCCGAAATGATCTTGCAGCAACCATGGATGAATGCCGTGAAGTGACAGAACAGTACAGTACCGGACGCAGCGCGTATCTGCGCCTGGGACAGCTGTTTATGAGGTTATTTGCGGGACTATTATAACGTTACTGTTTACTCCATAACACTTGGAAAAAAGCAGGATATCGTGTACAATGGAATGGGTAATAGCAAAACTATTAAAATATGGGAGGAATTTTAACTATGGATCTTTCAATCTTAGTAAAAATGTCAAATACTTATGGAAGCAACCCTGCCTATGTTCTTGCAGGCGGTGGTAATACTTCTGTAAAAGACGACACTACATTGTATGTAAAAGGCTCTGGTACACAGCTTGCCACAATCAAGGCAGAGGAATTTGTGGAAATGAGCAGAACACGTTTGAATGAAATCATGAAGACAGATTATCCTGAAGATGATGTCAAACGTGAATCACTGTATCTTGCAGATGTTATGGCTGCAGTAACAGATGCTGACAAAACAAAACGTCCAAGTGTAGAAGCACTGCTTCATAACTTATTTGCCTATACTTATGTACTGCATGTTCATCCTACACTTGTCAATGGACTGACCTGCGGAAAAGGCGCAAAGGAACTCAGCGAACAGATCCTTGGAAAAGATGTACTCTGGATCGATATCTGCAAACCAGGTTATACACTTGCGCGTATCTGCTATGAGAAAATGAATGCTTATAAAGAAGAATTCGGAAAAGATGTTCAGGTTCTTCTGCTCCAGAATCACGGAATTTTCGTTGCAGCAAATACTGTAGAGGAAATTGGAGTATTATTTGACGGCGTGATCAGTAAATTAGAGAAACAGGTAAAGAGAACTGCTGATGTCAGTGATGCGGTTACACCTGAAAAAGAGCAGGCAGCAGAGAAGCTTTCCCAGTTACTGGGACATGCAGTAGAAGTGGTACCTGCAGCGGAAGCTGATAACTTCGTAAAAGATAAGGCAGCGGCTGCACCGCTTCTGAAACCATTTACACCGGATCACATTGTATACTGTGGACCATATCCGTTATTTGTAGAAAATATTGATCAGGCAAAAGATGCGCTGGACGCATTTATGAAAGAGAATGACAAAGAGCCAAGACTGATCCTGGTACAGGGAGTTGGCGCCTTTATTATGGAAGATGATAAGGGAAAAGCTGCAAAAGCACAGCTTCTTGTAAAAGATGCCATCAAGCTTGCAGTATATGCAGAAAGCTTTGGTGGCCCGCTTCACATGACAGATGATATTACATACTTTATCACGCATTGGGAAGCAGAAGCATATCGCAGTAAGAAATAATATAATAAGGGGCTGTCGTTTTTTGACAGCCCCATTTGTTGGTTTAAATACTATATTTTTAAAGGAAAAGGTTTATTTTCAGCGAATCTTATTTCTCTTCTTTTTTCTCTTTTGCTTTCCTGGATTCAGGAATATTTCCCTCACCATAGTAAGCTTTCAGATAGATTTCTTTCAGCTCAGACATTAATGGATATCTCGGGTTGGCACCGGTACACTGGTCGTTGAATGCCTGTTCGGTCATTTCGTCCAGAGTTTCAAGGAAGTACTTCTCGTCTACGCCGTATTCTTTGATCGTATGTTTGATCTCAATAGTATCCATCAGTTCCTGCAGTTTCTGGAGAAGTTTCTCAAATACTTCGCTGTCGTTCTTGCCTGTCAGACCTACAGAACGGCCAATCTCAGCGTAACGTGCAAGTGTGTGCGGATACTGATACTGTGGGAAGGTACCCATCTTAGCCGGAACTTCGGCTGCATTATAGCGCAGAACATGAAGCAGAACCAGAGCATTTGCAATACCATGTGGAAGATGATGAAAAGCTCCCAGCTTATGAGCAAGAGAGTGGTTTACGCCAAGGAAAGCATTTGCGAAAGCCATACCAGCCATGCAGGAAGCATTTGCCATATGCTGTCTTGCTTCTACATCAGAACCATCTTTGTATGCACGTGCAGATAGTTAAATACCAGTTTGATTGCATTTAATGCAAGACCATCTGTATAATCAGACGCCATCATGGAAGCATAGGCTTCAAGTGCATGAGTCATAACGTCGATACCGGAAGCACAGGTCAGTCCCTTAGGTGCGCTCATCATATTATCTGTATCAACAATAGCCATATCAGGCATTAATTCATAATCTGCCAGAGGCCATTTGATACCTGTAGTTTTATCAGTAATGATAGCAAACGGTGTTACCTCGGAACCTGTACCGGAAGATGTCGGAACAGCTACAAAGTAAGCTTTCTTACCCATATGCGGGAATGTGAAGATTCTCTTACGGATATCCATAAAGTCCATAGCCATATCATCAAAGTTGGCGTCCGGATTTTCATAGAGAACCCACATGATCTTGCCGGCATCCATTGCGGAACCACCGCCCATTGCGATAATGCAGTCAGGCTCAAACATTCTCATTGCAGCAGCACCGGCTCTTGCAGAAGCGAGAGATGGATCTGGCTCTACATCGTAGAAGCAGGTATGTACGATTCCCATCTGATCTAATTTATCTTCGATCTTTTTAGTATATCCATTCTTATAAAGGAAAGAGTCTGTTACGATAAAGCAGCGTTTCTTGTGCATAACGGTGCCAAGTTCATCCAGAGCAACCGGCAGGCAGCCTTTTTTGAAATAAACTTTTTCCGGTGTTCTAATCCAGAGCATATTTTCTCTCCTTTCAGCAACGGTCTTGATGTTAATGAGATGTTTTACACCTACGTTCTCAGATACGGAGTTGCCACCCAGGAACCGCAGCCCAGAGTCAGGGACGGAACAAGTTTGAAGTTGTAAAGGTCGCCGATGCCGCCCTGAGAAGATGGAGTATTGATGAGGATACGGCAGGTCTTCATAGCTGCTGCATGTTTTTCCATCTTTTCCTTCTCTCTTGTATCAATGTAGAGAGCGGAGGTATGTCCATAACCGCCGTCAGCTACAAGCTGTTCAGCTTTGGCAATTGCTTCGTCAAAAGTTTTGGCCTTGTACATGGCAAGTACAGGGGAAAGCTTTTCATGTGCGAATTCTTCGCTGATGTCTACAGATTCAACTTCGCCGATCAGAATCTTTGTCTCAGGAGGAACTGCAACACCGGCCATCTCAGCGATAGTGGCAGCTTTCTGACCTACGATTTTGCATTCAATGCACCATTGATAAGGATAGTTTTTCTTACTTTCTCTAATTCATCCGGTTTCAGGAAGTAGCATCCTCTGTAAAGGAATTCTTCTTTTACTTTCTTATAAATGCTCTCAAGAACAGTTACAGACTGTTCGGAAGCACAGATCATACCATTGTCAAAGGTCTTGGAATGGATGATGGAGTTAACTGCCAGACGGATATCTGCACTGTCATCAATGATAACAGGAGTATTTCCGGGACCTACACCTAAAGCTGGTTTTCCGGAAGAATAGGCAGCCTTAACCATTCCCGGTCCACCTGTAGCAAGGATGATGTCTGCTTCACGCATAACCTGATTTGTCAGATCAAGACTTGGAACATCGATCCATCCGATGATTCCCTCCGGTGCACCGGCTTCTACAGCAGCTTCCAGAACAACCTTTGCTGCCTCAATGGTACATTTTTTTGCACGGGGATGTGGACTGATGATGATCGCATTACGTGTTTTCAGCGCGATCAGAGTTTTGAAGATTGCAGTAGATGTCGGGTTGGTTGTAGGAATAACAGCAGCGATCAGACCGATCGGCTCAGCTATTTTCTTAATACCGTAAGCAGTATCTTCTTCAATCACACCGCAGGTTTTGGTATTCTTATACGCATTGTATACATACTCGGCTGCGTAATGGTTCTTGATAACCTTATCTTCTACAATACCCATTCCTGTTTCTTCAACAGCATCTTTAGCAAGCGGGATACGTGCTTTGTCAGCAGCAGTAGCGGCAGCTTTGAAAATCTTATCTACCTGCTCCTGGGTAAATGTTGCGAAAATCTTCTGTGCCTCTTTCATGGCTGCAATCTTTGCAGTAAGGGCTTCAGGGGTGTCGATGATGGTTGGGATAGTGTTCTCTTTTTTTGCCATTTGGGAATCCTCCTGTTTGTGTTTTCGTTAAAAGTATTTACCGTGACCTGTTATGTTTTTATTATACAAATAAACTGATTATTCGGTCAACAGTAACATTAATATGAGCATAACGAAATATTATGGTGAAAATTGTGCATAATCACGTAAATAATGTGAATAAAATATCAATTGTCAGAATATATGAGAAAAATTTAACAATATATGTTCTGTTGGCAACTGAGAGAAAGTTAAAAAAATAACGTTAATAAATTAACAACCTCAATGATGCTATTATATGACTTTGTTAATCATTTGTCAATTACATAGCATATGAAAAAGTTAACAAATACTAACTTGGAATTTCGTGAAAATATAACAATATAATTTGTAGAAGGATTTATGTTTTTCCATATGTTTGCAGGAGATTAAGAGTTACTGTGAACGGAGTGAACAGTAATGATTAAGAAAAATTAAGCCCCGCAAAATCTGCGGGGCTTAATTTTTCTTAAGTTTCTATTTGTTTCAGGCTTTTCTGAAAGCTGCTCTCTTACGTTCTCTGGAATCCAGCAGTCTCTTACGGATACGGAGAGACTCTGGTGTAACCTCAAGGAGTTCATCCTGGTCGATGAAATCAATGGCCTGTTCCAGACTGAGAACTCTTGGTGGAGTTAATTTCAGTGCATCATCAGCGGAAGAAGAACGTGTATTGGTCAGATGTTTTGTCTTGCATACGTTCAGCTCGATATCTTCGGCTTTACCATTCTGTCCGATAACCATACCGCTGTAAACCTTTGCACCAGGTCCGATAAACAGAGTACCACGCTCCTGAGCTGCGAACAAACCATAAGTAACAGCTTCGCCAGCCTCGAAAGCAATCAGAGATCCCTGTTTTCTGTACTGGAAATCTCCCTTGTAAGGAGCATATCCGTCAAACATGGTATTGATAATGCCGGTACCTTGGTGGAAGTAAGGAATTCACCACGGAATCCGATCAGTCCACGGGAAGGGATGTGGAATTCCAGACGTACAGTGCCGTCGCTGGCAGTACTCATACCCTGCAGTTCACCTTTACGTTCGCTCAGCTTCTGGATTACAGTACCGGAAAATTCTTCCGGAACATCTACATAAGCAATTTCCATAGGCTCAAGCTTCTTGCCACGCTCGTCTGTTTTATACAGAACTTCCGGTTTACTTACTGCGAATTCATAACCTTCACGTCTCATGTTTTCAATCAGGACAGACAGATGAAGTTCTCCACGTCCGGAAACCTTAAAGGCTTCTGTTGTTTCAGTATCTTCTACACGAAGGCTGACATCTGTATTCAGTTCACGGTAGAGACGGTCACGAAGATGACGGGATGTGATGTATTTACCTTCCTGGCCTGCCAGCGGACTGTCATTTACGATGAAGTTCATGGCAATGGTAGGCTCGGAAATCTTCTGGAAAGGAATTGCCTCCGGGTTTTCTCCACCGCAGAGAGTATCACCGATATGGATGTCTGCAATACCGGAAATAGCAACGATGGAACCAATAGTAGCTTCCTTTACTTCAACCTTATTCAGACCGTCAAACTCATAAAGCTTGCTGATCTTAACTTTCTTACGTTTGTCCAGATCATGATGGTTTAACAGAGTCAGCTCCTGATTTACTGCAATTGTACCATTCTCAACTTTACCTACACCGATACGTCCAACATATTCGTTGTAGTCAATGGTACTGATCAGAACCTGAGTATCTGCATCAGGATCTCCCTCCGGAGCCGGGATATATTTCAGGATAGCGTCAAACAGCGGAGCCATATCCTTAGGAGTATCGTTTAAGTCGATTACAGCATGACCTGCTTTTGCAGAAGCATACAGGAACGGACAGTCAAGCTGCTCGTCAGAAGCACCAAGATCCATAAGAAGTTCCAGAACTTCATCTACAACTTCGTCAGGACGAGCTTCCGGACGGTCGATCTTGTTGATACATACGATTACATGGAGATCAAGTTCAAGGGCTTTCTTAAGAACGAATTTAGTCTGAGGCATAGCACCTTCGAAAGCATCAACGAGAAGAATAACACCGTCTACCATTTTAAGTACACGTTCTACTTCGCCGCCGAAATCAGCATGTCCTGGTGTGTCGATGATATTAATCTTTGTATCTTTGTAATGAATAGCTGTATTCTTGGATAAAATAGTGATACCACGTTCACGCTCAATATCATTGGAGTCCATGACACGTTCCTGAACTTCCTGATTTTCGCGGAATACACCGCTCTGTTTCAGAAGCTGGTCAACCAGAGTTGTTTTACCATGGTCAACGTGGGCGATAATGGCTACGTTACGGACATCTTCACGTTTTGTTCTCATAAAATGATTTTCCTTTCCTCTTTAAGCTTTGAATGGGTAACTGTTCGGCACACTGCTGAACAGTTACCGGAATTGTTAATATTCATGTGTTATCAGCAGGATTATTTTGCTGCAAAAGCATTTTTCAAGCACGATATAATCTTGCAGATGAATTTGTTCCTATTATTATGTGTTTTTTTCAATAAGTTACCCGAATTTTCAGTTTACCACATTTTCGCCAGATTACAAGGTGTTAAAATAATT
>ENA-OQDE01000219-OQDE01000219.1-human-gut-metagenome-genome-assembly--contig:-NODE-219-length-37231-cov-1.659713_pt1 | contig 37231 bp, 55 predicted proteins | sample MGYA00242768_ERZ504595 | MGnify/ENA primary metagenome ERZ504595 (study PRJEB26092, sample SAMD00036307) | human gut metagenome | host: Homo sapiens | study: EMG produced TPA metagenomics assembly of... | reverse complement strand
GTCTATTTACTAAATTCAGATGGTCAGAAACAGTGTAATTTCCTGAATCTGCATCCTGATTTCTCCCAACCTAAAGTTATAAATAAAAAGAGATTGTATTTAAAGTGCAAAAATTCAATTGCTAAATAAGTTACATTTTAATAATGAGCGTTTTTGATAGTTTACTTCTATAATGAGATATTTAATGGCGACATAAAATAACCAAATAAAATAAGGTAGCCATATGTTACCCAGGATCAGACACAATAATTTTATTGGTGCGGTGGAGTTATTCGTAAAATTCATCGCATACAAAAACACATTCAAACAATTTTTTTAACAATATCCAGCATGCATTTAATAAAAAAGATTGGATTTCGAATTATGATAGCCTGTTAACTTTGCGGGAGTTCTTTCGTTGCGCAACTCAGATTGATAAAAATAGTTATCAGGTACTTTCATCAAAAAATGAAACTGTTAACGCCATGGATAAGTTCTTATCAGTTTCAGCCTTAAAGATAACGGTGCCGAATATATAATGACATTGCGAGGCAGTGGATTTGAATACGAAGAAATTCCCATAACAATAAATGAGTATAACTCATTCATGGATTTCAAAAACCGCGAGTTTCCGTTAGAACAAAACAGAAGATTGTATGCCTGGGATATTCTGCAGAAAAAACAGTCTGACATACCGGAAAGGATTAAAGGTTATATTCGCCAGGCGTTTGGTGACGTGTCTTTAGGTTATGCTGTATTGGATGATATAGTAAGTAAATTAAAACGGGGTAAATTTGACCTCCAAATTCCAGGAGGTGGAATTAAAGAATGCGATGGATGGTATATTTACGAAAAAATAATTGATGATAATTTTGCCATAGTCATAGAATCTTTGGGCTTTGCGCTTAAAATCTATGGAGGGGATGAACGTTTTCGTAATGGTTCCTCTGTTGTTTTGGAGGATGAAGATTACTCTCTTATTTATAATTTTCTGGTTAATGCAGGTTGCCAACAAGTCGAATTAGCCGAACAAGTGGATGCGATAGTAAGTGCGAATCTGGCCGCAGATAGTGATATTACCGAAGAAAAGATTTGCGAGAAATATAAATCGACCATTGAGGCGTTTAAAAAAAAGCAACTAGCGTTACCAGTATGAGTTCAGCGTAAGAACTCAGAGGCTTAATTCCCCTATCCCATAGATAACGATAGGGGAAAATTATTTTTGCAGAATTTATGTTATTGCCATTATTTGAGCAACTTTTGCAGCAGGTCCATCACTTGCTGCACCTCTTCCTGTGTGAGCGCCCCGTCTTTGGCCCATTGCACGCGACCGTCTTTATCCAGCACCACTACAGCGGAACTTTCTTCATCCAGCTGCCAGGCACCGCGCGCGACGCCATTGCTATCGACAATAAACTGCGACCAGGGATAAAGCTTTTTATTACTCTCCAGACTGCTGCGCACAAACATGCGGAACCCGGAATTGCGTCGTCGGTGTTAACAATGGTGGTGGTCTGGTAACGATCGTGCGGCAACTTTGCTGATTTAATCGCTTCAATCAGCGTCGCATTTTTCTCTTTTGCAGAGGTGCGACCAGCAATATGTTGCAGTACTCGCACTTTTCCCACTAACTGCGCGCTGTTCCAGGTTTTGTAGCTAAACTGATCTTTATCAAGCACCAACTCGCCACGATCGGTAATGCCAATCGGCGGCACGTCGCTGACCGGTTTCGACTGATGTGCGGAAGCCAGTCATCGGCAACAGCAGGCAGGTGAGTGCCAGAATCTTGCGTAGGGTCATGGTGTTTCCTTCTTATGATATGCAGGTGATCCGACCACTTGGGTCTGAGTTTTAATCATATGTGCTATTTATCGAATTTCCCGCAAGTGTGATGCCAGTTTGCGGTCAAGCGCACAAATCATATGAAAAATGAATGCTTATACTGAAGACCGCGCTTCGGTAAAAAGATAATTCTGAATAATTGTAACCTTTAGGTAAAAAAAGTTATACGCGGTGGAAACATTGCCCGGATAGTCTATAGTCACTAAGCATTAAAATTTGCGCCTCATAATAGTTGGGCCGATTGTGGCACCGCACAGGCGTAATACTCAGCAGGAGATAACAATGAAAATTTTCCAACGGTACAACCCACTTCAGGTGGCGAAGTACGTAAAGATCCTGTTCCGTGGACGGTTATACATCAAGGACGTTGGCGCTTTTGAATTTGATAAGGGTAAGATTCTTATCCCAAAAGTGAAGGATAAGCTGCATTTGTCAGTGATGTCCGAAGTTAACCGTCAGGTTATGCGTCTGCAAACAGAGATGGCTTAACCAAAGTGCTATGCAGTAATAAGACGCTCCTGATTCAGGAGCCGTTGATGTTTCTGGGGGTTACGCGACGCTTTCTTCTTTATCTTTAGCATCAGGCAATTTTGGCGAAAGGGCGGTGGCCTTGCTGTCGATTCGGGTCACCAGCAGCTGGTCGATGCGGTAGTTATCGATATCCACCACTTCAAATTTGTAGCCGGCGAATTTCACCGAATCGGTGCGTTTCGGAATCTTACGCAGCATAAACATCATAAAGCCGCCAATGGTTTCGTAGTTGCCCGACTGCGGGAACTCGTCAATATCCAGCACGCGCATGACGTCGTCAATCGGAGTGCCGCCGTCAATCAGCCATGAGTTCTCATCACGGGCGACAATCTGCTCTTCCAGCCCCTGACCGACCAGATCGCCCATCAGCGTGGTCATCACGTCGTTGAGGGTGATGATCCCCACTACCAGCGCGTACTCGTTCATGATCACCGCGAAGTCTTCACCTGCGGTTTTAAAACTTTCCAACGCCTCTGAAAGGGTTAACGTATCCGGCACAATCAGCGTGTTGCGAATTTGTACGCCGCTGTTCAGTGCCAGGCTTTGGTTAGCCAGCACGCGGTTCAGCAGGTCTTTAGAATCGACATAGCCGATGATGTGGTCAATATCTTCATTACAGACGAGGAACTTAGAGTGTGGATGTTCCGCCACCTTATTCTTCAGACTTTGCTCATCTTCGTGGAGATCAAACCAAATCACGTTTTCACGCGGTGTCATTGACGACGGAACGGTACGGGATTCCAGCTCAAAGACGTTTTCAATCAGCTCGTGTTCCTGTTTACGTAACACGCCCGCCAGCGCACCGGCTTCCACTACCGCGTAGATGTCATCAGAAGTGATGTCATCTTTACGTACATTGGCAGTTTGAAAATACGGAAGATCATGTTCGCCAGTCCGTTGAAGAACCACACCAGCGGGGTGCAAACGTACAGGCAGAAGCGCATCGGGTTGATGATACGCAAAGCCACAGCTTCTGGCGCAATCATACCGATGCGTTTCGGGGTTAAATCCGCAAACAGGATAAACATGCCAGTCACTAACGAGAAAGAGAGAATAAAGCTCAGTTGCTCAGAGAGTTCTGCCGACATATAGCGGGAGAACAGGCTGTGAAAAGCTGGAGAAAATGCCGCATCACCGACGATACCGCCGAGAATCGCCACTGCGTTCAGACCGATTTGGACCACGGTAAAGAACATGCCGGGATTTTCCTGCATATTCAGAACGCGTTGGGCATTTATATTGCCTTCATCAGCCAGCAGTTTAAGTTTGATTTTGCGTGAAGCGGCAAGCGAGATCTCGGACATCGAGAAGAACGCACTTACAGCGATCAAGCAGAGTATGACTAAAATACTGTTTAACATATCTTATCCGACCTTTCAGGCCAGATCCTCGGAAGGGGAAGTTGATTAATTTGTGTGAAATACACATTGAAAGCCGATTCGAAGAAAGTGAACCGGCATTTTCAGTGGCTAGTATAGCGTAAGGTACTGTAAAGCCGCCAGAGGGTTAAAATTCAGACTGCTGATAAATGAAAAACTGGCTGATGCGCTATGCCGATCAGGCCTACGCATCCCCACAATACTATTGATTTTGGACGATTTTGTAGGCCTGGCAAGGCTGTTACGCCGCATCCGGCATAGACAAATAGCACTTTATCAACAATCTACATTTGTACCCGTAACGCTATGCTTCCGGCGGCAGACAGACGCCAATTCCGCCAATTCCACAGTAACCATACGGGTTTTTATGCAGATATTGCTGGTGGTCATCTTCGGCATAATAAAACGGTGTGGCGTTCGCGATTTCCGTGGTGATGTGACGATCGTCATCGGCGGCAAGCATCGCCGCCTGAAAACGTTCCAGACTGGCGCGAGCAGCAGCATCCTGTTCTGGGGTCAGTGGATAAATCGCTGAACGATACTGCGTGCCGTGGTCATTGCCCTGACGCATTCCCTGGGCGGGATCGTGATTCTCCCAAAATACCTGTAGCAACTGTTCATAGCTGATGACGGAAGGATCGTAAACAATGCGTACCGCTTCGGCATGACCCGTATCACCGGAGCACACTTCCCGATAAGTCGGATTTGGCGTATAGCGCCGGTATAGCTGCGGCGGTGCTGTAAACGCCGGGTAACTGCCAGAACAGTCGCTCCACACCCCAGAAACAACCCATCGCAAAAATGGCAATCTCCATTCCGTCAGGTACATTGGTCATTGAGTGACCGTTGACCGCATGCAGTGTGGCTACGGGCATCGGGGTGTTACGTCCAGGCAGGGCATCGGCGGGGGAAACCAGATGCTTTTTATCAAATAAACTCATGGTATCGCTCTCCCGAAAATCGGTCATTGGGGTTAAGGTTGTAACAAGAGGCGTATTTGCACACAATAACCGCCGTGAATAGGTCTAAAGTAAAACATAAGAAATATTTGGGGTTTAGTCTGCTTTTTAATCCATATTACTGGATTTTTGTTAAGCCGTTTAACGGCGTTCCAGGGGCAGGAAAAAAGGATATTCAGGAGAAAATGTGCGCTATATCCGACAGTTATGCTGTGTAAGCTTACTCTGCTTAAGCGGATCTGCCGTCGCCGCGAACGTCCGTCTACAGGTCGAGGGGTTATCGGGACAGCTGGAAAAGAACGTTCGTGCGCAGCTTTCTACGATTGAAAGTGATGAAGTGACGCCAGACCGTCGCTTTCGCGCACGCGTCGATGATGCCATCCGCGAAGGTCTGAAAGCGCTGGGTTATTACCAGCCGACCATTGAATTTGATCTCCGTCCACCGCCAAAGAAAGGGCGGCAGGTATTGATCGCCAAAGTCACGCCAGGCGTGCCGGTGTTAATTGGCGGCACCGATGTGGTATTGCGCGGCGGCGCGCGGACCGATAAAGACTATTTGAAATTGCTCGATACTCGCCCGGCTATTGGTACGGTACTGAACCAGGGCGATTATGAAAATTTCAAAAAGTCCTTAACCAGCATTGCGTTGCGTAAAGGTTATTTCGATAGCGAATTTACCAAAGCGCAGCTGGGCATCGCGCTCGGCCTGCATAAAGCCTTCTGGGATATTGATTATAACAGTGGCGAACGCTACCGCTTTGGGCATGTGACCTTTGAAGGATCACAAATCCGCGATGAATACCTGCAAAATCTGGTGCCGTTTAAAGAGGGCGATGAGTACGAATCGAAAGATCTGGCGGAACTGAACCGTCGACTTTCTGCTACCGGCTGGTTTAATTCGGTGGTGGTGGCTCCACAATTTGATAAAGCGCGCGAAACGAAAGTATTACCATTGACGGGCGTGGTTTCGCCGCGAACAGAAAACACCATCGAAACCGGTGTCGGTTACTCTACGGACGTGGGACCGCGCGTGAAAGCGACGTGGAAAAAGCCGTGGATGAACTCATACGGTCACAGTCTGACCACCAGTACCAGTATTTCCGCGCCGGAACAGACCCTCGACTTCAGCTATAAAATGCCGCTGCTGAAGAATCCACTGGAACAATATTATTTGGTGCAGGGCGGTTTTAAGCGCACTGACCTGAACGATACCGAGTCTGACTCCACTACGCTGGTGGCTTCTCGCTACTGGGATCTTTCCAGCGGCTGGCAGCGAGCCATTAACCTGCGCTGGAGTCTCGACCACTTTACCCAGGGTGAAATTACCAACACCACGATGCTGTTTTATCCTGGGTGATGATTAGCCGCACGCGTTCTCGTGGTGGCCTGATGCCAACCTGGGGCGACTCGCAACGTTACTCTATCGACTACTCCAACACGGCCTGGGGCTCAGATGTCGATTTCTCCGTTTTCCAGGCGCAAAACGTCTGGATCCGCACACTGTACGATCGCCATCGTTTTGTTACACGCGGCACGCTGGCTGGATTGAAACCGGTGATTTCGACAAAGTACCGCCGGATCTGCGTTTCTTCGCCGGGGGCGATCGCAGTATTCGCGGCTACAAATACAAATCAATCGCTCCGAAATACGCCAACGGTGACCTGAAAGGGGCCTCGAAGTTGATAACCGGATCGCTGGAGTACCAGTACAACGTGACCGGAAAATGGTGGGGCGCGGTGTTTGTCGATAGCGGCGAAGCGGTAAGCGATATTCGCCGCAGCGACTTTAAAACCGGTACCGGGGTCGGCGTGCGCTGGGAATCGCCGGTCGGGCCAATCAAACTCGATTTTGCCGTACCGGTCGCGGATAAAGACGAACACGGGTTACAGTTTTACATCGGTCTGGGGCCAGAATTATGAGTTTATGGAAAAAATCAGCCTCGGCGTGGTTATCGTTATCTTACTGTTGCTGGGATCGGTGGCGTTTCTGGTGGGCACCACCAGCGGCCTGCATCTGGTATTTAAAGCGGCGGATCGCTGGGTGCCAGGACTGGATATTGGCAAGGTCACCGGCGTTGGCGCGATCTCACCTTGTCTGACGTTCGTTATGAGCAGCCAGGGCGTGGCGGTAAAAGCGGGCAATCTGCATCTGGCGGTCGGGCTTGAGTGCCTGTGGAACAGTAGCGTTTGTATTAATGACCTGGCGCTGAAAGACATTCAGGTCAACATCGACAGTAAAAAAATGCCTCCTTCTGAACAGGTTGAAGAAGAGGAAGATAGCGGCCCGCTGGATCTCTCCACGCCGTATCCCATCACCCTGACACGGGTGGCGCTGGACAACGTCAACATCAAGATTGATGACACCACGGTATCGGTGATGGACTTCACCTCCGGCCTAAACTGGCAGGAGAAAACCCTGACCCTGAAACCGACGTCGCTGAAAGGCCTGTTGATTGCTTTGCCGAAAGTGGCGGAAGTGGCGCAGGAAGAAGTGTCGAACCGAAGATTGAAAATCCGCAGCCGGAGGAAAAGCCGCTCGGCGAAACGCTGAAAGATCTCTTTTCTCGCCCGGTATTGCCGGAAATGACCGACGTGCATTTGCCGCTTAACCTGAACATTGAAGAGTTTAAGGGCGAGCAGCTGCGCGTGACGGGCGACACAGACATCACCGTGCGCACCATGCTGCTGAAAGTGAGCAGTATCGACGGCAATACCAAACTGGACGCGCTGGATATCGACTCCAACCAGGGGATTGTCAACGCCAGCGGCACGGCGCAGCTATCAGACAACTGGCCGGTGGATATCACCCTCAACAGCACACTGAACGTGGAGCCGTTGAAAGGTGAAAAGGTGAAGCTGAAAGTGGGCGGTGCGCTGCGCGAACAGCTGGAGATAGGCGTTAACCTTTCTGGTCCGGTGGATATGGATTTACGCGCCCAGACGCGACTGGCGGAAGCCGGATTGCCGCTCAACGTGGAAGTGAACAGCAAACAGCTTTACTGGCCGTTCACTGGAGAGAAGCAGTATCAGGCGGATGATCTGAAACTGAAACTTACCGGCAAAATGACCGATTACACGCTCTCTATGCGCACGGCAGTGAAGGGACAGGAGATCCCGCCAGCCACCATTACCCTTGATGCCAAAGGTAATGAACAGCAGGTCAATCTCGACAAACTTACCGTCGCGGCACTGGAAGGGAAAACTGAACTTAAGGCGTTGCTCGACTGGCAGCAGGCTATTAGTTGGCGCGGTGAGCTAACGCTTAATGGCATTAACACCGCCAAAGAGTTCCCGGAGTGGCCGTCGAAACTCAATGGCTTGATTAAAACCCGCGGTAGCCTGTACGGCGGCACCTGGCAGATGGAGGTGCCAGAACTGAAGCTGACCGGTAACGTCAAACAGAACAAAGTGAACGTTGACGGCACGCTGAAAGGCAACAGTTATATGCAGTGGATGATCCAGGCTTCATCTGGAACTGGGGCCAAACAGTGCCGAAGTGAAAGGCGAGCTGGGGGTAAAAGATCTCAATCTTGATGCCACCATCAACGCGCCGGGGCTGGATAACGCGCTGCCGGGGCTTGGCGGTACAGCGAAAGGGCTGGTGAAAGTACGCGGCACGGTGGAAGCGCCACAACTACTGGCGGATATCACCGCGCGCGGCCTGCGCTGGCAGGAACTTCCGTGGCGCAGGTTCGCGTGGAAGGCGATATCAAATCCACCGATCAGATTGCGGGTAAACTTGACGTACGCGTTGAGCAAATCTCGCAGCCCGATGTGAGTATCAACTCGTCACCCTGAATGCCAAAGGCAGCGAAAAACAGCACGAGTTACAGTTGCGGATTCAGGCGAGCCGGTTTCCGGGCAGCTTAATCTGGCAGGAAGTTTTGATCGCAAAGAAGAACGCTGGAAGGGAACTCTTAGCAATACCCGCTTCCAGACGCCGGTCGGCCCGTGGTCGCTGACCCGCGATATTGCGCTGGATTACCGCAATAAGGAGCAAAAATCAGCATCGGGCCACACTGCTGGCTTAACCCGAATGCGGAACTGTGCGTGCCGCAAACTATCGATGCGGGGGCCGAAGGGCGTGCGGTGGTGAATCTCAACCGCTTCGACCTCGCCATGCTGAAACCGTTTATGCCAGAAACCACTCAGCCAGCGGTATCTTCACGGGTAAAGCGGACGTTGCCTGGGACACCACGAAAGAGGGGCTGCCGCAGGGCAGTATCACCCTTTCGGGGCGTAACGTGCAGGTAACGCAAACCGTCAACGACGCGGCGCTGCCCGTGGCGTTTCAGACACTGAATCTGACGGCGGAATTGCGTAACAACCGTGCCGAATTGGGCTGGACCATCCGCCTGACCAATAACGGCCAGTTTGATGGACAGGTGCAGGTGACCGATCCGCAAGGCCGCCGTAATCTTGGTGGCAACGTCAATATCCGTAACTTCAACCTTGCGATGATAAACCCATCTTTACCCGTGGGGAAAAAGCAGCGGGGATGGTGAGTGCCAACTTGCGTCTGGGTGGTGATGTGCAAAGCCCGCAGTTGTTTGGTCAGCTTCAGGTTACGGGTGTGGATATCGACGGCAACTTTATGCCGTTTGATATGCAACCGAGCCAGCTTGCGGTCAACTTTAACGGTATGCGCTCGACGCTTGCCGGTACAGTACGGACCAGCAGGGTGAAATCTACCTGAACGGTGATGCCGACTGGAGCCAGATTGAAAACTGGCGGGCGCGGGTAACGGCGAAAGGCAGTAAAGTGCGGATCACCGTGCCGCCGATGGTACGAATGGATGTATCACCAGATGTTGTATTCGAGGCTACACCAAACCTGTTTACCCTTGATGGTCGCGTGGATGTCCCGTGGGCGCGCATCGTGGTGCACGATCTGCCGGAAAGTGCGGTGGGCGTCTCCAGCGATGTGGTGATGCTTAACGATAACCTGCAACCGGAAGAGGCAAAAACGGCGTCGATTCCGATTAACAGCAACCTGATTGTCCACGTCGGCAACAATGTGCGCATTGACGCCTTTGGCCTGAAAGCGCGGCTGACGGGCGATCTTAACGTCGTACAGGATAAACAAGGGCTGGGCCTGAACGGGCAGATCAACATCCCTGAAGGGCGCTTCCATGCCTATGGTCAGGATCTGATTGTGCGTAAGGGTGAGTTACTGTTCTCTGGTCCCGCCGGATCAACCGTATCTTAATATCGAAGCTATTACGTAACCCGGATGCTACAGAAGACGACGTAATCGCCGGAGTCGCGTCACTGGTCTGGCGGACGAACCGAAAGCGAGATCTTCTCTGACCCGGCCATGTCGCAACAGGCTGCCTTGTCTTATTTGCTACGTGGACAAGGGCTGGAGAGCGATCAGAGCGACAGTGCGGCGATGACCTCAATGCTGATTGGTCTGGGGGTTGCACAAAGTGGTCAGATTGTGGGTAAAATCGGCGAGACGTTTGGCGTAAGCAATTTAGCGCTCGACACCCAGGGAGTAGGCGACTCCTCAGGTGGTGGTCAGCGGCTATGTATTGCCAGGTCTGCAAGTGAAATACGGCGTGGGTATATTTGACTCTATAGCAACACTCACGTTACGTTATCGCCTGATGCCTAAGCTATATCTGGAAGCCGTGTCTGGTGTAGACCAGGCACTGGATTTGCTCTATCAGTCGAGTTTTAGCAATGCGAATATTTGTCTACGGCAGTTTACGCCACAAACAAGGCAACAGTCACTGGATGACCAATGCCCAGTTACTGGGCGATTTCAGTATCGATAACTACCAGTTGTATAGCCTGGGCCACTATCCAGGCGCAGTTCCGGGGAACGGAACAGTACACGGTGAAGTTTATCGTATTGACAACGCCACGCTGGCCGAACTTGATGCCTTGCGCACCAGGGGCGGTGAATACGCGCGCCAGTTGATTCAGACGCCGTACGGGAGTGCATGGATGTACGTTTATCAACGACCCGTCGATGGATTAAAGCTAATTGAAAGCGGCGACTGGTTAGACAGGGATAAGTAACCATATGCATACGCCACCTTCGGGTGGCGTTGTTTTTTGCGAGACGACTCGCATTCTGTTTTGTAATTCCCTCACCTTTTGCTTTTCTCTCCGAGCCGCTTTCCATATCTGTTAACGCATAAAAAACTCTGCTGGCGTTCACAAATGCGCAGGGGTAAAACGTTTCCTGTAGCACCGTGAGTTATACTTTGTATAACTTAAGGAGGTGCAGATGCGTATTACCATAAAAAGATGGGGGAACAGTTCAGGTATGGTCATTCCTAATGTTGTGATGAAAGAACTTAACTTACGGCCTGGGCAGAGCGTGGAGGCGCAAGTGAGCAACAATCAACTGATTCTGACACCCATCTCCAGGCGTTACTCGCTTGATGAACTACTGGCACAGTGTGACATGAACGCCGCGGAACTTAGCGAGCAGGATGTCTGGGGTAAATCCACCCCTGCGGGTGACGAAATATGGTAAAGAAAAGTGAATTTGAACGGGGAGACATTGTGCTGGTTGGCTTTGATCCAGCAAGCGGCCATGAACAGCAAGGTGCTGGTCGACCTGCGCTTGTGCTCTCCGTTCAAGCCTTTAATCAACTGGGAATGACGCTGGTGGCCCCCATTACGCAGGGCGGAAATTTTGCCCGTTATGCCGGATTTAGCGTTCCTTTACATTGCGAAGAAGGCGATGTGCACGGCGTGGTGCTGGTGAATCAGGTGCGGATGATGGATCTACGCGCCCGGCTGGCAAAGCGTATTGGTCTGGCTGCGGGTGAGGTGGTGGAAGAGGCGTTATTACGTTTGCAGGCGGTGGTGGAATAAGGTGTGTTTATTTATCGCGGGCATAAAAAACCCCTACTAACCGAAGCCCGGCGTTCAGGGTTATTACGCTAGAAGAACTTATTTATTCTTTGCGCGCTCGAAGGAGGCAACGATTTCAGCTTTAGCGGCTTCTGCGTTTTCCCAGCTTCAACTTTCACCCACTTGCCTTTTTCGAGGTCTTTGTAGTGCTCGAAGAAGTGAGCGATCTGTGCTTTCAGCAGTTCAGGCAGATCGTTAACGTCTTTAATGTGATCGTATTCTTTGCTCAGCTTGCTGTGCGGAACCGCAACCAGTTTCGCATCTTCACCGGCTTCGTCGGTCATTTTCAGAACGCCAACCGGACGGCAACGGATCACAGAACCCGGCTGCAGCGGGTACGGAGTCGGGACCAGTACGTCAACCGGGTCACCGTCCAGAGACAGGGTGTGGTTGATGTAACCGTAGTTGCACGGATAGAACATCGCGGTGGACATGAAGCGGTCAACGAACAGTGCGCCGCTCTCTTTGTCGATTTCGTATTTGATCGGATCTGCGTTAGCCGGGATCTCAATAACAACGTAGATGTCTTCCGGCAGATCTTTACCCGCAGGACGTTGAGTAAGCTCATGTCTGTTTCCTTTAAAAATATGTGGCAAACAAGTGCCGAGTATTATAGCCAACTCGCGCCGAATGTCTTCGCTTGTTTTCTTCTTCATTTTCCTTTTTAGCCAGTTTTAAGGTGGTTTAAAGAGCAGGAAAATCCATAACCGTAGCCGCATTTTTCATAGTGAGATGAAAGCGATTACAAACTTGTGATTAACGTTTTATTTACTTTTTTGAAGTGTGATGTAACGCAATCCGTTACATAACGAATTGTCTTATAGTTTTTTCGCGAACATCTTTTCACCAATAATAATTACCCCGACGAGGACAACCCTATGTGGAAACGCTTACTTGTAGTCTCTGCAGTCTCGGCAGCCATGTCGTCTATGGCGTTGGCCGCTCCATTAACCGTTGGATTTTCGCAGGTCGGATCGGAATCCGGCTGGCGCGCCGCAGAAACCAATGTGGCGAAAAGTGAAGCCGAAAAGCGCGGAATTACGTTGAAAATTGCCGAGGTCAGCAAAAGCAGGAAAACCAGATTAAAGCGGTACGTTCCTTCGTCGCGCAAGGGTGGATGCGATCTTTATCGCTCCAGTGGTAGCGACCGGTTGGGAGCCGGTATTAAAAGAGGCGAAAGATGCCGAAATCCCGGTCTTCTTGCTTGACCGTTCCATCGATGTGAAAGACAAATCTCTCTATATGACCACTGTCACCGCCGACAACATCCTCGAAGGTAAGTTGATCGGTGACTGGCTGGTAAAAGAAGTGAATGGCAAACCATGCAACGTGGTGGAGCTGCAGGGCACCGTTGGGGCCAGCGTCGCCATTGACCGTAAGAAAGGCTTTGCCGAAGCCATTAAGAATGCGCCAAATATCAAAATTATCCGCTCGCAGTCAGGTGACTTCACCCGCAGTAAAGGCAAAGAAGTCATGGAGAGCTTTATCAAAGCGGAAAACAACGGCAAAAACATCTGCATGGTTTACGCCCATAACGATGACATGGTGATTGGTGCAATTCAGGCAATTAAAGAAGCGGGCCTGAAACCGGGCAAAGATATCCTGACAGGCTCTATCGACGGCGTGCCGGACATCTACAAAGCAATGATTGATGGCGAAGCGAACGCCAGCGTTGAACTGACGCCGAACATGGCAGGCCCCGCTTTTGATGCGCTGGAGAAATATAAAAAAGACGGCACCATGCCTGAAAAGCTGACCCTGACCAAGTCCACCCTTTACCTGCCTGATACCGCAAAAGAAGAGTTAGAGAAGAAGAAAAACATGGGGTATTGAGGGGCATCAATGCCTGATGCCGACTTGTGGGCCGCCGGATAAGGCATTCACGCCGCATCCGGCGGTTGTGCGAGATGCCTGATGCGACGCTGTTGTGTCTTATCTGGCGCACGCTTTACAACGGGGGAAACTATGAATATTAACCAACACCAGGAAATCCTCCGCACCGAAGGATTAAGTAAATTTTTCCCCGGCGTCAAAGCGTTAGATAACGTTAATTTCAGCCTGCGCTGTGGCGAAATCATGGCGCTGCTCGGTGAAAACGGAGCGGGAAAATCAACGCTAATCAAAGCATTAACCGGTGTCTACCACGCCGATCGTGGCACCATCTGGCTGGAAGGCCAGACTATCTCACCGAAAAATACCGCCCATGCACAACAACTCGGCATCGGCACCGTCTATCAGGAAGTCAACCTGCTACCCAATATGTCGGTCGCTGATAATCTATTCATAGGTCGCGAACCCAAACGTTTCGGCCTTCTACGCCGTAAAGAGATGGAAAGTGCGCCACCGAACTGATGGCATCTTACGGTTTCTCCCTCGACGTGCGGGAACCGCTCAACCGCTTTTCAGTCGCGATGCAGCAAATCGTCGCCATTTGCCGGGCTATCGATCTCTCCGCCAAAGTGCTGATCCTCGATGAACCCACCGCCAGCCTCGACACTCAGGAAGTAGAGTTACTGTTTGGCTGATGCGTCAGCTTCGCGATCGCGGCGTCAGCCTGATCTTTGTCACTCACTTTCTCGATCAGGTCTATCAGGTCAGCGATCGGATCACGTCTTACGCAACGGCAGTTTCGTAGGCTGTCGGGAAACCCGCGAGCTACCGCAGATCGAACTGGTAAAAATGATGCTGGGGCGCGAGCTGGACACCAACGCGCTACAGCGTGCCGGACGAACATTGCTGAGCGACAAACCCGTTGCCGCGTTCAAAAATTACGGTAAAAAAGGAACGATCGCACCGTTTGATCTCGAAGTACGCCCCGGCGAGATCGTTGGCCTGGCAGGCTTGCTGGGATCAGGACGTACCGAAACCGCCGAAGTGATCTTCGGTATCAAACCTGCTGACAGCGGCACGGCGTTGATCAAAGGCAAACAGCAAACCCTGCGATCGCCACATCAGGCTTCGGTACTGGGTATCGGCTTCTGCCCGGAAGACAGGAAAACCGATGGCATCATCGCCGCCGCCTCGGTGCGGGAAATATCATCCTCGCTCTCCAGGCCCAGCGCGGCTGGTTACGACCGATTTCCCGCAAAGAACAGCAAGAGATTGCCGAACGCTTTATCCGCCAGCTTGGCATTCGCACACCTTCAACTGAACAACCGATTGAATTTCTCTCCGGCGGCAATCAGCAAAAAGTGTTGCTTTCACGTTGCTACTGACCCGACCGCAATTTTTGATCCTTGATGAGCCAACCCGCGGCATTGATGTTGGTGCGCATGCCGAGATCATCCGCCTGATTGAAACGCTATGCGCCGATGGCCTGGCGCTGCTGGTGATCTCCTCTGAACTGGAAGAGCTGGTGGCTATGCCGACCGGGTGATTATCATGCGCGATCGCAAACAGGTGGCGGAGATCCCGCTGGCAGAGCTTTCCGTTCCGGCGATCATGAACGCCATTGCGGCGTAAGGAGAACAGTGTGATGCCTCAATCTCTTCCGGACACCACTACGCCAAAAAGGCGCTTTTGCTGGCCGACGGGGATGCCGCAGCTGGTAGCGCTATTGCTGGTGCTGCTGGTCGACAGTCTGGTGGCCCCGCATTTCTGGCAGGTGGTGCTTCAGGATGGGCGTTTGTTCGGTAGCCCTATCGACATTCTTAACCGTGCGGCCCCCGTTGCGCTGTTGGCTATCGGAATGACGCTGGTGATCGCAACAGGTGGGATTGATCTCTCCGTGGGGGCGGTGATGGCTATCGCCGGAGCCACAACGGCTGCGATGACGGTCGCGGGATTCAGCCTGCCAATTGTTTTGTTAAGTGCCTGGGCACTGGCATCCTGGCGGGATTGTGGAACGGCATACTGGTAGCGATCCTCAAAATTCAGCCGTTTGTTGCCACCCTGATCCTGATGGTCGCCGGGCGCGGCGTGGCGCAACTGATCACCTCCGGACAGATCGTCACGTTTAACTCGCCGGATCTTTCATGGTTTGGCAGCGGATCGCTGGTGTTCTTGCCAACACCAGTCATTATTGCGGTACTGACGCTTCTCCTCTTCTGGCTGTTGACCCGCAAAACGGCACTGGGATGTTTATCGAAGCCGTTGGTATCAACATTCGGGCGGCCAAAAATGCCGGAGTCAACACACGAATCATCGTCATGCTCACTTATGTGTTGAGCGGGCTGTGTGCGGCGATTGCGGGCATTATCGTGGCGGCGGATATTCGCGGTGCCGATGCCAACAACGCCGGATTATGGCTGGAGCTGGACGCCATTCTTGCGGTGGTGATTGGCGGCGGATCGCTGATGGGCGGGCGTTTTAACCTGCTGCTCTCAGTGGTAGGGGCGCTGATTATTCAGGGGATGAACACCGGAATTTTGCTTTCGGGCTTTCCGCCAGAGATGAACCAGGTGGTGAAAGCGGTAGTGGTGCTTTGCGTGCTGATTGTTCAGTCGCAACGCTTTATCAGTCTGATTAAAGGAGTGCGTAGCCGTGATAAAACGTAACCTGCCGCTTATGATCACCATCGGCGTCTTTGTGCTGGGTTATCTCTACTGTCTGACGCAGTTTCCCGGTTTTGCTTCCACAAGAGTGATCTGCAATATCCTGACCGATAATGCTTTTCTTGGGATCATTGCCGTTGGCATGACCTTTGTGATCCTCTCCGGTGGGATCGATCTCTCCGTCGGTTCGGTGATCGCCTTTACCGGCGTGTTTCTGGCAAAAGTGATTGGCGATTTCGGCCTCTCGCCGCTGCTGGCGTTTCCACTGGTGCTGGTGATGGGCTGTGCCTTCGGCGCATTTATGGGGCTTTTGATCGACGCCCTGAAGATCCCGGCGTTTATCATTACTTTGGCAGGAATGTTCTTTTTGCGTGGCGTCAGCTATCTCGTTTCGGAAGAGTCGATCCCGATAAACCATCCTGTTTATGACACGCTCTCAAGCCTTGCGTGGAAAATCCCTGGCGGCGGTCGCTTAAGTGCGATGGGACTGCTGATGCTGGCGGTGGTGGTTATCGGCATATTCCTCGCGCATCGTACCCGTTTGGTAATCAGGTATACGCCATTGGCGGCAACGCAACGTCGGCAAACCTGATGGGGATTTCCACTCGCAGCACCACTATTCGCATTTATATGCTTTCCACCGGACTGGCAACGCTGGCGGGGATTGTCTTCTCGATTTATACCCAGGCCGGATATGCGCTGGCGGGCGTAGGTGTGGAACTGGACGCTATCGCCTCAGTGGTGATTGGCGGTACGCTTTTGAGCGGTGGCGTTGGAACGGTATTAGGGACGCTTTTTGGCGTGGCGATTCAGGGACTGATTCAGACTTACATAAACTTTGATGGCACGCTGAGCTCATGGTGGACGAAAATCGCCATCGGTATTTTGTTGTTTATTTTTATAGCATTACAGCGTGGATTAACGGTGCTGTGGGAGAATCGTCAGAGTTCGCCTGTGACAAGAGTCAACATTGCGCAGCGATAAAAACGCCTCTCCGTGTGGAGAGGCGCAGGAGATTACGCGTCCGGGAACTCACGGATAAAGCGTTCGACATCTTCAACCATATGGTCGTTGCCGACAAAGAACGAACGGCGCTGGTGCAGGGTTTCCGGGATGATATCCAGAATACGCTCTTTGCCATCGCTCGCTTTACCGCCCGCTTGTTCCGCCAGGAATGCCATCGGGTTGCACTCATACAGTAAACGCAGTTTACGTCCGGGTGGCTGGCGGTGCTTGGGTAGAGATAAATACCGCCTTTCAGCAGGTTACGGTGGAAATCCGCGACCAGTGAACCGATATAACGTGAGGTATAAGGGCGGTTGGTGGACTTATCTTCTTCCTGGCAGAATTTAATGTACTTCTTCACCCCGTTCGGAAACTTAATGTAGTTTCCTTCGTTGATGGAGTAGGTTTTGCCTTTCTCCGGGAAGCGCATCCGTTCCTGGCACAGGCAGAAAACGACCGAGCGAAGGATCGTAAGTAAAGGGCGTGAACACCGCATCCGGTGGTGTAAACCAGCATGGTAGAGGAGCCGTATACCACGTAACCTGCCGCAACCTGTTTGTTACCAGGCTGGAGGAAATCTTCTTCCGTTACCGGCGTGCCGACAGGCGTAACGCGGCGGTAGATGGAGAAAATGGTACCGACAGAGACGTTAACATCGATGTTGGACGAGCCATCCAGGGGGTCCATCAGCACCACGTATTTTGCGTGTTCACAGCCTTCAAAGACGACAATCTCATCTTCTTCTTCAGAGGCAATGCCCGCAACGATATCGCGTGCTTTCAGTGCGGCTTTCAGTTTTTCATTAGCGAACAAGTCGAGTTTCTGCTGAACCTCGCCCTGCACGTTCTCAGCACCGCTGGCACCCAGGATATCAACCAGTCCTGCTTTGTTGATATCGCGATGGATAATCTTGGCGCCCAGTTTTATTGCCGACAGCAAAGCAGTGAGCTCACCGGTAGCATGAGAAAACTCGTGCTGCTTTTCGACAATAAATTCACCTAACGTTTTCATAAAACTTTCCCTGCAATGTTTATGGAGTAAAGCGACCGCAACAATCTTAACAAATAATCTCAATGTTGCGCTCAGGTGAATCGCGCCAGCAAATTACGGATTATCCTGAAATGCGTTTCTCACTTGCCCGACATATGCGTAAAATGAGCGCCAGATTAAAAAAGGATAGTGACGTATGCGCATTCATATTTTAGGAATTTGTGGCACGTTTATGGGCGGTCTGGCGATGCTGGCGCGCCAGTTAGGCCATGAAGTAACGGGTTCGGACGCCAATGTGTATCCGCCGATGAGCACCTTACTTGAGAAGCAAGGCATTGAACTGATTCAGGGTTACGATGCCAGCCAGCTCGACCCGCAGCCGGATCTGGTGATTATTGGCAACGCCATGACCCGTGGAAATCCGTGTGTGGAAGCGGTACTGGAAAAAAACATCCCTTATATGTCAGGTCCGCAGTGGCTGCACGATTTTGTGCTGCGCGACCGCTGGGTGCTGGCCGTTGCCGGTACACACGGCAAAACCACCACGGCGGGAATGGCGACCTGGATTCTGGAACAGTGTGGTTACAAACCAGGATTTGTGATAGGCGGTGTGCCGGGGAACTTTGAGGTCATCGGCGCGTCTGGGCGAAAGCGACTTCTTTGTTATCGAAGCGGATGAGTACGACTGCGCCTTCTTCGACAAACGCTCTAAATTTGTCCATTACTGCCCGCGTACGCTGATCCTCAACAACCTTGAGTTCGATCACGCCGATATCTTTGACGACCTGAAAGCGATCCAGAAACAGTTCCACCATCTGGTGCGTATCGTTCCGGGGCAGGGCCGTATTATCTGGCCGGAAAACGACATCAACCTGAAACAGACCATGGCGATGGGTTGCTGGAGCGAGCAGGAGCTGGTGGGCGAGCAGGGCCACTGGCAGGCGAAAAAGCTGACCACCGATGCTTCTGAATGGGAAGTCTTGCTGGATGGCGAAAAAGTGGGCGAAGTGAAATGGTCGCTGGTAGGCGAACATAATATGCACAATGGCCTGATGGCGATTGCAGCGGCTCGCCATGTTGGTGTAGCGCCGGCAGATGCCGCTAACGCGCTGGGTTCGTTTATTAACGCTCGCCGCCGTCTGGAGTTGCGTGGTGAAGCGAATGGCGTCACGGTATATGACGATTTTGCCCATCACCCGACGGCGATTCTGGCAACGCTGGCGGCGCTGCGTGGCAAAGTTGGCGGTACGGCGCGCATTATTGCCGTGCTGGAACCGCGCTCGAATACCATGAAAATGGGGATCTGCAAAGACGATCTGGCACCTTCATTAGGTCGTGCCGATGAAGTCTTCCTGCTGCAACCGGCGCATATTCCGTGGCAGGTGGCAGAAGTGGCAGAAGCCTGCGTTCAGCCTGCACACTGGAGTGGCGATGTGGATACGCTGGCAGATATGGTGGTGAAAACCGCTCAGCCTGGCGACCATATTCTGGTGATGAGCAACGGCGGTTTTGGTGGCATCCATCAGAAACTGCTGGATGGTCTGGCGAAGAAAGCGGAAGCCGCGCAGTAATTCGGCCTCAGCCTGATATAGCATTGCCGGATAAGGCGTTTACACCGTATCCCGGCAAACCATACTCACATCAACAACGAAAATTACCCTTCGTTCTCTGCTAACTCGCGCAGATACTGGAAAATCTGGCGTGCGGATTTCGGCGGCTTATTCCCTTCTTTCTCTTTCTTCGCGTTGCGGATCAGAGTACGCAGCTGCTGACGATCGGCATCGGGCCACAGATTCAATACTTCAGCGATGGCATCATCACCCTGGTCGATCAGACGATCGCGCAGGTTTTCCAGTTTATGGAACAGCACCACCTGCTGATTGTGGCGGTTTTTCAGCTTATCCAGCGCCTGACGAATAGGTTCTACGTCGCGCTGGCGCAGCATCTTGCCGATGAGCTGCAACTGGCGGCGGCGACCTTCCATCTTAATACGCTGGGCAAGCTCAATAGCCGCGCGCAGATCCGCATCTAACGGGATCTTATCCAGCGCGTTTTTCCCCAGATCAACAATTTCCGCGCCAAGGCGTTTTAGCTCCTCGGCATCGCGTTTAATTTCACTTTTACTGACCCAGATAATTTCATCGTCTTCGTCTTCGATGTCATCACCGGGAACGTCGTCGAGCCAGTCTTCGGGCTGCTTAGTCATCTCAGGCTCCTTAAAAAAAGAGGCTAATGTTACCAGTTAAGATGCGCACTGAAAAACGGTTCTCTGTTAGACTTCAGAGAAACTCTCTACATTATGGCACTTGCAATGAAAGTAATCTCTCAAGTTGAAGCGCAGCGCAAGATTCTGGAAGAAGCAGTTTCCACTGCGCTGGAGTTGGCCTCAGGCAAATCGGACGGTGCGGAAGTTGCCGTCAGCAAGACCACCGGCATTAGCGTAAGCACGCGTTATGGTGAAGTGGAGAATGTTGAATTCAATAGCGATGGCGCGCTGGGGATCACTGTTTATCACCAGAACCGCAAAGGTAGCGCATCGTCTACCGATTTAAGCCCGCAGGCCATTGCCCGCACCGTACAGGCGGCGCTGGATATTGCCCGTTATACCTCGCCAGATCCTGTGCCGGCGTGGCAGACAAAGAGCTGCTGGCCTTTGACGCACCGGATCTCGACTTGTTCCACCCTGCGGAAGTTTCCCCGGATGAAGCCATTGAACTGGCGGCCCGCGCAGAACAGGCAGCATTGCAGGCGGATAAACGCATCACCAATACCGAAGGTGGCAGCTTTAACAGCCACTACGGTGTCAAGTTTTTGGCAACAGCACGGCATGTTGCAGGGTTATTGCTCAACGCGTCATTCGCTCTCCAGCTGTGTAATTGCTGAAGAAAATGGCGATATGGAGCGTGATTACGCCTACACCATTGGGCGGGCGATGAGCGATCTGCAAACGCCAGAGTGGGTTGGGGCCGACTGTGCTCGCCGCACTTTATCGCGTCTGTCACCACGTAAACTCTCCACCATGAAAGCGCCGGTCATTTTTGCCAATGAAGTGGCAACCGGGCTTTTTGGGCATCTGGTGGGGGCGATAGCGGGTGGATCGGTTTACCGTAAATCTACCTTCCTGCTGGATTCGCTGGGTAAACAAATTCTGCCGGACTGGCTGACCATTGAAGAGCATCCGCATCTGCTGAAAGGCTGGCCTCTACGCCTTTCGACAGCGAAGGTGTGCGCACCGAGCGTCGCGATATTATTAAAGATGGCATCCTGACTCAGTGGCTGCTGACCAGCTACTCGGCGCGGAAACTGGGGCTGAAAAGCACCGGACATGCGGGCGGTATTCACAACTGGCGGATTGCCGGACAAGGCTAAGCTTCGAACAAATGCTTAAAGAGATGGCACCGCTGGTGGTGACGGAGCTGATGGGTCAGGGCGTGAGTGCCATTACCGGTGATTATTCCCGTGGTGCTGCGGGCTTCTGGGTAGAAAACGGCGAAATTCAGTATCCGGTGAGCGAAATCACCATCGCAGGTAATTTAAAAGATATGTGGCGCAATATTGTCACCGTCGGTAACGATATTGAAACACGCAGTAATATACAGTGTGGTTCTGTGCTGTTGCCGGAGATGAAAATCGCCGGGCAGTAAAAAACTGGCGCGACCTGCCGCGCTATAAACTAAAAAATTACACAAAATCATTCGCACTGCATCGAGACGGAAAGTGAATGAGAGCCGGGGAACGTACTCGTAGTACGTGACTCGGGCGAATGAGCGTAGCCGTCGATGAGGCAGTGTGAAGGATGAAGTGTAAATAAAAAAGGAAGTGAGCAATGCGTAAAAGCCTGTTAGCTATTCTTGCAGTCTCCTCGTTGGTATTCAGTTCGGCGTCGTTTGCCGCTGATCTTGAAGACAATATGGAAACCCTCAACGACAATTTAAAAGTGGTCGAAAAAGCCGATAACGCGGCGCAAGTCAAAGACGCGTTAACGAAGATGCGCGCCGCAGCGCTGGATGCGCAAAAAGCGACGCCGCCGAAGCTCGAAGGCAAATCACCGGACAGCCCGGAAATGAAAGACTTCCGCCACGGTTTCGATATTCTGGTCGGTCAGATTGACGACGCGCTGAAGCTGGCAAATGAAGGTAAAGTAAAAGAAGCGCAGGCTGCCGCAGAGCAACTGAAAACGACCCGCAACGCCTATCACCAGAAGTATCGTTAATTCCTTATTTCCCTGTTGCCTGCACTCAGGTAACAGGAACTTATCATCGCAAATGATGCACCACCTGATTGCTGCTGCCGCGCCAGATCAGGGAAGGGTCTTTTAAATCCTGCACAAATTTGCCGTCGACCAGTACGTTAATCAAATCAACAACCTGCATTTGCGCAGCGTTGAGTTCGTCGAGTTTATAGCCTGTCCACACCCAAATGTCTTTACCCGGACATTCGGCGCGGATGCGTTGTACCAGTTTCAGAATATCCGGCACGTTTTGCGGATGCAGCGGATCGCCGCCGGAGAGGGAAATACCCTGGCGTTTGATGCGAGTGTCATTCAGATCGTTAATGATCTGGTCTTCCATTGCTTTGGTAAATGGAAGACCGGAATTTACCCGCCAGGTGCTTTTGTTATAGCAACCGGGGCATTCATGAATACACCCGGAGACAAACAGGGTACAGCGAGTGCCGGGGCCGTTGACGATGTCGACAGGATAGTACTGATGATAATTCATTATTTCGCCTGGCTTATCAGTCCGCGTGTAGGCTGCATCCGGTAATCAACGCCTGATGCGACGCTGTCGCGTCTTATCAGGCCTGGAGCCGTTGCCAAATGTAGGCCGGATAAGGCGTTTACGCCGCATCCGGCATTTGCTTAACGCAGAGTGAAGATTAACCGATCTGCCCATTCCCAAATGTTTAACGCGGCGCTTAACTTCTTCCTGCTTACCAGCGTTAAACGGACGTGCATCCGGGCTACCTAAATATCCGCACACGCGGCGAGTTACCGACACACGGGAGGCGTCATGGTTACCACATTTCGGGCAAGTGAAGCCTTTGCTGGTGCACTCGAACTCACCGGTAAAGCCACACTCGTAGCACTCATCAATCGGCGTATTGGTGCCGTAATACGGTACATGCTGATAGCTGTAATCCCAGACATCTTCCAGCGCCTTCAGGTTGTGCTGAATGTTTGGATACTCGCCGTAGCAAATGAAACCACCGTTCGCCAACGGCGGGTAAGGCGCTTCAAAGTCGATCTTGTCGTACGGGTTCACCTTTTTCTCCACATCGAGGTGGAAACTGTTGGTGTAGTAACCTTTATCGGTCACACCCGGCACCACGCCAAACTCAGCAGTATCGAGACGGCAGAAGCGGTCGCACAGGTTTTCACTCGGCGTGCTGTAGAGACTGAAACCGTAACCCGTTTCTTCTTTCCATTGATCCACCGCCTGACGCAGACGTTCAACAATCGCGATACCTTTCGCGCGAAGCTGCTCGTTGTCGTAAACATGCTCGCCGCCGAACAGCGCGTTAATGGTTTCGTGGATGCCGATGTAACCCAGCGAAATAGACGCACGACCGTTTTTGAAGATTTCAGAAACATCATCGTCAGCATTCAGACGCACGCCACAAGCACCTTCCATATAGAGGATCGGTGCCACGCGCGCTTTCACGCCTTCGAGACGAGCGATACGGGTCATCAGCGCCTTACGTGCCAGCACCAGACGTTCATCCAGCAGCTTCCAGAAGGTGGCTTCATCGCCTTTTGCTTCCAGAGCAATACGCGGCAGGTTCAGGCTGATCACGCCGAGGTTGTTACGACCATCGTGGATCTGCTCGCCGTTTTCATTTTCCCACACGCCGAGGAAGCTGCGGCAGCCATCGGGGTTTTAAACGAACCGGTGACTTTCACTACCTGATCGTAGTTCAGGATATCCGGATACATGCGCTTGCTTGCGCACTCCAGCGCCAGCTGTTTGATGTCGTAGTTCGGATCGCCTTTTTATGGTTCAGGCCATCGCGAATCGCAAACACCAGTTTCGGGAACACCGCAGTTTTACGGTTTTTACCGAGGCCTGCGATACGGTTACGCAGGATAGATTCCTGAATCAGGCGCGACTCCCAGCTGGTGCCCAGACCAAAACCAAAGGTCACAAACGGTGTTTGACCGTTGGCGGTGTGCAGGGTGTTTACTTCGTACTCCAGCGACTGGAAGGCATCGTAGCACTCTTTGATGGTACGAGAGTTAGCGTAGCCTTCAGCGTCCGGGATGTTCCACTCTTCTGCGGTCTTGCGATGTTTGTTGTAGCTGGCGGTGACAAACGGTGCCAGCACTTCATCGATACGGTTAATGGTGGTGCCGCCATAAATATGGCTGGCGACCTGAGCAATAATCTGCGCAGTTACAGCGGTTGCCGTAGAGATCGACTTCGGCGGTTCAATCTCGGCGTTCCCCATTTTAAAGCCCTGGGTCAGCATGCCTTTCAGGTCGATCAACATGCAGTTGAACATCGGGAAGAACGGCGAGTAATCGAGATCGTGATAGTGAATATCACCACGTTCATGTGCCTGCACCACGTCACGCGGCAGCAGGTGCTGGCGTGCATAGTGTTTAGCCACGATCCCGGCCAGCAGATCGCGCTGGGTTGGAATCACCTTGCTGTCTTTGTTGGCGTTTTCGTTGAGTAACGAGGAGTTGGTCTGCTCGACCAGACCACGGATCTCCTGGTTCAGGCGACCGCGTTTTTCACGTTCAATGTCGCGATCGTGACGGTACTCGATGTAAGCACGAGCCAGTTGTTTGTATGGACCCGACATCAGCTGGTTTTCAACTGCGGTCTGGATCTCGTTGATATCCACCTGGTTGCGGCCCTGCATCTGCTCGCTGACAACCGCGGCAACAGTGGCGCAATAATCGGCATCATCGACTTCCGCTGCTTTAGCTGCACGCAGAATCGCTTCTTTGATGCGCTCTGATTTAAACGGCACTTTGCAGCCGTCTCGTTTCATCACATGCGGTGTCATGATCGCTCCATATTTTTAAGAACAGGTTATCCACAGAAATTGGGAAAGGCGTTTTCCGGTTTTTTCGTTTCGTTTTCCGGTGCTTTCCGCAATCGCCATCCGCTTATCCACAACGCCGCACCTTTTTCGTGGGGAGCTGTAGTAGCAATTATAGTCGATTAATACAACATATTGGGTTGGAGCGCATTTTAAAGTCTATATATAGTGCTTTGCATCAAGGATGTTTGAACTTTTTTTGATGTAGCTCAAAGTAAAAAGCAGAGCGTACGGATGACGGGCGCTACAGCGATATGTAAATTTTTTAATGAATTTGCTGGTTGAAAAATCAACAAAAACAACATGCTGACAGACAAAACCCCGGAATGACCGGCATTACCGGGGCTTAGCGAAGATTTACTTTTGTAACCACCAGACAGCCTCAAAAGGCCGTAAAGTCATGGCACAGGGTTGTGGTGAGGCTTCTTCGTAGTTATGCATCACAAGCTGCCAGTTGCCGCGCATTTGCCCTGGTTGCCAGGGTTGGATCTCACGGCTAAGGTTGGCAATGACCAACAAGGTTTGCCCCTTCCATTCACGGCGATAGCACCACAATACAGGGCTGTTTGGCAGCAGATCCTGGTAATCGCCCCATGTCAGAACGGCTTCTTGCTTACGCAGTGCGATTAACTTTTGGTAGGTGTAAAACACCGAGGACTCATCGGCCAGCGCGGCTTCTACGTTGATTTGTTGATAGTTATCGCCCAGGCCAATCCACGGTTCGCCAGCCGTAAACCCGGCATTATCGCCGTTGCTCCATTGCATGGGTGTGCGACTGTTGTCACGGGATTTACTGGCGAGGATTGCCAATAACTCGTCGGCATCACGCCCATCGTTGCGCAGCTCGGCAAACATATGAGGCTCTCCACGTCGCGATAGTCAGTAATGCGCGTGAAATGTGGGTTAGTCATGCCAATCTCTTCGCCCTGGTAGATATATGGCGTTCCCTGCATGCCATGCAGCACCATCGCCAGCATTTTTGCCGCAGGCACGCGGTATTCACCTTCATCACCAAAGCGAGAAACAATGCGCGGCTGATCGTGGTTACACCAGAACAAGGCATTCCATGCCACGTTGTGCATTCCTTGTTGCCAGTGGCGGAACAATGTTTTTAACGCCACAAAGTCAGGTTTAGCCAGCGTCCATTTTTCACCACCGGGATAATCGACTTTCAGGTGATGAAAATTAAAGGTCATCGACAATTCACTGCCTGTCAGTGCCGCGTATCGCTGGCAATGCTCAAGGCTGGTGGAGGACATTTCACCTACGGTCATTAACCCGCGTGGCGTAAACACATCGCGGTTCATCTCGTGCAAAAACTCGTGTGCTCGTGGCCCGTCGGTGTAGAAGCGACGCCCGTCGCCATCCAGGTCATCAGGGAAACGCGGGTCTTGGAGATCAGATTCACCACATCCAGGCGCAACCCGTCGACCCCACGATCGGCCCAGAACTCACAGACTTTTTTCAGCTCTGCGCGTACCGCTGGATTCTCCCAGTTGAGATCCGCCTGTTCTGGTGCAAAGAGATGCAAATAGTACTGTTCGCTTTCCGCATGCCAGCGCCACGCACTACCGCCAAATTTTGAACGCCAGTTGTTCGGTGGCGTTTCTGGTTCTCCATCGCGCCAGATATAAAACTGGCGGTAAGGGCTTGCTTTGTTCAGCGCCTCGCGAAACCAGGCATGTTGGTAGAGGTATGGTTAAACACCATATCGAGAATGATACGAATCCCGCGCGATTTTGCCTGCATCACCAGTTCGTCAAAATCGTCCAGCGTGCCGTAGGTGGGATCAATCGCCGTATAGTTCGCTACGTCGTAACCGTTATCAACCTGGGGAGAGACATAAAAGGGGGTTAGCCAGATGGCATCAACGCCCAGTTTATGCAGATAGTCCAGGCGCTGGATAACGCCACGTAAATCGCCGGTGCCGCTACCGTGGTGTCCTGAAAACTCTTTGGATAAATCTGGTAGATAACGCCGTTTTGCCACCAGTGGGGAAGATGAGTCATTACGTTATTCCTGCAAATGCGAGGGGGCGCAATTGCGCCCCGAAGAAAATTAAACAATGTCCAGCGTGCCCAGGCGGTATTTCCGCTGATAGATAAACGAGGTGAGTACAATCGGGATGATGATGCGATAGCCATTGCCAGCGCAAACACCTGCCAGTAGCTCGGTTGAATCGAGAGAATTCCCGGCAGGCCGCCTACGCCGATGCCATTCCGCAATACCGTCCAGGTCAGCGCATAGCAATCCTGCCAGACCAGAACCAATCATCGCGCACAGCATCGGGAAGCGATATTTCAGGTTGATGCCGTACATTGCAGGCTCAGTGACCCCAAGCCAGGCGGAGATAGCGGCAGGCACGGAGATCTCGCGTTCATTGTGCTTGCGGCTGGAAATGATAATACCTATCACGCGGAGCCCTGAGCGATATTCGACAGTGCAATCAGCGGCCACACTGCGTGCCACCCATGCTTTGAATCATCTGCAAATCAATAGCAAGCGTGGTCTGGTGTACGCCGGTGATCACCCAGCGGGGCGTACAGGAAGCCCAAACAATGCTGCGCCCAATAGGTGCAAAGCTGCCCGGTCATCAGGTGACGTACCGCAAAGGCAACGCCATCGCCCAATCATGCGACCAAACGGACCAATCAGCGCATGGGCGAGGAACACCGCGAGGATCAGCGAACAGACGGGCACCACCACCAGATAGAGGTAATCCGGCACGATGCGCTTAAGACGAGTTTCAATAACGCCCAGCGCCAGCCCGGCTAACAGTGCCGGGATCACCTGCGCCTGATAGCCCACTTTGGCGATGCTGAACATGCCAAAGTCCCACACTTCCGGCAGCTGCTGTCCGAGCAGATAAGCGTTCATCAGCTGTGGAGAAACCAGCGTTACGCCAAGCACGATATCCAAGGATCGGCGTGCCGCCCATTTTTTCACCGCTGACCAGCAAATCCCGACCGGCAGGTAGAAGAAGATCGCTTCACCGATCAAACCACAGAAATCGTAGACTGTTGCGAGGAGTACATTTGCGCCAGCGTCTGACCATTGCTCATGGGTAAATCGCCGATCACATTGCGAAAACCGAGGATCAAACCGCCGCTAATCAGCGCGGGCAGCAGCGGGAAGAAGATCTCCGCGAAATGAGAGATCAACTGCTCATGCCATTTCATATTCTGCCGGGCGGCTTTTTTTACCTGCTCTTTATCAACCTGCGCCTGTCCGGTTGACGCAATCAGTGCTTGATAGTAATCACCACGTTGGTGCCAATCACCACCTGAAATTGCCCGGCATTGGTGAAACAGCCTTTCACCATGGGGAGTTGCTCAATTTCTTTCGGTCTGGCATTGGCCGGTTGGTTGAGGACAAAGCGCAGACGAGTAATACAGTGGCTCACCGTCGCAATATTGCCGCGCCCGCCGACCAGTTCAATCAACCGATCGATATCCGTTTGGTTTATTTTGCTCATCATAAAGCCCCATGGCAGATGACATTTTTGGTTGGCTGCAGAATATATTGCGCGGAAAAATTTAAAAACGGAACGTTCCCGAAACGCAGCGAAGATCACAATTTATCGTTCAGGAAACGATCAGGACAGGGTGGCGGGGATGATGATTTGTTGCGGTTCGCTGCGCCCGGTTACCTGCGCGATCAACTGGCAGGCCGCCTGGCGTCCAGCTTCGGCGTAACCGGGATCTACGGTGACGATCTCCGGATGGAGGAATTTCATTAACGGTGTATTACCGACGCTCGCCAGTTGCAAGGTGTCGATGCGTTGCTCTTGCAGGTATTTACTTGCACCAAGTGCCAGCGTGTCGGTTGCGCACAGTAACGCGGTAGTTTCAGGCGTAATCACTTTTGCTACGTTCTCATAGCCTTGCTTCATAGCAAGCCTGGCAGAGCGGCAACGGGATGCAGTTTATGCGCTTTGCAGAACGCCAGGTAGGCTTCGTGACGTCGCTTACCGGTCGTCACGTCACTATGCGGCACGCCGAGATAACTGATATTACGATGCCCCTGGTCATACAGCCGTTGCATCAGGATCTTGATTGCCCCTACGTCGTCATAACAGACCGAAGCAAAGCCTTTTGCGTCACGCGCCAGCAGAACCAGCGATGACTGCCAGTGGGCTATCATTTCTTCTGTTATGCCGGTAAAACCGAACAGCACTACGCCGTCGATATTACGCCGTTTCAGCACCCCCAAATGTTCGGCAACTAATTGTGGGGAAAACTGACTTTCCATCATGATTGGATCGTAACCTTGTTCATAGAACGCTGGCAGCATGGTTTGAACGGCGAGATTTTCTGACAACGAATCCAGACGGGTCACAATGATGGCGACCACTTTATCGCTTTGCCCACGCATAGCGCGCGCAGAGCGGGAAGGGGAAAATCCATGCTGATTCATCACTGCTTCAACACGCTCGCGCGTGCGCTGGCTCACGCCGCTTTCGTTATTCAGCACCCGGGAAACCGTAGATTTCCCCACGCCGCTTAAGCGCGCGATGTCTTTGATGGTCAGCCGATTTTGCATCCTGTTGTCCCGTAACGTGTTGTTTAATTATTTGAGCCTAACTTTACCCGTGCATTCAGCAATGGGTAAAGTCTGGTTTATCGTTGGTTTAGTTGCCAGCAGGTATTATATCGCCATAGATGCTACGAATATTATTGGATTCTCCTTATTATTTGCGGCGCTTTTTTCACTTACCGGAGGTTATATGGAACCTGATCCCACGCCTCTCCCTCGACGGAGATTAAAACTTTTCCGGTAAGCCCGTCTTTTCACGGCGTTACCGGATGCGTAAGGCCGTGACGTTTTAACGTCCCTGCTCAGCTTTATTACCTTCAGGTAAGGCTTCGCCACGCCTGAAGACATTTCTGTACTGTTTCAGACAGTGCGGAGGGACTCCTTATGTTTAAAGAAATTTTTACTCGGTTCATTCGCCATTTACCTTCCCGTCTGGTTCATCGCGATCCATTACCTGGCGCGCAGCAGACAGTGAATACGGCGGTCCCGCCGTCCTTAAGTGCGCATTGCTTGAAAATGGCGGTAATGCCTGAAGAAGAATTATGGAAAACGTTCGACACCCATCCGGAAGGATTAAATCAGGCGGAAGTGGAATCTGCCCGCGAACAACATGGTGATAATAAATTACCCGCACAACAACCGTCGCGTGGTGGGTTCATTTATGGGTCTGCTATCGCAACCCCTTTAATATTTTACTCACCATTCTCGGCGCTATTTCTTACGCCACGGAAGATTTATTTGCCGCGGGTGTTATCGCGCTAATGGTCGCTATTTCTACGTTGCTGAACTTATTCAGGAAGCACGTTCCACTAAAGCGGCAGATGCCCTGAAAGCGATGGTCAGCAATACCGCGACGGTGCTGCGCGTAATTAACGACAAAGGCGAAAATGGCTGGCTGGAGATCCCGATCGACCAGCTGGTGCCCGGCGATATTATAAAACTGGCGGCGGGGGATATGATCCCGGCAGATTTACGTATCTTGCAGGCGCGGGATCTGTTCGTCGCTCAGGCGTCGTTAACCGGTGAGTCTCTGCCCGTGGAAAAAGCCGCTACTACTCGCCAGCCGGAGCACAGCAATCCGCTGGAGTGCGACACCCTGTGTTTTATGGGCACCACCGTGGTGAGCGGCACGGCACAAGCAATGGTGATTGCTACAGGAGCCAACACCTGGTTTGGTCAACTGGCGGGGCGTGTTAGTGAGCAGGAAAGCGAGCCGAATGCCTTTCAGCAAGGGATCAGCCGCGTCAGTATGCTGCTGATTCGCTTTATGCTGGTGATGGCTCCGGTGGTGTTGCTTATCAACGGTTACACCAAAGGTGACTGGTGGGAAGCGGCACTGTTTGCGCTTTCGGTTGCGGTAGGCTTAACGCCGGAATGTTGCCGATGATTGTTACCTCGACGCTGGCGCGCGGCGCAGTAAAACTGTCGAAACAGAAAGTGATTGTCAAACATCTGGATGCTATTCAGAACTTTGGCGCAATGGATATTCTGTGCACTGATAAAACCGGCACCCTGACGCAGGATAAAATTGTGCTGGAGAATCATACCGATATCTCCGGTAAAACCAGCGAACGCGTGCTGCATAGCGCGTGGTTGAACAGTCATTACCAGACCGGACTTAAAACCTGCTTGATACCGCGGTGCTCGAAGGTACGGATGAAGAGTCAGCGCGCTCGCTGGCCAGCCGTTGGCAAAAAATTGATGAGATTCCGTTTGATTTCGAGCGTCGCCGGATGTCGGTGGTAGTGGCAGAAAATGCCGAACACCATCAGCTGGTTTGCAAAGGCGCATTGCAGGAAATCCTCAATGTGTGTTCGCAAGTGCGTCACAATGGCGAGATTGTACCGCTCGATGACACCATGCTGCGTAAGATTAAGCGGGTTACCGATACGCTGAATCGTCAGGGGCTGCGCGTGGTTGCGGTGGCGACGAAATACCTGCCAGCGCGTGAAGGAGATTACCAGCGGGCGGATGAATCCGACCTGATCCTCGAAGGATATATTGCTTTCCTTGATCCGCCAAAAGAGACAACCGCTCCGGCACTGAAGGCATTAAAAGCGAGTGGCATTACCGTAAAAATCCTTACTGGCGACAGTGAGTTAGTTGCAGCGAAAGTGTGCCATGAAGTGGGGCTGGACGCGGGAGAGGTGGTCATTGGTAGTGATATTGAAACGCTATCTGACGACGAACTGGCAAATCTCGCACAGCGCACCACGCTGTTTGCTCGCCTGACGCCGATGCATAAAGAACGCATTGTGACCTTACTGAAGCGCGAAGGGCATGTGGTTGGCTTTATGGGCGATGGTATTAATGATGCGCCCGCCTTACGTGCTGCGGATATCGGCCATTTCTGTGGACGGCGCGGTAGATATTGCCCGTGAAGCGGCTGATATCATCCTGCTGGAAAAAAGCCTGATGGTGCTGGAAGAGGGGGTTATTGAGGGACGTCGCACTTTCGCCAACATGCTGAAATACATCAAAATGACGGCGAGTTCTAACTTCGGTAATGTGTTCAGCGTGCTGGTGGCGAGTGCTTTCTTGCCCTTCCTGCCGATGTTGCCGTTACACTTGCTTATTCAGAACCTGCTGTACGATGTGTCACAGGTGGCGATCCCGTTTGATAACGTCGACGACGAGCAAATTCAAAAGCCGCAGCGTTGGAATCCGGCGGATCTGGGGCGCTTTATGATCTTCTTCGGACCGATCAGCTCGATCTTCGATATTCTGACGTTTTGCCTGATGTGGTGGGTATTCCATGCCAACACGCCGGAAACGCAAACGCTGTTCCAGTCGGGCTGGTTTGTGGTGGGATTACTGTCGCAAACGCTGATTGTGCATATGATCGTACCCGCCGTGTGCCGTTTATTCAGAGCTGTGCATCGTGGCCGTTAATGATCATGACCGTGATCGTGATGATTGTCGGGATCGCATTGCCGTTTTCACCGCTGGCCAGTTATCTGCAGCTGCAGCGCTGCCGTTAAGCTATTTCCCGTGGCTGGTTGCGATTCTGGCAGGGTATATGACATTAACCCAGTTGGTGAAAGGGTTCTATAGCCGTCGTTACGGCTGGCAATAAAGAATAAACTGGGCACGATAGCCCCGATTCAGATTGCAGACAAAGTAAGCTTTGTTCATGCCGGATGCGGAGTAAATGCCTTATCCGGCCTACAAATTCAATAAATTACAGGAATCACGTAGGCCTGATAAGCGTAGCACATCAGGCGATTTTGCTTTTGTCATCAGACTTAATCCGGGCATGATAGCCGGATTTCCATCAAGATTAGCGACGAACAGCGATCGCTTCGATCTCAATCTTCACGTCTTTCGGCAGACGGGCAACTTCAACGCAAGAACGTGCCGGGAAAGTGGCGTTGTGTTCGGTGAAGAAGGCTTCGTAAGTGGCGTTTACGGTTGCGAAGTCGTTCAGATCTTTCACAAACACGGTGGTTTTAACGATGTCGCCCACTTTCAGACCAGCGGCTTCGACGATCGCTTTTACGTTATCCAGCGACTGACGTGCCTGTGCAGCGACGTCTGCCGGTACTTCGCCCGTTTTCGGATTTACCGGGATCTGACCGGAGGTGATGATCATATTGCCCAGATCAACGCCCTGTACGTAAGGACCGATAGCTGCCGGTGCATTTTCCGTCGCGATAGTTTTGCTCATGATTTCTCCTTTATTACAGCGGTAAAAAGTCTGGCTCATTATAGGGAGCCAGACTTTTATTACCAACCGCAATTAATTGGCCAGCACCACATTATGGGAAAACTCTTTTTCACAGTATTTGCATTTGAGCGCGATGTCATTGGCGCGTTTTCGCACGGCAAAGCTGGAAGAAACCGGTTCGGCATGGCTGATACAGTTGCTGTTCGGGCAGACCAGCACATTGTCAATGCGCTCCGGCAGACTGGGGCGCGATTTACCAACCACTTCATAGTTGTCGATACGATTTACCGTGGCTTGCGGCGCATACAATGCCAGTTGATCTACCTGATCTTCACTCAAAAAGGTATTTTCGATTTTGATCAGATCTTTGCGGCCCATCTCGCCAGAAGGCAGGTTCAGACCAATGGTGATGCGCTGATCCGTTTCGGTCAGTTGAACAGACTCAACAGCTTAAAACCGATCTGGGCGGGGATATGTCAATTACCGTGCCGCGTTTAATAGCTTCAACCTGCAATTTATTATCATGTGTCATCTCTATTTCCCCTTACAGTACCAGATCGCGATTCAGAACCAGTGCCAGTAACGCCTGGCGAGCGAAAATCCCGTTGCCTGCCTGCTGGAAGTACCAGGCGTGCGGCGTTTTATCAACATCGGTGGCAATCTCATCAACACGCGGCAGCGGATGCAGCACTTTCATATTGGCTTTGGCGTTGTGGAGATCGCTGGCGCGAAGAACAAACTGCGCTTTCACGTTGGCGTACTCGGACGGGTCCAGACGCTCTTTTTGCACGCGAGTCATGTACAGGATGTCTACTTCCGCCATCACTTCTTCAATAGAGCTGTGCAGACTCCAGGCGATCCCTTTTTCATCGAGCATATCAAGGATGTATTGCGGCATTGCCAGCGCGTCCGGCGCGATGAAGTAAAAACGGTTGCCGTCGAACTTCGCTAACGCCTGAGTCAGGGAGTGAACGGTGCGGCCATATTTCAGGTCACCAACCATTGCGACGTGGAGATTGTCCAGACGCCCCTGGGTTTCCTGAATAGTGAATAAGTCCAGCAAGGTTTGCGTCGGATGTTGGTTGGAGCCATCACCGGCATTCAGTACCGGTACATTGCCAGAAAATTCGGTGGCCAGGCGCGCCGCACCTTCCTGCGGATGACGCATCACTATCGCATCGACGTAAGTCTGATAACCGAAATGGTATCGGCCAGCGTTTCGCCTTTTTTACCCAGTGATGTATTGGCGCTGTCGGAGAAGCCACCACGCTGGCACCCAGGCGGTGCATGGAAGTTTCGAAAGAGAGGCGGGTACGGTAGAGGCTTCGAAGAAACAGCTGGCAATGACTTTGTGCTTCAACAGCTCTGGTTGCGGGTTCGCTTTCAGTTTCGCCGCTGTCGCCAGCACCAGATTAAGGTCATCGCGACTAAGGTCGTTTATGGAAATGATATGTTTCTGATATAGCGGATTAGCCATCTTTTATCTCCTGACGCCTGGGCAAAAAAAAGCCCCTCGATTGAGGGGCTGGGAATGGGTGATCAACGGGAAGAAAAACGGCAGGCCAGCGTCTTTTTTCAGACGCGGTAAGACAAAATGTCGAACACACTGAACCATACATCCTCCCGGCAAATTGTCCGGCATTATACTCATCGTCAGAAGCGGCGCAAGCATTTGATGCAATATTTTTGTCGGCGCAAACGGTTTATTTGAATTAAAAGTCAAACTATATGCATTTTTATTTTCTATGATTCTGGGGGGGAAGTGTCGTTCGGTATCAATAATTGCAGACATTTCCTGCTTTTTTCTTTTTCATTTTCACGCAATCAGATATGCATTTTATTCCATTCATCCGACTTATAGGGCGGAGGGTGAAAACGAACGGCTAACACTATTGCTTATAGCTCAGGGATGCGCGCTATCACTTTAATTTCAAAATCAAAGCCTGCCAGCCAGGTAACACCCACCGCCGTCCAGTTTGGATAAGGTGGGGCGCTAAATATTTCATTTTTGACCGTCATGATGTCTTCAAATTGTTTTTCCGGATCGGTATGAAAGCTCGTAACATCAATGATATCGTCAAAGTGCATCCCGCAGCTGCAGGTCGCATGCAAATTATCAAATGCCAGTCTGACTTGCTGCTGAAAATCGGGTTCTGGTGTTCCGTCCTCTCGACTTCCTACTTGCCCGGAAACAAACAGCAAATCGCCGGAACGAATAGCCGCAGAATAACGATGCTCAGCATACAGTGAATGTCGGCCAGCAGGGAAAACAGCGGTTCTTTCTACCATTTGGTTATCCTCAAGATTTACGACATGAACAGAAGATTTATATTTACCGGGAGCCGCTTTTAGGGGGGACGACGTTAGTAAACAAAACCCAGACATCATGGATAATGGCTGGGCTTAATTGAGCGTAGTCGGTTATGCGCCAAACGCGCCATCAATGGTATGCATCGCGCCGGTAACAAAACTGGCTTCTGGCCCTGCTAACCATGCGACCATACCAGCGACCTCTTCCGGTTGCCCATGTCTTTTAATAGCCATAAAACCATGCAACATATCGCGCATTGGCCCGTTGGCGGGATTAGCGTCGGTATCTATTGGCCCTGGCTGGACGACGTTGATGGTGATCCCACGCGGTCCAAAATCACGGGCCAGCCCGCGCGCCATGCCTTGCAGGGCAGATTTACTGGCGGCATAAGCAGCCATGCCTGCAACAGGCATACGATCGCCATTCACGGAGCCGATGATTAAGATGCGCCCGCTTCGGGCATCTGCCGGGCGGCTTCAACAGAGGCATGGTAAGGGGCATGAATATTGATTTTGAAAAGGCGATCAATATCGTCGGCATTTAATTCCAGGGCATCGCCAAAGACGCCAATACCTGCATTTACCACCAGGATATCCAATGCGCCGCTCTTACGAACGACATCAATGACAGCGTCTCTGTCAGCACTATCTGTGAATACTGCTGTCGCTCCAGTCACTTGTGCCAGGCGTTCAGCGGCATCTTTCGACCCCGCATAGGTGAATCGTACATTGGCCCCATCGGTGACGAAACGACGTACGATAGCGGCACCGATTCCACGGCTGCCACCGAGGATGAGAACTGTCTTACCGGTAAAAGCGCCCATAAGGACTCCTTGATTTATTATGTAACATGCATTACAAAACTGTTTTAACTTTCTGTCAACAAGTTTTGTAATGGTCACTAAAAAACAATCTCGTGTTCCAGGTCGCCCCAGACGTTTCGCTCCTGAGCAGGCAGTCTCTGCGGCAAAAGTGCTTTTTCATCAAAAAGGTTTCGATGCTGTCAGTGTTGCTGAAGTTACTGATTATCTTGGTATTAACCCCCCGAGCCTCTACGCGGCTTTTGGCAGTAAGGCTGGGTTATTTAGCCATGTACTCAATGAATATGTCGGTACGGAAGCTATTCCGCTTGCCGATATTCTTCGTGATGATCGTCCGGTAGGCGAGTGCCTGGTTGAGGTATTAAAAGAAGCGGCGTGCAGATATAGCCAAAACGGCGGCTGCGCTGGCTGTATGGTTCTTGAAGGTATTCATAGTCATGATCCACAAGCGCGTGATATTGCCGTTCAATATTATCACGCAGCAGAAACGACCATTTATGACTACATCGCCAGGCGGCATCCACAACGCGCACAATGTGTGACTGATTTTATGAGTACCGTGATGTCTGGGCTTTCTGCGAAGGCACGAGAGGGGCACTCTATAGAACAACTCTGTGCAACAGCTGCAATGGCGGGGGAAGCGATAAAAACTATTCTCGAGGAGTGATGCGGGCCTTGACCCGAAAGGCGGGAACGCGTCTGCCGATAAGTTGTGATAAGACAATAATTCACACGTTAAGGCTAGCGGAATTGATCATCTTTTCGTATAACGATAGAAATGAAACATTGTTTTAATTA
>ENA-OQDE01000218-OQDE01000218.1-human-gut-metagenome-genome-assembly--contig:-NODE-218-length-37267-cov-4.801050_pt1 | contig 37267 bp, 38 predicted proteins | sample MGYA00242768_ERZ504595 | MGnify/ENA primary metagenome ERZ504595 (study PRJEB26092, sample SAMD00036307) | human gut metagenome | host: Homo sapiens | study: EMG produced TPA metagenomics assembly of... | reverse complement strand
ACATCCGAATATCCATGATTCATGGCCAAGGGGAATGACATAGACTTAGAAAATATCTCTATGAAGAAATGAAAATGTGAGAAAAAGCGAGTTAACAAGAGAAAAACAAAGATTATTATGGGAGGAACAAAATAATGTTTGCAATTTTTAAACGTGAGATCAGATCCTATTTCCAGACTGTGGTGGGATGGCTTTTTATTGCAGCAGTACTCGCTTTATATGGATTGTATTTTTATGCTTATAACTTAAGGTCCGGTTCGCCTTATGTTTCGTATTCGCTTTCCGCAGTTTCATTTATTGTGATGATTGCGGTACCGGTACTTACCATGCGGAGCTTTGCGGAGGAACGGCATACAAAGACAGATCAGCTGATGTTAACTTCCCCGGTTCCGCTTGGAAAGATCGTGTTTGGCAAATATCTTGCCATGGTCGGAGTTTTCTCCATTGCAATGATCGTTGTTGCGCTGACACCGTTATTTTTATCCATTTATGGTTCTGTGCCGCTAGGAGAAAGCTATGTGGCGGTTTTGGGATTCTGGCTGTATGGCTGCGCATGTATTGCGATCGGTATGCTGATGTCAGTGGTAACGGAAAGTCAGGTTATCGCAGCAGTGCTTGGATTTGCAGCACTGTTTCTTGGTTACATGATGTCGAGTATTACCAGCATGATCTCACAGAGCGGTAATCTTCTGACAAAAATATTAAACGCATATGATTTGTACACACCGTTGGATAAATTTATGAATGGCTGCTTAGACCTCACAGGCGTGATCTATTTTCTGTCGGTGATCGGAATCTGCCTGTTTTTGAGCTGCCAGCTGATCCAGAAACGCAGATATTCGGTTAGCACCAAAAAGATCGCTCCGGGGGCGTTTTCCATCGGAATGATCGTTGTCGCCTTTGCCATTGCGGTTGTTGTGAACCTGGTGGCAAATGAGCTGCCGTCCACGGTCACAGCAATCGATGCGACATCCACAAAGTTGTACTCCATCACGGATACGACAAAAGATTACTTAAAGACACTGGATCAGGATGTCAATATTTATGTGCTTGCAGCAGAGAAAAATGCGGACAGTACGCTTTCAGAGACATTACAGCGATATGAGGATCTGTCCGGTCATGTAAAAGTAAGCTATGTTAATCCGTCGACCAATCCGACATTTTTCCAGAAGTATACGACGGATGCACCTGCTTCGAACAGTCTGATTGTTGCGAGTGATGCACGCTCCAGAGTGATCGATTATAACGATATTTATGAGTACTCCTATGATTATTCTTCCTATTCAAGAAGCCTTGATGGATATGATGCCGAGGGACAGATCACAAGTGCACTCCAGTATGTGACCAAAGATTCGAGCGAGCTGCCGGTTGTCTATGAGATCACAGGACACGGGGAAACTTCGCTTTCCGGCGGATTTTCGGAAGCAATCGAGAAGGCGAATATGACACTCACGGAGCTGACATTGTTAAAAGAGGAGCTGTGCCGGATGATGCATCAGCAATCATTATCAACGCACCGACTTCGGATTTCTCCGCAGATGATGCAAAGAAAGTGACCGATTATCTGGAAAAAGGCGGAAAAGCGCTGATCACGACCAATTTCCAGTACAAGGATCTGACGAACTTTGAAAGTATTTTAAAAGCATACGGCATTGAGCGTGTGGATGGTATTGTCATGGAGAACGACAGTTCCTACTATTACAATAACATTCCATACTATCTGCTTCCGGAAGTAGAGAGCAACGATTACACCTCTTCTGTCAGCGGAAAATATATTTTTGCACCGTACAGCGAAGCGTTCAGTTATGACGGGTCTTCCGATGATGTGACATATACCGCATTGCTGCAGACAACCGATAAGGCGGTATCAAAGATTGATGCAGATAATGCAACAACATCTGAAAAAGAAGACGGAGATATTGAAGGACCATTTACGATCGCACTTGCGGCGGCAAAGACAGAAAATGATACATCATCAGGTCGTTGTGGCAGGTTCTATGGAGTTATTTACGGATTCCACAGACCAGATCGTATCGGGAAGCAACGTATCGATGTTTACTGATATCATGACGAATCTGACCAGCGGGGAGGATGATAATACCAGCGTTATTCCGGTAAAAGACTATAAGATGAGCACGATCACGATCACTTCAATTTCTACAATTATTGGTGGACTGGCAGCAAGTATTTTTATACCGGTTGTACTGATTATTATCGGAGTTATGATCTGGGCAGTAAGGAGGAAAAAATAATGCAGAAACAGAAAAAACAGATGATCGTTCTGGTCATTTTGCTGATCCTGCTGATCCTTGCGTATATAGGCGTCCATTTTTACAGTAAAAAACAGGAAGAAAAGGAAAATGCCAAAGAAGAGGCGGAAAAGATCCAGGTGACGGATCTTGAGGTCTCTGATATCACACAGTTTTCTTATGTGCTGGATGGAACAACACTTTCCTTTACAAAAAATGGAACAGAGTGGACCTATGACGGGGATCAGTCGGTTGATATTGATGAGAGCGCTTTGGAGACACTTTTAAATAAGGCATCAGCGATCACGGCATCAGACGAGGTTACAGAGTATGATGACCTGGCGGACTTTGGGCTGGATGATCCTGCTAATACGGTTACGTTAAAAACGGATTCCGGGCTAACGACGATCTACATTGGCAGCCAGAATGAGATCACGAATGAGTATTATCTGAAAACGGGCGACAGTGATACCATATATGTTGTGGACAGCGCGCCAGCGACCGGATTTGATAAGAGCGTCGAAGATCTGACCGCAAAAGCAGATGATACGGAAACTGAGGCAGAAGAGCCATCGGAGGCCGTGGATGAAACGGAGACAGCGACCGTGGTGCCGAATGAAACAGAGGCCGTTGAAACAGAGGAAACGGAAACGAAGTAAGAGAGTGAAATGACAAATCTGAATCACAGAGATGAAAATACCGGATTGTATATGTGCAGTCCGGTATTTTAAGTTCATAAATTTTTAATTTGACACTTTTGGAAAAAAGAGGTAACATGAATGTGAGAAAGTTCATTAACGAACTAATTCGAACCGCAAAGCAGGAAATAAAAAGTTATTTACCGGAAGAAAAAAGAATGTGGAGCAGGGATGATGTACAGTGAGTATGAAATATTTGGAACCAACCAGCAGATGAGAAAAGTGATCGAGCAGGCATGTGAACGGCTGATGGAGACCTATGGACTGCGCCATGTGGAGCTGGATATCCTTTATCTGATTTCCCATGAGAAACAGAAGAATACCGCAAAGGATCTGATCGAGATACAGCATTTGTCCAAGGCCCATATTTCAAAATCGGTGGACAATTTAAAACAGCATGGATATATTGAGCTGGTTGCTGATGAGGCGGATCACAGGAAAATACACATTCGTATGACTGGTAAGGCAAAACCTGTGCTGGAAGAGTTTGAACAGATCCGGGCAGATATTTTAGAGCGTCTGTTTGCGGGCGTGACAGAAGAAGAACGAAGCTGCTTAAAGCGGGTAATGGGCAAGATCATGAAGAATATTCAGGCAGAACAGGAGGATGGGACATGAACCAATATGGAGATTTTGGAAAAGAAACGGAAGAACTGATGACAATATGTGAACGTAATGACAGAATCCCGCCGGAGCTGTTTAAGGAGTTCGGTGTAAAACGTGGTTTGAGAGATGTGGATGGAACCGGTGTGCTTGCGGGGATCAGCAATATTTCAAGGATCGATGCGTTTAAAACGGAGGATGGGAAAAAGGTTCCGTGTGACGGACAGCTTTGGTACCGCGGTTACAATGTGATCGACCTGATCCATGGATTTGAGGGAAAACGTTTTGGATTCGAGGAAGTGGCATACCTGCTCTTGTTTGGCGAACTGCCGGATGCTGCAAAATTAGGGGCATTTAAGAGCATGTTAGAAGAGTGCAGACAGCTTCCGACAAACTTTACCAGAGATGTCATTATGAAAGCACCGAGCAAGGATATCATGAATTCGCTGACGAGAAGCGTGCTGACACTTGCTTCCTATGATGAGACGATCGCTGACCAGGAGCTGCATACGCAGTTAGAACAGTGCATCAAGCTGATCAGTGTATTCCCGATGCTTGCGGTGTACGGTTACCATGCATACAACCATTATATCTGTGATGACAGCCTTTATATCCACCGTCCGCAGGAGGGATTGTCCGCAGCAGAGAATCTGCTCCTTATGCTTCGCCCGGATAAAGCGTACACGGAACTGGAAGCGCGCGTGCTTGACATTGCGCTGGTACTTCATATGGAACACGGTGGTGGAAATAACTCTACGTTTACAACAAGGGTTGTGACCTCATCCGGATCCGATACATACTCTGTCATGGCAGCGGCACTTCTTCCTTAAAAGGACCAAAACACGGCGGCGCCAATATCAAAGTAGTGGAAATGATGGATGATATGAGAAATCATGTGAAGGACTGGGGAGACAGAGACGAAGTTAAAAACTATTTGGAACAGCTTGTCGACAAACAGGCATTTGACCGCAAAGGCCTGATCTATGGTATGGGTCATGCCGTTTATTCTCTTTCCGATCCGAGAGCGCGCGTATTCAAAAGCTTTGTGGAAAGGCTCGCGGTGGCGAAGGGAAGAGAAAAAGATTTTGCATTATACAGTATGGTAGAAAATCTTGCACCGGAAGTGATCGCGGAAAAACGCCATATCTATAAGGGGGTTTCAGCCAATGTGGACTTTTACAGTGGATTTGTATACAGTATGTTAGACATCCCGTTAGAGCTTTATACCCCGATCTTTGCGATCGCCCGTATTGTCGGATGGAGCGCACACCGCATGGAAGAGCTGGTAAATATGGATAAAATCATTCGTCCTGCATACCGGAGCATCATGCCGGAGAAAGCATATGTGCCGTTAGAAGAGCGATAAAAAATGAGCAGAGGAAAATTAATCTTCCTTCTGCTCATGATTTTTCTTGACCATCTTATATACAAAAGAATATGCCCAGATCAGCACCGGATGATCACGGTTGCATAAACAGAGGCCATCAGCATATCCATATAGTTCTCATTGGAAGAGAGTGCACAGACGATGGTGGAAATATAAAGACCGGCTAAGATAATTGCGCCAAGAATGGCAAGAATACGTTTTATTTTTTTCAAATCCAACCCTCCAGTTTTAGTGTACTTATCGGCATATTGTTCGCAAAATGCCGGAAATATATTAAGATTATCCTAGCCGAAAGTGACGGAAGAGTCAAGATGCAAACATCGTGAACAGAGATTTCGCTTTAAAAAATAAAAACCACTGAAAGCATGTCGAAAAGACTGAAAAACTGTATCAGTGGAAGGATTCCAAAAGTTGATGCAGTCCGCCACCTTCTCTCCAGAATAAACCCGGATGAAATACGCAGCATACATGAAGAAATGATTGATATCATAAAACGTAACCGGGTATTCCGGGAAGGAACGATAGGCGGATAGAAAATCAGCAGAAAAAATATATAGGGAAAAAGCAGGGGGAATTTTGCGCGTATTGACCAGGAACGAAGGGTAACCGCAGATGGAATGCTGATAACTGGATTATTTATAAAAATGCATAGATAAAAAAGTTAAAAGCGAAATCCCTGCGGATGCTCCTGTTTCATTGACAGGCAATCCCGTGTGCTCTATAATAGAAACGTTATGATACGTTAAAGAGAAGGGAACGGAGAAATTTATGGATACAAGGAAACCGGATATTTTTGACCGGCTGATGCATCTGCCGGTTTTAAATATCTTTGAACCGTTTTATAAAAACATAAGGAAATGCTTTTATATCTGTTTTTCGGTGGATTGACATTTGTGATAAGTGTTATCACATATGCCTTTTTTAATGTTTCACTGGGAATGAACGAGCTTGTCGCAAACATTTTTTCATGGATTTTAGCGGTTTTATTTGCTTTTTTTACAAACCGTATCTGGGTATTTGACGGGAAGACAAATGGTGCGAAAGAATTTTTTGTACAGATGATGAATTTTTTCGGTGGAAGAGTTGCAACGTTAGTTGTTGAGGAAGTGATTCTTTTCGTGTTTATCACAAAACTGGGATTTGGAAGCATGGTGGTAAAAATTGCAGCCCAGATCATTGTGATCGTATTGAATTATGTGATCAGTAAATTATGGGTTTTCCGGAAATAAAAAGTTGTATCGGGCAGGGGTTGATAGAGCCTGAGGGCATAATTGAACAGAATTAAAGGGAGAAAGTAAATGAAGGCAGTCTTATATATGGTAATTCCGTGTTATAATGAGGAAGAAGTTTTACCGGTAACTTCTGGTCTGTTTTTAGAGGAATTACAGTTGCTGATCGAAAAAGAAAAGATAAGTGAAGAGAGCCGCATCCTTTTTGTCAATGACGGGAGTAAGGACCGAACATGGGAGATTATAGAAGGACTTGCCAGGGAGAATCCACACTTTATTGGAATCTGTCAGAGCCGCAACAGAGGACATCAGAATGCAGTCCTTGCAGGACTGATGGAGGCAAAAGATGTCAGTGACATTACGATATCGATCGATTGTGACGGGCAGGATGATATCGCAACGATGGAAGCGATGGTGGATGCTTACTATGACGGGGCGGAAGTGGTCTATGGTGTCAGAAGCAGCCGTGATACGGATACCTTCTTTAAGCGATTTACGGCACAGGCTTTTTATAAGGTCTTAATGCGGATGGGGGTGGAAACCGTTTATAATCATGCAGATTACCGGCTGATATCGGCGAGGGTATTAAAGGAATTTGCAGGTTTTAAAGAGGTAAATTTATTTCTGCGCGGGATGATCCCGCTGGTTGGATTCAAGAGTACGAGTGTTTTTTATGAGAGGCATGAGAGGATCGCAGGGGAATCGCATTATCCGCTCGCAAAGATGGTCAATCTGGCGATTGACGGGATCACGAGCTTAAGTGTAAAACCGCTCCGTCTTATTTCAGGTCTTGGAATTGGCGTGTCTGTGTTAAGTTTTGTTGGAGTTTTATGGGCCGTTATTACACAGATCTGCGGCAGAACGGTGACCGGATGGGCAAGTACCGTCTGTGTGATCTGTTTTATGGGAGGTGTACAGCTTGTCTGTCTTGGCGTGCTGGGCGAATATATTGGAAAAATTTACATGGAAGTCAAGGCAAGGCCGCGCTATATCATCAGCGAGCGTACCTGGACGAAACAAAATGAGGATGAAGAAAAAGGAGAATAGAGAAACAAATGAAGATTTCATTGATTGTTCCATGCTATAACGAGCAGGAAGCATTACCGATCTTTTATCGGGAAACCAAAAAGTTATGGAGTCCATGGACTGTGATTATGAAATGATTTTTGTCAATGACGGGTCAAAGGATGGAACACTGGGGCTTTTGAAAGAGTTCGCAAAAGAAGATGATCATGTGACTTATATCGGATTTTCCAGAAATTTTGGAAAGGAAGCGGCTATGTATGCCGGTTTTTGCAATGTGACCGGGGATTATGCGGCAGTCATGGATGCGGATATGCAGGATCCTCCGTCATTATTACCACAAATGCTTGATATATTAGAGAATCAGGGGTATGACAGCGTGGCAACGCGCCGTGCTACAAGAAAAGGAGAACCGGTGATAAGAAGCTGGTTTGCAAGAATGTTTTACCGTCTGATCAATAAGATTTCAGATGCGGATATTGTGGATGGTGCGAGAGATTTCCGACTGATGAAACGCAGCATGGTTGATGCGATCGTCGAGATGGGAGAGTACAACCGTTTTTCAAAAGGAATTTTTGGGTGGATCGGTTTTAAGACATACTGGCTTCCATATGAGAACGTTAACCGTGTGGCAGGGGAAACAAAATGGAGTTTCTGGAAACTGTTTCGCTATGCGATTGATGGTGTGATTAACTTTTCACAGGCACCGCTTTCCGTGGCATCCTGGTTTGGAATGTTTATGACATTTGTTTCGTTTATCGCAGTTGTGTTTATCATTATCCGTAAACTGATCTTTGGTGATCCGGTCGATGGCTGGGCATCAACCGTATGTATTATTACGCTGATCGGCGGCATACAGTTATTCTGTATGGGAATTATGGGACAGTATATTGCAAAAACATATCTGGAAGTCAAAAAAAGACCACACTATATCGTTTCGGACACAAACCGTGAGGATATGGAAAAAGTGAAATAGTGTCAAAGATAAGCAGGAGGTTAGGTATGAAGAAAAAGGTATTGGCAGTGTTTATGGCAGTCTTTGTCACTGTGGGGACTGTGCTTGCACCGGCGGAGACCGGTTCTGTTTATGCGGCACAGATTACAGAAGAGCAGACGGAGGAGATTACGCCGGAAACGGAAACAGAACTTCAGAAAGAAGTGCAGAGTGAGGAAACTGAAACCGAAACTGGGACGGAGCAGGCTGACGCAGAGGACAAAGATACAGAAAATGCGAGTCAGACGGAGCAGAAAGCCGGAGTGACACAGAGTGAAGCAACGGAAATTGAAGTGTCAGAAACGGCAGAGACTGAGGAAGTGGAGACTAAGACGGCCGGGGAAACAGAAACACTGGAAACGCAGACGGTGGAGGAGACAGAAATACTGGAAACCGAAGAGGTCGAAGAAACTGAGGAGGCGGAAACCAGGGCGGCTGCACTTACAGGAATGCCGACGGGTCTTCTGCCGTTTGAAGCAGTTGGTGAAATCACACTGGATGGCGAAACTGCGGAAGAGGAAGAAGCAGAAAATATTTTAAAATCATCTGCTTATTATAACAGTACCTGGGAAAAATATGGAAGTTATTATTTTTATAATCAGTTAAGCAGTAAGGAAAAGGCATACTGGGATGCTTTGAATAAAGTTTGTTTAAAGTATATGACAACACAGGCAGATGCAGCAAAATACAATATCAGTGGGACAACTTACTATTATATTGATATAGTAGGCAGCAGTTCGCTGTCATTATCGCAGATGGAGGAGGTATATCAGATCTTCCGTTATTCAAATCCACAGTACTATTTCTTAAAGAGTGCATACTTAAAAAATGGAACTTATGGTATTGCAGGCTGTGTTTATCCTGCATTTGCAAATGGTTCCGCACGTGCAGCTACAACAAAAAAAGTGCAGAGTCAGGTTTCATCCTGGCAGAAGAAGATCGATGCCTGCTCAACAGATGAGAAAAAGGTAAAAATGATCCATGATCTGATCATTGATAAAGTGGAATATAACCAGACCTTATATGATAATAATTTTAAAGATGAGGATACGGCATATTCCAGTCTGCCTACAGTGTATTTTGCACAGATCTGACGGTATGTGCGGGATATTCACAGGCATTTGAGATGATGTGCAATGGCTCAGGAATCGATGCCGTAGCAGTAACAAGTTACTATCACGAGTGGAATAAAGTGCGTCTTAACGATTCCTGGTACAATGTAGACTGTACATGGGATGATGCGGACGGAACCATTTACTATGGTTATTTTGAAAGAAGCGATAATTATTATGATACAGTAAATTATAGTTCCTATGTTTTCCATGCGGAAGAAGATATCTGGGAGGGTTACCTGCCGGCATGTACGATCGATTCCGGGGCGACATCCACAGCACCGGGAACGATTGCCACAATCACTCAGACAGCTGCAAAGCCGGTCATTTCAGCGTCGGTAAGCGGTACCTCCTATAAAGTAAAAATAACATCGAAAACATCTGGGGCAGTTATTTATTATACCACAGACGGAAGTGAGCCAAATGCGGCATATTCAAAGGGCACACGTTATACGGGAGCATTTACAGTTTCCCCTGGTAAGACGGTGAAGGCAGTTGCAGTCTGCAATAAATATGCGGACAGCAGTGTTTCATCGAAGAAACTCGCAAAGCTGACAACTTATAAGATCACATTCAAGAGCAATGGCGGCAAGGGAAGCATGAGCAAGCAGAGTATGGCAAAGGGTGTTTCCACCGCGATCTCAAAAAATAAGTTTTCGAAGAAATATTATACGTTTACAGGCTGGAATACCAAGGCAAACGGAAAAGGTAAGTCTTATAAAAACAAAGCAAAGATCAAGCTCACGAAGAACATTACACTGTATGCACAGTGGAAACTTACGAAATATAAGATTACCTATAAATTAAATGGTGGAAAAAATGCCAAAAAGAATCCGACTGCATATACATACAAGACTTCGACGATCAAACTGAAAAATCCGACAAGAAAAGGATATGTATTTAAGGGATGGTATTTAGATAAGAAATTTAAAAAGAAAGTTACTGTCATCAATAAAGGAAGCAGCGGAAATAAGACACTGTATGCAAAGTGGAAAAAGAAGTAATTTATGAATTACAGCTTTTTACCTTAAGGTTTTCTTAAAACGTGAAAATAAGATGGTAAAAAAGTCTTAAAAAGTGGTATAATAACAGAAACAGTGCAAAAGAGCACAAAATAATTACGTTGAGAGGTATTTAGTTTGAAGAAAAGAGCAATTTTAATGCTGACTGCGCTTGCAATGGCGGCATCTATGGCAGCATGCGGCGACAAAAAAACAGACGAGACGGCGGCTGATTCGACAGAAGTTGCCATGACAGAGGCTGGAACAGAGTCAACAGAGGCTGAAACCGAGAGTGAGGAAGTACTTCCGGAGGGAATGTACCGCAGTGAGCTGACAAACGAGCTGATTGATGAGAGTCTTAAAAATCAGAGACCGATCGCAGTTATGGTGGACAATGAGTCTATTGCACTGCCACATTACGGTTTATCACAGGCAGACGTTGTCTATGAGATGATGAACAGCACATTAAACGGCAGAATCACCAGATTTATGGTACTTGTCAAAGACTGGGAAAACATCAAACAGTTAGGAAGCATCCGAAGTGTGCGTCCGACGAATATCCTGATTGCATCCGAGTGGAATGCAGTCATCTGTCATGATGGCGGTCCATTCTATATTGATGAATATATGGCAGATCCGAGTGTGGATAATTTTAGTGGTACATTCTCACGTGTGGATAACGGCAAATCAAGAGAATATACCGAATATATCTTACCGGGAGATTTAGACAAGAACTTCGAAAACAGTGGTGTTTCAAAAGAATATACTTCTTATTATGAGGGACCGCATTACCAGTTTGCAAGTGAGAGTAATCCGGTAGATCTTTCTTCTGCATCCGATGCAATCGATGCCAATACCGTGGATCTTCCGTTCCCACACAATGGTTCTTATTTAGAGTACAATGCGGATGACCAGCTTTACTACTACTCAGAGTATGGTAAAGCACATGTAGATCCGGGTAACGACAACAAACAGCTCTGCTTTAAGAATCTTCTGATCCAGAGCTGCGGATATACCCAGTATGATGAACACGGTTATCTGATTTTCGACTGTGTCAGCCAGGGCGGCGGATATTATGTGACCAATGGAAAAGCGATTCCGGTTACCTGGAAGAAAGAGAAGATGACTTCTCCGACACGCTACTATGATGCAGCAGGCAATGAGATCAAGATTAATACCGGCAAAACTTATGTAGGATTTGTCCCGGTGGATGACTGGCTTGATCTTGTAATTGAATAATAAAGTGATAACGTAAAAAGATCTGTGCTTCAGAAATGGAGTGCGGATCTTTTTTGTATTGTTATTTAGGCTTTTAAAATCGCGCGTTTTGCGGTAAAATGAAAAATATATGTGGTCAAAAACAAACCTCACGAGTCAGCAGGAAAATAATAGAATGAAAAACGGAGAATATGCAGTGGAAGAAAAGAAAGTTGCAACAGACAGGGAATATACGGTATGGGAGATCCTGCAGGGAAATCTTAAGGTATGGTGGCTGATGCTTTTTGGTGCATTGGCGGGAGCACTGCTTTTGGGGGGCTACAAATATTACTCGAACCGTTCTTTTGTTTCCGAGAAAAATTATGAGGATGATTACCGCGTTATGGCCTCTCTGATGGTGGAAGAATACAGCGGGGAGAGTGCCGCAGAGCGTGTCGGTACGGTGATCACGGTGGCAGAAAGCCGCAGCACTTATGAGAAGATGAAGCAGCTAAGCGGTTATGATATGGAATATCTGGCATATCAGGATATGTTTGACTTAGAGCAGAATACTTCCTCGGATGTGATGACAGTGCATGTCAAATATCCGAGAACTTATGGGACATTCTCACTGGAAAATGAAGAAGATGCTTTGGAATTTGCAGGTTATCTGTTGGAGGCAGTCAAAGATACCGTACGGGACAGCATTGGTAAAAACGGAGTGCATGTGTTAGATGAGCCGTATGTGGCAGATGCCCAAAAAAGGTATCTCGCCTATGCCCCGACGATACAGGAGTTTAAGCGGGAGATTGCCAAGCTGCTGTGCGGGAGCATTTTTTGGTGTTATTGTAGAAGTAGCGGTTTATGCGGGCGTACAGGTGTCCGGCAAAAAAGAACGGAATTTTGAGGGATAACATATGAACACGGTACGAACATTTTTAAAAAATGCTGACGTTAAAAAAATCGGCGTTGTCTCTTTTTATGCATATTTTGCAATCAACATTCTGATGAAGGCATTTTCCTATGATCACGGGGACAATATCTATAAATGGTTTTTCTATACAGCGATCCTGTTCTGGGGGATTAAAATGGCTTTTACGACCTACACGATGCGGGAAGTATTCTGGATCGCAGTTATGATGGGAATCGGAGTGATGCTTTCTGTGATCACAAGACAGAATATGTGGCTGCTGTCGATCATGACGGTAGTGGCGATGAAGAACTGCCGTTTTTCGGTGATTGCACAGATCGCAGTCTGGATCCGCTGTGTGGCGGCGGTGATACTGTCAGGTGGTTCCCTGATCGGAATTTTTGATATCGGTGAAAAGACAAAACTCGATTCCGGCTATGTGGAACAGCATGTATATGGGTTTGCCATGGGAGAGCCTAATACCGCATTTCTGACGGTATTTTTGGCGTTACTTTTAGTATTATACTATAATTATGAGAAATTAAATGTCCTGTGGTGCGGAGTGACATCATTGATCGCACTTGTTTTTTACAAGATGACATTTTGCAGGACGGGAGTGCTTGTATTCTTTTTCTGCTGGGTGCTGATCTTATTTGATAAAGTTGTAAAAAGTAAAAAAATAAAATCGGTTCTGGTGTGCTCTGTACCGGTCGGTGCAGCATTTTCACTGTTTACGACACTGTTTTATAATGGAAATCATGCGCTGCTTTATAAGATTAATCATCTGGTGTCGGGAAGAGTATACATCATGAATACCTATTATAAAGATCAGGGGCTATCGCTGTTTCCGCGGACACAGGAGATTTTCTATACAAGTTATCATGGACTGATCGATAACAGTTACATGCAAGTGACTTTTTATGCAGGCATCCTTGTAGCAGTGCTTTTCTTTGTAATTATCTTAAAAACCATGTTAAGATTGTACCGGATGGAGTGTTACAAAGAGCTTGTGATGATTGGTACTCTGGCGTTGTACGGTGTGTTAGAGCAGTTTGTATTAAACGGATTTATGAATATATTTTTACTTCTGTGCGGAATATTATTGTATCCGGGCATAGTGGAGGAAAAACATGAAAAATAATATTTATGTGTTAAATCAGAGGCAGGATGAAACATTTGATGCAGCGGGGAAAGCCATGCGTGACGTATTTTCCGTGCTTGCGGACAAAAAGGCGAAGATCATCTGGAGCGTACCAAAACATTGCAGTAAATATTTAAAACTGCTGGATCTGCCTTATCTGGTTTTGTTTTTGCTGTTTTGCGTGAAAAAAGCGACAGCGTATTTTATTCGATCCCGGAGAATCATTTAAAAATCCGTCTGCTGAAAAGGTTGCAGCTTCTGAAAAAGTACCGGATCATCTGTTTTATCAATGATCTGAACGCATTCCGCTATGACGGACAGAACGATGGAGATCCCGGTGAGGTAAGGGCACTTGCCGCGGCAGATAAAATCCTTGCACCGAATGTCAATACTGTTTCCATGTTAAAGAAAAACGGTATTTCTTCAGACATGATACCGGTCGGGATCTGGGATTACCGGATGAATGAGACACAGATCGCTAAGATTCGAGAAATATCGCATGCACACAAAAAAGAAAATGCAGTAAAAATTGCATTTGCAGGGAATCTCAACAAATCAGAATTTTTGTCTGCCATGGAGATCCCTTCCGATGTCCGGATGGAATTATGGGGAAAACTCGATCCGGAGCGTGAAAAGACACTGGCAGAAGGATGCCATTATCATGGAATCCTCTCTTCCGATGAGATACCGTTTGCAGTCGGTGAAATGGACTATGGATTAGTCTGGGATGGCAGTGGAAAGGATGAGATCGAAGGCGGCCTGGGCGAATACCTTCGATATAATAACTCACACAAATGTGCATTATACCTTGCGTCCGGCATTCCGGTCATTGTATGGAGCCGGTCGGGAATGGCAAATTTTGTCAGGGAACATGCCTGCGGTATTACGATTGACCGCCTTGGCGATCTGGATCAGGCAATTCATACGGCAGATTATGAAAAACTCAAAGAAGCAGCCCTTGCGGTTGCACCGAAACTGTGGGAAGGCTATTATCTGAGCCAGGCGATAGATTCGGCCTGCGGATAAGTTTCGTATTCACACACAAAGGAGAAAAAGTTATGAAAAAGAAATACTACCTCGAGGTCATCCGTATTCTCGCAATTTTGATGGTTATGTACAACCATTCTGCAGCATTTATGTCATTTTCCAATCAAAGTGGCGTAGAATATGCAATATCGTTTCTGTTTTCCATGGTATGCAAAGGTGCGGTGCCTTTGTTTTTCATGGTATCCGGAGCACTGTTGCTTGGAAAAAATGAAAGTGGGAAAGATCTGTTTCAAAAAAGGATTCTGCGCATGATTCTTGTAATTGTGATATTCTCGTTCCTGTATTATATGAAACTGGTTTTAAAAGGAGAACGTCCTTTTGCACCGTTTTCGTTTCTGCTGTCACTGCCGACGGATCTGGTATATCTGCCGTACTGGTTTTTATACAGTTATCTCGGTGTGCTTACGATTTTGCCGATCCTGCGCCCACTGGCACAGAATATGTCGAAAAATACCTTCTGGTATCTGATCATTTTACAGATATTGCTGGACTGCCTGAAACCGACAGCATGGGTATTATGGGGATACGGACTCTGCGGTTATTATAATTTTAGCGGACTGTTCCAGTATGTCATTTTTTATCCACTGATCGGATATGGACTGGATCAGTATTTCAGTGAAACGAAGTTTCTGACGCCGAAGAATATCGGCCGGAATCTTGCTGTGTTTGTGGCAGCGGTTCTTACACAGATGATGGTATATAAAGACTATCTTTCAGTGGGAAATTATCAGGAAGTATACCTTGGAACATGGCTGTCTGTCCCGGTCATAGTTATATTCTTAAATACGAAACTTCTCTTTCAGGAAGAACGGCTATCAGAGCGGACAAAAAAGATTCTCGTCAGTGTCGGAGGCTGCGTATTTGGCTGTTATCTTCTTGGTGGATTTATTGGAACCGGAGGAAGGCTGGATGTCATTGCTGGCACGTTAATCCCGGTAACCGGGATGCTGCCGGCATATATCATTGAGATTATAATTGCATTCTTAATTGAAGTAGCAGTTACGTTAGTTTTGAAGAAATTACCGGTATTCCGGAAATTGTTGTAGGGAAAATAGGGATTGGATGTTTGGAACAAAAGGTGTGAGGGGATTAGTGAAAGGCAAATTGCACAAAGCGCAGAAAAAAGGTGTGCCCAAAACCTTCGCCTGCCGGATTCGCGGAATCCCGGGCAGTTTTGTGACTATGGCAGAGGATTAGAATATCTTAGTATGCCTGTCAAAAACCAGTGTTGTGCTGCCATGGACGGTAGCACAAGTCTTAATGCACCCGGATGGTGCATTTAAGACGCACACGTCCCTCGTCCACAACCTGTATCAGGCATACTTAGATATTCTTATCCTCGAACAACGGAACAAAACAGCCCGGGGTTCCGCGAATCCGGCGCCGCCAAAGCACTCGGACACACCTTTTTTCGTCCCTCAGTCATCAACCGCAGCTATGCAAAAAAGCACGTTTTTCCACTAACCGGAAACCCGTGCTTTTCGTTACTTTTAATAAAAAATCAACCAATAAAATACGTGAGTAGTCTTCGGACAACACCTCTTACCGCATTCACACCCCACATCACCACGGCATTGACCACATTCACGAGCCAAGGCTCCAGTCGTCCAATCGTCGCTTTCCGCACCTCGTTCAACAGACACGCAATGATCATAATTGCAAGCGCATAACCGATCGCAAGGAATACTAAAAACCACGATCCGGCATACGGTTTAAAATCGATCCATTTTAACAGAAATGTCTGAACCGTTCCATCTAACACATAGACCGCGAGCACATTTCCGGCAGCACGGTTGATGAAACGGCTGTGAAAATTTAATTCACGAAACAGCAGTAAAACCATGACAGAACCAAATATAATGAAAATCGAACAGTCGCGGCAGAACGTTGTATAGAGCTTTCCACGGACAAAGGTCAGCGAACTGTCAGCGAGGAAAATAAAACCGATACTGAGGAAAAGTCCAAGGAACAGGCGTCCGGTGTTATGGCTGCGGTTATGATAAAGCGCAAGGTAGCGTCCGAGCAGATAGATCATAACCATGTGGACTAATCCTTTTCCACCGTCCTGCATAATTTCAAAGAATCCGAAGGTTGGGATTACGGAGAAAAGAAGCAGTAAGACGGCGAGCAGTTTTTCAAAGTTTTCCTTTGACAGCTTTTCCGGGATCTGGTTTAAAAATGGTGTTAAAAAGCAGAGGAAAAAGTAACAGCTGATAAACCAGTAATATCTTGAAATTACCGGAATACAGGATTTGATCAGTGCTTTTATACCCAGATTTCCAACTGCGATCGTACCAAATATTGTGAAAAAGATGATCATAAGGTCGAGCCGGATCAGTTTTTTGAAGTCAAAACGGATGCCGAAATAACCGGAGAGCAGGATAAAGCAGGTAACTCCCATATTAAAGACGGAGTTAACCAGTACATGGATCTCTGTGTTAAAAAATGATACGGAAGTGTCGATTCCGCCGAAAGTGTGCATCATCAGAATTCCGAAAATGCATAATAAACGTAATAATTCAAAATTAGAAGAACGATCTTTTGACATAACAAACCTCATTTTCCGTCAGATCAGACATTTTTACTGCGTTTGATCTTTAGTTTCTGCTGCCATTTTGTATTGCCATGTTTGATGTCTGCAAGTCTTCCGCGGCATTTCAACATGTATGTTACAAACTTCGCGTGTGCAGAATAGGACTGGTTTTCATAGACACCTTCCATAAAGATTTTTGTAATGTCGACAAAGTGAAGATTTAAAAACCAGGTTTTTTCATGACCGTCGATCGTATAGCAGTAAGGCCTGCCATCTTCCCAGTGCAGATTCTTTACGCTTAAGCGTTTGATATACTCATACTGGTGTTCTAAGTAACCGGAAGATTCACCCACGGAATTATCAAATACACCGTGGTCCGCATCGTCCTTTAACAGGTTTAAATATTCCCCTTCCGGAAGGGAAGAAACCCACAGATGTAATAGTGCCATCTCGCCGACACCGCCGTACATGCCGAATTTGCGGTGGACATCCCACTTTTTCATCAGGAAATCTTTGTGATTTGCATACATATCGATGCAGAAATCCGTAAATTCGCGAAGTCCCTGTGTGGTAAAATAGGAAAATCCTGCACAGGTTTTCCATTTCAGCCGTTTCCTTTTTCAAGCATTGCAAAATCCTGTAAAAGGGGGGTTTCAGCAGCCACTTTGCAGTGACGGAACGGCTCATATTCACTGACATTTAAGTAAAGCAGAACGTCACTGTCGATAATGACACACTCCTCAAAGGAGTTGCGCTCTAAGTATTCCAGTATCAGGAAGAAGCGCTTAAAGATGCCCTCTGCCCATGCGGTCGGATATGTGGAAAGATTCTCAAAGACAGCATGAAATTTTGTCCATTTTTCGGTAATGAAGTCATTGGCATTGTGCCAGTCGTCACACCACGCTTTGTTATATTCATCGCCTAGCAAAACAACTTTTTCATTATATTTTTTTGCCTGAGCGATACAGTATTTTAAGTATTCCTGGTTCTTCTTCCCCGCAGCCTGAGCCTTTTCTCCGGTTTCGTGATGAACCATAACAGGAATGATCTTGCTCATAATAGTTTCCCCCTTAGCTATTCTTTTTTCCAGTAGGTGCCGCCTTCCACGTCACCACTTCCTTTTGGAACTTCGCTTGCCATCGGATAATGCCAGTAATCGTTATACATGGCGACGATATCCGGTTCTTCTTCATCCCAGCGTCTTCCTTTTAAACCAAACAATATCTGCAGACAACCACCGAGATGGATAGCCTGTTTGCCCATTTTTTGATGTGGGCGGCCAGCGGATAGCCGTAGGCACCACAGCCAAGCAGGGCGATGTCAAAGTCAATTTTTTCACATTCTCCGCACATATAGTCAAGTGCGTCAAACCATGTGGAACGCGGATCTACAGCGCTGCCAGCAGTCTGTACAGCTTTTAAGGTCTTTAATTCGAACTCCGGCAGGATATCCGTGCCTGGGAAGAGTTTGTCAAAATGTTTATACTGATCCTGGATCGACTCTTCAAACGGATGAATGACAAGTACCTTTTTCCCGGCAAGTGCAGCAGACCATGGGTTTTTGCTGCGCCATGGCTCTAAAGAGATCAGCCGGCAGGTTGCGCTTAGATCGTTACAGTATCTGCGGATGTAATAATCCTCACAGGCATTCTGCCATAAACCTAAAATATCGGTCTGCCGGCAGGCGTCCTTCATGATATCGTTAAAACGCGGCAGAAGGGATGTATCATTGGGGAAAAAACCGGCGCAGGTAAAAAGCTGTTCGCAGGCTTTCTCTTTTTTGTTTTCCATATGAAATTCGGCAACACGCATATTGAAAAGTTCAACGGCACCAAAGCGGCCCATCATAAATGGTCTGCCGGACTTGATGAGTTCTGCCGTGTATGTGTTTAAGGCATCCGTATCATAAAAAGGTTTACCGACATAATGCCGGTAAAGAAATCCGGGTCACCTGTTGCCTGCCGCAGTTTGTTACGCAGACAGTATTTTAACTGATAATAAGAGGCTCCGAGGATTGTACCCATCTTAAGAACACTCCTTTCTGATCACAGTACATAGATATAAACATCATAAACAATGCTTCCTGTGGTGTCAAGGAAAATGGAATGGTGCCGGGAATCTACTGTTTGACACGTCCTATACATTTTTGATACAATAAAGATTATATGAAGTTAGGAAAATAATAAATAGAAAAAGGAGAAGATATGAATACGATCAGATGGAAAATGCCGGATCAGTATCTGACTGAGTGGTACCGGAATCTTTCGGGAGCGGTAAAGACAGCTTTTTATGCTGCTTTTGCAGCAGGGCTTGCAGCTCATTTGTATCAGTTCACCAATAAATTATACAATTATGATGAGCTTGCGAATACACCAGGAGGTATCGGATTAAGCACAGAACAGGGAAGATGGCTGTTAAACTGGATGGGGCGTTTTATGCGTTCTGTATTTGGAGGTTCTTATTCACTGCCTTTTTTTAATGGAATCTTTGCACTGCTGTTCCTTGCCTTATCAGCGGGAATGGTCGTATCTGTATTTCAGGTAAGAAACAAACTGACTGCGGGGCTGATCGGAGGACTTATGACAGTATTTCCGGCAGTTGTGTCCATGTACTTTTTTATGTTTCTGGCACTTTATTATGCAATAGGCATTTTTTTCAGTGTGTTTGCTGCGTGGCTCACTGTGAAATATCCGAAAAATATCATTGCAAATATAGCAGCAGTGGTAATGATTGCATGTTCCCTTGGCGTATATCAGGCATACTTCCCGGATACCGTGTGTATTCTTCTTATAGTGGTGATCTTAAAAGCAGCATTTGGCGGTGTGAAGGAGAAAAAGGAATGGAAAGAGTTTTTCCTTATGATTGCCAGATTCTTAGTGGTGATGGCAGCTGGCGTTGCGGTTTATTTTCTGATCAATAAAGCGGTACTTGCAGTCACACATATACAGCTTACCAGTTATCAGGGTGGCGATACAATGGGAAAGATCACGATCGCACAGCTTATTAGTGCATTAAAATCTTGTTACACCTCATTTTTTGATATGGGATTTTCCGATGTTATGGGAATCAGCTATAACCGTACCGTAAGACGTCTGATCAAAGTTGTATGGATCTTATTTGCAGCAGGTATTGGTGCTTATCTGGTTTTAAAGAAAAAAGAATATTTAAATAAGGTAATTGTTTTGTGTGGTATATTGGTGTTTCCGGTAGCGATGTTTTTGATCTATGTGATGGCACCGAATTCCTACTGCTATACGCTGATGGCATATTCAGTTGTATTTTTCTTTGTATTTTTCCTGTTGTGGCTGGATGCATGTTCCCGGAATCTTAAACTGCATGCTCCGGTAAAGAGCATAACAAACTGGGTGTCTGCATTGCTTACGGCGGCATTGGTAATCGTGTTTGTCTGGTACGCAAATGGCAATTACATGGCACTTGAATATACGAAATATCATGATTTTTCCTATGTGCAGACGCTGGTCACCAAGATCCGGAGTGTGGAGGATTATTCGCAGGACAAGCCGGTGATCGTGGTGGGAACACAGATTAATGACAGTACGAATGGTATGGGAAGTCTGATCGGTGATACTTTTACCGTTGGAGGAAAAGCAGATACGAACCTTGGATATAACTCTTTGCTGTATCTGATGTCTGATTATCTTGGATTTTCGCCATATTATGGAACTTATGAGGAGATCCAGAACTGGATGCAGAGAGAGGTTGTCAGGGAAATGCCATCCTATCCGGCGGATGGATCTATTCAGGTGATTGACGATACGATTATTGTAAAACTGTCTGATTATGAAATAAATTAAGGAACGATTGGATGAAAAAGTATTTATATCTCATGAGAGTACATCATTATATCAAAAACATACTGATTTTTATGCCACTGATTTTCAGTGGAAATCTGACAGACCGGCGTAAGTTTACGGCAACACTGCTTGGAATGATCGCATTTTCACTGGTCACATCTGCGGTCTATATCATCAATGATATCAGGGATGCGGAAAAGACAGGATGCATCCGACAAAGAAAAATCGCCCGATCGCATCCGGCGCAGTCACACCGTTTCACGCAGTAGTGCTGATGGTGTTCATTCTGATCGCAGCAGTGGTACTGCTTGTGGTGTCAGATGCGACAGCGGGCAGTTATGCGCTGGTAATTTTATATCTGTTTATCAATGTGGCATATAGTATGGGACTTAAGGATGTACCGCTTTTAGATGTGACAATTCTTGCTTCCGGATTTTTGCTGCGCGTGCTTTTCGGTGCGGTCCTGACAGGGACGGAAGTGTCTGAATGGCTGTATCTGACTGTACTTTCCGGTGCGTTTTATTTTAGTCTTGGAAAAAGACGCAACGAGCTGCAGAAGAAAAAGGACGGGGATACCCGCAAGGTGCTTAAATATTATACGAGAGATTTCCTGGACAAAAATATGTATATGTGCCTGGCACTGCTCAATACATTTTATGCATTATGGTGTAAGGATATTACCAATGCCGGCATGGAATATGCAATGTGGACGGTGCCGATCGTGATTTTGATCTGTATGAAGTACAGTCTGACGGTGGAGGGAAATTCGGAGGGAGATCCTGTGGAGGTCCTTTTACATGACAGGGTACTGATGGCACTCTGTGTGGTTTATGGTATTGTAATGATAGGTATGCTGTATTTTGGAGCATAGTGTGAAAATAATGCAGGAATGGAGATTTTATGAAACGGACATATAAATTTTTCTGGATCATTCTGATCGCACTGATTCCGCTGCTCCCGTCGTCGGGATGGAATTTTAGTATTGATGTCAGTGATGTCGGATTTAACATGAATCAGTACCGGTTTTGTTTTACAGATATGGACAGTACTTATCTGCCGCTGTTTTTGACAAACATTTTGGGCGGATGCCTGTTAAAAGTGTTTGGGATACTGCATATACCGGCTTACATTGGCATGGAGACTGCATGGGCGGCAGTCTGCTTCTACCTGTGTTTCTTATCTTACAGGCTCTATGTGAGATACCGGGAAGATGCGCTGATCCTTCCGGCACTTGCGTTTGCATGGTGCTTGCAAAATGTAATTTTCATTTCTTTATTTATAATACGGCAGTGGCATTTATGGCACTGACGGGATTGTATTTCCTGATCCGGGCTGTCAATGACAAAAAGTCCGGGATGCTCTTTTTTGCATCGGCATTTTTCATGCTGGCGGCTTTCTGCAAAATATCTTCCATCCTGCAATTTGCTGTGTTTATCGTTCTTTTTTATGATTTTTACCGGAAAAAAGATGTGGCATATTTTGTACGCCAGGTGTTATGGTGCGTGGTGGGTGTTTTGAGCAGTTTTGCGTCAGGGCTTTTTCTCATGTATAAAACATGCGGGATCGGCACTTATTTTCAGATGGTTGCGGATATGTTCTTCTATGCAGGAAATTCAAATGACGGACATACCATCGGTAACATGGTTGTGATCAATTTCAAGGGAACCGTGCGGGGAATATTATTACTTGCCGTGCTGTATGTCATTTATCTTGTGGCAAAAAAAGTAAAAAGTCTTGCACTGTTTATCGGATATGGTATGATTGCGATGGCAGTGCTTTTATTAGCAGGTGCGGTTTTCGGGGCAGATCAGATCGCAGGATTATCGGTGCTGTATCGCGTGCTTGGAGATTACCTGAACGCAGTAGCTGTGATAAAGGCGATGCTCTATGTATGTATTGTTCTGATTTTAAAAGACAAAGAGGCTTCGGAAGAATTTAAAACCCTTGCATTTGCATCCGGGATGCTTGCAGTGCTGATGCCGATTGGATCGAATGTGGGTATCACACATCTGTGCAATGAAGCTTTTTTTGTACTGCCATATATTGCAATCTGTATCGGAGACAGAATGAAAAAGGCGAAGAGACAGACTGAAGAAACAGTGGAGACAGAGCACAAGCTGCCGGATGTAAGAAATACGGGAAGACTTCTTACCGTCATCTGTGCGATATGGTGTGTGGGTCTGACTGTATCACAGAGTTTTTATATGACAAAGGCGTATTTAAAAGATCAAGAGCCAAAACAGCAGTTCACACTCGATGAACTGCGCGGCATCAGGTATGATACGGATATTGTACAGCCGATGGAAGAAGTGGTAAACTTTATAAAGTCATATGGCAGCGAAGTGATAAGATGGTTACCTGTGGTGCAATTCCAATCTTACATTATCTGACCGGAAGAGCTCCTTATATTACCGGATGCGGTGGCTGGATTGAGACAGATTACATCACGGCAGAGGAGATAGAGCAGCAGCTTGAGGAGTCTGTTTCGTCAGGCAGCGAACAGGAAGCAATGCCACTTGTGGTTTTTAATAAAACTGCATTGGATGAACAGTCTGAAAAAACAAATGTGGTCTTAATATTTGTAAAAGAAAATTTTTATCAACAGGTATTTGCAAACGGGGAATATGAAGTATATGCAAAAGATAAAAAAAGTAATTGAGCTGTTTGAATGGTTTTGTCAGAATATATCTGGCTGGTGATGCTTTGCTGTGTCGGTTTTGTAGCAGTTTTGAATCTGCTGTATCGGTCGAAAGTGGCATATGTGTGGACGGAGGATGTGAGCATAGAGCGCACCAGTATCACAGCACTGGTGCTCGCAGTTCTGATTTTTGTGGTATTTTTGATCGCAGGATCTAAAATTCAAAAGATTGATGAAAAAATACTCTTTATTGTATTTACTGTAATTTATATAATTGCAGGGATATACTGGATTGCGAATGTTTCAACGGAATTGCGCATGGATGCGTACAGTGCACATAACGGTTCTGTGCTTATGAGACAGCATGATTTTTCATTTTTAAATCCGGGACAGGATATCTATCTGAATGAACATCAGTTAAGTTTTGTGACCTATGAATATCTGATTGGTTTTATCAGCACGGATGTGCGCTTTTTATATGCGGTCAATCTCCTGCAGATCATAGGGATCAATTTTGTGATCTGGAAGCTGACAGACCGGTGTTTTGGACAAAATCACAAGACAAATCTGTATGTGATACTTTTTTCATTTTTATTTTTGCCACAGTTTTTCTTCCTGGCATTTGCATATGGAATTATTCCGGGATTGTTTTTCATACTTCTGGCATTTTTGTTTCTGGATAAATCTTTGGAGAGCGGCAACTGGAAGCATATGATATTGTGTGTCATTTTTGTAATGCTTGCAGTTATTTTGAAAGGAAATAATATTATAGGATCGATAACGATCGCAATATTGTGTTTTCTTCGGATCTTAAAAGAAAAAAAATGGAGGCTGATCTTACTTGCAGTTCTGGTGATGGTTGTGTCAGTGCTTCCTGGAAAGGCATTCCATGCGTGGTATAACAAAGAAACAGGTGGCGTACTCTGTGGTGGAAAACCAAAGATTTTATGGATTGCAATGGGAACGGAGCCTTATTACAATAATGCAGCAGGCTGGTATAACGGCTGTTCGGACTGGCTCTTTTCGGAAGCAGGATATGACCCGGAGAAAGCAACAGAGCTTGGCAAAGCAAAGATCAGGGATAATATTTATATTTTCCGGCATAATCCGGATACTGCGTATGAGTTTTTCTCCGAAAAACTGGAATCCATGTGGTGTGATCCGATGTATGAATCACTCTGGAGCGGCCCGCTGCCGGATGCAGGGGCAGAAAATAAGACAGAGTTTTTTAATGAACTTTATTCGGGAAAAAGTATAGAACCGCAGATTGCCCTGGCGATGAAGGGATTTGTGATCATGCTGTTTGTTCTTGCAACAATTTTTGTTGCGGATCGAAGAAACAGGAAGTATGATTGTAACTATATTTTTATTTTACATGGCGGATTTCTTTTGCATATAATATGGGAAGCCAAAAGCCAGTATGTGTATCCGTATGTATTTATCCTGCTGCCCTGCTGTGCAAAGGAAATGGCATTGCTTTCAGAAAAAATCCATTTTCCAGGGAAACACCAGAGGACACAGGAAAAGTGAGAGGTAACAGAGGAATGATTGCAGTAAAAATTGGAGACGGCATGGGAAACCAGCTGTTTAATTATGCCTGCGGATATGCCCAGGCAAGGCGGGATGGCGATTCGCTGGTTCTTGATATTTCAGAATGTGACAATTCTACACTGCGGGATTTTGAACTGGACAAGTTTCATCTGAAATACGATAAAAAGGAATCATTTCCAAACCGTAATTTGGGACAGAAGATTTACAAGAACTTAAGACGTGCGTTAAAATATCATGTGATCAAAGAGCGCGAGGTGTACCATAACCGTGACCACCGGTATGATGTGAATGATATCGATCCGAGAGTTTATAAGAAAAAAGGACTTCGAAATAAATATTTATATGGTTACTGGCAGCACCTTGCCTATTTTGAAGATTATTTAGATGAGATCACTGCGATGATGACGCCGGCTTACGAGCAGAGTGAGACGGTAAAAAAATTACAGGAAGAGTTCAAAAAAACGCCGACCTGTGCCGTGCATGTCAGAGGCGGTGATATCATGGGACCTGCCGGAGCCTATTTTAAACATGCCATGGAACGCATGGAACAGGAAAAGCCGGGAGTACGCTATATTGTGTTTACCAATGATATGGAGCGTGCAGAAGAAGCGCTTGCCCCTGTGCTGGAAAGCCAGAAAAAAGACGCAGTGGGACAGGCAGAAAACAGGCTGGAATTTGTCTCAGAGATGGGAGAATTTTCGGATGTGGATGAATTTTTCCTGATGGCGGCATGCCAGAACCAGATATTGTCCAATAGTACGTTTTCGACATGGGCAGCTTATCTGAATCAGAACCCGGATAAGACGGTCATTATGCCGGATGATCTGTTAAGCGAACGGATGCGGCAGAAAAACTGGATTATTTTAAAGTAAGAAAGGTAAAAGAATGAAAGATTTGGTAAAAAGTGTACTAAAAGTTTTTGATGGAAAGCAGAAGCGCAAGCTTGTCGGAATGATGTTTCTGATACTGATCAATTCCGGTGTCAGCCTGCTTGGTGTTTCGGTGTTATCCCCGTTTATCACAGCGGTGATGAATCCGGAAGAGTTATTGAAAAATGACATCATACGTTCTGTTTATGATGGATTTCACATGCAGAATACCAATCAGCTGATCACGCTGCTCTCGGTGCTGATCATTATCGTGTATATTGCAAAAAATGCGTTTATCATTTTATCAATAACATGCTGTACTGCTTCTCCTATTATGGAAAACGCGAGATGCAGGACCGCATGATGAAATATTATATCAGCAGAGATTACACATTTTTCTTAAACCACAACAGTGCCGAGCTGATGCGTGATATCAATACGGATCCGGAGATGTTTTATGCGGCGGTGTTAAATATGCTCCAGCTTGCATCAGAACTCTGCGTCAGCCTGATCTTAGTAGGATATCTTTTAGTAAAAGATGCGCTGCTCACCTTAGGCGTTGCGTTTGCGATGGTCGTTATGGTATTTATCTTTATGAAAAAACTGCGCCGAACCTTAGCGCGTTTCGGTGATGACAGAAGAAAATACAACGCCAATATCCTGCAGTGTATGCAGCAGGCGTTCGGCGGTATCAAAGAGATCAAGATCGCAAACCGCGAGGCATATTTTGAAGGGGAATTTGTAAAGCAGAATGGTCTTTACACCTATGTCATCAAACAGAACTCTTTCTTAAGTTCCATTCCGAAACCGATCATGGAAGCACTCTGTATCACGGGACTTATGGCGGCAATCATTGTCCGTATCAACGCGACATCCACAAGCCCGGAGCAGTTTGTCGGAACACTTGCAGTATTTGCGGCAGCAGCATTTGCCCTGCTTCCTTCTGCAAATAAGATGTCTGAATATTTAGGATCGATCATCCATAACGGTGTCGTGATCCACAAGATCGGTGAAGAGTATGCTGCGATCCGCGATATGGAGATCCAGACAGAAAAAGAAGAAAATTACAAAAAAGTAACATTAGACAAAGAAATCAAAGTCGAGGATATGACCTTCCATTACCCGGATACTGAGGATGCGGTATTAGCCCATGTCAATGTGACAATCCCGAAAAACAAGTCCGTTGCATTTATCGGACCGTCCGGTGCCGGAAAGACCACGATGGTCGACCTGATCCTGGGTGTTTTAAAACCGCAGGCCGGAAAGATCACGGTAGATGGTATGGATATCAAAGAATCTTACCGTGGATGGCATGATAAGATCGGTTATATCCACAGACTATCTACATGTTGGACGATACAATCCGCAATAATATTGCATTTGGCAAGACGGAAGGCATTGATGATGCAGATATCTGGGAAGCATTAAAACAGGCACAATTAGATGAGTTTGTAAAATCCCTTGATGAGGGCTTAGATACCATGATCGGAGAGGCCGGTGTACGCTTATCCGGTGGACAGCGTCAGCGTATCGGTATTGCACGTGCGCTATACCGCAGACCGGAAGTGTTAGTGCTGGATGAGGCAACTTCCGCACTGGATACGGAAACAGAAGCTGCTGTTATGGAAGCAATCGACAGCTTACAGGGTAAGATGACAATGCTGATTATTGCACACCGCCTGTCTACGATCAAAAATTGTGACATGGTATATCAGGTAGAGGGTGGCAGTGTGACAAGGAAAGAGAAGGAAAGCGTATGAGTGAACCGATGATAATCATAGAGCCGTGTGCAGGGCTTGGAAACAGACTGCTTGGTCTGGGTTCTGCTTATGCGGTGGCAGAAAAATTAAACCGCAGGCTGGTCGTGATGTGGAAACGTGAAGTCGGATGCAACATCCGTTTTTCAGAGCTGTTTGATCTGCCGTTTGAGGTGGTGGAGATCAGCGAAAATGGATTTAAGAATGAGCCGGTGGCACAGCTTCTTGGGAATCATGCAAAAAAGAAATGGAGAAAAATGGCAGATCGTTTCTTAGAGTGTGATGATGTGGAACAGGTCAAAGAAACGGAAGGGTATGAAGGACTATTCCACCTGATCGAGCAGACACCGGTCATCTATTTAAAAGCATTTGGGCCGATCTGCGAGGTCGGGGCAGAGAGTTATTCCTTTTTAAAGCCAGGCAAAAATATTGAAGAAAAAGGTGACTATCTGTTTCGTGAACTGACTGGAAATTGTGTGGGGGTACATGTGAGAAGGACTGACCATACGGATGCGATCGCAAACAGTCCGCTGGCATTGTTTGCCGAGCGTATGAAAAAAGAACTGGAAGCGGATAAAGAAACATGTTTTTTTGTGGCAACAGATGACAAAGAGGTACGCAGGGAATTGAAAGAATTACTGCCGGATGCAAAGCTGATCTTCCCGCAGTCGGATGTGATCGACCGCGATTCGAAAGAGGGAATTGAGGAAGCATTTGTGGAGATGATCGCATTGTCAAAGTGCAGAAAAATTTTAGGAAGTTATAACAGTACATTCAGTTTACTTCCATCGTATATAGGGAATATACCGCTTGAGACGGTATGCCGGAAGGAATCATAAATATCTGCTAAGATGTTTACAGCATGAAAATGGCAGGAAGAAAAGAAGCAGGGAAAAAATATGGAACTGAAAACATGTAATATTTTAGGCCTTGATATCCTTGTGACGGATATGGAAAAGACCGTAAATCTGATCGAGCAGAATATAGAGCAGCTGCGGGGAAAATATATCTGTGTGGGAAATGTGCACACGACCGTGATGGCGCATGACGATCCGCAGTATCACACGGTACAGGCAGATGCCGCGTTTGTTCTGCCGGATGGCGGGCCGCTTTCCGGTTACAGCAGAAAACACGGATTCCCGGAGGCGGAGCGTGTGACAGGACCGGATCTGATGCTTGCATTATTTGCACGCGATAACGGACTGAAACATTATTTTTACGGGAGCAGTGAGGAGACGCTTGCTCTGTTAAAAGAAAAACTGGCAGAAAAATATCCACATCTTCAGATTGCAGGAATGGTGTCACCGCCGTTTCGCGAGTTGTCCGAAGCGGAAGATAAAGAGATGGTCGACCAGATTAATGCATCCGGAGCAGATATCATCTGGGTGGGACTTGGAGCACCGAAGCAGGAAAAATGGATGTATGCTCATAAGGACCATGTAAACGGCGTGATGATCGGTGTCGGGGCAGGATTTGACTACCATGCCGGAAACATTAAACGTGCGCCGGGCTGGATGCAGAAATTGAGCCTGGAATGGTTATATCGTCTGCTGCAGGATCCGAAGAGATTGTTTAAACGTTATCTGGTCACGAATACACGTTATCTGTGGCTGATTCATCGGAAATAATTATGAAATTTAAATTTAGTATATGAAAGTTGTGAACAATTTAATTCCCTAATAAGTTTCAAATTTTTTGATTCATAAATATTTATATCAGAAACGAGGTTTAGTATGTGTGGAATTTACGGTGTAGTCAATAAAAAGGTAGACCGGGAACTGGCGATGAAATGCTTAAACACGATGATCCACCGTGGACCGGACGGTTACGGACTGTGGCAGGAGGACGGTGTGACATTAGGACACCGCAGATTATCCATTTTAGATCTTTCCAATGCCGGAAGCCAGCCGATGTCCTATGCAAATGAGCGTTACTGGATGACGTTTAACGGCGAGATCTATAACTTTATCGAGATCCGGGACGAGCTTAAGAAAAAGGGATATACGTTCCGCAGTGCCAGCGACTCCGAAGTCATCATGGCTGCATTTTGTGAGTGGGGTGAATCCTGTGTGGAACGCTTCAACGGTATGTGGACATTTGCCATCTGGGATAAACAGACAAAACAGCTTTTCATTTCCAGAGACCGTTTTGGAGTAAAACCGTTATTTTATGCCGAACTGCCGGATGGTGGTTTTGCGTTTGCATCGGAGATGAAAGTAATTCTGCCGCTTTTGCCTAAGGTAGAAGCAAACAAGCCGATGTTCGACCGCTACTTTGCAGACAATCATTATGAGTCACAGCCGGAGTGTCTGATCCGTGGAATCAAACGGTTCCCGGCAGGCCACAATGCATGGGTAAAAGACGGAAAGATTACACTGAAACGCTACTGGAATACCTTAGATCATCTGATCAGCGTACCGGATTCCTATGAGGAACAGGTAGAGCAGTTCCGCAAATTGTTTCTGGATGCCTGCAAGATCCGCATGAGAAGTGATGTGACACTTGGTACCGGACTTTCCGGAGGACTTGATTCTTCCGCTGTTATCTGTGCAATGTCCTATATTTCCAAAAACATGACAGATGAGCGCGCCAACAATGACTGGCAGCACGCTTATGTGGCATGTTTTCCGGGAACGGCGCAGGATGAAACAAAATATGCAAAACAGGTGACGGATTATCTTGGAATCAGCCATACCTTTATGAACATTGATTCCGCAGTTTCAGAGCGTGAGTTTTTGCGCCAGCTTTACTGTTTTGAAGAACTCTGGGGCAATCCACAGGTGCCGATGATGGAGCTCTACAAAAAGAGAGAGAGATGGGAACCACTGTTTCTCTTGACGGACATGCGGCGGATGAGCTGTTTGCGGGATATGGATTTGATGTGTTAAAAGCATACCCGGATGCAAAGACAAAAGAAGAAATCGACATGATCACGACCGCATATTTAAACCAGGATGCGGAAGACGGAGTGAGTCAGCAGTCAGCTGCATTTAAAAAGCAGAGAAACAGACTCTACCGCGAATATATGTTAAAATACCATGCAAAAAAACTGCTTGGTAAAGAAACTGTAAAGAGTGCGTATTCCGACCATCCGAACTGGAACCGTCTGGATAATCTTAATAAGACATTATTTGTCTCCACACATGAGACGATCCTGCCGACACTGCTGCGCAACTATGACAGGGACAGCATGGCAGCGGGCGTTGAGATACGTATGCCGTTTCTGGATTACAGGATCGTAGAGTTTGCATTTTCCATTGGATGGCGTTCAAAACTGCACGGAGGTTTTTCGAAATCGATCGTCCGTGATGCGGGCGCAGCTTTTATGCCAAAAGAGATTGCTTACCGCCGTACCAAGCTGGGATTTAATGCTCCGATTCTTGACTGGATGAGGGGACCGTACCGCCAGTTTTTTGAGGATACGGTGGCATCTGCAGACTTTGCAAACTGCAGTCTGATCGATGATCCGGCGAAGGTACGCAGTGATCTTTCTGATTTTCTTGCAGGTAAAAATGCTTCGTTCCATCAGGCGGCGGACATCTGGAACCGGATTCAGCCGTATCTGTGGGAGCGTGCACTGATTAAACAGGATTGGATACAGGAGTAAAAATGAAACGATATCAATATCTGGATGTGGCAAGGGGATTCGGACTTTTGCTTGTCATTATCTCACACAGCTGCGGGCTGAGCCGCTTTCTGATCAATTATTACATTCCGCTGTTTTTTGTGGTTTCGGGATATATTTATAAAGAGGGAAGAAGTTACAAAGAAAATATTGAACACAAGGCAAAACGCCTTCTGATCCCGTATTTTGGATACAGTGCAGTGCTTTTGGCAGTCTATGTGCTGATGGGAAGAACACTTGCGGAGACAAAAGCGTCTGCATTTGGAATACTCTATTCCAGATACTGCCTGTACGACACGACAGTCGTCAAGGATAACGTTTATTTGTTTACCGTGGCAAATGGTGCCATGTGGTATCTGACCGCATTTTTTGCAGCGAGTCTTGTCTATCATCTGGTCATTGACCGCTGCTTTTCTGACCGGAAATTTTTAATCGGTACACTGATCGTTTTGACTGCCATCACAATGGCACTTGCAGATATTCCGGTACTCCTTCCATGGAGCATCGATCTTGCCTGCGTGGGAACCATCTTCATGATTGCAGGAACCTGCTTGGGAGAGCACAGTTCTTCGAAAAAAATGGAATATTCCGTTAATCGCAGCGGTATTTGTCATCTACATCCTGACAAGCTGTCTTGATCCCGGCATCAATATGTCCATCCGCGAATACGGCATCTACGGAGCATTCAGCGTCCCATTTTTCATCATCGTCGGACTCACCGGATCACTGCTCTGCATCTGGTTTGGCAAACTGATCGAAAATACGGCACCGGGCAGATTCATCGCCTACGTCGGAAAAAATACGATCTTCCTGCTCGCCTTCCACATCTTTGCCTTAGAAGTTGTCGAACGTATTGCATCCAAATTTATAGCAATTCCTGTGCCGGGCGGCGCAGTTGTACCATTTGTTCTGTATCATGCACTGCGCATTACCGCCGCCGTCCTGGGATGCCTTGCGTTTTCAGAAATACTGAACCGGTTAAAGAAACGCCTGCGTCGAAAGACCAGGTAGAACCAGGTAGAGCCATGTCGTAATGAAACGCCTGCGACGAAAGCCAAAGTAAAGATAGGACGCGGTGAAACGCCTATCGAAAACATAACGTAAAGCCAGGTGGGCGGGAGAGTTTTAAAAGAAGGTGCTGGGGAGCCGCCGGTCCTTAGGGAGCGTATTTTGCTCCCTTAGTACCGTTGCGAGCGACACGCAGCGCAAGCGTGCCTTCTTATAAAACCCTCCCGCCCACCTGGCTTTTGTAATCCTACCCAGGCGTTTCCCCACGTCCGAGCCACCCACTTCTACCAGCGTTTCCGGTACTCCGACGCCGTACACCCCTCCATCTTCCGGAACACCTTATTAAAATAACTCGCATCATCGATCCCACACAGGTGCGCAATCTCCTCAATCGAAGAATTGCTGTACCGAAGCAGCTCCTTGGCATTATTGATCCTTTTTGCCAGCACATACTGTATGACCGTCGTTCCGAATTCCTTTTTAAATTCCCGTGAAAGATAATACTTACTGATAAAAAAATGTTCCGCAAGCTGGTCTAAGGAGATATTTTCGGTATAATGTTCGTCCAGATAGTGCAGAATTGTTTTAAGTTTATCTGAGAGCAGTTCATTTTTTTCATTAGACTCGGTACAGATGAGCGTTAAAATATGAATGATCTGCTGGGCAGTTAAAAGATCGGTGTCATCGGTCGGTTCTTCGTTGTAGCGGATGATACTCTCGATTGCGTTGATCAGTTCTGTGAAATGAGCAGAGCGGAAATGCCAGTTATGGTGATCCCTGAAATAGGTATAATATGCCCTGGCCTCGGGACCGTTGAAATGGATCCAGAGAAGTTCCCATGGATCTTCATCCGTACTGATGTGGGTGTATTCCCCGGAACAGTCGAGAAAAAAACAGTCACCCGCATGCGCCGTTGAAGAGATCATTCCGCCTTCGGATAACGGTTCGCGGTAGGTGACCTCGCCACTGCCGGAGAGCACGACAAAAAACAGGTAGGAATTCAGCTCGCTCCGCCTGCTTAAATGTGATTTCAGGCTTTTTAAATAGCCAGCTTCCTGTATGTGGAAGAAATTTTTGCGGGTAAATGCGGAGGGGGTATTGATGACGCTTCGCGTATTTGTAACTTCGGAGGTTTTATATTTTTCAAAAAATAATTTTTGCATAGCAATATAATACTATTTTAGACCAATATATTCAATTGCAAAATCAAAAAAATTAGATTAATCTATACAACGGCTTAAAATTTTGATATTAGCAAAATAATCATAGAATTCATAAAAGGAGAGATGAAATGAGTAAAAAAGCATTGATCACAGGTGTCACAGGACAGGATGGAAGCTACCTTGCAGAGCTTCTTTTAGAAAAAGGATATGAAGTACACGGTATGGTACGCCGTTCTTCCGTAGAAAAGAGAGAGCGTATCGACCATTTAGAGGGCAATCCGAATTTTACCGTTCATTACGGAGATCTGTCTGATTCTTTAAGTCTGGTACGTCTGATCGGAAGCATTAAACCGGATGAGATCTACAACCTTGCTGCACAGAGCCATGTTGGTGTCAGCTTCGATGTGCCGGAATATACAGCAGATGTTGTCGCAACCGGAGTACTCCGAGTGCTTGAGGCAGTCCGTATCTGTGGATTAGAGAAGACCTGCCGTATTTATCAGGCTTCCACTTCCGAGTTATATGGAAAAGTAGAGGAAGTTCCACAGCGCGAGACAACACCGTTCCACCCATACAGCCCGTATGCAGTTGCAAAACAGTACGGTTTCTGGATCGTAAAAGAGTACCGTGAAGCATATAACATGTTCTGCTGTAATGGTATTTTATTCAACCATGAGTCAGAGCGCCGTGGTGAGACTTTCGTAACCAGAAAAATCTCCCTTGCAGCAGCAAGAATCGCCCAGGGCAAACAGGATGTGCTCTACCTTGGAAATTTATCATCTGCGTGACTGGGGTTATGCAAAAGACTATGTTGAATGTATGTGGCTGATCTTACAGAACGACAAACCGGAAGATTTCGTGATCGCAACCGGTGAGCAGCACTCTGTCCGCGAGTTCTGTGAGCACGCATTCCGCGAGGCTGGCATTGAGCTTGAGTTCAAGGGCGAGGGTATGGATGAAGTCGGTATCGACAAAGCAACCGGAAAGACTGTTATCAAAGTTTCACCGGAGTTCTATCGTCCGACCGACGTTGTAAATCTCTGGGGAGATCCTGCAAAAGCAAAGACAGAGCTTGGCTGGAATCCGACGAAAACTACTTTTGAGGAGCTTGTAAAGATCATGGTAGCGCATGATATGGAGCTTGTAAAAAACGAAAAATAACATTTGGAGAAAAGTGTGAAAAATAAGATTTTTCACACACAAGTTTGTGCTTACGCTCAAACTTGTTATGTCTTGGGAAACAGACAGAAATGGAGAATAAGATCATGGAAAAGGATGCAAAAATATATGTTGCCGGACACAGAGGAATGGTAGGTTCCGCGATTGTCCGTCAGCTTGAAAAAGAAGGATATACAAATATCATCACAAGAACACACAAAGAGTTAGATCTCTGCCGTCAGGATGCAGTGGAGGAGTTTTTTGCAAAAGAAAAACCGGATTATGTGTTTCTTGCAGCCGCAAAAGTAGGCGGTATCATGGCAAACAGTGAAGCACTCGCTGATTTCATGTATGACAATATGGTTCTTGAGATGAACGTGATCCACGAGGCATGGAAAAACGGATGTAAGAAGTTAATGTTTTTAGGCTCTTCCTGTATTTATCCGCGTATGGCTCCACAGCCGATGAAAGAGAGCTGCCTTCTGACAAGTGAACTGGAGAAAACCAATGAGGCATATGCACTTGCAAAGATCAGCGGTTTAAAATACTGCGAGTTTTTAAACCGTCAGTACGGAACTGATTATATTTCTGTTATGCCGACCAACCTTTACGGACCAAACGATAATTATCATCCAGAGCACAGCCATGTGCTTCCGGCACTGATCCGTCGTTTCCATGAGGCAAAAGAGGCCGGATTAAAAGAGGTAACCTGTTGGGGAACCGGTACACCTCTCAGAGAGTTCCTCTATGTGGACGATCTTGCAGATGCCTGCGTATATCTGATGAACCATTACAGCGGAAACGAGACCGTGAACCTTGGAACCGGAAAAGAGCTGACCATCAAAGAGCTGACAGAACTGGTTGCCAAAGTAGTCGGATATGAGGGTGAGATCAAATGGGATTCCACAAAACCGGACGGAACACCGAGAAAACTTCTTGATGTAAGCAAATTAGAGGGACTCGGCTGGAAATATAAGACAGAGTTAGAGGAAGGAATCCGCCTGACTTATGATGATTTCCTGCACAATCCGATGCGTGCAGAGCGCTAAGAGCGTAGAATGGAGAAACAACATGTATATTGTTTTATTATCAGGCGGTTCCGGAAAGCGTCTCTGGCCGTTATCAAATGATCTGTGTTCCAAGCAGTATATTAAGTTAATGAACCCGGATGAAGCGGAACATTCGGAAAGCACCGAAAAATGTTCCATGTTACAGCGTGTCTTTGGACAGCTGAAAGCGGCATCTCTTTCCGAAAATACGATCGTTTGTGCAAGCGATTCCCAGGTGGAGCTCATCGAGAGCCAGTTGGACGGACAGGCAGAAGTTGCGGTTGAGCCTATGCGCCGCAACACATTCCCGGCTGTTATGTTATCCTGTGCCTATCTTTTGTCAAACAAGGGTGCAAAGCCGGATGATGTGGTTGCATTTCTGCCGGTAGATCCATACACTACAGTAGAGTTTTTTAATAAGATCAAATCTTTGGGTGAATATATTGAAAAACAGGACAGTGTGATCGGACTGCTCGGCGGCGTGCCGACCTATCCATCCACAAAATATGGATATATCGTTCCTGAAAAAAACGGATCCGAGCCGTTTGCAGTAAACGGATTCCGTGAAAAACCGGATGAGGTGACCGCACAGGAACTTGTGGATATGGGTGCACTCTGGAATTGTGGTGTGTTCTGTTTCAAATTAAACATGGCTGCGCAGTGGCTGGATAAATACGGTGTTACGACAAACTATGATGAGATGGTTGCCGATTACGAAAAGCTGCCGAAACAGAGCTTTGACTATGAGGTGTTAGAGCACTGGAAAAACATTGTTGCTGTCCAGTATGACGGGATCTGGAAAGACCTTGGAACCTGGAATACCCTGACCGAGGAAATGAAAGAGCAGAGCATTGGTGATGTGACATGGGATAAGACCTGTGAGAACAGCCATGCAATCAATGTGCTTGGAGTTCCGATGGTAGTCATGGGAGCAAAAAATATGGTGATCGTTGCTTCGCACGATGGAATATTAGTAGCGGACAAACACCAGAGTTCCTATATCAAAGACTGCCTTGAAAATATTCCGGATGAGTCAAGATTTGAAGAGCGCCGCTGGGGAACGATCAAGACGATCGACAACAACGACGAGGACGGCACACACAGCGTCACAAAACGCATCAAGATCCTTGCAGGCAAGACAATGCCATATCACACACATGCCCAGCATACGGAGACGATCACCGTTATTTCCGGTATGGGAAAACTGATTCTTGAGGGAACGGAAGTAGATCTGCTTGCAGGTTCTACGGTAAGTATTGCATCCGGCAAGAAACATTCCATCAAAGCACTTGGATCGGATCTGCGGCTGATCGAGGTAAGCCTTGGTGTTACCTGTGATGATGAGCAGGTTCTAGGCTAAAAGTATGAATTTTGTCTGAATAAAAAAAGATAAATGTAGCATTCTGGCTGAAAATGTTTTATAATAAAACATGTATATGCGTTTTTCTTTGGAAAACAGGGGATTGAAAAAGAGAATCTCTGTTGTTGGGAAAAACATAAAAAAATAAAAA
>ENA-OQDE01000217-OQDE01000217.1-human-gut-metagenome-genome-assembly--contig:-NODE-217-length-37335-cov-3.250833_pt1 | contig 37335 bp, 48 predicted proteins | sample MGYA00242768_ERZ504595 | MGnify/ENA primary metagenome ERZ504595 (study PRJEB26092, sample SAMD00036307) | human gut metagenome | host: Homo sapiens | study: EMG produced TPA metagenomics assembly of... | reverse complement strand
TATAATCACTCCTATAATATCGAACGCATATTCGATAAAATTATATTATCCCCTTCATTAAAGTGAGGGGATTGACTTGCCGTCAGGCGGTTCGCACCTTGACGGTGCTACCGCCCACGGCAAAGCAATTACTTTTGCGGTTTAAGACTCTCATTAACTAAATGAATAGCACTTGCCTTTGCCGCAATCTGATGTCCTGCACTTGTCCAATACAGCGATAATTCAAGATTATCAAAGCGTACATAAATACGGCTGTTGCCGTCAATAGGATTGTCAATCTGTTTATCACCGTCAATACGAACGCTAAGCCTATCAAACTTATTTTCCTCAAGAATAACGATATACTTATATCCTGTAACCGTGCTTGTTCGGCGTCCATCCACATAGGCATATGACGGTATAACATCTATCAACAATAACTTACTGCCAACAGAACCCAGTACATCAATTTTGCATTTTAATATCCATAGCTATCTCCTTTCTGTTTATTTTGAACTTCATTTGAAGTTCTTGATTATATAAAACACATGGAGTTGCGAATTTTGGGATACTTTGGATATGAAATATCCCCTTTTAAAAATTTTTAATTTTTTGTTTCTTCAAGCCACAACTTCAAGATTTGCGTTTGCTTTGCATAGTCATAATTACGAAGCAATTCCATAAGTTCACTGGGAAAGCCCTCTAAGAGATATGTACCATACAATAAGTAATCTAACGAACATTTTGTAGTGAGCGAAAATCTAATCAGATACTCAAGAGCAGTATTTCTTATGTCTGCATACTTTTTGCTCTGAACATCATTTTTCTTTGAATGATACTTGTCCATTGTATTTTTAGATACACCTAACAATTCACTGAACTGTTTTTGTGTCAATTTCATTTGTTGATGAGTACAAAAATATTTGCGTACCTCATCTAATCGAGCTCTATAATCAACAAAAAATCTTCATCTTCATCATCAAAATCTTCGGCATATTTTGAATTATCCTCTAATAAATTAAAGCAAAAATCGGTAATTTTGCTTTTACCTGAATGTTTACAAATTTTCCTTAATTCTTCAATTTCGGGTAAATTATGACCGAAAACCAAATAATCTAAAGAAACATTAAAACGCAGATGAATGAGAAATAAAAAATCAGTGGACGGAAAAATGATTCCGTGTTCAACCTTACTGACATAATCCTTTTTATAGATAAATTTAATGTCAGTAAGCGAATAGTCACCGTAATTATCATAATCATCATCAATTTTCGGGTTTAAAAACTCAAGAAACTCATTTACAGTCTTAGGCTGACCGTTAAAGCCTTCTTTTCTAAGCCCCTTTCTCAACTGCTGTATTCTTTCTCCAATAGCCTTCTTGTATGCATTTCTTTGCATAATTATTGACAACTTTCTTGTGCCATAAATTTACACAGAGTGCAGGACACACTCTATAAGTGCTTATGTTAAGAAACGCAGGAAGAATTGATACTCAACCAAGGTTCAGATGTATCAACCACGACAAAAAAGGTATGGTTTTAGATTTTGAAAGTGTTAGGGTACAAAGAAATGTGTTATAGTGTATAGTGCAATTTTGGCTAATAGTAAAAAACGCTATTTTATCAACCATAAAACATTGCCATAAACCACAAGAAACGACAATTTATTTTAAAGCATAAAAAATAGCCCAATCAGAGTAATGATTGAGCTATTCTTGTGCATAAATATTCAATTTGCTGTATAAATAATTATCGGGATAAAGCTGTTTTTATAACGGCTTTTGTATCGTTTATGTTTCGTAACATAGGCACAACTATTTCTCTCAAAGGCTTTCCGTCAGTTTGCAGATATCCTTTGCCCCTTGATTTTGGTTCTATCATCTCCTTATTATCATTAAATACCATTGCTATACTCTCTTTGCTGAGCGTACCAAGACCTACCACATTGCCAAAGTTATCTCGTCCTGTAATATATGTTGAATCGGCTCTTTGTAGTGACATAATGATAAAAATATTTGCACCTCGACCTAACATAAGAATGTTGGCAAGTTTTTGCTTGTAGTTATCCTGCTCTTTCTTTACGGCTAAAGAACTGAGGAAACCCGACCACTCATCAATACATAAATAAATCGGTTCATATTCTGAATTTACACTTGCATTTGCCATTCTGTTTTGTAATTCATCAAAAACACAGTCAACAGCTTCACCGACAGAATTATGCTTATAGTAATTCCGACAGTCATTAAACTCAATAAAGTCAATGCCTTTAAAGTCTGCCAAAATCAATTTGACAGACTTCTTTGCTATTTGACCTAATATGTATGTTAGAAGATAAGTTTTACCGCTTCCGCTTGGTGCTACTATCAGCATATGAGGTACAGAGGAAAAGTCCACCGTAACAGGCACTTTTACACCCTGTGAAAGAATAGATAAATCTACACCGACAGTTAATTTACTGCTATCAAACCTCATCGTCATACACCTTATCTGTTGTTATATTCAGCTGTTCATCTCTCTTTTTGGATTTGATATAATGCCTTACATCATCTTCACAGCTAATATACATCACGGCAAATTTTAGTAAATGCTGTTCCTCGTTATATACAACCTTTTCAATATATACGCTCGGTATCATACCGTAGGATTTGCTGTTGTAGTATGAGGGTAAATTAACCATGCCGTAATTAAGCAATTGAGCTTCAATATACGATTGGATAATTTGCTTTAATGTATCTTCATCAAAGTCATATGATTTTTTTGGCATAATAATCTGAAAGGTGTAAAAAATACAGTTGTCAACACATAGTGGATTGTACCCCTCTTTTAAGAGAGAACTGCAATCTTTACCAAGCGGAAGTTTTAAAAACTCGTTGTTGCTCTGTAATACATCATACAAAAAGTAAAGTAAGCTCGGGTAAACGCTGTTTACAACTTTCATTTTTGATTTAATCGTAATCTGTTTTGCAATTAACCTGAGTGCCGATTTAATGGATTTATTATCGGTTAGTTGTAATATTGCCAATAAAAAAGCAAGCAATAAAGCAACAAATAAAAAACACATCAAGCCAACACCTAAATAACTTATCAAGCCAAAAAAGAAAAAGAAGTGCCGTACTTATGGCAATCTTCTATGTAAGCTCCAGCCAAAATAAGAAATGCAATTAAAGCAACCGCAAGAAAAATATAGACAATTCTTTTAAAAGATTTTTATTCATAAAAAATCTCCTCCTTTAAGTTATTTATTAGCACCTTTGGTACATTTTTATTCTACATATAGGAGTTGCAAATTTTGGGATAAAACAATGAAATCGCAGGGGATTTTTTATTTCCTGCGGTTTGTTTAATAATGTTTTTTTGCATTAAAAATTCACATATTGTATGTTAAAATAAAAATACCAAAGAAAAAACTTAATTTAAAATTTATTTAAACAAAAGGAGTTTTTTGTGAACGAATACAAGTATAAATTTTTAAAAAGATATGATAAAGATTCTATTGAACCATTTGCTATAAACACTATTGCACAATCTTTTAATGAAAGATATGCTCAGTATTATTCTCCGAAAAATACTGATAATTTTGATTTTATATCTCCAGATAAACAATCGGCATTAGAAGTTACGCTTATTTTACCCGAGAATGAACGAAAAGAATATGAATATGAAAAAGCTTTGGATAAGAACGGAAAAGCTAATTTACATGAAATTAAGGGTGTGAAAACAGATGAAAATGATAGGATACTGAGTTACTATGGCGGCTCAATTTCTGAAATTAAAAAGGCTATAGTTGATAGTATAAATAGAAAGAATCGGAAAGCTCTAAAACGGTTAATGAATAAAAAATATTCACAGGTTGATTTATGTTTAGTTATACAAGATGGTGCGTTACTGGATTTTAATTCCTTTAAGTATTATTTTGAAGAATTTTACACGCTTGATTTTTTATTTAAAAACATCTTTTTTATTACACGAGATACATTTATTAGATATTCTAAAAATGATGATTTTGTAGAATACGAAAGGAAAATACCAAATAAATAAAATACAAATATTTTTATTTTAAAATTCAAAAAAATATTACAATACTGATTTTTAATTACAAATTGTAAAAGTTATTTTACAAAAATATTGAATTTTCACATATTGTATGCTAAAATAAAAATGCCAAACAAAAATTTAATTTCAAGTTCACCTAAGTGTGTATTTTTATTTCGGTAAAAATACAGGCTCTTATTTTGATACACTTAAGGTGACTATTGAAATTTTTGTTTGGCGACAAAAGGGCTATGTGTTTTTCGAGGTGCGTAGCTTGTCTATGCACCTTTTTTATTAGAAAAACGGTGATGTTTTAAATTTTTTCAAAGTTTTTAAACTTTTTTTAAAAATTTTCAAAAAATTTTCGAAAAAATGAACCTTTTTGCCGTTCAAAGTATCTAATATATAGGAACGCAAAAATTACAAAAAAGGAGGAAATATTATGAAGAAAATCAAAGAGCTTGTATCAAGTGCAAAGAGCGGAAATAAAAAGTCATTTGATAAGCTGTATGAGCTTACACATAATGATGTGTGGTACAACTGCCTTTCTTTGCTCAAAGATGAAGAAAACGCAAAAGACATAATGCAGGAAACCTACATTACAGCTTTTTTAAAGCTTGACACACTCAAAGATGAAGAAAAGTTTTGCGGTTGGGTTACTACAATAGCTGTAAACCTATGTAAAAAGAAATTGAAAGGAAAGGTGGAATATCAGATAGATGATGAAGTTCTGATTACAGAAGCAGAAACAGACGAGTTAATGCTCCCCGAGGAGTACATAACCAAAACCGAAAAAGAAAAGTACTTTTACAGATTATGGAAGACACACTTTCATTCAATCAGTATCAGACTGTTTTAATGTTTTATTTTGATGAAATGTCAATTGCCGAAATTGCTCAGGCACTTGAAATTTCAGAGGGAACAGTAAAATCTCGCCTAAATTCATCAAGGGCAAAGATGAAAACTGCAATTGAAGATTACGAAAACAAAAGCGGTGACAAGCTTCACGGTGTTGTTGTTGTACCTTTCTTTACAACTATTTTCAAGGAAGAAGCAAAGAGCCTTGCAGTACCGAACATTACAATCAAGCTCCCGAACGGACAGACACTTGCAACATCTGCAACAAAAGGCATTGCTACAGGTGCAAAGTCAACAGTGTCATCTATCGTAAAGGCAACAGCAAATGCGACAGTAAAAGCCAAGGTAATCGCAGTTGTTTGCGGTGCTACAATACTTGCAGGCACATCAGCAGTCGGCATAAGCATTCTTGCAGGCTGTAACGCTGAGAAAGAACCGACAGAGCCGTCAGTAATATCTTCAACCGTACAGACATCAACTGTTCCAACAACTGTACCGAAAACTACAGTACCAAAGGAAGTTAAGGATTTGGTAGACAAGGGTGAAATCAAGGTCGACAAAGACGGCAACATCACTGATAAGAATGGTAAGAAAGTCGAAGTAAAAGACGGCAAAGTAGAAGTAAAAACCGACGACGGTAAGACAGTTACAGTTAAGGTTAACGATGTAAAAACTACAGTATCTAACAAAAACAACAGCAACAAGGGTAACACCGAAAAGAAAGAAAATACACCATCAAAGAAAGACAACTCTTCAAAGGTAAATACATCTGACAACGACAAGAAGCCAGCGTCTAAACCAAGCAACTCTTCAAGTAATAATCAAAAACCAGCTAAGCCAAGCAACTCTTCAAGTAATAACCAGAAGCCAGCTAAGCCGAGTGAGTCATCAAAGACTGAAACACCTACAGAAAAGCCAAAGCAGAAGGTATGGGTAGTTGACTACAAGACAGTTCACCACGAAGGTTATTGGAAAGTAGTAGGTATCACGAGGAGCCAGTATATGGTTGGGTAGGTTATAATGTATGTAATGACTGCGGTAAGAAGTTCGCAGATGATAACCAGTTAGGTGAGCATTTGATTTGGGAAGCCAGAGAAAATGGTGGCACAGGTTCATATCATTTTGAGAAAGAACATGTACAGACAGGCACAAAAACAGTAGAAGACAAGGAATGGGTAAAACCTTGGGATGAAAAGGTTGAAGACGGCGGTCACTGGGAATACAAATAACATTTGATATTAACTACTTTAATCATGGTTTAATATTTCAAGGGAAGAGGACTCAATATTGAGTCCTCTTTTCTTTTGTATAGAAACTTTTATTTCTATACAAGAAGTATTCAATTTAATTATAATATATGGTATAATATAATAAAATAAAAGGAAAGGTGTGGTTGTACTTATGATAATTTTATATATTTTCCTTGTAATGTTTTTTATTGTAGCTTTGGTAGCGGCATATGAGAATCATTTATATAGTATAACTTATGGTAGGAATAGCTTTTTAGGTATCTTGGTAATTATTTCTTCCTTAGTAGCTATGGTGTTAATGTTTATTGCTATTTATGTATTTCAGTAATTTGTAAAATTTATTGGAGTATAGTTTGATTTTGCGAGAGTTAAGAAAATAAAAGGAAAGGTTGTAGAGTATATGGATTTTATTAATTGCTTGCTGTTAATATTCATCTATTTCGTAGCGATAGAATTTTCATATGCAATGGATTTAGTTTCATGGTACAAGAGAGGTAAACATAGTGTAGCTTTTTGTATATTGATGGTTGTGGGTGGAATATTACTCGTATCAGTATTATTTTATATGGGGTACACTTTTGATTAGAGAAGTTAGCTCTTTTCGATATATTTTAATCTTTTGAGAATTTATATAGGTATTTGTATTTAATATTTTGTTTAATTGATTTGCTTTAAAACGCTTTTGAAGTATTTTATTAATTAAAAGGGTAATGAGTGTAAATAAAAACCAAAGAAGAATAAAAATGACTAAAAGATTAGTGTTGCTTTTAAAAAACATAGTTAATATAAATAGTATTGTTACCGATATTATTAATATAGTTACTACACTATGATTTTGCATAAAGATGTCTTTGGCAGTATGTGTGAAAGTTAATAAAGAGTTTATTCGTTTACAATAATTATCTATATGAAAGTTAGTATTCGGAAGATTATAGTTATACAAGATAGCTTGTATTTTAGCATTAATTATAGCTAAGGCTTTCATACTATTTTCATAATCGTGGTAGCTATTTATGTGTTCTCTTGTTTTTAAGTGGTTACTAATTTCTTTAAAATCCTTTATATAAGTTATTAGAAGCTTCTTATCCTTATCACAGATAATTTCATTTTCGTTAATAATATGTTCTAAACTATTTATAATAGAGCAAGCCTGTTTAACGCAATCAATCTCAAAGATGTAATAATACTCTTTATAGGCATATCTTTAATGTTCATAGATTTGTACTCCTTTGGGGTGTTTAGTTATATAGTATCACCAAACAGGGTAGAAATCAAGGTTCGTGTTTATTTGATATGCCTTTATGGAAAACCAAGGGTATTAATAGTGTAAAAATAATTACTTATTTAAAAATAGAAAGGTTGTAGAGTATATGGATATTGGAGTACTACTATTTATCTGTTCAGTAGTAGTAGGTTTACTGGTTGTGATTTATATGTGGTACACTTTTTAATAGAAAAGTAATCATATTTAAAATAGAAAAGAGGTATTAAGATGACAATATGTAGTTTTGTAGGTGATGAGTATTTAAAGAATATTTTTTACCTATCAGCTGAGGAAGCGGTAAAGCACCCTGACTATGATAAATACATATGGGTATTGTCAAGAGCAATCAAGGACGAAGAAATTTCTTTAACAACAATAGAATCTCACCTGATAGGTATAGCAATGAACTCAACCCTGAGAAGAAAAATTATACAGGACTTAAAGGAGGTATTTTAATGAAAGACAGAGATATTGAAAGAGCAAGACTTGAACATAAAAGTGTTTACTGTATTGATAAAGACACTTCTGATGTATTAAGATGTAGTGTAGGTTTATGGTACAAGCAATAAGTTGATAGATGTTGCGTTCTCTAAAATCTTTCTAAAAATTTTCTAAAAATTATCCGAAATTTCTTCTTTCGGTTAGTGTTACTATGTGTTATTTAATGTTATTTTGTACAAATTATTGTTCTATAAAGCAAATATGATATGTTAAATAACACTAAAAAATCAGTAATAATCAGTAATAACATCTTGCTTCGACTGCTCCAAAACCGCGTGCCGAGGGTTCGAGTCCTTCTGCCCCTGCCATCAATTTTTGGCTTCGGAAAGCGATTTCCGAAGCCTTTTCTCTTTTAATTCTACCAAAAATTATACCATCTTTATGCGATGTTCAAATTTATGGCGCTGTCGAGAGTGTTAATCGTCGCCTCCTTTGCGGTCTTGCGGCGGTTGATATATATTCTCTCGGTGGTGTTTACGCTTTCGTGTCCGAGCAAAACGGAAATGTCCTGAATCGGTACGCCGTTGTCGTCAAGAATACTCGCCACTGAGTGGCGAAATCCGTGAATCGTACAATGCGGCAAGCCGGCGTTCTCAGTCAGACGGTTTATTGCGCTGAGATTGACATACGGCTTTCCGAGAACGGTGCGCACAATGAAGTCGTGGCTTTTGTCGTAGCCGTTGCCAAGCAGTTTGGAGTATTCTTCTTGCCGTTGCTTTTCGGCTTTCAGCTCTCCGATCACAAAATCGTTTATCGGAATTTTGCGGTTACTGCTCTTTGTCTTTGGCGTTGTGATTTGCATTGTCACGTTCTTGCGGCTGCCTGTTCTGCTCTTGTTGACGTTCAGGAGCTTTTTGTCATAGTCTATATCCTCCCACGTTAAGGCGAGCAATTCGCCCTTTCTCAGCCCTGTATAGAGGGCAAGAAGCAGGAATATGTAGATATGGCTCTCGTGTTTCTTTGCGTAAAGCAGGAGCTTCCTGACTTGCTGTGCATTGTATTCGGGTACGTCCTTCTTGATGCTGTGCGGAAATGACGGCATACGGCTCCTCAATACCGGATTCTCATTAACGTAGCGATTCTCAAGAGCGTATTCATACGCCGACGACAACACTCCCCGGATGTTTTTGACCGTTTTGTAGCTCAGTCCGCCCTTGCCGTTTGACTTACCGTGTTGAGAGAGAAATACAAAATACTTGGTGAATACCTCCGGCTTCATATCCTTGAACTTGTACCTCTTTGACTCAAAATAGGGCTTTAGCTTGCCACTCACGGTTTTGTCGTAAGATTCCCACGTAGAAGGTTTTATGATTCCCTTGATACCTTTCAGCCATTTGTCGAGAAAGTCGGTAAAGAGAACATCGTCGCATTCAAGGTTGATATCCTTGTAGCTCTCAATGATTTCTTTCATCTTCTCAATTGCACGGCGTTTGTTGTTACCTTGACGGGTATCTTGGTGGCAATCATTTCTGTTTGCCGTCTACACGAAATTTAGCGTAGTAATAATTGCCTTTTATTATTAAGCTTCCTTCCAATGTAAGCCTTCCTTTCTTAAGATTTGCGATTTGTGGTTGATACAAATTCGATGACGCTCTGTTTCGGAATAACATATCTTGCTCCGACCTTGACATTCATTATCTCGTCGTCCTTCAAGAGCTTATATACCGTATTCTTGCCTAAGCGCAGCATTTTCATAACCTCATCAACGGTTACTATGTCGCTGTACTCCGAAAATATCTCTTTTGATTTATCCAACGCTCTCACCTCGCTTTCCGCTTGGATTGACCGTCAGAAAATCAATTATGCTTTTCTTCGGAATGATGTACCGCTTGCCAACCCTCAGCGTAAAAATCCTGCCTGATTTCAATAAATCGTAGACAGTCACCTTGCTGATGTGAAGCATATTAGCGACATCTGCTACAGATACAACATCATCGTATTCGGTAAACATTTCTATATTCATTTTTTCGCACCTTTCGTTTGGAAGAAAAGCCCGCTGTGTATAAAGAATAACACAACGGGCTCTCATTTAACAAATGTGCAAATCAAATAATCTTATGCGGCAAGAAAATCTATCACGCTTTTCTTGGGTATGACATATTTTTTGCCGACTCTCAGTGTGTGGATTTTATCGGTTTTCAGCAAATTGTAAACCGTTACTCTGCCGAGATGGAGCATCTCCATAACCTCCTCGACCGTTACCACGTCGTTATATTCGGTAAACATTTCATAAACCTTTTCAGCCATAGCTTTCACCTCGCTTCCCTGTTTCTGTTTCGGACACGGCGCTGATAGTCGGCTTGCGCCAGCTTCATCATTCGCCGTTGAACTTCCTGCGGACTGCATTTCGGAAAATATTTACTCAGCTCGTCATATTGAAAGCTGATTTTCTCTCGCTGATTGGGCTTGTCCTCCGAAATAATTCTTTCAATTATTTTGCTGTCAAGTCTGCCCGATTGCGAGAGCTTTTTCATTTGGATTGCCTGTGAGAGCGAGGGCGTTTTGTCCTCCAACTCTATCGCTTCAAGCAAGTCCTGCTGCTCATATTCATCGAGATAAGGCAGCTCTACACCGACGCTGAAAGCAATACGCTCCTCGTCAACCATTTTCAAAAGCTGCGGAATCAACTTCGTCAGTCTGATGTATCGCTGCACCTGCCTTCCGCTGTCGGTGTTGGAAACAGTATCTCTTGACTTGTGGACAACTTGTCCACAGGCTTTTCCTTGATGACTTATCGCTTCCAGCTTCATCTTGTAAGCGAACGCTTTTTCACTCGGCAGGATATGCTCACGCTGTAGGTTAGCGTCAACCATAGCGATTACCGCTTCATCATCCGTCATTTCTCTGACAATCACGGGGATATTTTCAAGCCCGAGCTTGCCGATACTCTCGACAATCTTTGCCATATCCTCATTGTCAGCCACGGTGAACGGATGATTACGGAACGGCTGTATTTCGTTTATGGGAATGCTTTGAACATTCTCTGTTGTTTGATATTTCAATAAGTGTTCTCCTTTCTCTACTTCCACTTGATCGGACTTTTCTCTGGTCGTAAAAACTCGCTCTCAATATTGCTGATAAAATACACCCAGCGTTTTATTTCACGCTCGACGGTATCCTTGTCAACAACACCGAGTTGGTACGACCTTTCCAAAAGCTTTTGTGCTGTGTGGATCATTTCATTAATTGAGTTTATCGCCTGAAAAAATCTGTCATCCGGTCGCCCTCTCGGCTCATAGCCTTTGATTAACATTCGGATGACGCTTGACTGCGGCAAGCCTGTCAATGCAACCTTTCTTCTGAATTCAGTTTCTTCCTCCGGTGTAAACCAAAATTGCTTTTTGATTCTGTTGCTCATTTCTTTCTCCTTCCTGTTCGGGGTATTAGGGTTCTCCCTAACAAGCTGCACTGCCTTTGCTCCGTTGGGAGTAAAAACAGTATGCTTGCTAAGCTTCGGCAACTACCGTTCAACTCCCTTGGGAGTATGAATGGTCTGCTTGCTAAGACTGCGCACAGTTTCCGAAGCTTGCGTGTTTGGGAGTACAAACACACTGCTTGCTAAGATTTATCATTCATTCCTGAACTGTCAACAAATCTGTCACGCTATTCTCGTTTTTCACTGCGCCGATAACGGTAGAGCTCGATGATTCTCTTTCGGTTTGTCCGTCTGAAATATACATCAATACCGTCACTGAAATACAGGTCGATACAAAACTTATTGAGTAGCTTCGTAACTGTATTCGGCGGCGTAGCGGTATCGTTCATAGCGTTAAGCAGGTCTGTAGCCGTTCCGAGCCAGTGCGATTTGTCATCCATAAAACGCCTTAGCCTTCCGAAAAACGGATGCTCCTCGGTCAACTTCGGATAGCCTTCACGGTCAGGCTTTTGCATAGCTTCGGCTACAATCAAATCCGCTTTCAACTTAGCTTCATTATTCCTGTCCAATGACTTCCACCTTCTCGAGATAGATTTTGTTCAGACTACTTTCCGAATAAAAAAGTCGGAGCTTCGTACCGATCGGCATATAGTAAAAGCCGAGGTAAGTCTGCCACCAGAAAATTGGTGTGATGATTTTTCTTCCGTCGTCGAGGGTGAGGAAAATGCGGATGGATTTCTTGTGTCCCTGCGCTTTCATTTCAAGCGTTCCGGTGAATTCTCCGACCTCCTCCATCATTTGATAGTCCGAAGTGTCGATCATCATTTCTCTCATCTCAATGAGCGAGAATACTTTTGCGTTGTCGTTCATTTGGTTCTCCTTTCTACTTCCCGAAAAGAAAAGTTTTTGCCGCCCATATAGGTAGGTGTGTTAAGATAAACTTCTTCTTTTTCGGTTAGTTATTTTTTTATTTGTCTATTTAGTTATTTATATATAGGAGCTGCTTCTGTCGCTCACGCTGACGGCGCTTGCGTTCTACTGCCTTCTGCCGTTTGATTATGTCGGCACATTTGTCGCAGTAGCGTTTGTTTCGAGCCTTGGAATAAAAGCGTGAGCCGCAGCTTTGACAACGCTTGTAATCGTTGTCGCAGATTAGCACCCGATACAGTTCCTTGTCGAGAGAAAGCACAGCATCCTTGAAATGGTTGCAGAAGATGTGGTATTTGGAAATCAACTGCACACAGGTATGCGTTTCTCCGTCGTCGAGCAACAGACAGTTGCCGTCCATACAGTTGCAGCACTCCCGCCTGACCAAGCGGCTGACCTTCCGAAACTGTCCTGCCTTAATTTCAACGAGCATTTGACCTCCTTTCCTGTCACGCTTAATAAGTCTGAAAATGCGATGGGGAATATAATTACTCTCCTTCGTGCGTTTCGTCGCTCAGAGGTCGCATTATGAGCGGCTCGTGAGCCTTAAAAAGCGTGACATCAAACTGTATGTTATGTGTCACACTGCCAAAGCGTACTTTCCTGACAGGCAATCCTGCTCGACGCTGTGCCGTCAGCCTTTCGGCTGCGCTCGCTCCGTAGAGGTCGTGGCGGTTTATCCTTCGCTTGGCAGCTATTAAGTTGTAAGTTTGTTTCGGCGGGTATCACATCCTTTCTAAATATCCCTTCACCCTATACGCAAAAAAGTCGGGGCAAATATAAGCCTTTTTCAAAAAAAGTTTTTGAAAAATCTGTTTTTTAAAAGAGCTATTCGGTTTTTGTTGATTATTCAGTTTTGTTTTTGTCCTCCATATATAAGGGAATGGGAGCGTTCAAAAATTAACCATAATTGGACAATTTTTTTAATTTTGTAGCTTTGCATAAATTCGGTGTATTGTTTTTGTGCAATTTTTTGTTTAGAAAAAGCCCTTCACTTATATGGACAAAATGAAGCCTTTTGGCAGGGTGTTTTTCAAAAGTTCTTTGATAAATCTGCGTTTTGCACAAAAGCGAGGTTGTGTTTTTGTGCAATGTTCTATTGTGTTGGTTTTCTCAAATATCATCAGACATCTAACACTGTCACGCTTAATAAGTCTGAAAATGCGGTTGGTAATATAATTACTACCTTCGGGCGTTTCATCGCTCAGAGGACGCATACAGAGCGGCTTGTGAGAACTTAAAAGCGTGACATCAAACTGTATGTTGTGTGTCAGCACTGCCAAAGCGTACTTTCCTGACAGGCAATCCTGCTCGACGCTGTGCCGTCAGCCTTCCGGCTGCGCTCGATCCGTAGAGGTCGTGGCGGTTTATCCTTCGCTTGGCAGCTATTCAGTTGTAGGTTTATTTCGGTTGGCATCACCTCCTTTCTAAATATTCCTTCACCTATACCCAATGGGAAAGGTCATTTTTTAAGTCTGTTTCAAAAATTTTGCAAAAAAATAGCGCCTGCCATAAAGACAAGCGCAAAAAGTCCCACTTACAATTTGTAAGCGGGACAGATTCGTTTTGTTTATTATCCAACAATCATTTTATTGGTTTTTCTTAGATACTTTGCAGGAATAGGTTCTTTCATTTTCCAAATGATATTCATAGGTTTAGAATCCGTATGACTGACATAATCAGCCAATCCGATAAAAGAATACGGGGCCGCTTTTCCAGTGATATTATCATTTTTTCTTTCACGTACAAACAGCAATTCCTTGACACCCATTGACTGATGATTGATATACCTTGTACCTGTATTACTTGTATCAGACGTTGCTCCCTGACTTTGCCATATGTGAAAACTATGTTAAGTCGCCCAATGGTCTTAAGCATTATCATCTCTTCTATCCCAACGATAAAAGGAGTATTTATTCTTTCTTTATAGAAACTCCTTCTCTTCAAAAACCTTTATTTATTGTAAAACTTTATAATATTATAAAAGACAGTGAAGATTTTAATATTAATCAGTTTACTGAGTGGGAATTAATTAAAAAAGTCTGAAAATCCAGTAATATCAAGGGTTTCAAGGTTTTCAAAGAGCCCGTTGATAAGATTCTGCTCGTTACCCTTTATCGTATGTATCGAGTGGTTTGTGAGTAAAAAGTAATATCTTGTGGCTCGCAAAAATACCATATTAACATTAAACCCCGTGCTGACGGATTAAAGTCAGTACGGGGTTTTTGTCGTTTGCATTATTTTAATTTATCCTTAAACGCTTCAGCCATAGTATCACTGAAATTCTGTGACGGTACTTTTACAAAATCGGAAGCTTCATCATACTTCGGATAATTGTAGCGCCACTTGTCATATTCGTCACGGTTAATATCGCCGTTATGATATTTCTCGGATTGTTCAGCCCACGCATTAAGCATTATTATAAAGGAGGTGTTTTTTATGACAGAAAAGTCTTTTATCAGAGCCGATGAGGTTGCAGAGGAATTGGATGTATCGAAATCTTATGCATATAAGGTTATAAAACAGCTCAATGATGAGTTGAGTGCAAAAGGATATATCACAGTTGCAGGACGCATCAGCCGACAGTATTTTAATGAAAGAGTTTACGGAGCAGAAAGGAGAGAGGTATAATGCCGGCTTATAAAAACAAAGATAACGGAACTTGGTATGTGATGACTCAATACACAAATTGGAAAGGCGAACGCAAGCCAAAGTGTAAACGAAGATTTGATACCAAACGAGAGGCGCAGGAGTGGGAGCATACTTTCCGACAACAAAATTCTGGAGATTTGGATATGCCCTTTTCCGTTTTTGTTGAAATCTACTGTCAAGAGCAAAAGCCACGATTAAAGGAAAGCACTTGGCAAACAAAAGAAAATATTATTCAGCAGAAAATTCTGCCGTATTTTGAAAATTAGATTACAACCAAAGATGTAAGAGCTTGGCAAAATGAAATGCTTGCATATCGTAATGAGGATAATAAGCCCTATTCATCATCCTATCTGAAAACGCTGCACAATCAACTTTCCGCCATACTTAATTATGCGGTAAGATTTTATGATTTGCGTAGCAATCCCGCCGCAAAAGCCGGAAATATGGGTAGTGAAGAACGCAAGGAAATGCTATTTTGGACGAAGGAAGAATATCAAAAGTTCTCCGAAGTAATGATGGATAGAATACTACTTTGAGCGAATCAATAGTCATAGTTCAGCACCCTATTTGCACGATATTTTAAGGCGGTGGACAGCTACCACAGGTTAAACATTACAAACGGCAATCTATATCGTGAGAACGAAATGTTATCGAAAATAAACAGCAAGCTGAAAAATGAAAACGAAAATCTGCGTTCATAGGTCAAAGATTACAAGTTTTTGCACAAAGTTTTCGGGCATAAACAGATTGACGAGTTGCTTGAACAGGCAAGAAATATTAAAGGTCGTAAGCGTGAAAATCCACGCTCAAGATAAATAAATTTTTGGAGGTGAAATAAAATGGCAAACACAATTTTTGAACAAACAGGCGGTACTTATACGCAGGTGGGCGACTATATGTTGCTCGATTTATTACCGGCGGAAGAAGAAACGGAAGCGAATCTCGGCGTTTGGGAAATGAGGCATAAACGATATTTGAAGCAAAATCATAAGGTGCGTTACTACAATTTGTTGACAAGCGGTGAGCTCAATTCATATCTTGCAGATATTGAACAGCAGGCGCAACAACTTTTCTCCGGCTGGTAAAAGACCTCGCCGAAAAAGAAAATGTTACCGAAGAACTCAAATCAACCGATATGATGCTGTGGGTGCAAAAGATGAATAACATTCGCAACCGTGCAACGAAAATTGTAAATGCAGATATAATTTACAAGGTATAAACACAACGACGCAGGGAGTAATCCCTGCCGCTGTTTTCTATTTTTCACTCCAAAAAGTCAAATACATCTGGGATACAGATTCAAGCAATATGAAAAGAATATGCATAATAAAGAATATGCAAACAGCTATAATATACTTTAATAATGCTACCGGTAGTAATGTTTTTATTAATACAACTGCAATTAGCAAGATCAAATATATTATTTCTACAATGACATTGTATGCAATGTTAGACAATAAAACTTGAAATAGCGATAACGCTTTACCATTTATTGGTTTGCAGTCGTTTGATGGACAGTTTTTCAACTGTTCTATATTTTTATTATCTGCTGATACCAATATTGTTATTATGGCAACAGAAAACGAAATCAAAATAGCAACTATGTTTATTTGTACACTCACAAATTCAGAAAAAATTATGCTAATATTTTTTATGTCACCAAAATCAAATACGAATCCTCCAATAAGGGTGGTAACACCAATAAGAAATGGTATAAGCAGTTTTAACCAAATATGCTTTCTTGATTTAAAGTAGTCCTGAATAGGAACAAATACTATTGTTTTCATTGCTTGTTCCTCATTTCATCAATAAACTCTTGTGCACGGAGGAAAAAGTCATTGCTGTCGACTTCGTTTGTGATCGTCAGCCCTTTTACCGATAAATAATGCTTCATCTTCATTAGATCAGTATCAATTTCAAATTTTCCAGCTTCATTTGTGCCTTTGATAGTAATTCTTTTAATTTTACTGTTTTGCTTTTTTTGGTTTTCTTTGAAGTATGCTTGTATCAGGTTATCCGGGTATTTTTTTACTCCTTTCGGACGCTTGATGCATATTTCAACTTCATCGTCTATATCCGTTCTTCCTGCAAACCCCATAAAGTCGTCTTTAATATCGTCTTTGCTGACAATGAGCTTTAGAGCAGACATAGTTCTCGCTTTTTTAATGGAAGACAAAAAATCCTCACCCGGCATAATGTCGTATGAAATTATGTAGTGAAATTCATCTTTGCAATCCTCATTGTATTTTATGAATTGCTCATTCAAGTATTCAACGATGCCATTTAATGTTATTCCATAATGGTTACTTTCATGTACCGTAAGAAATCGCATTTCATTTTCAGAATGACGAATACATAAGTGCGTTTTTTCTTCATCACCATCTTGCTGTCTTTTCCTGGTTCCTAACTCTTTCATCGTCTCAGTATCAATTTCATTGCGGACGTGATTGTATTTCGCCGATTTGAAAATCAAATCATAGTTTCCGTCTTTCAAATCTTTTACAGAGTCTAACCAAATGACTTTTTCTGAAGCCTTATTATCTTTTTTTCGTTCGGTTAAATCTTTCCCAATAACATAAGTAAACATATTAGACAGAGAATCAATAACCTTTGAAATATCATAGATTGATTCATCATTACTGCCTTTTTGCTTGGAAATGGTAAGATAATAAAAGTATATGGGAACACTTTTCTTTGATTCCTGTGCACTCATTTTAACACCCTCCACTTCACATAATATCGGACAGTAAAACCCAACTGTCACTCTTTATATCGTCGGAATATGATTCGGTACAAATACATAATTCGCTGCTTTGCTTGTCTTGTCGAACAATACCACCGGATAAAGAATATTTTGTTAAGTACCTTTTTAGTACATCAAATTTTTTGGCAGTATATTTGTCAATGTCTTCGCTGTCTCCGGATTTTGTAAATCCACCCTTTGTTTCAATAACCCAAGTTTTGCCGTCAGACGTGCCAACAATATAGTCCGGGTAAAATGACTTTTGCTTACCGAAATTGTCTTCATAAACGATAGAAAAGTACTCATTGCCTTTATCTCCGTTTTTATAGAACCAACTGATTTTATTGCTGTTTTCGCAGTATTTCTCGAAAAGTTTCTCAGGCATAGAACGCTTCTCTGCAGATGACAAATAGCCTTTATATACATTTTTAGTCATTTCTGCTTGAGATTTAGCAGAACCGTCATAGGTGAAAAGCATTTCCAACGGAAATGAGATTGGTTTTTCAGTTATATTATTCATCGCCAATGTTATTTGAGCATTTTCTTCTGACATCGCTTCCTGAACATCATCAATCAACTTGCGCTTGTTGTTAATGACAAAAGAATATAAAGCTCGTGTTGGCAGAGCGATTATTTTATGTTCGCATTTTACATTATCGAGAAACAGTCTGCGAATAATAGTGTTCATACTACTGTAATCCAAGTTTGCTTTCATTCCGATTTCAGCAGTGCAATGATGATATGCTCGACCGTGTTTTGTGGTATTCAATACTTCGTGAATTGCAATATCGTTCAAATCTGAAATATCTTCTTTATTCAAAGTAGCAACAGAACCTGATTTTGTATAATCAACAATATCTTCATCTAAAGAGTACTTATTTGCCTCCAACATCGTTTTATTCTTGATTAAATCCTTGCCTGTATGGTACTTATTCTCAAAATATTTACTTATAACCTTCATTGCAAGCTTTGCATCACGAGGAAATGGAACGTCAGTTTTATACTCGCTGACAATCTCAAAGCTACGGTGCTCTGGCTTCAAGAACAGCTTACAAGCATCCAAAGCATCCTTACCTAAACTCAGCTTTACACTTTCTGTAAATTTTTCATCCAAAGTATAAAGATAGCAGCAGTCAAGCAAATCACTTCCATAATGCTTTGCTTCCGGCATACGGCGAATACGACCAATTGTTTGAATTTCAAACGTTTCGCTCATATTGTCACGGAGTTTGACAAGTACTCTGTGCTCTCGGACAGTCCCAGCCTGTTGCAACCGCCTGTTTTATAACAACCGCTATCGGCTCAGCATCCGGTTCTTCAATATTCTTCTAAATTTTGTTTTTATCGGATAACCAAACCGCAAGCTGATTGTTTTCATAAGTGATTCCCTTACTTTCAAAATACTTCTCAACACTTTCAAGCAATGCATCTGATTTATTCGGTAATTGAACGATAATTAATGGATTGATATCTACAGAACGGTCCTTAAGATTCAAGAATGCAGACCGAAGTTCTTGTTGCTTGGAAATTGCCTTATCAATTAAATATGCAATCTGATTGTCCACACTGATATTCTGTTCGAAGTTTTCATTGATGATTAAAAGCTTTTTAATGAGTCCTTCGGCAATAACATCAGCTTCCGGAATATCGATTAAAACAGCATCTTTATATAATTTTGGCGTTGCAGAACAGCGAATAATCTTATCTGGATTAAAAAGCTCAATAATATCATCTGCTTTAATAGTGTCATTCTGATGTGATTCGTCAACAATAATTTTGAAGGATAATCCGTTGTCGAAAGCTCTTTGAATATATTCAAGAAAATTGGTTCTTTCGCTGTCTTTCAGAGCTGTATTTCCCTTTTTCGTCAGCTTTTCCCAGTTGATGAAGCAAGCATCGTTTTCTTCAAATCCCGATGTCATAATATCACAAAGTAGTTTTGTGTTACTACCGTGAATATACTTGTCCATCTTACCTTTGCTTTGTTCTTCCAAATTACCTTTACCCGGAGTAAGCCAAACAAATACAGTTTTCGCATTACTTTTGAAATACTCGTCCATAAAATGTGTAAGTATAATGGTTTTGCCGCTGCCGGTGCAACTTTTCAAAACGATTTCACGATTTGGCTTATCCATTGCTTCGGTCAAATCGCGATTGCCTTTAATTGAAAGTTAGTTAATGTAATATCCATCTTTAGCCCTCCAGTTCCTTATAATAGTAATCAGGTATGATATTTATACTAATTCTTTTATTTTTCAATGTCTGCGCTTGTTTCGCATCAAAGAGAACATCGTGTCCCACATAAAGTTTTTTGCATTTTTTGTAGCAGCTGATATTTTCAATAAATTCATTCAATTCCTCATCGGTCAGAACAATGCCAATTTCAGCGTTATCCGTAAAGTTTACACCGTTTTCAAGTTCAACAAGTTCACGGATATGCTTTAACAACTCGTCCGCATATTCGTAATACATACGATCAGAGATGGGAATATAGTCAATCTTATAATATTTAAGACTTGCGGTGTACCCCTCTTTTTCAATCACACGCTTGATACGCTCGTATGTAATATCACGACAGATATTGTTTTCGTTATTGGTGCAAAGAATAAATTTGCGGTTGCCGCCGTCCTCTGCATTCAACTTCATAACAGCGTGACCTGTTGTACCGGAGCCTGCGAAGAAGTCCAATATAGTAGCATTTGATTTTGCAGTCAATTTTAGCAATTCAACATACAAACCGATGGGCTTTGGTGTACTGAAAATTTGCTTTGTATTTGGTAGTATTTTTAACAACTCTTTTTTCCCTTGTGTTGATGTACTGAAGATGTGTGCATCGAACCAAGTGTCAGGTACACTCCCTTTGTAATTGACCTCATTGTAAAAGATTTTCATTTGAGGTCTACCTGTTCCGTTTTTACCGAAAACTATACGGTTGTTCGCATAGGCATCGGCAAATTTTTCTTTTGAAATTCGCCAGTGTCTTCCTCTTGGAGGAAGGTATTGTTCACCTGTCACTGGATTAGTAATTGGGTATGTTAAATTAGGACGGATATTTGGAGCATCAAAAGGATCTGCTTTCCATAATCCACGAGGATCATTATCTGGATTTGAAAATTTACTTTTATCTGTCTCTTTCGGGATAAATGTAAATCCTTTTAAATTATTCCAAATTTCCTTATTACTGTCTTTCAATCTTCTATTATCTTGACGTTTGTATTTTGCATAAACCAATATATATTCGTGATTAACGCTAATATCTGTATCATTTTGCATAGAGGTGCGATTATGCCAAGGAATACTTGTCATAAAGTTAGATTCTCCAAATATGTCATCGCATAATAACTTTAGTTGAGAATGCTCCTTATCGTCAATATTGATAAAAATTGCTCCATTCTCAGACAATAACGATTTCGCGATATACAATCGTTTTCTCATAAATGACAACCACTTACTGTGCTTGAATGAATCAACTTTATCCACATAGCAATCATCATATATAAAATCCTTATTTCCTGTATTATACGGCGGATCTATGTAGATAAGGTCAATTTTGCCTTTGTGAGTCTTTTCAAGCAATTTGAGCGAAGCAAGGTTGTCGCCCTCAATGAGAAAATTCATCTGTCCGCCGTTATCAATGAACAAGTCCCTGTCTTCCGTCAAAACAGGCGTATGCGTATCAAGCACCTCGTCAATTTCCTCACGGTGTTCCTCAAAAACAAGTCCGTATTTTTTACCGTTGACATCTTTTTCAAGGTCGGAAAGATATGAAAGCAGATTGCCTGTGTTTTCGTCCTGCGGAGAAGCCGCTATATAATTGCGGATTTCTTTAATTTTATTCAGCAAGTCCTCTCGTTTTTGTTTTGATATATTAGTGCTCATTGTTTTCCTCCGCCCTATTATTTTTAGGTATCATATGTTGCATATTTAACAAAAGGTTATTGTATGCCTGCTGAGATTGATTTCGTTCATTTATTTGTTGCAACATTCCTTTTGGAATATATGGATTTTGGATTGTTTCCCAAGTAACTTTATCTTTATATCCAAGAGAGTTTGCTATTGTTTCCAATAATTTATATTGTGCGTTTTGAATTTTCTTAATTTGTGTTTCATCGGGGTTTTCTACACAGTACTTGTCATATAAATCTTTCCAAGCATCACGAACTTTTGTCGTCTGCAAAAACAATATCAATAATATTAAGACAATGTACGCTTTCTTGTGTCCAACCATATATTCGGGAAGTCATAAGTACTTTAAAAATGTGCATTTTATCTTTTCTTATTTCTGCTCTATTTTGTAAATGTTGTCCAACTATAACAGCAACTACAGGAATTATAAATATAGCTATTAAATTCAAAATATCTTTAAGCTCCATTTTTTGTTCTCCTATCACATCCACCTGCCATCAGAGGCAGTCCATTTTTCTTCAAATTCTTTATTTTCAACCGTCGCCATAAACGGCTCTACCAAAAACTCTTTTATTGTTTTCAGCACTGTGTTAAAATCATCGGTTTTAATATCTATCTTTCTGCAAAATGCTTTCCATTTCTTTTGCATTGCATCATTTTCGGCAAAAGCCATAACCTGCTCAAATTGTTCTATCGTAAAGGCGTGTCCACGATTTTCAAAAGTCTTTTCAAGTGCTTTTGTCAGCGTTGCACCGTCAAAATCGAACTTGTTGGCAAGATAATAAATATCATAATAATCTTTCATTCGGCTTGAAAATTCCATTAAATCGAGAATTGCATCAAGCTTTTCGGCAATTGTCGTTTCCAACGAATATGTATTTACAGTCGGAGAAGTGAAATCGTCAAGCTGTGTAGGAATTTTTCGCTTTTCCTGTTTAGGCACGATGACATCGCCAACGCCGAAATCAATGCTGAAAGGCGTTCTCGTATTTTTGATGTGTGCAACAAGCGATGCACCGATACCGGCATATTTCTTTGCAACAGCAATAGGAGCAACATCTGTTATCTCAAATGTAACAAATTCATTTTCTGTAGGTGCTGCGATAATTTCTTCAAGCACAACTCGCAGTTGTTCAGGAGTGTTTGCCATTTGACGAAGTAAAAAATCAACATCGACTGTAACCCTGCTGTCAAATCCGGTAAGTGAATAGATAAACAATCCGCCTTTGAGAACAAAATTTTCTGCGTATTTTGATTTTTCGAGTCTACGCAAAAATTCTTCCTGACAAAAGAGTTGTAAGCAAAGTTGATAACTTCTTCCACTTGCCTGTGCCTTATTCTTTAATCGAGTAAGCACAGATGCTGCTATATCAGCCATTCAGCAACACCTCCATCAGTTCGGTAACTTTTTTATACACACGCAATTTTTTGGAATAAGCAGAAAGATTATTCAGATTCTTTTTGTCGTCTTTTACATAAGCGTTAATGGCCTTGTTAAAAATTTCGTTATCTAATCTTGAACGATATTTGAAACAATCACATATTGTTCGCTCACGGTCATATACAGGCAGCTCAACTCCGTTGAAGTTGTCGGTGATTTTCCCAAGTTCATACAACTCAGGCTGCATATAATAAGGTTGAATAGCAAGCAAATCAATTTTTAGCTTTGTTCTTGACATTGAACGAGGCACAGCTATTGACCATTTTCGTGGTGCAAAGTCGCTGTAACCATAGTGAAACAACGCAGATTCAACACAAATTATTCCTTTTGGGATGAGTGTTGCAAGCAATTGTTCTTCTGAAGAAACACATTGTTCGGCAAGCTGATAGTATCCGTGTCGTACACGATTAAGAAAGCCTGCGTTGCACAGGTTTACGACATCAACAGCTCTGATTCCGGCAGCAACAAAGTCGGCAGATTTTGCAATGCATTATTGTCTACAACCACTTCTTTTGCTCGCTCTTTAAGATTCACTCATTCACCCTCTTCCTTAAATAAAATTCACGCACAGCGAACACATAATTGTGTGCTGATTTTATTATACCTGAGACAACTAAAAAAATCAATTAAATTTTAAGCACATTTTTTGAAATGTGTGCGTAAAATTAAAATACATCTTGCAAAACAAAAAGAAATCAAGTATAATATAAATTGTAAAACCAATCCGGCTGCGATTATTCTTTCCTTGCAACCATCGGTTTTATCGCACCTGATAAGAAAATGATAAATTCTCGTCATACAGGTATGATAATATGGATTATCAAAATACTGCGAAGACTACACGATATGTTTTATAAACAAAATGCGTTAAGTTTAGCCTTTCGGCAACGAGTTGATGTTTACAAAAGTTCCTTCATTTTACGGATTTGATGACGCAGATGAAGTTACAGACTTCTTCATTCATCATATCGAGGAATTATCAGATGATTCAATTAAAAAATTAATGGAAATCTATAATAATAACAATCAATTTAAAAATAGATACAGGCATTCAAATGATATGGAAATAATCAAAAAACATTTAGAAAACGAACATAAAGAAGTTGAAAAGAACTCTACTAATAACGATAACTAATTGAATAATAGTATGAGCGTGTAAGCAGAATCAACTCTTGTTTACACGCTCATTTCATTTTATCTCTTGTTCAGTTTCATCAAATAGCGGATTATCAAAAAATTGACGATTTTTCTTGACCGCCGTTATCATATATGATAACATATAATAAAAGAAGGTGATCGTTATGACAGACAGTAATAGCATAATCCGCAAGCGCCAGGAAATTGTTTCAAAACTAACGCAGGCAAGACTGGAAAAGGGCTTGTCACAGGCACAGCTTGCCGAAATGGTCGGTACGCAACGGTCGAATATCTGCCGCATTGAGAACGGCGGTCAGAACCTTTCTCTCGATTTATTGATTAAGATAACAGACGCTCTCGGCAAGGATATCAGCGTTTTATTGAAAGAAAAGAGTGTTGAAATGAGCAACGTGTATCACTTGAAACTATATGACGATATTCTTGTGACGTTCACACTTGAAGAAAAAGCTTAGAGGGCTTAGTTGTTGAAGTTCTATCTTATGACGAAAGCAAAAAGCACCTCCTGCCAATCAATATGGAGCTGACTCCCAAAGGTATTATCAAGTGGCTTTCCAACCGTGTTATCCCGAAGAACAGAGCCTTTGTTGACGAGATACTAAAGACGTTCTGGCTGAGCGTGAACGACACAAAGGGCATTATCGACATCTGCTTAGGCTTGTCACTCAACGACAGCTATTGGGTAACTCCTGTTGAATTTGACGCAATTGCCGATTACAATCTATTTGAAAATCCGTTCTCGGAAGCGTTATCGCTTGTTGCCTATACGGGCGTGGGTAGCGCAGAAAAGGCGTTCTCAACCTCTCCTGAATTCACAACAAACGGTATGCTCCGCAAGGCTTGGAGGCATATCGAGGATGACGGAATATATCTTTACAAAGGCGGCACAGAAGGCGCTGCAAACACCGGAAATGAGCCGTACAGCGAGTTTTACGCCTGTCAGGTTGCTATGGCTATGGGCTTGAATTGCGTTGAATATGACCTTGAAAATTGGAAAGGTATCCTCGCTTCAAAATGCCGTTTGTTTACGGATATCAATACCGCTTTTGTGCCGATCAGCAGGCTGATAAAAGACAGAACACTAAAAAACGCCCTCGATTATTACGCCGGGCTTGGCAAAGAGTTTTATGACGATCTTTGCAGTATGCTGGTGTTCGATGCTGTGATTTACAACGAGGACAGACATTTCGGAAACTTCGGTATTTTGCGTGACAATCACACAGGAAAGATCATAAAGCCCGCTCCGATTTTTGATAACGGCTTGTCGCTTTTCAACTTCGCAATGGCTGATGATTTGCAAAATCTCTGCGAATATGCAAAAACGAGAACACCTCCCTACGGCGTATCCTTCGACGAGGTTTGCAAGGCTGTTATGGGCAGTAAGCAAAAATCTCAGCTCCGCAAGCTGTTGAATTTCACATTCACAAGACATCCTTCAATCAACTTGCCCGAAGAGCGACTGACGGCGATTGAAACGCAAATCTCAAAGAGAGCACGTGAATTGATGTCGATTCCCAACTCTAAATAAAGATAAAGAGCGTGTAAGTTGACAACACCTGCTTACACGCCTGTTTTTCTTTTTCGTTGAGAACTTCACTAACAAATAAGTGAAGTTCTCAATAGAATTGTTGATAAAAGTCCTTAATTGCATATCAACTCGGCATTTACAACTTCTCTCGCTCATTGGGCAGCATTGTTCATCTTACGCACCCATAACATTTGATTGGTGGCTTTGAGTTGTTCGGTGCAGCTTCTTCCTTTGCGAAAGCCTGCACAAGCTCGTCGTACATCTTCTGCGCCTGTTCATCAATGTCAGCAAGATACTCATTCAGTTTGCATTTAGTGAGCAGGTTGGTGTAGAGAATCGGGCGACTTCGTTTGATATAGCGAAGGCGTTGTTGTCCCCACAAACCGATTGGTCGCTTATCCTGTTCTGGCAGTGTTAAGTTCGGCAGCAAATAGTCGCCCTGCATTGTATATGTAATCTCCATTGTCAGACCTCCTTAATCTTGATTTTCTTGACTTTGGCTTTTGTGAACTTGATTATCAGTTCATCTACGATGTCGGTGTATTTACCTCGTGAGATGAGATCATTTCTCAAATCAATCAGGCTGTTGATAACAGCTCTGCGTTCCTCTGCTGTGAGGTAAATATGATATTTATCTCTCATAATTCAAACTCCGGTTTCAGAATAATTCAGCGGGCAATTCTCCTACCATTTTTCTACCAAAATTATACCAAAATGATTTTACATTATCATTTAAACTGTTATGCAGGGGTATCTGATTTTCAATCAAAAAACAGAATATAAAACTATATAACAGTGTGGGTGATTAAATAACATTTGATTAAATCCCCATTCCGCTTCAAGTCCTTCTGCCCCTGCCAAGGTATGATGTCTCAAAAATGGCTTAGATAAGCCGTTTTTGGGACTTTTTCTTTTTGCAGAAATTTTCTCTGTCGGCAACTTTTTTCGGATTTTCTAAAAATTTAAATTGTGATTCTCGGCTTGAAAATTAACGGCACAAGATATCAGTAATCATCAGGATTTTCGCACCTTTTTAACCGCAAAATCCGTTCTAAAAATACAGTAAATCTTCCGAAAAATGAAAATTTATTCACGGAATTACAAATCAATTTTCAGCTTTGTATCAAGAGTGCGTGAAATGTTCAGTTTGCTTGTTTTGTCAACATGAGCATAAAAGTTCAAGCACTGTTTGCCTGAGTGTGTCAATCTCTTTTATCCGAAAGACATATTTTGGATGGGGCTTGATAATTTCGCAGGTATCGAGTCCGTTTTCGATTTCTTCAATCAGAGCGGACATATCGGAAGAATTTTCATCAACAGGCTTTGGAACATCACCAACCTCTCCAAAGGTATCAATAAGGTTTGTCTGTTCCTTATCAGAACCCTGCCACTTGCCCTCCTTGCGGAGATAGTCACGATTTTCCGTTACACTGCCGTTAGCTTTATCAATATGTGCAACAGGGAATCTGTTCTTCAATGTTGAAAAGCGAATCGGCGATTTTGAGTAAATGAAAATGTGCATATGCTTTGTGCCTGTGGTTGCAATTTCATCCACAAAAAACTGTTTTAACTTGCTATTGCAATTTGCAAATTTATAATTCTTTCAACCTGTTATCAACATTATACCAAAGGTCACTGTACCATTATCTACCCTTTGCTTGCAAAAACAGCCCTGCAAATGGGTACAGGGCTGTAAATTTAAAGATTTATTCATTGCTTATCAGATTTAATCGTCTGTAGCTTTGAAATTTATTTTATTTTCGGTCGCAAAGGTGTGTGCATAGGAATCTGTCGGGGCGTGGATTGTTAGGTCTTTTGAGTCTTTGAAGGCAGATTTTCCTATGTAGGACACATTTTTGGTCAGGTAGATATTCTCAAGGGAGTAGGATTCTTTGAACGCATTATCGGCAATGAATTTTACTGTATCGGGAACGACTGTTTCCTTTGCACCGCCGTAATTTATTGCGTCATCTGCAATTGAAATCACATCCAAGCCGTCAATATGTGCAGGAATTTTAAGCTTTTCCTCTGACGACATTGTGTTATAGTTAGTTATTACGCACACGGGCTTGCCGTCATCATAGATAACATCATAATTATAATATTCGCCGTAATACGCACCGTTTCTGATTTTTGAATAATCGGTATTTTTAGCCTCCGGATTTTCAGGCTCGGTCGTATAGTTTTTATAATTGATTTTATTTTCAACCGCAAATTTTTCAGCATAAGAACCCTTTTCGGCATATATCGTAAGGTTGTCAATGCCGTCAAAAGCGGTTTTTGCAATCTTGTTTACGGAGGGCGCAATATAAATTTCCGTTATATTTTTTGAATCCTTAAATGCGTCATCCTTGATTTCACAAATGCCGTTGGGGATAACAACTTTTTTAAGACAATCAAATTCGCTGAAAGCTTCCTTTTCAATAGCTGTTATCTTTGTATTTTCATCATATGAAGTAGGAATATACGCATCGTCCAAGCCGTAATATCCGCCCCGAAACAAGCAGACAGTGGCATAAAAATTTCCGTTTTCATCGTCTTGAAACTGAATTGAAAACTGACCGTCGGCAGAATCCTTTAGACTATATTTTCATCAACAGCCATTTGTTCAAATCTGTTATTTACGATTGTCGCTCTGGCAAGGAAAGACAATCCGAGCAAAGCGACAACCGAGATGCAAAGAACAACGAAAAATTTATGAGTAAACAGTTTACTTTTCATGCAGCTCACCTTCTGTCATTTTCAAAACAACATCACAAACTTCTTCCAAATCCTCTTTGTGATGAGTTGTGATAACCACGAGCGCACCTCTTTCTTTTTCTTCTTTAAGAAGCTTGTAAATCAGCTGTACACCGTCATTATCAAGTGCATTTGTCGGTTCATCAAGCAGGATTATTTTCTGCTTTTCAAACACAGCTTGAGCAATATTCAGCCTCTGTTTCATACCAAGCGAAAACTTTTTCACCTTTAAATCGGACTTTAATCCAACACGCTCAAGCGCTGTTTTTATATCCTCATCGGTGGCGGTTTTCTTGATTTTGCCGAGGATTTTCAGATTGTCGAAAGCATTGTACTGGGGCAACAGGTTCATATTTTCAATCACGATGCCTATGCTCGGAGGGAATGACATATCCTTGTGCAAAACCTTTCCGTCAATCACAACAGAGCCACTGTCGGGAACAAGCAAGCCTGCAATTGCCCTCAAAAGCATAGTTTTGCCCGAACCGTTGTGTCCGTAAATTCCGTAGATTTTGCCGTACTCAAAATTGTAACTTACATTATTTAAAATCGGTCTTGATTTGATACTTTTACAATAATTTTTTATTTCTACCATAATATCACCTCAAAAAATATCGGTTTTCTTAAATCTCAAATTCAGAATGAAAATGCACAAAGCATTTAACGCAACTATGAATAACAGGTATCCGTAGTAAATGCTCTCGCCCGACACAGCACCGTTCTGCATTCCGAACATCAAGCTCGGAAAGAGAAGCATTTTCCAAATCGGTGCGTCAACAAAATTCTGAACCAAATAGTACGCAATAAAGCAATAGGTGAAAATTCCTATATTCACAATGTGTGCAGGAATACTGATTTCAAGCAAAGACTGAATAACTATCAGCGAAAAAATTGTCAGAAAGTACATAATCAAAGATTTAAGAGTTCCGCTTTCAACGGGAGTCATACTTTCTCTTGCAACAAAAAAGATTATGAACTGGAACAAAACAATGCAAATCAATGCTATAAAATTGTTAAGACAACGCTTTAAAATCAGCACTGTTTTTGAATAATTGCGTACAATCAACATCTTGCCGTAGCCTTGTTTAAGGTTCTCAATTGAGCCGCTTGTAAAGAAGAGAATAAAACACACGGGCAGCAAAAGCGGCAGAAATTTTGTAATTTCAAGGCCGTAATCGCTTGGGGCTAAACCAATCATAAAGGCATTTTGAAAATCTCCCTGAAATACACAACTGAACAATTGAGCAAAGCACGCAACAATTAGTATTATCGACAAAACAAGCTTACTTTTTAACATTACTCAAAACATCCTTTTTCTGATACAAAAAGTAGGAAGAGAAGATAAGCATAAACATCATAAGCAATGCTCTTAATATAATGCCCCACATATCCGACAGAACCATTTCGCCGTTCATAAGTCTTGACAACACTATGGCATCTCTGAACGGAAGCCATACCCTGCTTATCATAAAAGCTACATCTGCAAAAAACTCTGTAAAAATCAGAGCTATGGTGATAATTGGAGCAACTTTCGGAGAAATGATTATTCCGAATGAGAGCATAACGAGTCCTGCTCTGAAATAAAACAAAAACAAAGTCAAAAGTTCAAGTGCCGAATATTGCAGAAAATTCGATTCTAAAATCAGGTTAATGTCAAAGCAGATGAGTGCCGCAACTACGCTGACTGCTTCTATCAAAAATGAAAACAGAAAAGCAAATACCGCACAATCAGCAATTCTTCTTGTAACAAAAGAGGCTCTTGATTTCAGTCTTACAATGTAACTTACATTCTCATCGGTAAATATGTAAAACAAAAACAGAACAAACACTACTATGAAAATGCAAACAACATTACCTGATGCATTAAAATCTCCGTTGCCTGCAACTCTGTAAAAAACACCTTTTGGCTTAACTTCTCAGCATAATCCGAATTAAAATAATTATAAAATCGCAAATATGTGTATGTGCAAAGCAGAGTGAAAAACACTGCACAAAGCGGAAGTATGATTGCATACTTTTTTAATTTACACCTGATCATACTTAGTCACCTTAAAGAACGAAAACAGAGCAGCAACTATATTTATTGCTACTACAAAAATAATTGTAAAAGTATAATGTGATAAAGGATCCACAGTAAACGGGGTTAATGCTCCTATGATAGACGGTTTGATGGCAGTCGATATATACCATAATATGAAAGCTAACGGATAAAGAATAAATCTGTTTGGAAATGCCATTGCAAGTGCCGTTGCACCGCTTCCCACAATACCGCCAATGAATGAAAAAACAAGAATATAAAGTATGTTATAAAACATCGGATTGCTGTAAGACTGAAGTAGATTGGATTCAGATTTCAGCATTTCCACATCAGCAGGAATATATGTACCTCCCGCAAAAACAATATGCACCATAAGGAGATTGAGTAAGAGAGGAATTATAAGCACAAAAAACGAAACAGTAAAACTTTTAAGCATATTTAATGCAAAATACTTATTCTTACCTCTTTTTGTGATAAGAATATTTTTGTATCCTATTCTGTAATCTTCAATGCAATCATCCGCAACAATAATTGCCAAGAACAACGGTAAATACCCTTTCAACACGCCTCGCAGTCCTGCCGTCATAAAAGACCCCAAAAAAGTAACTAATCCGGGAACAGGAACAGAAGCTCCTTTGAACACATCTACAAAAGCCATCAATATATCTAAAATCGGAGCTACAAAAATAAAAAGTATAACACTTAATTTAAGTTTGTTATTAAATATTCGGGTAATATAATATGACATAATTTTCACCTCAATTTACAGGCTAATTTGCTATATAGTTATATGGTAAATCTGCAAATGACTTATGAGAAATAAAAGTTAATTAACTAACAGTAATTTTTTTAAAACAGTAAAACTTTTTAGTAAGAAAATGCGTGTTTTGCTGTTTCTTCATCCCAATATCCTGCGACTTCATATGTATTGCCATCTTTCTCATTATTGTTCATAACAGCAAGTCCAACATTCATATTTTTACAGGAATCATACGCAGCAAAATATTTTTTGTCACTTCCCTGTTTTACAGCTTTTACATTCGATTGTTTTGAATACCAAGGTCCTGAAAGATAGAAATACATTATGGTACCTTTACCTTCTTCTGAATAAGTAAAATTAACTTTCCAAGGAACTTCCGGTCCTGAATTACCTCTGTACTCTGCCTTTGTATAAACCTTACCCAGGTATCCGGGAACCTTCACTGAAAACGGAATATTATTATCAGATCCGTATGCCGTTGCACCAAATGCAAAAACGGAAATAAAAACGGTTGCCACAATTGCCATTGCTAATAATCTTTTATAGAATTTCATTTCGTCACCTCATTTTTCTTAATATCCAGACCTCCTCACAAGCCATTGTACAGATTTACCATTTAAACAAACGCAAATGCACGGTTTATCTGTTTAAATTATTTATAATATTTTGATGTTTTTAATTTTAAGTTATTGTATCTTTAGTCGTATACAACTGAAAATTCAGTAGATTACACTTCAATTAGCTCTGTAATTATTATTGCAATACTTTTATACATTGACTTTATAATGCTATTATATCACATTTTAATAATATTTCAAGCAAATCAGGTAATTTTTACGACAAATTTTTACACAATAATTTGTAAATATTGCACAATGGCTATTATTTAATATTGTATTGCTATATGCTTTAAATCAACCAATTTCTTTTATATTCAAATTATACAAATGCAAAGTGACTGTAAAATGACTATAACCCTTTTACAAAATAAAACAGGAAAACAAAGCGACAATACGCATTTTGTTTTCCTGTTTTATTATTTAATATTTTATTGTATTGTTAAAAACTTCCGCACATCAGAGCATTTTCCAATTTTCTGCATCAAACACACCTTTGGTGGTTATTCTCAAGCTTGGAATAACGGGCAGGCTTAGAAACGAAAGAGTCATAAACGGATCAATGCTTTTATCCGCACCGAGTTCATATGCAGATAACTTTGCATTTTCAAGCTTTTCGTTTACGGTTGTCAGCGGTTCATCGGACATCAAGCCTGCAATCGGGAGTTCAAGCAAAGCCTTGATTTTGCCGTTTTCAACAACTGCGATGCCGCCCTTGCTGTCCTTGATTGCGTTCACGGCAACGGCAATGTCATCATCATTACAGCCGACTGTGATAATGTTGTGCGAATCGTGGGCAACCGAGGTTGCTACTGCACCCGATTTCAGCGAATAGCCTTTAACATAGCCGACACCGATATGATTTGTGCCTTTGTGACGCTCAATGCAGGCAATTTTCAGAATATCGTTTTCCACATCAATTTTATCTGCTGTGCCGAGATTGCGTGTGAGCAATTCACCGCCGACAAGACCGATAAGCCCGAGTTTTCCGTCAACCTTGAAACTGCTCGGAGTTACGCTGTCAAGATGGAAAGTGTCAAAGCATTTTTCGGCAAGCTTTTCATCAACTGTGGGAACAGAAAAATCCTTAACTTCGCCGTCAAAAACAAGCTTGCCACGCTTGAAAACAGTTTCAACATTGAAATCTTCAAGATTATCAACAACAACAATATCGGCAAGATAACCCGAAGCAATCGCACCTTTGTTATTGAGCAAAAAGTATCTTGCGGCATGGTGGGTTGCTGTTTTGAGGGCAACAATCGGATCTGCACCGTTTTTCAGCGCCTGTTTTACAATGTAGTCAATATGACCGCCGTAAAGCAAATCGCTTGGATGCTTATCATCTGTTGCAAACATACACCTTGAGTAATACTGCTGAGTCAAAAGCGGCATGAGTGCCTTGAGATTATGAGCGGCAGTACCCTCTCTAATCATAATAAACTGACCTTTTCTCAGCTTTTCAAGGGCATTTTCAAAGGTGGAACACTCGTGGTCGGAATAAACACCTGCGGCAATGTATGCGTTGAGGTCATTGCCCGAAAGCTCAGGGGCATGACCGTCAATTTTCTTGTGATGAGCCTGCGAGGTGACAATTTTTGAAAGCACATTTTTGTCGCCGTTGATAACACCGACATAGTTCATCATCTCTGCAAGTCCGAGTACTTTTTTATTATCCAAGTACAAGTCAATATCCTTGCAGTCAAGCTCCGCACCGCTCTCGTCAATTTCTGTGGCAGGCACACATGACGGCATCATAAAATGAACATCAATCGGCAAATTTTGCGATGCCTGAATCATATATTCAACTCCGTCAATGCCCATTACATTTGTGATTTCGTGAGGGTCGGTTATGACTGTGGTTGTACCGTGGGCAACAACTGCCTTTGCAAATTCAGCAGGAGTCACCATTGAACTTTCAAGGTGAATGTGTGCGTCGATAAAGCCGGGGAGAACGAGTTTTCCGCTGACATCAATCTCTGTTTTACCGTCATATTTTCCGACACCCGCAATCAGTCCGTTTGCAACGGCTATGTCACCGCACAAAAATTCATTTGAAAACACATTAAGATACTTTGCGTTTTTCAAAACAAGGTCTGCCTTTTCCCTGCCTGCCGCAACCGCAATTATTCTCTGCTTTGCTGCAAGCTGTCTGTCTGTTTTCTGTTCGTATATTTCCTGCATAAAAGCACCGCCCTTCCTATATATATTTACAAGATTATAGCACTTTGCAAAAGCCATTTCCATAAGTAAATTTCACGAATATTCTTCGCAATTTTTTGCTAAATTGCATAAGATGTGTGCATATTTTCATCTGTCAGACAATAATAATTTTAACAATTTATTGTGATAATGTATTGAAATGCACAGACTGCGGTGATATAATTTATTTATAAGTATTGTTTTCGGAGGGATAAATTATGTCACACACATACAGCGAATTTTTACCGAGTTACAGCGTAGGAGTTGATTGCTACAAGGCGATTCCCGAAATTGTAAAGCCGTACGGCAAAAAGGCGGTTGCAGTCGGCGGTAAAACAGCTATGGAAAAATCAAAAAAGGCTTTGCTTGAAGGCATCAAAGGCTCTGACATTGAAATCATTGATTTTGTATGGTACGGCGGTGACTCCAGCTATGAAAATGTTGAAAAAATAAAGAACAATCCGTCTGTGCAAAAGGCTGATATGGTGTTCGGTATCGGAGGCGGACGAGCTGTTGACACGGCAAAAACCTATTGCGCTTTATATAACAAACCGTTGTTCACATTCCCGACAATTGCATCAAACTGTGCGTCATGCACCTCGCTTTCGGTAATGTACAATCCCGACGGTACTTTCAAGGAATATTCGTACCACAAAGCCCCTGCAATTCACACATTTATCAACACAAAAATTATTGCCGAATCACCCGAAAAGCTCATGTGGGCAGGAATCGGTGACGCACTTTCAAAGGAATATGAAGTAATTTTTGCGTGTCGTGAAAAGAATATGATTCACACACCGTTGCTTGGCAAGGCAATTGCCTCCGCAAGTACCGAACCGCTCATAAGCTTTGGCAAAAAAGCTCTTGAGGACTGCAAAAACAATGTGCCGACAGAGGCTATTGAGCAGGTTGCGCTTGCCATTATTATCACGGCGGGACTTGTTTCAAATTTTACCGTACACGAAAACAATCCGAATCCCGAGGAGGATTATTACTACAATTCATCGCTCGCACATTGTGTTTATTACGGTGCGTCACTCTTTCCGCAATGTGAACGGCAACATCTGCACGGCGAAATTGTTTCATTCGGTGTGCTGTGTCTGCTGACATATGACGGACAATTTGAGGAGCGAAACAGAATTTTTGAATTTAACCGCAGTATCGGACTTCCTTGCACTCTCGGCGAAATTGCACTTACTCCGGATGATGTGCCTGCAATTGCGCACAAAGCCGCAAGTGTTGTTGAGTGGAAGTATGTCCCAGGTAATCCGACCGAGGACGCATTCATCAATGCAATTCTTGCAACCGATAAAGCCGGCAAGGAATTTTTAGCTGATAAATAATTAAGTTTAGTTGTAACTGACTGCTACATTATTTAGGTAAATGTATCCCATTTATACAGTTTATTTTCATCATAAATTTCTGCAATTATCTGCGGGCGGATGATATCCGCCCATACGGAATTGTGCGAACGGTTGCAATGTTAGGCTCGGGCATAATATGTTTTTTTGACATTACAAGCTATCTGCACGAACTGGGCAAGGCGGCTCGCCGTAATTTTCCATTTTCAATTTTACATTTAATTAAACCTTTCGCTCGGGCATAATATGTCCTTTTTTATACCATACTATCTTCACGAACTGGGAACGGTGGCTCACCGTAAAACTAAGCCGCCCTCGGCAGTGCATGCGCTGTCGAGGGCGGTTCGGTTTTACAAGGGGTTTCCTGGAGTTATCTTACTGAAATCAGTTGTTTTTAGGGGTTTTGCTGTTATAGATTTCTTTGTTAAGGCAATGTTCTTTTGCACAAACTATAACATTGGTAGCGGCGTCACCGATAACATTAAGTGTGATAACAGCCATACCCGGGAGGTAGTTCATAGCAAGAATGAGCGAGTAGCCAATCATACAAAGATCCGAGTTCAAGCCAAGTCCCATCATTACAACATAAACCATTGTTGTGCCTGCAACAGGGATTGCCGGAGTACCGACTGCTGTGCAGATTGAGAGGAATGCTGTAAGGCAAAGGGTTGCAGGAGTAATGTTGACGCCTGCGGCTGTGGCGATGAATGTAATGGCAATCATATGCATTGCGGTTGTACCGTTCATATTGATTGTCATACCTGTGGGAAGAACAAAGCTGCTGATTTCTTCGGAACAGCCGAGTTCGTTAATACAGGTTTCCTTATTAAGCGGAAGCGTTGCGGCAGACGAGTTTGTTGCTGCTGCAAACATACCGATTTTTGCTGCCTTTTTAAGGAAGATAAACGGATTAAGTCCTGTTGTAATGAAAATACCGATTGGGTAAATTGTGCAAACAAGAAGAAGGCTTACAACAATTGTTACAACAATCCACATCATTGTCGGTGAAATGTACTCAATTCCGTAAACGGCGAGTGCTCTTACGATCATACAGAAAATTGCGATAGGAGCAATCTTGTTGATAAGGAAGTTGAGGAACATCTGAACGATATCGTTGATGTTTTCAAAAACTTTCTTGAGCGGATCTGCTTTTTCGCCCATCTTTGTCATACAAAGACCAAAGATAATTGCGATAACAACAACGCAAAGAATTGTGTTGTTAGATGACATTGCGTTAATCATATTGCTCGGAACAGCGTTTACAATTGTAACGAGCGGGTTGTAACCCTCCATTGTAACGATGTCCTGAGCCTGTTGTGCCGGAAGATTGACTGTGAACCAACCAAGACTCTTTGCAAGATAAGCTGCTGCGCCTGCAAGAGCTGCTGCTACGATATAGAAGCAAAGGTAGGACACAAATGTTTTACCTGCGATTCGACCGAGCTTTTTCGGGTTTGCAAGGCTGCAAAGTGCAAGTGTCAGCGAACAAAGGACGAGAGGAACAATCATCATCTGAAGTCCCTTCATAAACAGCTGACCTACGATGTAGAACAAGCCGAGTCCTTCAATATCTTTTGTTGCGGTGATGTCCTGGAACAAAATTGCCTCAACAACTTTCCAGGCTCCTTCGCCGTCTGTTCCCATTACCGCACTTTTAATCAGCAGACATATAAAGCCAACTACAAAACCTGCGACAACGGCAATCATCATTTTCTTGACAATTGAAGCTTTCTTCTTCTCCTTTTGTTTTGTCATTTTTACATCTCCTTATCTGTGAATTTGGGTAACCCCTTTATTGCGGAACTGCCGAATAAACTGTCTCAAGGAATATTTGCACATCCTATCCTCATATTTAATCGGTGTGTCCTTAATGTGACGGGAACCGTCTCCGATTGGTCTCCCGTCTGCAAAAATAACCGTAATTAATAGAATTTCCATAGTGATATATAAAATAATTACTATGTTTAAAATTCAACTCAGATTTAACAATACTATCCAATAATAATAAAA
>ENA-OQDE01000216-OQDE01000216.1-human-gut-metagenome-genome-assembly--contig:-NODE-216-length-37424-cov-2.536665_pt1 | contig 37424 bp, 43 predicted proteins | sample MGYA00242768_ERZ504595 | MGnify/ENA primary metagenome ERZ504595 (study PRJEB26092, sample SAMD00036307) | human gut metagenome | host: Homo sapiens | study: EMG produced TPA metagenomics assembly of... | reverse complement strand
ATGCGATAATATCTCCTTCGCCATTTAGTAACTTTCGGATGAGTTCCGGTACGTTTTTGGCTACTTCTATTCGCAATTTCACTCCTAAACTTTTGGCAAATTGTTCACTGAGTTCGTATTGGAAACCCATGTCTTGCCCACGATAGATGAAATAAGAAGTAGAACTATAAAGAGTCAGAACAACGAGTTCTCCGCTATCTTTGATTTGTTCCAGATCGTGTGCAGAGGACTCCTCTGTAGCTACTGCTTGTTTGTTGCGGCAAGACAATACACAGAAAAGAAAAAAAAGCAGGGAGTAAATTATCAGATGCCGTTTCATGGCCTACCGATGTGTTTTTTTATGTACATGGTCAATATATCGATGGCTACTTGATTGCTCCCTCCTTCAGGAACAATCAAATCTGCGTAGCGTTTACATGGTTCGATGAACTGTAAATGCATAGGTTTCAGCACGCGCGTATATCGCTCCATTACAGCCTCTGCAGTGCGGCCCCTTTCCACTACGTCACGTTGGATCACACGGATCAACCGTTCGTCCGGATCAGCATCTACAAATATTTTCAGATCCATCATATTGCGCAGCTTTTTATCACATAAGGCAAGGATTCCTTCAATGATAACCACCTCACGAGGTTCGATATGAATGGTTTCGGGCTGGCGCGTGCATGTGAGATAAGAATAGGTGGCTGTTCGATACTCTTCCCTTCTTTCAGCGTCATGACATGCTTGGATAGCAGACTCCATTCAAAAGCATCCGGATGGTCAAAATTGATATTCTGGCGTTCTTCAACCGGGACATGACTACTGTCTTTGTAGTATGAATCCTGTGGTAAGAGTACTACTTCTCCTGCGGGGAGCTTTCTATAATTTTCCGTACGACGGTGGTCTTTCCGGAGCCCGTTCCGCCTGCTATTCCTATAATTAACATCTCTTTAAATGTATATTTGAACCAAATAGAGTATTTTTGCATTACTATTAATGTGGTAAACGCATTAACAAGACAAATATAGAAACAATTCATTAAAATAACAACGTAATGGTAAAACACATTGTATTATTTAAGTTAAAAGACGAAGTTCCTGCTGAAGAGAAACTGGAAGTCATGACTAAATTCAAGGAAGCGATAGAAGCTCTTCCTGCTAAAATTTCTGTAATTCGCAAAGTGGAGGTCGGATTGAATATGAATCCTGGTGAAACATGGAATATTGCGCTTTACAGTGAGTTTGATACACTAGAAGATGTTAATTTCTACGCAACACATCCCGACCACGTAGCTGCCGGAAAGATTCTGGCTGAAACGAAGGAGAGCCGTGCGTGCGTAGACTATGAATTATAAACCCCAAAAATAAAGATGAGAAAAATAATTTCTTTCTTGCTTTTAAGCTTTGTTGTATATGCATTGCAAGCGCAGATCAAAGATCCGGTAAAGTTTAAAACAGGGCTGACAGCTCTCTCCGATACGGAGGCAGAGGTGGTGTTTACAGCTACCATGGATAAAGGTTGGCATGTTTATTCTACCGATCTGGGAGATGGCGGCCCTATTTCCGCAACATTCAATGTTGATAATAAATCGGGTGTCGAGCTTGTTGGCAAACTGAAGCCTGTAGGCAAAGAAGTATCTACTTTCGATAAATTGTTCGAAATGAAGGTACGCTATTTCGAGAATACAGCAAAGTTTGTGCAGAAAGTAAAATTCACGGGTGGAGCTTACGCAATCGAAGGTTATCTGGAATACGGAGCTTGTGATGACGAGAGTTGTCTGCCTCCTACTCAGGTGCCGTTCAAGTATTCCGGAGTAGCAAAAGCCGGAAATGCTGCAACGAAAACAGAGCAACCGGAACAAAAGGTAGCGGATAAGCAAAAAGAAGAACCCGTTCCTGCTGTTACGAAAGATTCTTCTGCGATGATGGAACTGGTGCCTGCAACTACAACCGAAGCTGCTACGGATATTCAGCCTGCTGTTGCATCGGGTGATCTTTGGAAACCGGTAATCAGTGATTTACAAGCTTTAGGAGAAGAACATGGTCAGGAAGATATGTCCTGGATATATATTTTCATTACTGGTTTTCTGGGTGGATTATTGGCATTGTTTACCCCTTGTGTATGGCCGATTATTCCGATGACAGTCAGTTTCTTCTTAAAACGTAGTAAAGACAAAAAGAAAGGAATTCGTGATGCGTGGACATACGGTGCATCTATCGTAGTGATTTATGTGGCATTGGGCTTGGCTATTACTTTGATTTTCGGAGCCAGTGCATTAAACGCTTTATCTACCAATGCTATTTTCAACATTCTCTTCTTCCTGATGCTGGTGATTTTTGCTGCTTCATTCTTTGGAGCGTTTGAAATCAGGCTGCCGTCGAAGTGGGGAAATGCAGTAGATAGCAAAGCTGAATCTACGACCGGATTGCTAAGTATTTTCCTGATGGCTTTCACGCTTTCATTGGTATCTTTCTCTTGTACAGGTCCGATTATCGGCTTCTTGCTGGTACAGGTATCTACAACAGGAAGCGTAGTTGCTCCGGCAATCGGTATGTTAGGATTTGCCATCGCTTTGGCATTGCCGTTTACACTCTTCGCCCTGTTCCCGTCTTGGCTGAAATCGATGCCAAAGTCCGGCGGATGGATGAATGTTATCAAGGTTACGCTGGGTTTCCTCGAATTAGCATTTGCACTTAAATTCTTGTCAGTTGCTGATTTGGCTTATGGTTGGAGATTGCTTGACCGCGAAACATTCCTGGCTCTGTGGATTGTCATCTTTGCTTTGCTTGGATTCTACCTGTTGGGCAAGATCAAATTCCCGCACGATGACGATGATAATAAGGTGGGAGTAACCCGCTTCTTTATGGCGTTAATCTCTTTAGCATTTGCCGTATATATGGTTCCCGGTTTGTGGGGAGCACCATTGAAAGCCGTATCTGCATTTGCTCCGCCTATGCAGACGCAAGATTTCAATCTGCATAAGAATGATGTACACGCGAAATTCGATGACTATGATTTAGGAATGGAATATGCCCGTCTGAACGGAAAACCGGTTATGCTCGACTTACCGGATATGGTTGCGTAAACTGCCGTAAGATGGAAGCAGCGGTATGGACTGACCCGAAAGTGAGTGATTTGATTAATAACGACTACGTATTGATTACACTTTATGTAGATAATAAAACTCCGTTGACTGAACCTGTGAAGATTATCGAAAACGGTACAGAACGTACTTTGCGTACTGTCGGCGATAAATGGAGCTATCTGCAACGTGTGAAATTCGGAGCTAATGCCCAGCCTTTCTATGTATTGCTGGACAATCAGGGTAAACCGTTGAATAAGTCGTATGCTTATAACGAAGATATTCCTAAGTATATTGAATTCTTACAGACCGGATTGGAGAACTATAAGAAAGGAAAATAATGATTTCTCCGATAATGACCAATCTTGGATAATGAATAAAAAAGCGGTCTCATCTTTTCGATGAGGCCGCTTTTTGAATAGAATAAATTGAAATTTTAGCGAAAATTACATGGGTACTTCTATTAATAGAAGTTGGGTTCCTTTTAATATATGTATCGGGAATTCTTTTGTATCCCAAACACCGATACCATCACGTTTGGACAGCCGTTCTTCCCCCACTGTGATTTCTCCTTCAAGTACGAAGATATATACCCCGTTACCTTCCTGATGCATCTTATATTCGATTGTTTTTTCCGTATCGAAACTTCCCATAGAGAACCATGCATCTTGTTTGATAGAAGCTGGAGTCTTCCCGTTCGGAGACAGGATTAGCGCCAGTTCATTTGCTTTCAGGAGCGGACGAATATCGAAGTTGTTATACTCCGGTTTGGTGTTTTCAACTCGTGGAAATACCCATATCTGCAGGAATTCCAGTTGTTCTTTATCACTGCCATTGTATTCACTGTGATAAATGCCACTACCTGTACTCATAACCTGAATATCACCTGGAGTGATGGTTTTAGTGTTTTGTACACTGTCACCATGTTTCAGGTATCCTTTTAGAGGGATGGAAATCACTTCCATATTTTTATGCGGATGTGTATCGAATCCCATAGACGGGTCTACACTGTCATCGTTCAGCACTCGTAATGCTCCGAAATGAATTCTTTCCGGATTATAATAGTTGGCAAAACTGAATGTGTGATGGGTCTTGAGCCAGCCGTGATTGAAATAGCCTCTTGATGAAGCTCTGTCGATTACTTTTTTCATAATCTTCCTTTCTTTTTTAATAGAACTTTGGTGTGCGTCTTATTTGCACTTTACTATTACTAATAACAATGGAAAGGTAGATAAAGTTCTTAACGGGAGATTTAATAAGAAGGGAGCTTTATTTTTTTATTTCAGAAAAAATACATACGTTTGTAACATCATAACAATACCTTTGTGGCCAAAAATAAAGAAAGTATGTACGCAACAGACACTCTAATGGATGAACGGGAAGTGGTTCTCCGTCTGATAGACGGAGATGAAGAGGCCTTTTGCGAACTTTATGCCGCTTATAAGAATCGTTTGCTCTACTTCGCCCTGAAATTCGTCAAGTCGCATGAATTTGCAGAGGATATCTTTCAGGATGCGTTTACGGTAGTTTGGCAAACCCGTCGTTTCATCAATCCCGAAGCCTCTTTTTCTTCCTATCTTTATACTATTGTGCGTAATCGTATTTTGAATCAGTTGCGGGATATGGCTAATGAAGATCAGCTGAAAGAGCAGATTCTTTCTCAAGCGATCGATTCAACGAACGAAACGAATAATCATATTCTGCTCAATGATTTGAAAGAGATTATTGCCCGTGCATTGGAGCAATTAACGCCCCGCCAGCGTGAGGTATTTAAAATGAGCCGTGAACTACAGATGTCTCATAAAGAAATAGCCGAAGCATTGGGCGTTTCAGTTCATACGGTGCAAGAACATATTTCTCTTTCTCTAAAAGTGATTCGTTCCTATTTGACTAAATATTCAAGTACATCAGCCGATGTACTTTTGATTCTATTGTGCTTGAATTTATAATAAATGTTAATCACACCCTAGCTCTTTCTTACTTTGTGTATTACTTATACAAAGGGAAGGAAATTAATATCCTTATTTTGAATATATGATGAAAGATACTAAAACAGAAAAAGATAAATTGCATCGCTATCTGGATGATCTTTATACCCGGGATGATGCTTCACAGTTGTTGCAAAGTATTAAGGATTCAGAAAACCAAGATATATTGGACGAACTGGCAGCAGAGGTTTGGGAAGAATCCGGGAACCTGCAACCTGGTAATGATTTGGAGCGGGAAAAATATAAGAGAGAGGCACGCCAATTACTGAAGCGTATTGAACACAAAAAACGTACATGGTTCCGCCGGGCTTCTGTGGTGGCAGTCAGTACAGCGGCTGTAATAGCCATTATCATAGGGAGTGTCAACTTTTTCCGGTATATGAATGAACAACAGGTCACACTGGCTGAAATTACCACTTCCTTTGGTGAGAAAAGACAAGTGACTTTGCCGGACGGGACTCTTTTGGTTCTGACTCTTGTTCGCAAGTGCGTTATCCGGATCGTTTTGTTGGAGATCTCCGTGAAGTGGAACTTGAAGGAGAGGGATATTTCCGTGTTGCCCGTAATGAAAAGATGCCATTTGTTGTGAGGACGAAGCGACTGGATGTTCAGGTGTTAGGTACCCGGTTTGATGTAAAATCCTATTCAACAGATGAAATAGTGTCTGTGAGTGTGGAGAGTGGTAAGGTGCAGGTCGATTTGCCGGAAGCGATGATGAGGTTGACTGCTAAAGAACAGGTGCTTATCAATACTGTTTCCGGAGAATATAGTAAGAAAACAGAGGATAGGGGAGTGGCTGTCTGGATGAAAGGTGGGTTACGCTTTTACAGTACACCTATCCGCGATGTGGCAAAGGAGCTGGAACGGGTATATAATTGCCGGATTACTTTTGCTCCCGGTCAGGATTTCAACAACTTGATTACCGGATGAACATGATAACAAGAGTCTGGAAGCGGTACTTAAATCCATTGAATTTATCAGCGGTGATATCAAATATAAGAAAGAGGGCATCAATGTACTTCTTTATAAAGAATGAGATGAATAATAGATAATGTTCAACCTTTTAAAAAATAATAGATGAAAACAGCTCCTTCATGAACCTCCCCAAAATGATAGAAGCACTCCAAAGGAATGCCTCTATCCGCAATCCGGACGGATATTCATAAGCTTCGACCCAAATGAATAACGTATCGCGCATTGCTTGTTTTTAATAACTTTAGTCAATTACTAAAACGCACAAATTTATGAATAATCTTCTTATTTGTAAAGGGATAAGTAAAAATAGCTGTTCGTTTTTAGCTTTTTTACTATTCACCTTCATTTTAATAGCTCCGGCTGCTGCTCAGACATTGAAAGAGCATGATATTACGCTTCGTGTGCAAAACGAGCCGGTAGAGAGTGTTTTCAATAAAATCAGCAAACAGACTAATTTTAAGTTTCTCTATGATCAGGAGACGGTGAACAAGGCTCCGAGAGTTTCTTTCGACATTAAAAATGCTTCATTAAAACAGATTCTGGGAGAAATTACTTCCCAGGCCAAGCTTTATTTCAATAGGACCGATCATACAATTGCTGTCAGCAAACAGCCGCTTAAGAAAGAAGAAACTGCTCAACGTGCACGCACTATCCAGGGAATAGTTGCAGATGATAAAGGAGAGCCGGTGATTGGTGCCAGTGTACAGATTAAGGGAGAAGGCAGTGGTACGATTACCGATATTGACGGACGTTATTCATTAATGAATGTACCGGAGTCTGCAACATTGACTATTTCTTATATTGGATATAAAACGGTAAATATCTCTGCAAAGGATAAAAATACGGCGAAAATCACGTTGGTAGAAGATAGTAAGATGATTGATGAGGTAGTAGTGGTGGGATATGGAGTTCAGAGAAAAAGAGACGTCTCTACTTCTATTTCTTCCGTGAAAGCTGAACAAATTGCGGATGTTTCTGCTTCAGACTTTCGTCAGGCGTTGGCAGGTAAGATGCCGGGGGTACAGGTTACACAGCCAAGTGGTGATCCGGAGGGAAGTGTAAGTATCCGTGTTCGTGGTATCAGTACGGTTAATGCCGGTAGTGATCCTCTTTATATTATTGATGGCGTGCCGGTGGAACGTGGATTTGCCAATCTGAATAATAATGATGTCGAATCTGTGGAAGTTTTGAAAGATGCTTCGTCGGCAGCTATTTATGGTAGTCGCGGTTCCAACGGTGTAATTATTATCACGACCAAGCAGGGACAGTCGGAAAAGATGAAAGTGCAGTATGATGGATATTATGGTATCCAGAGTGTTTCGAAGAAACTTTCAATGATGAATGCATATCAGTTTGCCGAATTTGCAAAGGATGGTCATGACAACGCTTATCTGGATGCTAATCCCGGAGGTTCACCGGATGACCCGAATGGAATGCGCCCGAATTCATGGGAACGTATTCCTACCGAACTCTTTCCCTATCTGAATGGTGATAAGGGGTTGACGGATACGGATTGGCAAGATGCTATTTTTCGTACTGCTGCTACTTCCAGCCACAATGTTTCTATTTCCGGCAGAGGAAAGACAGTCGGCTATTTCATTTCAGCCAACTATTATGATAAAGAAGGTATTATAATTAATTCCGACTTTAAGAAATATAGTATGCGTATGAATTTGGACGGGAAATATAAAAGACTGAAATTCGGTTTGAATTTTTCTCCTTCCTATTCTACTTCCAATCGGTAGATGCTTCCGGATCTAATGGTATTGTGCAATCGGCATTGATGATGCCTCCGGTATGGCCGGTGTATAATGCGGATGGCAGCTATAATTATCAGGGAAACGGCTATTGGAGAATTGGAAATGACTATCAGCATAATGCCGTATTGAACCGGTAGCCATGGCAAACTTACAATCGGATGTTGTAGACCGTATGGCGATTGTCGGAAAAGTTTTTGCTGAATTGGAGTTGTATAAGGGGCTTACTTATAACATTTCTTTTGGTGGCGATTATTATGGTTCGCATAATGACCAATATCGTTCTTCGGAACTTCCTTTATTGGGACAGAAGTATTATGATGTAAAGTCAAATCCGACAGCTACAGTTCATCAGGTTTTTATTTCAACTGGTTGGTGGAGAATAAAATCAATTATAACACAACGATTAAAGATGCTCATTCTATCAATGTGGTCTTAGTACAGTCGGCTCAAAAAGAGACATATAAAGGAGATAATGTGACGGCGACCGATTTCCCGAACGACTATATACAAACAATTTCCGGAGGTACGGTGACGAAAGGTGCATCTGATAAAACCCAATGGACGATTGCTTCTTATCTGGCGCGTATGCAGTATAGCTATAAAGGTAAATATATGGCTTCGGCAGCTATTCGTGCAGACGGTTCTTCCCGTTTTGGCAAGAATAACCGGTGGGGATATTTTCCTTCAGCTTCTTTGGCGTGGAGAATAAGCGGAGAAGACTTCTTTATGAAGGCTAAGTGTCTGTCGTTTGTTGATGATTTGAAGTTAAGAGCGAGTTATGGAGTGACCGGTAACTTCCAGATTGGTAATTATGATCATTTGTCTCTGATGGCTTTGGATAATTATGTGCTTGGCACAGGTAACGGACAATTGGTGAATGGTTATAAGCCAAGTACCATAAAGAATGAAGATTTGAGTTGGGAAAAGAATGCGATGGTGAATGTGGGTGTTGATTTGCAGATGTTCAAAGGATTGCTGGGACTGACTGTGGATTATTATAATACCAATACCTCTAATATGTTGTTGAATGTACCAGTTCCCCACTTGACCGGATATAGCACTGCATTGATGAATATCGGTAAAGTGAATAATAGGGGATGGGAAGTTGCTTTGACCTCACAGAAGAATATAACTAAAGATTTCGGTTATTCGTTTAATGCTAATTATGCCACTAATACGAACGAAGTGAAGGCACTCGGTCCGGGTAATGCTCCTATCATATCTACCGGTAGCGTAGATCATGCTTATTACATAACGAAGTCGGTGAACCCATCGGATGTTATTATCTGTTGGTGCAGGATGGAATTTTCTCCAATGAAGAAGAATTAAAAAAGTATCCTCATTTCAGCAATACCCAGCCGGGAGATTTCCGCTTTGTGGATGTAGACGGGGATGGAGTGATGGATTTGGATAAAGATCGTACAATCGTGGGTAACTATATGCCCGATTTTACCTATGGGTTTGGTGGTAAAGTCTGGTTTAAGGGATTTGACCTTGATTTTAATTTTCAAGGAGTATATGGCAATGAGATTCTGAATCTGAATCGTCGTTACATTGATAATCTGGAAGGTAATACCAATGGCACCACTATAGCCTTGAATCGTTGGAAAAGTCCGGAAGATCCGGGAAACGGTCAGGTGAATCGTGCCAACCGTAAGTCAAAGGGGTATAATGGTCGTACTTCAACCTGGCATCTGGAAGATGGTTCTTATCTGCGACTGCAGAATGTGACACTAGGATATACCTTGCCGAAGAACCTGACTCAACGCTTTTTCGTGGAAAAATTAAGAGTTTACGTTTCCGGACAAAATTTATGGACTTCGACTAATTATAGCGGATATAATCCGGAAGTAAATGCACGTCCGAGTAATTCTCTTTCACCGGGTGAGGATTATGGAACTTATCCATTAGCTAAAACATTCTTGTTTGGGCTAAACATAACACTTTAATCATCCTTTAAAATACACGTTATATGAAAAAATATAAACTAATACTATTCCTATCAACTGCCTTGTTATCAGTTGCTTGTACAGATAGTTTCTTCGATTTGGAACCGAGTAGCAGTGTGCCTACCGACAAGGTATATAAGACAGCGGAAGATTTTAATGTAGCTGTGATAGGATGTTACTCCAAATTGCAGACACAAGTTTCCTATTTTACAGAGTGTTGCGAATATCGGAGTGATAATTTGACATTGAGTGCGCCCACTGCCGGAACACAAGACCGTTATGATATCGATCAGTTTGCAGATAAAGCCTCTAACGGAATTTTGGAAGATGCCTGGGCGAACTTTAATAATGGAGTCTATCGTTGCAATCTTGTATTAGATAGAATTGATGAGGCCAACTTCGACGCAACTCTGAAAAAACAATATAAAGGCGAAGCTCTTTTTATCCGTGCCCTTACTTATTTTAATATGTATCGTTTATGGGGAGGGATACCGATGACTAATAAAGTGGTGACGGTGGCTGAAGCTCTTAAAATCGGGCGCAGTTCCGATCAACAGGTTTATGATTTTCTTGTCGGTGATTTGAATCAGGTTATTAATGAAAATATGTTGCCGTCTTCTTATACAAGTGCCGATATGGGACGAGTGACTTCCGGTGCTGCAATGGCATTGCTCGGCAAGATTTACCTGACTTTCCATAAATGGACGGAGGCTCGCAATGTGCTATCTCAACTAGTGGGTCGGTATTCTTTAATGACTACTCCCGAACAGGTGTTTGACGTGAACAATAAAATGAACGATGAGATTATTTTTGCTGTTCGCTTTAATAAGGATGTTGAAGGAGAAGGACATGGATATTGGTTCTCTATTATTAATCTGACTGATGATACCAATCAGACAAAGTCTCTGAAAGAGTGCTACAAAGATGGGGATAAGCGCAAGAATCTGATTACCTATGTAAAGGTGGAAGATAAAGTATGCGTGATGAATAAATTTAAGGATGTCAAAAGTGCGACCTATAATACAGTCGGTAATGACCAGATTATTCTCCGTTATGCCGATGTGCTGTTAATGTACGCTGAAGCTTTGAATGAAATCAGTTATAGTAATTTGCAGAATTCAGAAGCTATGGTTGCTTTGAATGCTGTGCATACTCGTGCCGGATTGTCTCCGCTTCAGATAACAGAGCTTCCCGATCAGGATAGCTTCCGTAAAGCGATTATGTTGGAACGTCAACAGGAGTTTCCTTATGAAGGACAGCGTTGGTTCGATTTGGTACGTATGGGAGGTGCTAAGGAGGCTATGAAAGCAGAAGGACATATTATTCAGGACTATCAATTCCTGTATCCTATTCCAAAAACGGAGTTGGAAAGAATAAACAACACAGAACTGTTGTGGCAGAATACGGGATATTAATAGGATTAAACTAAAAGAAATCAAACGATGAAAAAAATACTATATAGCTTGTTGTTTATTTTCACGGTAGTCTTTACTGCTTGTGAAGAAGATCTGCCAAAGGCAAGTTTCGATTTATATGAACTGAAGTCACTAACGGCAACAGCCGGAGATATGAATGTGACTCTTTCCTGGGAAGCATACGAGAATGCCCGTCCGAATGAATATTTGATTCTTTGGACTTCCGGATCATCAGAAGCGGAAGGAGGCGAGATGACTGTGGATGCAAAAACAATGACTGCCACTATCAATAATCTGGTGAACGATGTTGCTTACACTTTTTCTGTGCAACCTCGTTATGCGGGAGGATTGGCCAGTAAAACTACTGCTGCCTGTACACCGAAGAATGCAAGATATCCGATTTCTGATCTGACGGCAGCAGCCGGCAATGAAAGAGTGCGTTTGAGATGGACGAAACCTGCAAGTGAACGTTTCACTCGCTATCAGGTTACCGTGAATCCCGGTAATCAGATTATCAATCTGGATGATACTTCATTGGAAGAATACATCGTTGATGGTTTGACTAACGATCAGGAATATACATTTAATGTAGCCTGTGTTTATCCTACAGGCAATTCTATTGCGGTGGAAACTTCTGCTACTCCCGGATTGATCTATCCTATTCTCGCTAGTACGGAACTGGTTGTGTGGGAGCCTTCTACCTTTGCTTATAACGATATGTATTTCATGGCTGGTGAAGTGAAATCGGTAAGTTGGGATTTTGGTGATGGTACGACATCGGGAGAAAACAATCCGGTGCATGCTTTTACTACTACCGGTACTTATACAGTGGCCGTAACGGTGACTTATGTAAATAATACCACCGAGTCGGGCAGTCTGACTGTCACGGTCGGCAATTATAAATGGAATTCTGTCGATTTGAACTTCGGTGGACTTACCGGATATGTAAAGACCTCCAATCCGGTGTTCTCTCCGGATGGAAAAACAATGTATATCCCGACATCTACTCCTGCGGGTCATTTATTTGCTATTGACGTAGTGAGCGGTGAATTCAAGTGGGTGTTTGCTATCAGTCAGATAACTTATGGCGGAGGTGCGTTGGTGGCTCCTGATGGTACAATCTATCAGTGTGTAAGAAATGCCACTATTAATAATGTATATGCTATTAATCCGAACGGAACTCAAAAGTGGGCAATAAAATTGGATGCTGCGATAGGAGCTTTCCCTGCATTGTCGGCCGATGGTGTTCTTTACTGTCTCACCAATAAGAGTACGTTGTATGCGCTGGATGCATCCAGTGGTGCTATTAAATGGCAACAATCGCTTGACGGAGCAACCGGTAGTGCTGTGGCTATTGATAAAGCCGGAAATGTTTATGCAGGTACAAGTGCAGCCATTTATTCTTTTAAATCGAATAAAGAGCAGAATTGGAAATTGGAAGAAGTGAATGTGACAGAACAGGCTACGTTTGCTTTGAAGGATCAGGTACTTTATGCGACTTTGAAAAACGGAGGACTCGTTGCTGTTGATATGACAAACGGAACAAAGAAATGGACGTATCCGACTACAAAAGGAGATGCTTATTTCCCGATTGCTGATAAAAATGGCAATGTCTATTTTACTGAAAAAGGATCGCAGACTGTTCATGCAGTAAATGCCAGCGGATCTAAAATCTGGGAGAAAAATGTGGGTAACAATTTGAACTACAGTGGAGGTGCTTTGAGTACGGATGGTATTCTTTATATAGGTACCCAATCGAATAACAAAGTGCTGGGACTTGACATCACTAATGGAAACATTGTTTTTGAAGAGACTGTGGGACAACAGGTCATGGCAGCTGTTAGCATTGGCCCGGACAGACGGCTTTATTGCGGAACGATCGGATCTAATAATATCGGTTCGATAAAGGCTTTTGCTGTCAATAAGACATTAGCAACAGACTCCTGGAGTATTCGTGGTGGTGATATTCAAGGTACAAACCGTCAAAAGTAAGCGATAATGAGAGTTCCTGTTTTTATCTTATTTATGGCGATGACAATGGGTTTATATGCACAGAAATATAAAGTAGGTACGACTACAGCTTTGTGGAAAGTACCTGCTTCCACAGACTTTTCTCAAGCTCGGTCTGTGGGGGTAGAGTATGTGGAAGTAGCATTTAACCAGTGTTATAGAGGAGTTCCGGCAGATGAAGTTGTTCCTCGTATCCGGGATATGAAAGCAAAAATTGATAGTGCCGGTATCAAGGTCTGGTCTATACATCTTCCTTTCTCACGCACGTTGGATATATCGGTGCTGGATGAAAAGAAAAGGAAAGAAAATGTAGATTTTATGGCGGAGATGATTGGACAGTGCGCTCTGTTTCAGCCGAAATGTTTGGTACTGCATCCTAGTTCCGAGCCTATTGCTGACAGTATTCGGGCACAAAGAATAACTAACGCTTCCAGGTCTATCGCTTATCTGAAAAAATATGCGGATCAAATAGGAGCACAGTTGTGCATCGAAAATCTGCCGAGAACTTGCTAGGTAATACTCCTGAAGAGCTTTTGGAGATAATCAAAGATATTCCGGGTGTGAAGGTTTGTTTTGATACCAATCATTATACTAAAGGGACGACAGGGCATTTTGTAGAAACTGTTGGTGAGCGTATAGGTACTATACACGCTTCGGACTTTGACTTTGTCAACGAGTGTCATTGGCTTCCTACACAAGGTGACATTCAATGGGGAAAGTTAATGCATGCACTCGAAGGAATCGGCTATGAAGGGGTTTTCATGTATGAAGCTACCAAAGACCATGAAAACGACAATACGCGTCCGACACCGGAACGGGTGGTTGAGACTTTCAATAAAATAATTAATGACTATAAAAATCAGAAATAAGATGGATATAATAAGAAAAATACAATATTTACTGTTTTGTCTTTTGGCAATAGGTTTTGTTGCTTGTGATGATGATGACAACAACAGTACCGAAACAGGTCATGAAGGAATTCTTACGCAATTGGCAGAGGAAGTAGATGCCACTGCACAACAGTTGTGGAGTTCTTCTCCTTTGATTGTCAATACCGGACGTACCACTACTTTGACCAAGATCCAGGGATATGCGGATAAGTGTAAAGATGATTATTTCGTCAGTTATCTGAATGGCTTCGATCAGGCGAGTACGAGTATGGAAAAGTGTGATCCGATTATCTATTTTTATCGGAGTGCATTTGATCGTGTGATGGATGGAATTAAAAACTCAAAAGTAGAAAATGGTACGGCAGCGATCTGGTTACTCTATAATATGGGGTATGTGGTAAAAACTCCGTCAGGATGTTTTGCTATTGACATTTCTCATCGTTGGGCGAAAGAGCTGGCACCTTATATTGATTTTCTCTGTGTTACACACAAGCACTCCGATCATTATAGTAATGATCTTATCCAGGCTATGTTTGATTTAGGTAAACCGGTGTTATCCAACTATTTGAAAGACACGACATATCCTTATACTGCAAAGGGGGATAAAGATTATGAAATTGGAAAATTCAAGATTAAAACCTGTATCACTGACCATAACAATGCCGGGTTATCTAATTTTGTGACTGTGTTTTCGATCGATTGTGGGGAAGATACCGGTAATTTCGTTTTTATGCATGTAGGAGACTCTAACTATAAACCGGAACAATATACGAATCTGGCTTCTCATGTGAATGTTTTGATACCGCGTTATGCTCCCAATGCTCTGACCGAAAATAATATTCTGGGTTCAGGTGCGGGACAGGTGGAGCCCGATTATATCTTGTTATCACATATCTTGGAACTGGCTCATGCAGGTGTTGATGAATCAAGATGGTCATTGGATATGGCACTCGAACGGGCTTCGAAGATAAACTGTGAACAGACTTACGTACCAATGTGGGGAGAAAAACTAGTCTGGAAAAACAATAAACTGAACTAAAATTCTTAATGCTTGAACTTATGAAACGGATATGTAACTTCATACTTCTTCTGTGTTTGGTGCAACTGGCTGTTGCCCAAAATAGAATAGCTGAAATCAGAGAAAATCTGCTGGGAAATCATCCAGATAAAATATTGGTTGTATCCCACCGGGCTGACTGGCGTAATGCCCCGGAAAACTCATTGCAAGGTATACAGAATTGCATTGATATGGGTGTCGATATGGTGGAGATCGATTTGAAACGAACCAAAGACGGACATTTAGTAGTGATGCATGATAAAACGATCAATCGTACCATGTCTGGAAAAGGACTGGTGGAAGATTATACATTGGCCGAATTGAAAGCAATGCGTCTTAAAAATGGAGTAGCTTGTAAGACAAGACATCAGATTCCTACATTGGAAGAAGTGATGTTGCTCTGCAAAGGTAAGATCATGGTAAATATTGATAAGGGGTATGATTATTTTCAGGAAGCTTATATTGTACTCGAAAAGACGGGAACGGTTGACCAGTGTGTTATCAAAGCCGGCCTTCCTTATGAACAAGTGAAAGCCGAAAACGGTGCTGTATTGGATAAAGTGATTTTTATGCCTATTGTACAGTTGCATAAAAGGAGCCGAAGCTATTATTGACAGTTACAAGACTCACATGAAGCCTGCTGCTTATGAGTTAGTGTTTGATAATGATAGTCCTGAGGTGCTTAACCTGATAAAAAAGTGCGTGATACGGGTTCTAAGTTGTTTATAAACTCTCTTTGGCCCGAATTATGTGGTGGTCATGATGACGACCGTGCAGTAGAACTTCATCAACCGGATGAAAGCTGGGGATGGATCATTAATCAGGGAGCCAAATTAATTCAAACTGACCGTCCTGCCCTCTTATTGGAGTATCTGCGCAAAAAGAAACTTCACGACTAAATAGACTTTTTCATGTTGAAACAACTTATAAACTTTTACAAGGTCTCTTCACCGAGACCTTGTAACGGGGAAGCTTTGTCTTCATCCGGCTCACAACATCTTCATTCCGATGCCCGTCGTCTGAAATACCTGAAATGGTCTACTTTTCTTTCAGCCACTTTCGGTTACGGCATGTACTATGTTTGTCGTCTTAGCCTGAATGTCGTGAAGAAGCCCATCGTAGATGAAGGAATTTTCTCCGAAACAGAACTGGGAATTATCGGTTCGGTATTGTTCTTTACTTACGCCCTTGGAAAATTTACGAATGGTTTTCTGGCCGACCGTAGCAATATCAACCGCTTTATGACTACCGGTTTACTGGTAACTGCTTTAGTGAACCTGTGCCTGGGTTTTACCCATTCTTTTATTCTGTTTGCTCTCCTTTGGGGGATTAGTGGCTGGTTTCAGTCTATGGGTGCTGCTTCTTGTGTAGTGGGACTTTCCCGTTGGTTCACGGACAAAGAACGAGGTTCCTATTACGGATTTTGGTCTGCCAGCCACAATATCGGTGAGGCGTTGACCTTCCTAATTGTTGCGTCTATCGTTAGTGTATTGGGGTGGAGATACGGTTTCTTTGGTGCCGGTATTGTTGGTTTGCTTGGTGCTTTAATTGTGTGGAAGTTTTTCCATGACACTCCCGAAAGTCAGGGCTTTCCTCCTGTAAATGCTCCAAAACAGAAAGAGGAGATGAGTGTGGTGGAAACGACAGACTTTAATAAAGCCCAACGCCAGGTATTGATGATGCCTGCCATCTGGATACTGGCTCTTTCGAGTGCTTTTATGTATATCAGTCGCTATGCTATCAATAGCTGGGGTGTTTTTTATCTAGAAGCGCAAAAAGGATATTCCACGTTGGATGCCAGCTTCATTATTTCCATCTGTCCGGTCTGTGGTATCGTAGGTACCATATTTTCGGGTGTTATTTCTGACAAGTTATTTGGCGGTCGTCGAAATGTTCCCGCCCTGATTTTCGGATTGATGAATGTTCTTGCACTTAGCCTGTTCTTGTTGGTTCCCGGCGTACACTTTTGGATAGATGTGTTGGCTATGGTTCTTTTCGGTTTGGGTATCGGAGTTCTCATTTGTTTTCTGGGTGCCTGATGGCAGTCGATATTGCTCCCCGTAATGCGTCGGGAGCAGCATTGGGGGGTAGTCGCATTGCCAGTTATATTGGGGCCGGATTACAGGATGTAATGAGTGGTGTTCTGATAGAGGGGCAAAAGACGGTTCAGAATGGAGTCGATGTTTATGATTTCACTTATATCAATTGGTTTTGGATAGGAGCGGCTTTATTGTCTGTATTTTTCGCTTTATTGGTGTGGAATGTGAAGCCGAAGTAATGATTTGAATAACAATGCTTTATAAAAAGGGACTTTTTCCTTTTAAACCAACGGGTCGTTTCTTTTAAAGGAACGACCTGTTTCACACCGAGAAACAACATGTTCCTTTTAATGAAACGCAAACAGTTTTTCAGTATTATTTCAGTATCATGCTTTTTCTTTGCCGGAGATAATTTGTTATCTTTGTAACTTTAACCCGAAAATCAATGAGTAGAATAATATTAAATACTAAGACTTGGCTATTATTTGTGCTGTTGTTTGGAATATCATTTTCTGCATGGGCACAAAGTGACGATTTTAATACATGGACTAAATTCAAGGTAAACCATAAGATAGATTCCCGGTTTTCAGTTTCAGGTGATTTGGAATTGCGCATGAAAGATGATGTGAGTAAATTGGATCGTTGGGGACTTATTGTTGGTGGAAGTTACCGGCCCTATTCATTTTTGAATCTGGGTGTTGGCTATGAAACCCATCTTCGGAATTTGGGTGACTCGGACTGGAAATTCAGGCATCGCTATCATATAACTGCTACTGCCAGTTTTCGTTATCAATGGTTGAAAGTAGCTGTAAGGGAAAGATTTCAGCAGACTTTTGATCGTGGCAACTCTGAAACTCGTTTGCGTTCCCGCTTGAAATTATCTTATGCTCCTACAAAAGGAATTGTTTCTCCCTATTTCTCTGTTGAAATCTATCAGAGTTTGGATGACGTTTCTTTTTGGAGAGCCGATCGTATGCGTTATCGTCCCGGAGTAGAAATAGCTTTGGCCAAACGTTGGTCGTTGGATGCATTCTATTGTTATCAATATGCATCTTCGCAAGGCAGACACATTGCCGGAATAGAAGTGGGATATTCTTTCTGAAATTAGCAGGCTCTTAATATAATAATGTGAGAGTTTAATTCTTTGTTCCTGACTAGTCGTTTGTAACTTGTTGATTGTTTGTGTTATAGATGAAAATGTAAAATTTTCCTATAGAAACTATACTTCGACTTAATATAATTATATACTTTTGCTTTCAAGACATCAAAATGATATCTTGAAATTGATGATTCCTCAGTACAACAGACGTGTTGTTCAGTATCCCATAACCGAAAGCGAATACTTCCTCTTATGCTATTCTTTCTGTTCAATCAAAAGTTTCTATTGGGAAATTAAAAAATAAATATGATGAAACTATTTTATAACCTACAAAGGGGCGTGGGTTTACTTGTTTTTTGTACTATCTTGCTTAGTGCTTGTGTGAACCATATTTCGGAGGAAGAGGAGGATAGTGTTAATAATGGAGATATTCCATTGAAATTTATTGCCGATATTCGTGAATCAGTTGGTACCCGTATGGCAAATAATAACTTTGCTGAAGGGGATGAAGTCGGTCTGTTTGCTCTTGCCGGAACCACTACAATGCAAGAAGAACGTTATGTGGATAATCTTCATTTCATACGTTCATCCAATGGTGAGTTTGAATCTAACGAGTCGGTATACTATCCGGATGATGGAGTTACATTGAATTTAATCAGTTATTATCCTTATCAAAAGAGTGGCGTGGGGATAGGGGAGAGTACCATGCAGGTGGCGGTTTCAACGACTCAAAATATTCCTGACGATTATTCACATTCTGATTTCCTAATTGCTTCTAAAGAAGAGGTCTTAGCCAGTAAGGAGGCGGTCGCTCTGACCTATAATCATCAGTTTTTTCGTCTGAAAATTGTTCTTATTCCTGGAGAGGGGGAGAATTTGGAAGATATGTTATCCGTTAAGCCTACGCTTTCGGTGAGTGGCTTTTATACTAAAACAAGTTATGATTTTCAGAAAAAGACTTCTCTGGTTATTCCGAAGAGAAAGATATTATTCCTGCAGGAGAATGGGAGATAAAAGACGGACGACTGATAGGAAAGGAATTTATTTTGATACCGCAGGAGGCGACTCCGGGATACCAATACATAACGTTGGAAGCTGCAGGAAAGCTATATACAAGCCTATTACCATCTACTTTACAATTAAAAAGTGGAAAGCAGCGCGAATTGGAAATAAAGTTTGTATCAGCCGAAGATGTATTAATGAGCAAAGTGAATGGGGAAATCGGAGATTGGGACGGAACCGAAATAGATCATACAGAATCAGTCACGCTTCATAAATACATAGATGTTTCGAAGTTGACTTTTGAAAAGTCGAATGTGTATAAAGTGTTACATTCGGGAAAGCAAGTAGCCGAAATATGTAAGGAGTATCTTGTTACTCCGGAATTTTCTTCGCAGGCAATCGTTGCCTATCCGATGAAAAAGATGGTAGTGTGGACTTATCTCAAGGTGTTGTAGCACAGTTGCTAGGGAAATCCGGAAAAGTGAATGGAGGAAGCGTATCATGGAATATGGAAGATTACTCATTGGCCTATGTTGACGGAACTTTGCCGATTCGTAATAATGTATATGTGATGGCAAACGGAACCGTTTCTTTATCTGTTACGACAGCAGATGACGTACTATCTGTTTTGGTTTTGGAAGATATCGTTCGTGATGTACGTGGAGGAATCATTCATAATTATCCGTTAGTGAAGATTGGAACACAATATTGGATGCGGGATAATCTGGAGGCATCTTCGTATGTTGGCAGGTGATCGCACTCCAGATGGATGCAGTGACAGCGAATGTTGTCGGATATCTGCAATCTACTGCGGAACACTATTTTTATACAGCTAATGTAGTACTTTCTAATAAAATTCTACCTATTCATTGGAGTATACCGGATTGGAAAGACTGGAACATTTTAAAAGACTATCTGAATGGAGAGGCTTCTTTGCTGAAATCAGGTACTTGGTTACCTTTGAAAGCGGGAGAACAGGTACAGCCTGCAACTAATTTATCCGGTTTTAATGGAATACCTGTAGGAATGTATGTGGGGGCTTTTCAAACTGATTACGAGAAAAAACATCTGGCATATTGGACACTGGATAATGCAAATGCCGCTATCGATATCAAGGTTTTCTATCTGAAAAGTGATACGGATATCATTGAAGAATCTAATGCAGGTGTTGATACAAAAGCCTTTGCCATTCGTTGCATCAGAAAGTAAATCGACGAAAAAGGCTTCTCTTTTCCATAAATTGCTTATATTTGGGAAGTAAAACTAACTAAAAGAGAGAACTATGAAGAAGATAATAAACCCCTGGAAAGGTTTGGAAGGGTACAACTGCTTTGGTTGTGCTTCCAATAATGAAGCCGGATTAAAAATGGAATTTTACGAAGATGGTGACGAAGTGGTAAGCATTTGGAAACCACGTCCCGAATATCAAGGCTGGATTGATACCTTGCATGGCGGTATTCAAGCTGTCTTGATGGATGAAATCTGTGCCTGGGTTATACTTCGTAAACTACAAACCACGGGGGTGACGTCGAAGATGGAAACTCGTTACCGAAAATCGATTGATACCAAAGATTCTCATATCGTATTACGCGCGTCTATTAAAGAGGTAAAGCGGAACATCGTTATTGTTGAAGCAAAGTTATATAATAAGGATGGAGAAGTCTGTACAGAATCAGTTTGTACTTACTTACTTCTCGAAAGAAAAGTCGAAAGATGAAATGCATTTTTCGAAATGTGATGTAGAATCGGAAGAGATATTACCATTAATTTGAAATAAAAACTTAAGTTTTTGTGATAAATGTTTGGTAGTATCAAACAAATACTTTACTTTTGTCGCAGTTAATAAAAGAAATATGAAATATACAGCTACACATCATCATCATCATTTTCCTAACGAATAATCGGTGGGCGTGGATGATATTGTGTATAACTATATAAACGATAACGAAGGCTTACCGAATGCGGTAAGCCTTTTTTGTTTTTCAACGCAGATTGTATTTGTAATTAATAATTAGTAATTAAATAAAGTCATGTTAAGAATCGCAGTACAAGCCAAAGGACTCTCTTCGAAGAGACAATGGCACTTTTAGAAGAGTCAGATATCAAGTTAAGCACTACTAAACGTACCTTGTTGGTACAGTCTTCTAACTTTCCTATCGAAGTTCTATTTCTTCGTGATGATGATATTCCGCAAACGGTAGCTACGGGGTAGCTGATTTGGGAATTGTTGGTGAGAACGAGTTTATGGAAAAGGAGGAAGATGCGGAAATTGTCAAACGTCTGGGATTCAGCAAATGTCGTCTGTCACTGGCTATGCCGAAGGATATTGAATATCCCGGTTTGTCATGGTTTGAAGGCAAGAAGATTGCTACCTCTTATCCGGTTATTCTTCGTAAATTCCTGAAAAAAAATAGCGTAAATGCCGAAATACATGTGATAACCGGTTCGGTAGAGGTGTCTCCGGGTATTGGATTGGCTGATGCCATTTTTGATATTGTAAGTTCCGGTTCTACTTTGGTCAGCAACCGCTTGAAAGAAGTGGAAGTTGTAATGAAGTCGGAAGCATTGTTGATTGGCAACAAGAACATGAGCGAAGAGAAAAAAGAAGTGCTCGAAGAATTGTTGTTCCGTATGAACGCAGTAAAAACGGCCGAAGATAAAAAATATGTATTGATGAATGCTCCAAAAGACAAACTGGAAGAAATCATTGCTGTATTGCCGGGTATGAAGAGTCCTACAGTGATGCCATTGGCACAGGAAGCTGGTGTTCTGTTCATACAGTACTTGATGAAAAACGTTTTTGGGAAATCATCGGAAAACTGAAAGGACTGGGAGCGGAAGGTATTTTGGTACTGCCGATTGAAAAGATGATTGTATAAATAGATAGGTACGGGAATCCGTTTCTAATAAAATATGAACCATGAAATTGATTAAATATCCCTCAAAAGAGCAATGGACAGAACTTTTGAAACGTCCGGCACTAAATACGGAAAGTTTGTTCGATACTGTTCGTTCTATTATAAATAAGGTAAGGACAGAAGGCGATAAAGCAGTATTGGAATATGAGGCTGCTTTTGATAAAGTAACCTTGTCCGCACTTGCTGTGACTCCTGAAGAGGTTCAAGCCGCCGGGACATTAGTAAACGATGAACTAAAGGCTGCCATTTCTTTAGCTAAACAAAACATTGAAACATTCCACTCTTCCCAGCGTTTTGTCGGGAAGAAGGTAGAGACAATGAATGGGGTAACTTGCTGGCAAAAATCAGTGGGAATCGAAAAGGTCGGCTTATATATTCCGGGTGGAACAGCACCGCTTTTCTCGACTGTATTAATGTTGGCTGTTCCGGCTAAAATCGCAGGATGCAAGGAAATCGTACTTTGTACGCCTCCCGATAAGAATGGAAATATTCATCCGGCTATCCTTTGCTGCGCAACTGGCAGGTGTCAGCAAAATATTCAAGGCTGGTGGTGTGCAAGCTATTGCCGCTATGGCCTATGGAACGGAGAGTGTACCCAAAGTATATAAGATATTTGGCCCCGGCAATCAATATGTGACAGCCGCCAAACAGTTGGTAAGCCTGCGTGATGTAGCTATCGATATGCCTGCCGGTCCTTCAGAAGTGGAAGTTCTGGCTGATGCATCTGCCAATCCGGTTTTTGTAGCAGCAGATCTTTTGTCACAGGCAGAGCACGGAATAGATAGCCAGGCTATATTGATTACCACTTCCGAGAAACTTCAAACAGAGGTGATGGAAGAAGTGGAGCGTCAATTAGCAGAACTTCCCCGTCGTGAAATTGCGGCGAAATCACTGGAGAATAGTAAATTGATTTTAGTGAAAGATCTGGATGAAGCATTGGAACTGACTAACGCGTATGCTCCGGAACATCTAATCATAGAAACGGAAAACTATATGGAAGTGGGCGAACGTGTGATAAATGCAGGTTCTGTCTTCTTAGGTTCATTAACTCCCGAGAGTGCCGGCGACTATGCTTCCGGAACGAATCACACCCTGCCGACCAACGGTTATGCCAAAGCCTATAGCGGTGTAAGTCTGGATAGTTTTATCCGTAAGATTACATTTCAGGAAATCCTCCCGGAAGGAATAAAAGCTATCGGTCCTGCTATTGAAGAGATGGCGGCTAATGAACAGCTGGATGCACATAAAAATGCCGTCACAGTTCGTCTCAAAGCAATTCAAAATTCATAATTTAAAACTTAAAGAAGTGAAAACGTTACAAGAACTAACCCGGCCGAATATCTGGAAATTAAAACCCTACTCTTCGGCACGAGATGAATATAAAGGAGTTACAGCCTCTGTTTTCCTGGATGCAAACGAAAACCCTTACAATACGCCTCATAATCGCTATCCGGATCCTATGCAGTGCGAACTGAAGACGTTGTTGTCGAAAATCAAAAAAGTATCCCCTGAACATATTTTTCTTGGAAACGGTAGCGATGAGCCATCGACTTGGTTTTTCGTGCATTCTGCGAACCGGGAAAAGATAATGTCGTAGCCATCGACCTACTTATGGTATGTATCAGGTTTGTGCCGATGTGAACGATGTGGAATATCGGAAAGTATTGTTGGATGATGACTTCCAGTTCTCTGCCGATAAACTGCTGGCGGCTACCGATGAACACACCAAATTGATTTTCCTTTGCTCGCCTAATAACCCGACAGGAAATGATTTGCTCCGTTCTGAAATTGTAAAGGTACTTTGTCAGTTCGAAGGATTGGTGATGTTGGATGAGGCTTACAATGATTTCTCCCAGGCTCCGTCTTTCCTCGAAGAGCTGGATAAATATCCCAATCTCGTCATATTCCAGACATTCTCCAAGGCTTGGGGATGTGCTGCAATTCGCTTGGGAATGGCTTTTGCTTCCAAAGAAATTATAGACATTCTTAGTAAAATCAAATATCCCTATAATGTCAATCAGTTGACTCAACAACAAGCTATTTCTATGTTGCATAAGCACTATGAGATAGAACGTTGGGTGAAAACGTTGAAGGAAGAGCGTGATTATCTGGAAGCGGAATTTGAAAAACTTCCATGTACCATTAAACTGTTCCCGTCCGATGCGAATTTCTTTTTGGCAAAAGTGACGGATGCCGTGAAAATCTATAATTATTTGGTAGGGGAAGGAATAATAGTGCGTAATCGCCATAACATTTCACTTTGCTGCAACTGTTTGCGTGTGACTGTCGGTACTCGTGTCGAAAATAATACCCTATTGGCAGCTCTTAAAAACTATCAAGGATAATTTATGAAGAAGAAAGTATTATTTATAGATAGAGACGCACGTTGGTGATCGAACCTCCTGTAGATTACCAACTCGACTCATTGGAAAAACTGGAATTCTATCCGAAAGTATTCCGTAATTTGGGCTTTATCCGCAGTAAGCTCGATTTTGAATTTGTGATGGTCACTAACCAGGATGGATTGGGTACACCTTCTTTTCCGGAAGAAACATTCTGGCCTGCCCATAACTTGATGCTTAAAACATTGGAAGGGGAGGGGATTACTTTTGATGAGATTCTGATAGACCGTAGTTTTCCTGAAGATAATGCGCCCACCCGCAAACCGCGTACCGGAATGTTGACGAAGTATCTGGATAATCCGGAATACGATCTTGTCGGAAGTTTTGTAATAGGCGATCGTCCCACAGATGTGGAACTTGCCAAAAATATCGGTTGCCGGGCAATTTATTTGCAAGACTCGACCGAAGCTCTGAAAGAAAAAGGATTAGAAGAAGTCTGTGTTCTTGCAACTACTGATTGGGATCGGATAGCCGAATTCCTTTTTGCCGGAGAACGGAAAGCGGAAGTACGTCGTACTACAAAAGAAACAGATATTTATGTTGCTTTGAATCTTGATGGAAATGGAACTTGTGACATTTTTACCGGTCTTGGCTTTTTCGATCACATGCTTGAGCAGATTGGAAACATTCTGGCATGGACTTAACCATCCGTGTTAAAGGAGATTTGGAAGTAGATGAACATCATACGATCGAAGACACTGCTATCGCACTGGGCGAATGTATCTATCAGGCTTTAGGTAGCAAACGAGGGATTGAACGTTATGGCTATGCCTTACCGATGGATGATTGTCTTTGTCAGGTTTGTCTGGACTTCGGTGGTCGTCCCTGGTTAGTTTGGGATGCTGAATTCAAGCGTGAGAAGATAGGAGAGATGCCGACGGAAATGTTCCTTCATTTCTTTAAGTCACTAAGTGACGCGGCAAAGATGAATTTGAACATCAAAGCGGAAGGACAGAATGAACATCATAAGATAGAAGGAATTTTTAAAGCCCTTGCCCGTGCTTTGAAAATGGCAATTAAAAGAGATATCTATCATTTTGAACTTCCATCTAGTAAGGGTGTGCTTTAATGTTTTTTAGAATCATATCCATATTGCTTATGCAAAAGCAAATCCCACTATGCTTATTGGCGATAGTCTTATCCGTCTCTCTTTTCGGTCAAAATCTGAAAGCGGATAAGATTATTCTGTCTGATAGTGATTTGACAAATTTGTATCAAATAGATTCGGGCGTATATCGTTCGGAGCAACCTTCAAAAGAGGGCTTTAAAGCTTTAGAAAAGTATGGTATTGGAGAAGTACTTAATCTACGAAACAGACATAGTGATGATGACGAAGCAAAAGGAACAAGTATAAAACTTCACCGGGTAAAAACTAAAGCACATTCGATTAGTGAAAAGCAATTGATACAGGCATTACGCATTATTAAAAATCGTAAAGCGCCTATTGTTTTCCATTGTCACCACGGCTCTGACCGTACAGGGGCTGTTTGTGCGTTTTATCGTATCATTTTTCAGAATGTTTCAAAAGAAGATGCAATCCATGAAATGACTGAAGGAGGCTATGGCTTTCATCGAATTTATAAGAATATTATTAGAAGAATCAAGGAAGCAAATGTGGAGCAAATAAGAAAAGAAGTAATGGAAGGTGGAGAGTTATAATATGCCATATCTTTACCATCGCTCTGTCACAGCTGTGCCACCGTATTGTCACAACCATGCCATCATGCTGGCACAGTTGTGCCAATGCGGTGGCACAAGCCTATTGATAGGACGTCCTTACAAGGCCTCTATTTCTTTAAGCCACATGGCTGAACTGGCATCGCTCGGCATTCTCCAATCTCCTCTCGGGCTGATAGAAATACTTCCTACTTTAGGACCGTCCGGCAAGCAAGAACGCTTGAACTGTTGATTAAAGAAACGACGGAAGAAGGTAGAAAGCCATTTCTTGATGGTTTTTTCATCATACATATCTTTGAATGCAATATTTGCCAGATAGAATATCTTGGAAGGCCGGAAACCGAAACGTAAGAAATAATATAGGAAGAAGTCATGTAGTTCATAAGGACCCACCAAATCTTCTGTTTTCTGTTTAATTTCTCCGTTTTCATCTGCCGGAATCAGTTCCGGACTGATGGGAGTATCTACAATATCGAGTAAAGTCGCTTTCGAATTTTCATCCATGCCATTTACTGCCACCCATTGTACCAAGTATTTTACGAGAGTTTTAGGGACACTCGCATTCACTCCATACATGGACATATGATCGCCATTATATGTTGCCCATCCTAGTGCAAGTTCTGATAAATCTCCTGTACCAATAACCATTCCCCAAGTCTGGTTCGCCACATCCATCAATATTTGTGTACGTTCGCGTGCTTGAGAATTTTCGTATGTGACATCGTGTACATTAATATTATGGTCTATATCCTTAAAATGTTGAATGCAAGCATCTTTGATACTGATTTCACGAATAGAGATACCCAGCGATTTCATTAGATCGATGGCATTATGATAAGTACGGTCGGTCGTTCCGAATCCTGGCATCGTAATGCGAGAATATCCTTTCTGGACAATCCCAACTTATCAAAAGTCTTCACACATACAAGTAATGCCAATGTTGAATCCAACCCGCCAGAGATACCGATTACAGCAGTTTTAGCTCCTGTATGGACAAGCCTTTGTGCCAATCCCGCTACCTGTATGGAGAACACTTCTTCACAATGTTCATTTAGCTCTATTCCTTGCGGTACAAAAGGATGAGAATTAAACTTCCGGGTTAAGGTTAGCTCTTTGCTGTTGACAAATTCAGTCGCAATAGAAACCGCCTTTTTATCCCCTAAGTTTGCTTGATTAGCTGCAAAGGTTGTATTTATCCTGCGTTCTGCCCGGATACGTTCCACATCAATTTCGCTGATAATCAGCTGTTCTTTCATGCTGAAACGTTCGCTGTGTGCAAGCAGTGAACCGTTTTCATAAATGAACCCGTTACCGGCAAATACTACATCGGTAGTAGATTCTCCAAAGCCACAAGACGAGAATACATATCCGGCAATACAACGTGCAGATTGTTGGCTGATGAGAGAACAAAGATAATTATTCTTTCCAATACCTTCATTATCAGCAGACATATTGAAAAGAATTTCTGCACCTTGCAGTGCTAATGAAGAACTCGGAGGTATAGTAGACCAAAGGTCCTCGCATATCTCGATGCCAAAAGTCGTATCTGAAGTCTCAAAAAGCAGATTAGAACCTATCGGAACGATTTGTCCACAGAGACGTACATTATTTGTTGTCAACTGAAGCGCCGAGGTAAACCAACGTTGTTCGTAGAATTCTTTATAATTCGGGAGATAGGTTTTAGCGGTAACTCCTAACACTTTTCCTTTTTGAATCACTGCAGCTGCATTAATCACTGTCGAGTTGACCACCACAGGCATGCCAACAATAGAAATAATGTCTAATTGGCGGGTGTTATTCAGGATTTGCATCAGTCCCATTTCTGCTTCTTCCAGTAAAAGTTGTTGTCCGAATAAGTCACCGCAAGTATATCCGGTAATACTCATTTCCGGAAAAATAATGATCTGCACTCCTTTTCCTTCGGCTACTGCAATCAGACTTTCTATCTTCTCTACATTGAATTTGCAGTCGGCCACTTTTACGTGTGGCACAGCTGCGGCTACTTTTACAAATCCGTAGTTCATCTTATACCTTATTTATATATAATGGGTGCAAAAATAGGAAATAGTTTTGAATAATTATCTTTTCTGTGTTGAATCCTCTCAATAAGCTATTTGGTATGAGTTACGATATTGTTGTTTAAACAATTAAAACAGCTATTAAAATGAACGTTAATATTTAATTATCCTTGAAATATACTATGGATTTACTTCTTTAATGGACTATATGTACTTAAATATGTAGCAAAAAGACATTAGTGGAAATATGGTATAAAATATACGACATATAGTTTCATTTATTTAAATATAATATATATCTTTGTAGACAAAATAAAACGATATTGAAGTACACCTAAACAGAACAAGTGATATTAGTGTTTAATTTATAACTTAAGAGAGCAGATGGTCAAACCTTTAATTCACACAGCAACAACACGAAAAGTCTATTTGGATATTTGGCGCAATATTAAGAATTTGCCAAGTTAGTCTATTCCTATTCTATATTTATAGATAATAATAGCCTATCCCGGGTCGGTGCAGAATATGCTTAAAACCGATTTTGGGGGAAGGGGGTGTATTGTTATTTCCTACGCAAAGATAAGCGTATTCCTCATTGTAGATAAATCTATAAAAATAAATCAATTTCATTAATTTTAATTCAAGTATCAAAGATGAGAAAATCAATTCTCTTGTTTGTACTCTTTACTCTGACAAGTATCCCCCTGTTGCTTTTTGCGCAGGGTGGATATCAGGTAACCGGACATATTATCTCGGCGGAAGATAATCAGCCGATGATTGGTGTGTCTGTTCTGGAGAAGGGTACAACAAACGGAGTAATTACCGATATCAATGGTAATTACAGTATCACAGTGACGAAGTCTCCTGCTACTTTGCAGTTCTCTTATGTCGGTATGAAAACGATAGATAAGCAGGTGACTGCTTCTACTCGTATAAATTTGACAATGGAAAACGATGCACAGATGGTGGAAGAAGTGGTAGTTGTCGCGTATGGTGTACGTAAGAAAGGAACAATCGCAGGTTCTGTATCTACGGTAAAAGCTGAAAAGATGGAAGATGTTCCTGCTCCGAGTTTCGACCAGGCACTGCAAGGACAGGCGCCAGGATTAATGGTGCTTTCTGATTCTGGTGAACCCAGTAAGGCAGCCACTTTTCGTATTCGCGGAACAAATTCAATTAATTCGGGAAAAGATCCTCTTTTTATATTGGATGGAGTAGCTATTTCAAGTTCGGATTTCAATACAATTAGTCCTAATGATATTGAAAGTATTTCAGTATTAAAAGATGCTTCTTCTACTTCTATTTATGGGGCACGTGCTTCCAATGGTGTGGTCGTTATTACATCCAAGCGCGGGCGTATGGGGGAAGCGGCTAAGGTTACTTTCCGTACACAGCTCGGATTTTCTCAACTAGCCTCAAAAGATTGGGATCAGATGAATACGGATGAACGCATTCAATTTGAGAAAGAAGTTGGACTGGATAAAGGACAAGATTATGAAAAGTTGAGTAAGACAAATATCAACTGGCTGGATAAAGTGTACAATGACACTGCCCCTTTGCAGAATTACGAGTTATCTGTAAACGGAGGCACGGAGAAATTGAATTATTATGTTTCAGGAAGTTATTACGATCAAGATGGCATTGCAGTAGGGTCTACATTCGAACGTGTCGGTTTTCGCGCCAATGTAGAGGCAAAAGCTAATAAATGGTTGAAGATAGGAACAAATTCAATGTTTGCCTATCAGGAAGTTGAACAGAGTGATGATGGAGAGTATGCGTTATGGGCTCCTATTTCCGCGTCTTTTTTTATGTTGCCTTACTGGAACCCTTATAAGGAAGATGGAAGTCTGGCACTTCAGGATGACGGGAGTTGGAAGGGAACGACAGAAAATCCGTTGGCATGGATGGCAAATAATCCGTTGTCGAATAAGAAATACAAACTTTTATCCACTTTTTATGCCGAGGTTACTCCGGTAAAGAATCTGACAATCCGTTCACAGCTAAGTGCTGATTATGGTCATACTACCTCTTTTTATCAAAGTTTCCCCAGTTACAAGCCAAATAATAATTATGGAGGTGCGCAGCGTAGCTCGTTTGATATGCTTAACCTGATGATTACAAATACGGCAAACTACCGTTTTATGTTGAATGATGTTCATTCATTCAATTTTATGGTTGGTCAGGAAGGTGAAAACTATCATTATGAAGGTTTCCAGTTAACTACTCGGGGACAGACAAATGATATTTTGACAAACTTAGCTTCAGGCTCAACTGCTTCATCATGGTCAGATCCTGTCACAGAATATTCTTTTCTCTCTTTCTTTGCCCGGGGCGAATACAATTATGATGACCGTTACTATGCTGATTTCTCGATTCGTGGGGATGGATCTTCACGTTTTGGTACCGATAACCATTGGGGAGCTTTCTGGTCAGTCGGTTTTATGTGGAACCTTCGTAAGGAGAAGTTCATGCAAAAATATGATTGGCTTACTAATGCGCAAATTGCGGTTAATACAGGTACATCCGGTAATTCTTCTATTAATAACTATGAGCATCTGGCTTTAGTTTCCGGTGGATATAAGTATGATAACGAATCAGGTATTGCAATTTCCCAGTTAGGAAATGAAGAATTGAGTTGGGAGTCTACATGGGCTACTAATGTGGCGTTGCATTTAGGTTTTATTGATCGTATCAATTGGATGTGGAGTTTTATAATAAGAAAACGACCAATATGTTGATGGCGGTTCCTATTTCTTATACATCTACCGGTTTTGGGACGTTGGGATAATGTGGGAGCCATGCGGAATCGTGGTGTAGAAATTAATGTCGGCGCAGATGTACTCCGCATCAAAGACTTTAAATGGAATGTGAATGCCAATGTATCCTATAATAAAAATGAAATAACCGAGCTCTATAATGGGGTGACAGAATATGTAGCTTCCGATACCGGTAGAATGGTTGCGGTAGGTCATCCGTTAGGAGAATTTTATCTGAACCGTTATGCGGGAGTTAATCCGATTAATGGAGATGCTTTATGGTATACCAAAGACGGTGAAATTACTACGGAATATAATGAAAGCGACAAGGTGATGCTGGGCAAAACACATGAAGCTCCCTGGCAAGGTGGTTTTGGTACTACACTTTCCTGGAAGGGATTTTCACTTTCCGCACAGTTCACATGGGTGGCTGATCGCTGGATGCTTAACAACGACAGAGTCTTTCAGGAGAGTAACGGACTGTTCAGTGCCTATAACCAGTCAAAACGTATGCTTTACGACCGATGGAAAAAACCGGGAGATGTGACTGATATTCCCCGTTATGGAGTAACTCCCCAACTGGATTCACGATTCCTTGAAGATGCATCTTTCCTGCGTCTAAAGAATTTGATGCTCAGCTATACGTTCCCACAGAAATGGTTGAAGCGGACTAGCTTTTTGAATAGTGCCCGTATTTATGCGCAGGGACAGAATTTGTTGACATTTACAAATTTCACGGGTATGGATCCGGAGTCTACGTCCAATGTGTATAAGGCCCAATATCCGATGTCACGTCAGTTCACATTCGGACTGGAAGTTTCATTCTAAAATAAATCAGTGATGATAAGAAAAATAAAATTATATATAGCTTTGGTTGCGGTATTGCTTTCGGCATCTTCCTGTCTTGACAAATATCCGCAAGATGCTATTCCGCAAGATGATGCTATTAAAACAGTGAGCGATGTGCGTCAAGCTTTGATCGGTATTTATGCGCAGTTTAAAAACAGCAGCCTATATAGCGGTTACTTGACCTTGTTGCCTGATATTCAGGCAGATCAGGTGTACGCTGTTAAAGGATATACGAATGTCTATGGTGATGTATGGCGTAATGAGATATTAGCTATCAATAAACAGGTGGAATATGTGTATGGTGGTTTGTATGCCGTTATCGGACGTTGTAATTTCGTTCTTGATAACATGGCTGCCGTAGAAGCGGCTACTTCCGATGACGAACAACTGGATAAGTTGGATAACTACAAGGGACATATTTATTTTGCCCGTGCGCTGGCTTATTCGGAACTGCTGAAGTGTTTCTGTAAAGCTTATGACAGTGATGAAGAGGCTGCCAATGAACTGGGAGTTGTATTACAGTCCAGTTACGTTAATCCGGGACCTGTAAAACGTGCTTCTTTAAAAGATTCCTATCAGTTTGTTTTGGATGATTTGGCTAAAGCTGCCGAATATCTGGCTGCGGATGATGATGATACTGCGGTTATCTATAATTCTGCATATTTCACGGTTGGTACAGTCAATGCTTTGTATGCTCGTATGTACCTGTATATGCAGAAGTGGGAGAAGGCCGTTGAGTATGCCACTAAAGTGATAGATAGTAAGAAGTATGCATTAGCTGATGCTACAAAGAACAGTTATTCGGTTACTTACAATGATTTTGCGTATATGTGGCAGTATGATAATTCTACTGAAATCATCTGGAAAGTAATGTTTGAGGTAAATTCCTATGGAGGCGCATTGGGTACCGTATTCCTCAATTATGATTATACATCTTATAAACCGGATTATGTACCGGCTAAATGGGTATTGGATGCCTATGCTAATGCTGATTTACGCTACAATGCCTATTTTGGTTCGGTAACAACCGGCTTCTCCCATGCGTTAACCTGGCCGCTTTTGATCAATATATGGGTAATCAGGATTTTATAAGCCAAAGAGTATTATGTGTTTCCATGCCGAAGCCGTTTCGGTTGGCAGAGCAATATTTAATTCGTGCAGAGGCTTATTGCCGGATGGGAACAGCTTATTATGGAAAAGCCGGAATTGATATTTCTACTTTACGTATGGCTCGTTATTCTTCCTACGGTGGTTCTACCACACTAACAGAAGAGAACTGGTTTAAGACTGTCAGTGAAGAACGTATGAAAGAACTCTTTATGGAAGGTTTCCGCCTTAATGACTTGAAACGTTGGCATGAGGGATTTGAACGTAAAGAACAAACCTCGACTGTCTCTCCGGGCAATACGCTGAAGTTGGAGAAAGACGATCCGCGTTTTGTATGGCCTATCCCGCAACATGAGTTGGATGCTCCAGGTGTGGATTTAATGCCTAATGAAAGCAATAAATAATGTATAAAGATAATATAGAGAAACAATGAAACTATTAATAACAGGAATAGTAGCACTGATAACGCTAGCTGTCGGATTCTGGGGATGTAATGATCTCTCCCGAACGACTTACAGCGGTTCCGACTACGTGATGTTCTCCGATACATTATCTATGTATCCGGTGCAGGACAGCGAGAAATGGTTTGAAATTCCGGTAGTAGCTACAAATATATGCGATTATGACCGTTCTTTTGGCGTAGAAGTAGACGATAAGGCTAGTAATGCAATTGAAAAAAAGCAATATGTGGTTGAATCAAATACGGTAACCATTAAAGCAGGGGAACGGGTAGCAAAGTTCCGGATGAAAGGTGTTTATGAGAATATAGGTAAAACCGACTCTTTATCGGTTACGTTCAATTTGCTTGCGAAAGATGAAAATATATGGGATTTGTACGGTACACGTACTCGTGTTCAAATGCAAAAAGCATGTCCTTTCGAACTTAGTACATTTGAAGGCTATTGTCTATTGACTTCTTCTTTCTTTAGTGCATATATGACGAATACAGAACATCGATTATTACAAGCGGAAAGAGACAAGGCTGAAGATAATACTATCATATTACATGATTTCTTCTATAAGAATTATGATCTTAAAATTAAGTATGATCCTTCCGATCCGTTAAAACCATTTGTAGAGTTTGATGAACAAATTATAGGTAGTACAGCAGAAGCTTTCGGAACTATTTATGGCAATGGAAAACTAATGTGTGATCAGCCTGTAGCATACGATTCTTATTACAATGTATGCCAGAAATTTGTAATCCTATATACAACTATTTATGTGGTGGGTAAAGGTACGGTAGGTACTTATGTGAATATTTTGGAGTGGATTAGTGATGAAGAAGCGGAGCAGTATAAAAAAGAGGAAGGACTCTAAACTATAATCGGAAATAAATATGAAAGATATAATAAAATATTATTTGCAATTGATTGTGTTGGCGTTCTGTCTCTTCACGTCTGCTTGTAGTGATGATGATGAGACTGCAACACCTGTGTTCCCGGATTTACAGAAAATAGAATGTGAAGTCGGGGATGTCAAGACGCTGACTTTTAAAGCTATTGATAACTGGATATTGACTTCTTCGTCGTTGTGGTGCTATTTTGAACAGGAGGGTGAACAGACTTCACTTGTTCAGGTGGTGCTGGCGAACAGACTGTCACCATTCATATTAGTGATGATGCTACGGAACTGATGAAATCCTATAAGGCGGAACTGACAATGACGATGGCGGGAAGTCGGCAGGTAATAGCAGAAGTAACGCGTCCGTCTATTGGTTATGAAGTTCGGGCTTTCAATGCGGATAAATCTGTAATGTATACAGAGGAAAATCCCTTTGTGATCAAATTTCGATGGAACTGACATATTAGTGTTGGATGCCAATGAAGATTGGGTGTTGAAAGATAAACCTGAATGGATGGAGTTCAATCGCAGTAGCGAAGTTATATCCGGTAGGGCAGGAGATAATGTCAAGATGACCCCGCAGATGATAACGCAATATAAAAAGAATGAAATTACCGGCTTTTTGACAACTGAAAGTAGAAGTGGAGCCATTGCAAAAGTTCCTGTGAAGTATGAAGGCATCCCTGCTGATAGGATTATTGGTACTCTGACAGGTAATATAGAGGCTTCGGCTGATGGAGAAAGTTATACTGTAGGGAATGATAGCTATGATTCGGAAGGAGTTCCTGTGACGGTAATGGCTAAGAATGATGAATATACTTTGGTTTGTGTAGAATATCTGGAAGAACGGAATATGATGTGGGAGTATGAATACACCTATAAAATAATAGAAGGTGGTTCTGATCGTTGGCTTTGGGTAGATAATGATAAAAAAGGGAGTCTCAAAATAGCCGTAAGCCGGAATTCTTCGGAAAAAAGAAATGCCTATGTCTTAGCATTTCCTAATAGTGTATATGCTGAAATTAAGGACCAATTGTCCGATCTTGTTTTGCTTAAAACGGGTATTCCGCAAGCCTATGATGAAAATATTATAGCTAATGTGCTGCAAGCGGAAGATGCGAGTGCTTCTATGGGATTTGTGTTGAAGAATGGTGATGGTGGAGCATTGACCAATGTGACATTAACTTCTTATGCAGATAATGTTGGAGAAGAGCAAGCGATGGAGAAATATGGTACGAAGAATGTATGGATTGCATCATTGCCGTTGGGAATTAGTTTTGATCCTTTAATAATTGCTCCAAAAGGAATCACAATGACACATTATTTAATGGCTGTCAATTTCATAGATGGCTATAAATGGAATGGCATAGAAAAAGAAGAACCTTTTGTGGATGTGACTATTCATGGAATTGGTCCCGATGTAAATGGTGAAAAGGATATGGAATTGTCATTTATGGATTCTAGTGGAGAAGTTTATGCTGTATTAATAATATCCAAACGATATGAAGATTAATAGAATGATTTTATGAAAACAGAGATATTATTTATAAGAATGTTTGTCCTTTCCTGTATACTGTTTATTCTAGGGTTTACAGTAGGAAGTTGCTCTGACGACGATGATGCTGTGCTTCAGGCAGGATATGGATATGCTCAGTTCAAACTCTATAAGAGTGGGTTGCAGAAACGAAAAAAACGCGTGCCAGTACGAATGAACTGAACTATTTGCGCGATGCGCAAAAAATGAAGATTGTACTCATCAATCAGGACGATGGTACTGAAGTTGTGCAGACTGTGGGTCTGGAGGCGATGGGAGATGATAGTGAATTTGGCCTGCGAAGTGAAAAACTTCAGTTGATGGCCGGAACCTACCAGATTGTTGGTTTCTACCTATTTAAAGCAGATGGAACAGCACAGGAATTGAAACAAATTCTTTCCGGAGAACCGTATGAAAAGACGATTATCACGGTGATCAATGGTGGATTGGCTGTACAAGATATACATGTGAAAGTCGTGAATCGAGGTATAGTGAAATTTACCGTGACTAAGAATTTTCTACCATCTACTCGTGCGACATTGGGAGAGGATTATCTGTTCTCTGATATTAAATATATTAATGTAACAGTACAGGAGCAATTTACAAAAAAGGATACGACTTTTAGTAATGTTAGTGTAGAATATACGGAGAAACTGGACGGCAATGGAACAAAAATATCCGTGGCCGTCAGTGATTCACTTTTCCGACTTCCTGCAGGTAAGTATAAAGTCAAGAATTATACGACCATTAAGAAAAACAAAGTTCTTTGGAGTATGGAGAGGTGAATGGGCTGATTTTGAAGTTTCGGATAATGTGACTACTGAAGTTAAAATTCCAGTTAATTTCAGTAAAACTACTGGCAGTATTAAAGATTATCTGATTCTGAAAGAAATTTGGGAAGCCTGAAAGGTCCGGCTATTCCTGAAAAGAATCAAAAGGGATGGAGTTATTCCGGTGTTACATATCCTTTAGGAACTAACTGGGATTTTAATAAAGATATTGATTTATGGGGAGAGCAACCTGGCGTAGGATTGGATGAGAAAGGACGTGTCATAGGTCTTACTATTGGTGCGTTCGGTCCTGAAGGCGATATTCCAGCATCCTTAGGAGAATTGACGGAACTTAGAACATTGTCATTAGGTAATCACTCCGAACAAGTGGGTGATAATATTATTGAGAAAACAATAGGAACTGAACTGACTGAAGTACAGAAGAACTCTGTACGAAATGATTTTTATAATAAGTTCGTAAAAAAGGATATGGCATCATATTTCTCTGAACCTATACAAGCTGCGCTGAAATGGCAGAAAGAGGGGATACCTAGTCGTTTTTCACAGGCTGATGTAAAGAGCGAAGCCAGTCGTCCTTCTTTGAAGGATGTGCCGGTTAATCGGTTGACAAATGGAATACATAGAATTCCTGCTTCTATAGGAAATCTGGTAAATTTGCAATACTTATACATTGCCAATGGCAAATTTGAGGGATTTGAACCGGGTACTAATCTTAGCAAATTAGAAAATCTGACAGACCTCGAAATTTACAATTGTCCGTCAATGAAAAAACTTCCAGAG
>ENA-OQDE01000215-OQDE01000215.1-human-gut-metagenome-genome-assembly--contig:-NODE-215-length-37519-cov-6.025727_pt1 | contig 37519 bp, 46 predicted proteins | sample MGYA00242768_ERZ504595 | MGnify/ENA primary metagenome ERZ504595 (study PRJEB26092, sample SAMD00036307) | human gut metagenome | host: Homo sapiens | study: EMG produced TPA metagenomics assembly of... | reverse complement strand
CGCACAATTGCGGCAAAAGCAGAGACAACCACGGGTTCTATTTATTCCCGGTTCCGGGACAAGGAAGGACTGTTTGGCGCTCTGGTGAACCGGCAGCAGGAGGCAGAACGCTGAAAATTTTAAACGAATCAGATTGCGAATATTTTTGAATGGAAATAAGCAAACAAACAATTGATTCGCGAGTTTATTGATTGAAAACACGCAAAAAAGCAATCGCAAAAAAATACGATTGATTTTTGCGTGTTTTGCGTATAATAAAAGCATGAAAAAGTGGAAAGGATGTGAACAGAATGCGAGAAACACGGACCATGGAATTTAAAGAAACGATTACCAATACATTTCTGAAAACAGTAAGTGCTTTTTCGAATTATGACGGTGGAGTTATTCTGTTTGGAGTCGATGACGAGGGAAACAGTAAAGGCTTATCGGATGTAAAACAGTCATGCCTGGATATAGAAAATAAAATTAATGACAGTATTTCTCCACAGCCAGATTATAAACTGGAAACACAAAATAATGATAAAATTATCAAACTTACCGTACAAAGCGGTGCGCAGAAGCCGTATTTATATAGGTCAAAAGCATATAAACGAAATGATACCGCGACGATAGAAGTAGATACACAGGAATTTTCCAGGCTTGTTCTGGAAGGAAAAAATATCCGATTTGAAGAACTGCCATGCAAAGACCAGAATCTGACCTTTCAGATTTTACAGCGAAAGCTGAAAGAACATATTCAGATCGAAACCTTTAGCCAGGACACGCTGAAAACCTTGAATCTATACGACAATGCCAATGGATACAATAATGCCGCTGGTCTTTTGGCAGATCAGAACCACTTTCCGGGAATCGACATGGTCAGATTCGGCGAAAACATCAGTATTATCCAGAAAAGAGTAACATTTGAAAACAGATCGATTTTAGAGGTGTATGAGAAAGCGATTGAAATTTTCAGAGATTACTATCAATATGAGGAAATTAAAGGTGCGGACAGAAAAAAAATAGAAAAAATACCAGAAGCTGCATTTCGAGAGGCGATCGCCAATGGTTTGATTCACAGGATCTGGGATGTGGAATCGCAAATCAGAGTTCTGATGTTTGAGGATCGAATCGAAGTAGTTTCTCCGGGAGGTCTGCCGGCAGGTATTACAAAAGAGGAATATTTGTCCGGAAAACTTTCTGTTTTAAGAAATAGAAATCTGGCAAATGTTTTTTACCGGTTGGGATTTGTTGAGATCTTTGGAACGGGAATTATGAGAATCAGACAACTTTACGAAAAAAGCTTAAGAAAACCGGAGTTTGAAGTGTCAGAAAATGCGATTCAGATTGTACTTCCGGTCTGGGAAAGCAATCTGGATTTGACAGAAGATGAGAAAATGATATACGGGATATTAAGCAAAAACAGGTTGAAATCTATGGGGGAAATTGCACCATATGTTTCATTTGGAAGATCAAAAACGACAAAGCTTTTGAAAGAGATGGAGGAAAAAGGGATCATAACTGTGGAAGGTAAGGGACGCAACACGAAGTATAGTATAAAATAAAACTTGCGTATTTATAAAAAAAGTAGAAACACCGGCATTTTTTCTTGGCAGAGAAACTTGCCGGTGTTATTATTTAACACTAGTAAATAGATAACGATATTAAATATTTGCGGAAGAAGAAGGGAAAAAGAGTGACAGAGAGTTTTGAAGAACTGTTTCGTGCATTGCATCAGTTTAAAAAGCTGAATGTGGTGTCCATGCTGCCGGACGAATTGACGAAGTCATTCAGACCAAGTCCTCGATTGAAGCTGCAGAAAATCCGGGAAAAGTGGAAGTCAAAAACGGTGTGGTTCGTTTCGAACATGTCAACTTCCGATATCCGGGTGCCGAGGAAGATGTGCTTCATGACATCGACTTTGTGGCAGAATCTGGAAAGACAACCGCGATCATCGGAAGTACCGGCTGTAGAAAATCTACACTGGTCAACCTGATTCCGCGTCTTTACGATGTAACGGGCGGATCCATCACACTGGATGGAAAAGATATCCGCAGGATCACAATGAAAGATCTGCGGGATGAAATCGGTTTTGTACCGCAGAAAGGTGTTCTGTTCTCCGGAACGATCGCATCCAACCTCCGTTTTGGAAAAGATGATGCGTCAGATGAAGAGATTGCAAAAGCAGCGGAAATTGCGCAGGCAACTGAGTTCATCGAAGCAAAAGATGACAAATACGAAACGCCGATCGCCCAGGGCGGAAGCAACGTCTCCGGCGGTCAGAAACAGCGTCTGGCGATTGCGCGTGCCATTCTGGCAGACAACAAGATTCTGATCCTTGTTATGAAAGACGGCGATATCATCGAGCAGGGAAATCACGAAGAGCTGCTCGCGGCAAATGGATTCTATGCAAATCTGTATAACTCGCAGTTTGAGGATGTTGTGGCATAGCAGATCCGTAAAAATTGAAAAATAGAAAGAGCCCGTTTGGAATATCCGATTGGCATATCCGGACGGGCTCTTTTGATGCGCGATAAACTAAAAAAGGAAAATGTGAAGAAATGGTGTAAAGTCGCTCAGAAAATGTGAATAAGATAGAAAAATTCCCTCTGATTTTGTGAAAAAAGTTGTTTTCCTTTGCGGTTAAGAATATAATAAAAGCATCAGAATAAGCAGAGGAGGTGCGCGAAAGAGATGCTTTATTTAAAACGAAAATCGATTTTTTTCTGAGTGCATGGAAAAGCAATCCGGACCGGAAACCGTTGATTGTAAAAGGACCGCGGCAGGTGGGAAAAACCGAATCCATCCGGCGGTTTGGAGAGCAAAACTATAAAAGTGTGATCAGTATTAATTTTGTAGAAGAACCAAAGTATAAAATGATTACAACGGATGGATACAAAGCGGAAGGTATTATCAAAAATATTTCCAGGATTGATCCGTCAAAACGTTTTATAGAAGGCGAGACCCTGCTCTTTTTTGACGAGCTGCAGGAATTTCCGGAGATTGCAACTGCACTGAAATTCTTTAAAATCGATGGCAGATTCGACGTGATCTGCAGTGGCTCTATGATTGGGATCAATTACCGGAAAATTGAAAGCAACAGTGTTGGCTATAAATCCGATTATGAAATGTTTTCTCTGGATTTTGAAGAATTTTTGTGGGCGAAAGGATATGATGACAGCACGGTAGAGGATATGCTGGAACATATGCGGACGCTGAAGCCGTTTAATGAAGTAGAGATGGCGGTGTACAGTGAACTCTTTTTAGACTACTGTATTCTGGCGGAATGCCGGCTGTTGTGCGGGAATTTGTCGAAAAGGGAACATTTGAGGGCTCACTGGAAGTACAGAGACAGCTGATTGCAGACTATAAAGAGGACATTCGCAAATATGCGGAAGGAATGGATCAGACCAGAATTTTAAATGTATTCAACCATATTCCGGTGCAGCTTGCCAAGGATAACAAAAAGTTTCAGATTTCAAAAGTGGCATCAGGAGCGAGATTCCGTGATTACCGCGGCTGTATCGAATGGCTGCATGATGCGGGAATGGTCAATGTATGCTATTGTATGAATTTTCCGGAATTACCATTGCAGGGAAATTATGATGAAACGAAATACAAGCTTTACTTCGCAGACAGTGGTTTGCTGGTAGCCATGCTTGATGAAGAAGCCCAGGTGAATTTAAGAAGCAATAAAAATCTTGGTGTATACAAAGGTGCGCTTTATGAGAATGTTGTCGGAGAAGCATTGGTAAAATCAGGTTACCGGCTGTATTATTATAAACGGGACGATTCTTCACTGGAGCAGGATTTTTTGTCCGGACAGCAAATGCGCTGATTCCGGTCGAGGTTAAAGCACAGAATGGAATGGCAAAATCCATACGAACTTTAATCAGCGGGAAAAAGTATGCGGACATCCACTGCGGAATTAAATTTACAGGCAGTAACATGGGATACGGAGAGCAGATTTATACGTTTCCGTATTTTTGTGCTTTTTTGCTGAAAAGATATCTGGCAGGGGTGGATGAGAAAGCGTTCTTAGAAGGGGCTTACAGCAAGGATTCTCACATCTCTGCAGGTGATGAGATGAATTAAGTGAATGGAAATACAAAATGAAGCGAGGAAAAAATTATGGCAGACAAACACACAACAGAAAAACTCCTGGAGGGCGACCGCCTTTCGGGAAAAGTAACCTTATTTGCAAAAGTGACGATTTTGCCGGGGGATGAGCTTTCCTATCATGAGCATCACGGTGAGACGGAAGTATATCACATTTTATCAGGAGAGGGTCTGTACCAGGACAACGACAAGACGTATCCGGTGGAGGCAGAAATGACGACCTTCTGCGAGGACGGAAACGGGCATGCGATTTCCTGCAAAGGAGACGAGCCGCTGGTATTTCTGGCGATGATTCAGAAAAAAGAAGCATGATAAAAAATTCTGTCAGAGGAAAGGAAACTGTCGAAAGAGATTTTGAAAGAGAAGCTTTTTCGGCAGTTTTTTTGTTTCCATGCATACGAAGGGAACAGATGAGTGGCAGGTTCTGCAGGTTTGCTTGTAGGAAAAAACAGTACATGGTATGATGGAGTTACTATTTCGAGGGGGTGGCTGTATGAGCAGAAAGAAAAAGATGAAAATGGAGTACCGCTTTTATGAAGTGCCGGAAAAATGTCCGGTGCTGGCACTTCTGGGAGAAAAGTGGGTGCAGAATTACGGTTACCAGATTGATTACCTGCATTTTCATAATATGATGGAGATCGGCGTCTGCTATTACGGTGAGGGGACAATTGTCCTGGAAGATAAAGAAATTCCGTACGACGGGGGGCATTTACGGTAGTACCAAAGAACTTTCCACATACGACAAACTCAAAGGAAAACAGTCTGTGCTCCTGGGCATGGCTGTTTATTGATGTGGAAGGCTTTATCACAAAACTGTATAAGGATAATTCGCGTATGGCACAGAAGCTGATTTCCCGCATCAACCAGAGGGCTCATTACTCGAAAAATGAGGACAGACCTGAGGTGGCGGAGCTGATCAAACTGATTATTAAATGCATGGATGAAAAAGAGGAATTTTATCTGGAAGAAGTAAAGGGGCTGACGCGGGCGCTTCTGATGCAGATTGCGAGATGGAATGAAAAAGATGAGACGCAGGAAAAGAATGCCATTCTGGATGATGCCAGCATTGCCCTGATTCTTCCTGCGCTCAATTATATCGGGGAAAATTTCCACGAGAGCATCCGGATTGAAGAACTTGCGGATGTGTGCCACATCAGTGAGACACATCTGCGCCGTATTTTTCAGGAATCCATGCGGATGCCGCCGGTGGAATATATCAACTGGGTTCGGATCCGGGCAGCGTGCAAAGAGCTGAGAAAGACAAATGCCTCCGTAAGTGACATTGCACTGCACTGCGGATTCACAACAATATCCACTTTTAATCGTAATTTTCGAAAGATTCTCGGCGTTTCGCCCCAGCAATGGCGGAGGGCACCGGAACATTACGAGCAGAATTTGTTGAAATTTGACATAAAAACACAGGAAGGATGGTGAAACAAAGTGAAAATATCTATAGATAGTTGAAAATGCATAGGATAGAGTCGAATATGCGCACAACAGACGAAAGAATGTTGTTATAATTTGTACATGTTGAGGGTATAAAAACCTAAAAAATGTACAAAACAACCAAAAGACTTTTAAGCGATATATGTGAAAAAGTCAGGTTGTAAAATAACATCTTAAGGAGGATGTGCAATATGAGAAGAAAAATTGTATCAATCGTAATGGCATCAGCAATGGTACTTGGACTGGCTGCATGCGGATCCAGCGGAGGAACTACAACAAGCTCCAGCAACGGCGGAAACGATGCATCAGCAGCAGATGACACCACTGCAAAATCAGAGAGCAGCGACGTAGTAGAAGGTGGTTCAGATGATGACAACACCTTAACCGTATGGACCTGGGACCCGAACTTCAACGTTTATGCGATCCAGAAAGCAGCTGAGATTTACGCACAGGATCACGAAGGCTTTAAAGTAGAAGTCAGCGAAGTACAGTCCGATGACATTGAAACCCGCCTGACCACAGCAGTTTCTGCAGGAGACTTAAGTACTCTGCCGGATATCTTCCTGATGCAGGACAACTCCTTCCAGAAATATGCAACCAACTACCCGGACATTTTCACAGATCTGACCGATTCCGGTATCGACTTTGGTGAATTCTCATCCGCAAAAGTTGCTTACTCTACACTGGATGGAAAGAACTACGGAATTCCGTTTGACAATGGCGCTGTGATCGAGTGCCTGCGTACCGATATGCTGGAAGAGGCAGGCTTTACCGTAGATGATTTCACAGACATTACCTGGAATGACTTTATGGAAAAGCAAAAGTTGTCAAAGAGAAAACAGGCCAGCCAATCCTGACATCTCAGGCCGGATCTCCGGACCTTGTTATGGAAATGCTGCAGTCCTGCGGTGAGTCCCTGTTCAACGAGGACGGATCCGTAAATATTGTAGACAACAAAGCATTAAAACCAATCCTTGAGATCTACAGCCAGATGGTAAAAGATGGTACTCTGGTAGAAGTTACCGACTGGGATCAGTATATTGCATCCATCAACAACGGAACCACAGCAGGCGTTATCAACGGATGCTGGATCATGGCTTCCATCACAGCAAATGACGATCAGTCCGGTAAATGGGCGCTCACCAATATGCCAAAACTGGACGGCATCGACGGAGCAACCAACTACTCCAACAACGGTGGTTCTTCCTGGGCAATTTCTTCCAACTGCAAGAAAACCGATCTTGCCATTGACTTTATGAAATCTACCTTCGCAGGCAGCACAGCTCTTTACGATGACATCATCGCAAAAGGCGCTCTGGCAACCTGGGCACCGGCAGGAGATTCCGAAGCATATGCACAGCCAGTTGCATTCTTCAGCGATGATCCGGTTTATGCAAAAATCGTTGATTTCGCAACCAAGACTCCATCCAACATCACTGGAGCATTCTACTACGATGCACGCGATGCTGTCGGAACCGCACTTTCCAATATCATCCAGACAGGAGCAGATATGGACAGCGAACTCCAGACTGCACAGGAAACCGTAGAGTTCAACATGGGTAACTAAGATTTCTCATATTGTAAAAAAGTAGGACGATAAGAAACGGGTCTGCTTCTAGACAGACAGAAGCAGGCCCGTTCTGTATCTGCCCCGGGGTGGGCTTGAAAAATGATTTCTGCAGGAGAACATGCGATGTTGTCTGCAAAAAGATTTTTTCAAGCGTACCTCGCAGCGAAAAAAGAAAGGAAGATTCCATGAGCAGCCAGAAGAAAAAAGGAATGAACTTGGAAAGAAAACAGAATTTTACCGGATGGGTTTTTCTGCTTCCGGCAACGATTCTGATCGCATGGATGAGCTTTTATCCGATGATTCAGGCATTTATCCTGTCTTTGCAGACCGGTATGGGCATTAACCTGAAATTCAACGGATTTGCAAACTATGCGCGTATTTTAAAAGACCCGACTTTTAAACAGACTTTAAGTAACACCTTCCTCTACCTGATTATTCAGGTGCCGATCATGCTGATCCTTGGTCTGATGTTTGCATCGATGCTGAACAACAAAGATCTGCGTTTCAAGGGACTGTTCCGTACCTGTATTTTCCTGCCGTGCGCAACATCGCTGGTATCTTACGCAATGATTTTCCGTTCCCTGTTTGCAAACGATGGATTTATCAACACCGTTCTGCGTGGACTTGGCATGCATCCGATCATGTGGTTCTCCAATGCCTGGACAGCCCGTGCCGTTATCATCATCGCATTGGTCTGGAGATGGACGGGATACAATATGGTATTCTACCTCTCCGGTATGCAGAACATTGAATACTCAATCTACGAAGCAGCAAAAATTGACGGCGCAAGCCCGCTGCAGACCTTCTTCAAGATCACCGTTCCGCTGTTAAAGCCGATGATCCTGCTGACCACGATTACCTCTACCAATGGTACGCTGCAGCTGTTCGATGAGTCCCTGAACCTGACAAACGGAGGTCCTGGAAAATCGACCATGACCATGTCTCATTACATTTACAACATGTCCTTTGTACAGAGTCCAAACTTCGGCTATGCGGCAGCAATGTCGATCCTGATCCTGATTATGGTTGCCATTCTGGCACTGATTCAGATGAAAGTAGGTGACGAGCGATAATGGGAAAAACAAAGAAATTCTTCATGTATCTGGTTTTAACGGTAGCATCCCTCCTTTCTGTATTTCCGCTGTACTATATGTTCTGCGCGTCTACGAACAGAAGTATTGATGTTATTGCCGGAAAACTGATTCCGGGTACTTATCTGATGGAAAACTTCAAGTCACTGATTGCGCAGCAGAACCTGCGTCTTGCACTGTGGAACTCGTTCCGGAATGCAACGGTACTGACGGTCCTTTGTCTTCTGGTCTGCTCAATCGCAGGTTATGGATTTGAAATTTATCATGACAAAGCGAAAGATGCGGTATTTACCGTGCTTCTGACTGCGATGATGATCCCGTTCGCAGCAATCATGATCCCGATGTTCCGTATGTTTTCACAGTTAAAAATGGTCAACACGATGGCAGCATTTATGCTTCCTTCGATTTCCACTCCGTTTATGATTATGATGTTCCGTCAGGCTTCCCGTTCTTTCCCGCACGATATCATCGAAGCGGCAAGACTGGATGGTTTAAGCGAGACAGGAATTTTCTTCCGCATGTATATGCCGACCATGAAATCGACCTATGCGGCAGCAACGATCATCACCTTCATGAATGCATGGAACAACTATCTGTGGCCAAAGGTTATCTTACAGAACAATGATTCCATTACCATGCCGATGCTGGTAGCGAACCTGCTCGGCGGCTACACTGTAGATTATGGCGTGCTGATGCTCGGCGTATTCATCTGTACGATCCCGACAGCAATCATTTTCTTCTGCTTCCAGAAGAGCTTCACAGAAGGTATCACAGGTGCTGTAAAATAAGAAAAAGAATCGAACAGAAAAGGTGGATATTTGGATGAATATCCACCTTTTTTTCAAAAGATCAAAGAAAATAAAATTCCAGAAGGAGGAAAATAAAAATGGGTGTATTTCAGTATGAAAAAGTGAAGGACCCGACGTATTATGGAGAGAACCGGGTACCGGCGCATTCCGATCACAGGTATTATGGATCGGTGGAAGAAATGGAGCAGCATGTGGAAAACTTCCGTCACAGTCTGAATGGACTGTGGAAATTCCACTATGCAAAGAACTACGAGAGCACGATTCCGGGATTTGAGACACCGGAGTATGACTGCACAAAATGGATGATATCCGCGTGCCGGCGCATATCCAGATGGAGGGATACGACGCACCGCAGTATGCCAATGTGCAGTATCCGTGGGAAGGAAGAGAAGAAATCCAGCCGGGCGAGATTCCGGAGCGGTTCAATCCGACGGCTTCCTATGTGAAATATTTTGAAGTGCCGGATCAGATGAAAGGAAAACGGCTTTTTGTTTCCTTCCAGGGAGCAGAGAGCGGTATTGCCGTATGGCTGAACGGAACGTTCCTTGGCTACAGCGAGGATACGTTTACTCCGTCCGAGTTTGAACTGACCCCGTATCTGAAAGAGGGCGAAAATAAACTGGCTGCGCAGGTTTTCAAATGGACGAGCGGAAGCTGGTGCGAGGATCAGGATTTCTTCCGTTTCTCCGGTATTTACCGTGATGTGTATCTGTACACGATTCCGGAGGTTCACGTTTCGGATCTGAAAGTACAGACGCTGCTGGATGATACGTTTACGAAGGCAGATCTGGTCATTGATACGAAAACGATCGGAAAAGGAAAAGTGAAAATTACCCTGTCAAAAGACGGAACGGCACTGCAGAGCACCGAAGGTGTGCTGGATGGGGAAACACAGTTTGTTCTGAAAGTCGATCACCCGGAACTGTGGTCCGCAGAGACACCGGTGCTGTATGATCTTCTGCTGGAAGTCACCGCAGAGGATGGAACGGTGCAGGAACTGATTCCGCAGAGAGTCGGATTCCGCCGCTTTGAGATGAAAGACCACATCATGATGCTGAATGGAAAACGCATTGTCTTTAAAGGCGTCAACCGCCACGAGTTCAGCTCCGTATCCGGCCGTGTTGTTTCGAGAGAAGAGCTGATCAAAGACCTGACAACGATGAAACAGAACAACATCAATGCAATCCGTACCTGCCATTACCCGGATGCGGTCGGCATTTATGATCTGTGCGATGAATACGGTATTTACATGATTGCAGAGTGCAACATGGAGTCCCATGGAACGAGAGATACGGATGCCGTACGGAACGGGGATTTCTCCGGTGTCGTACCGTGCGACCGTCCGGAGTGGATGGACTGCATGCTGGACCGTGTCAACTCGATGTATCAGAGAGACAAAAACCATCCGGCGATTCTGATCTGGTCCTGCGGAAATGAATCGTTCGGCGGAAAGGTTATTTTTGAAATGTCTCAGTTATACCGGAAGATGGATCCGACCCGCCTTGTCCATTATGAGGGAGTGAACGATGACCGCAGATACAACGACACCAGCGATATGGAAAGCCGGATGTACACCACGGTCAACGAGATCCGGGAATTTTTAGCGAAAGACCGCAGAAAACCGTACGTCTGCTGTGAGTATGCCCATGCCATGGGAAATTCCTGCGGCGCGATGAAGAAATATATGGATCTGACCGAGGAAGAGCCAATGTTCCAGGGCGGCTTTATCTGGGACTATATCGATCAGTCGATTTATAAAAAAGACCGCTACGGAAAAGAGTTCCAGGCGTACGGCGGTGATTTTGACGACCATCCGTGTGATTATAACTTCAGTGGAAATGGTATCGTATACGGCGGCGAGCGCGACGCGTCTCCGAAGATGCAGGAAGTAAAATTCTGCTATCAGAATATTTCCATTGACGTGCAGAAAGACAAGGCGGTTGTAAAAAATAAAAACCTGTTTGTGAATACCGATACATTTGCATGCGTAGTACTTCTCGAAAAAGAAGGAAAGAAACTGAAAGAAGTGCCGATGGAAGTTTCGGTGGAGCCGCTTTCGGAAAAAACGGTGGAGCTGCCGATCGCGGTACAGACACTTCCGGGAGAGTATGCGGTGACCGTTTCCTTCCGCCTGAAAGAAGATACCGTATGGGGCAAGCGCGGCATGAAGTTGCATTTGGACAGGGCGTTTATGAAGTGGAAGCACCGGCGAAAGCAGAAAAACCGGCGAAATTTGAAGTGATCCGTTCCAACCATGATTTTGGTGTGCGCGGCGAGAATTTCGATGTGATGTTCTCCGATCTGAACGGCGGACTCGTATCGTACCGTTACGGCGGCGTTGAGATGATCAAAATGATTCCGAAACCGAACTTCTGGCGTGCGCCGATCGACAATGACTGCGGAAGCCTGATGCCGATGCGTTACAGCCAGTGGAAGATTGCTTCGATGTATCTGTCCCACAAATATCCGAACGGCAGCCATTATCCGGGACTGTATGCACCGGAAATCGAAGTACACGAGGACTGCGCAGAAGTCAGCTACCGCTATGTAATGCCGACCACACCGGCGAGTGAGTGCCGTCTGACCTACCGTGTCTTCGGCGATGGAAGCATTCAGACGACGCTGACGTATGATCCGGTGAAAGAGCTCGGCGATATGCCGGAATTCGGCGTGATGTTCAAGCTGGATGCCGATTACGACCACGTTACCTGGTATGGCATGGGACCGGAGGAGACGTATGTGGACCGCTGCGCCGGAGCAAAGCTTGGCGTTTATAAGAATAAAGTCGAAGACAATATGGCGAAATATCTCGTTCCGCAGGAGTGCGGCAACAAGGTTGGTGTACGCTGGGCAACCGTGACGAACCGCAAGGGCCGTGGTATGATGTTTAGCGGCGACAAGATGGAATTTTCCGCACTGCCGTACACACCGCACGAGCTGGAAAATGCGATGCATCCGTATGAACTGCCGCAGGTACATTACACCGTTGTGCGCGTGGCAAAACAGCAGATGGGTGTCGGAGGAGACGACAGCTGGGGTGCACAGACCCATCCGGAATACCTGATTTCGGTTGACCAGAAACTGGAATTTACCTTTACATTCCGAGGCATTTGAGAATAAAAGGAGATTTTCATGAGACAGAATATAAATTTTGGAAAACTTCTGCATGGCGGAGATTACAATCCGGAACAATGGCTGGAATATCCGGAAATTCTGGAACAGGATCTTGCGTATTTCAAAAAAGCGAAAATAAATGAAGTTTCCCTCGGCATCTTTTCCTGGGCATTCCTGGAGCCGGAAGAAGGCGTGTTTGATCTGGAATGGCTCAAAAAATGGTAGACCGCCTGTATGAAAATGGAATTTCTGTCATGATGGCTACACCGACAGCGGCAAGACCGCGCTGGATGGCACAGAAATATCCGGAAGTACTCCGCATGGATGCGATGCGGCAGAGAAATCTGTACGGAGAGCGTCATAACCATTGCTATACCTCGCCGGTGTACCGGGAAAAAACGAGAAAGATCAATACAAAACTGGCAGAAGCGTTCAGGGATCATCCAGGTGTCATTGCATGGCATATTTCGAATGAACTAGGCGGAGAGTGCCATTGTCCGCTCTGCCAGGAGGCATTTCGGAACTGGGTAAAACAAAAATATGGCAGTTTACAGGCCTTAAACCATGCATGGAACACGGCGTTCTGGAGTCATACATACCAGAGTTTTGATCAGGTGGAGAGTCCGTCGCCAAAAGGAGACGCATCGCTGCACGGACTGAATCTGGACTGGAAACGATTTGTAACAGATCAGACAGCCGATTTTGTGAAATGGGAGATCAGCGCGCTGCGGGATGCCGGTGCCAAACAGCCTACGACCATCAATATGATGTATGATTTCAAGGGACTGGATTATCACAAGTTTGCCGACATTGTTGATTTTGTTTCCTGGGACAATTATCCGACCTGGCACAAAGAAGCGGAAGCAGTTACGGCAGCAGATACGGCGATGCAGCATGATATCATGCGCAGTATCCAGAAAAAGCCGTTTTATCTGATGGAGAGCTGTCCGTCCGCAACAAACTGGCAGCCGGTCAGCAAACTGAAAAAGCCGGGCATGCTGCACGCCGCATCCATTCAGGCCGTGGCGCACGGATCAGACAGCGTCCTGTATTTCCAGATGCGCCAGAGCCGTGGAGCTTCCGAAAAGTTTCATGGAGCGGTGATAGACCATTATGGAGGAGATGACACCCGTGTATTCCGGGAAGTGACAAAGGTAGGAGAAACCCTGGCGCAGATGCAGGAACTTTCCGGTGCCATCTGCAGTCCGAAAGTGGCTGTGATTTATGACACCGAAAACCGGTGGGCACTGGAAGATGCGGCAGGGCCACGGAATCAGGGCCTGTTTTACAAAGAAACCGTGGAAAAATCATACCGCGCCTTCCGCAGACTCGGCCTGGATGTTGATGTCATCGATGAAACGCAGGGTCTTTCGGACTATCAGATCGTGGCAGCGCCTGTGGTTTATCTGCAGCGGGAAGGATGGGTGGAAAAAGTACGGCAGTTTGTGGCCGGAGGCGGCACTTTCCTGGCAACGTACTGGTCCGGAATTGTAGATGAGACGGATCTTTGTTTCCTTGGCGGAACGCCGCACGGACTGCTGGATGTAATGGGACTTCGGAGCATGGAGATTGACGGCCTGTACGATGGGGAATGGAACGAAGGAGTTCCGGTCCCGCAAAACCGTCTGCATCTGACCCGGACGTACCGGTGCAGCAATCTCTGTGAACTGGTGAAACCATCGACAGCAGAAGTGCTGATGACTTATGGAAAAGATTTTTATGCAGGAATGCCTGCACTGACAGAAAACCAGTATGGCGCAGGAAAAGCATATCAGATCTGTGCCGGTTTTGAACAGGGTCTGTACGATGAGCTCTGCGGAAAACTGGCAGAAGAAGCAGGTGTCACATCGGTGGTGAAAGAGATTCCGGATGGCGTGGAGGTTACAACGCGCGAAAAGAATGGAATCCGGTATGTGTTCGTACAGAACTTTAATCGGAATGCCGTGGAAATCAAACTTCCGGTCGAACAGTATCCGGTGTGGAACGGACAGTATGATGGAACAATCGGAAGCTGGGAAACAGTGGTGCTGAAAGAAAACAGTCCGAATTTCCGGGAAAAATAGAAAATAAAAATGTCTCAAAACAAAAGACTGGTTTTGAGACATTTTTTTTTGCAAAAAACAAACGAATATCAGGCGGTTTCGGATTCTTCGGCGGAGAGTTTTTTCTTATAATTTTCTCCCCAGCTCCACATGGCATCCATGATTGGCTGTAGCTGTAGCCCAGGTTGGTGAGGGTATATTCTACCCGCGGCGGAACTTCTGCATAAACTTTACGGCTGACGAGCCCGCTCTGTTCCATCTGACGGAGCTGGCTCGTCAGAACTTTCTGGGAAACGTGACCGATGGATTTTTTTAGTTCGCCAAAACGTTTGGTGCCCGGCATCAGATCACGGAGAATCAGGACTTTCCATTTATCACTGATTAAGGTTAAGGTAGTCTCTACCGGGCAGGCCGGGAGATCGGCTAAAGATATTGCGTTTTTTTCAGAAACTGACATAAAAAACCTCCATTTCATAAAGATTTTCTTGTAAAAGTAAGCACGGAAAACCTTGTATTTACACAATAGTTTCCTTTTGGTAACTACAGCACAATATTGTGCTTACTTTACGTTAAGACGCTTTGGGCTTATTATAAAGCCATCGAAAGAAAAAAGCAATCCTTTCGAGAAAAAAGATCCGAAGCGCATTCGAAAAAGGCCGAAACCAAATCATAAGAAACAAGCTCAAAAACAAAATCAAAAAACGAAAATGGAGGACATCATCATGAGTAAAGTAGTAGAATTCTTAAAAGAAAACCCGGTACAGTATTTAGCAACTGTAGGGCGCGATGGAAAAGCAAAATGCCGTCCGTTTATGTTTATTGGCGAAATGGAAGGAAAACTGTGGTTTTGTACCAACAACACAAAAGATGTTTATAAAGATATGCTGGCAAATCCGGAAATTGAAATTTCCACTTCCAGCCCATCCTATGCATGGATCCGTCTGAACGGAAAAGCTGTATTTGAAAACAACATGGCTGCAAAAGAAATGTGCATGGGAAATCCGATTGTAAAAGGCCAGTACCAAACCGCTGACAACCCGATTTTCGAGGTATTCTATCTGAACAATGCACACGGTGTAATCGCAGACTTTTCCGGAAACCCGCCGTACGAGTTTTAATCTGTCGCTATGAATTTGAAGTAAAAAGAGAAAGGAATCTGCCGCTATGGAGAGAAATGATTATCTGAAGATGTTAGTAGAGGAGATGCACTCAACCACGATGGCGACGATCGGTGCAGACGGTCATCCACAGACCCGTGTGATCGATATGATGCTGTGGGACAAGAAAGGAGTGTATTTTCTGACGGCAAAAGGAAAAGCCTTTTATGCACAGCTCATGGAGCAGGGCTATGTGGCAATTTCTGCGACGAAAGATAAAAAAGCAGTCTCTCTCCGCGGCAGAATCCAGAACATCCACAGTGAAAAGCTGGATGAAATTTTCGGAAAAAATCCATACATGCAGAAAATTTATCCCGGCGATACACGCGCGGCACTTGAGGTGTTCTGCGTGTACGAGGCCGAGGGAGAATACTTCGACATCAGCGATCCGTCGCATATCGTGCGGGACACGATCCTGATCGGCGGCGCAGAGCAGTCGATGGCTGGGTACGAGGTGGGAAACGAATGCATTGGCTGCAAGCTCTGTTTTTCAGTCTGTCCGCAGAAATGCATCGACATCACCCGCATCCCGGCCGTCATCGACCAGCACCAGTGCCTGCACTGCGGCCGATGCGCGGAGACGTGTCCGAGAGGAACGATTCGCAAAAGAGGGCAGTAGTCCCCTTATTTTAGCTACAGATTTTATGGGAATAGTGATAAGATAAAGTCTATAGAAACGATGGAAATGAGGGAATAACATGAACCAGAGTGAACGAAGAAATTTTCTGATCCAGTCATTGCTGGAAGAGAGCCGGGAGTACCGCGGAATGCAGATTCCGTCTGACAGCACCGGGCAGAGACAGCTTCTGCGGGGGCTGATGAATGTGCGCATGGTGAAAAAGAGCAGTGCAGAATTTCTGAACATTCAGGATGCGTATCTGCAGGAGGAGACGGCAAAAAAGGGCGTGACGGATGTCGACGACCTTACGCCGGTGCAGCAGGGGCTGTATCTCTGGCAGGGCGATATCACCGCGCTCCGGTGCGATGCGATTGTGAATGCGGCGAACAGCGGGATGACTGGCTGTTACGTGCCGAATCACCGGTGCATTGACAACTGCATCCATACGTTTGCGGGTGTGCAGCTTCGGCTGTACTGCGAGGAGATGATGGAAGCGCAGGGCCATGCGGAGCCGACGGGGCAGGCGAAAATCACGCCGGCGTATAATCTGCCGTGCCGCTATGTGCTCCACACGGTTGGACCGATTGTGGGCGGCCATCTGACGGAAACACACTGCCGGCAGCTGGCGGACTGCTATCGGTCGTGCCTGTCACTTGCGGCGGAGAACGGACTGAAAAGCGTGGCGTTCTGCTGCATTTCCACTGGAGAATTTCATTTTCCGAACGAGAAAGCAGCGGAGATTGCCGTTGCGACGGTGAAAGAGTTTCTGGCGCAGAAAGAGACGAGCGTGGAGAAGGTCATTTTCAACGTGTTCAAGGACCGCGACAGGGAGATTTATGAGGAGCTGCTGGGAGAAAAGTAATCGCTGAAGAATGGGGAACAAAAGCAGAAAGAAAAGAAGAGGTGAATTTGTGATGTTTGAAAGTTGGAAAGAAAGAGAATTTGAAAAAAAGATGGAGCGTTTTCGCACCGCACTGCAGGAAAAAACACGATTTTAATAGGAGCCGGGGCTGGGCTTTCGACATCGGCCGGATTTACCTACAGCGGTGAGCGGTTCCGGAAATATTTTGCAGATTTTGAACAGAAATACGGTTTCCACGATATGTATTCTGGCGGCTTCTACCCTTACGATACGCTGGAAGAATACTGGGCGTACTGGAGCAGATACATTTACATCAACCGTTATCAGGACGCGCCAAAACCGGTTTACCAGAAACTGCTCAGCCTGATGAAAAATAAGAGCTATTTTGTCATCACCACAAATGTAGACCACTGCTTCCAGAAAGCCGGATTTGATAAAAACCGTTTGTTTTACACGCAGGGAGATTACGGCCTGTTTCAGTGCTCTGAGCCGTGCTGCAAGGAAAAGTATGACAATGAAGAAATCATTCGAAAGATGCTGCTTGCCCAGGGGTATCAGATCCTGGAAGACGGAAGCCTTGTTCCGCCGGAGAACGGAAACCTGAGCATGCGGATCCCATCCGAACTGGTGCCGTACTGCCCACACTGCGGAAAACCGATGAGCATGAATCTGCGCGCGGATGACACGTTTGTGGAAGATAAAGGCTGGCATGAGGCATCCAGCCGACGCATCGATTCCTGCTCCGTCACAACAGAGGCCATATCCTGTATCTGGAACTCGGCGTGGGATACAACACGCCGGGAATCATCAAATATCCATTTTTCAGCATGACAGCAGAAGATAAAGATAATCTTTATGTCTGCATCAACACCAGCGATATGCGTGTCCCGGATCTGATCCGTGACAGAGCGGTGTGCATTAAAGGGGATATTGGGGAAGTGCTGGATCGGATCTGAGACGGAAAAACATATAATATTCGAGAAAATTAATCACTCACTTACGTGACGAGATGATGACATGATTGACGAGATAAATTCAACAGAGTTGCATACCTGCCTGCTGGAAATCACATTGCTGCCGCTGGCACATTACTGGCATTTCTGGTACGGCCCGCTGGATGCAGCCATTTACGGATCCTTTATCCTGGGAGCAAAAATCCTGTGGCACATCGTCGATTTCGGACAGAGTATGCGGACCGCAGCCGAAGTAAATGAACAGCTCCGCAGACGACGCATGGAGACGGTGGAGGAAAGAAGAGAAAAAATGAGAAAACGGCACTGATCTGTAAAAAGATCGGCGCCGTTTTTTGCATAGGATAGGAAGGACTACTGTGCCTTCTGTGCAATCTCTTCATCGGAAATCAGATTGCTGTGATATTCGATTTTGCCCGACAGGACATCATCGTAAAAATTCTGTTTCCAGTCGATATAATCGATGGCTTTCTGCAGTTTTTCCATCGATGCGAGCAACGCTTCTTTTTTTACCGCGAGAATTTCTTTACGCTCCGGAATGGAGGATGGACCTTCGAGGCAGTAGGCGAGATATTCTTTCATTTCCGCCAGCGTCATGCCGCAGCGCTTCAGGCAGCCGAGGCTCTGGATCCATTTGATGTCGCGGTCGTCGAAAACGCGGTAATTGTGGCTGTCGCGTTTTACGTTCGGGACGAGGCCTTCTTTGCAGTAAAATTTCAGGGTTTCATACGACATGCCTGTCTGGATGCAGGCTTCTTTCATGGAATACATCATGCATACCTCCCAACAAAGTTCATAACAGAATCGAATCGGTAGTAACTACCGGGTAAGATAACCATAGTATAGAATTCGGACTTTGTCAAGCGATCAGCTCTTCAAATTTTTTCTTTTTCGGAAAGGCCCGCCGAGAGGAAATGTTTGTCGATCTTGACTTCATCAAAAAGAATATCCTTCAGCGAATTCAAAGAAGAATACCCCGATCCGAAATCGTCCATGGAAATGCGGATATTCCGATCGTGGAAGAAGCGGATCGCCTGCTTGTGATAGGCGGAAATCTTTTCCCGCACCACGGCCGGATCCTGCCAGGTGATATCGATAATGCCGACAAAGATATCGGAGTGATAGCGGTTCACAAAGAGTGTCTGCGGAAAGAGTTCCAGCTTTTTCAGGATGAAATTCAGAATGTTCGTACCCGTCTCATAACCCCAGTAATCGTTGATCAGATGAAAATTGTCGACATCCGTCATCAGAAAGGCGTACTGCTTTTCTTCGCTTCTGTTATTGAGAAGCGTAAAAATTTTTTCTTTTAAAGATCCGTGGAAATGCTCTCAGCAAGCATACTGCGGCGGGCGGCGAGAGGTCCGTTTTTCTGGAGCTGTTTTTTATACCGCTTGTCCTGGTACATTTTTTCGTCCGCCATTTGCAGCAGATCCATGATCAGATAATAATGATTTTTGCAGCTCAGCTCATATCCGACGGCATAGCTCAGCGGGTGATCCGCCGTCTGGTTGTAGGTGTCGATCATCGTCTGCAGCTGAAGATTCATCTGCTCCAGCTGGTTCCAGGTTGCATGATTCTGCACAATGACAAATTCATCACCGCCGAACCGCGCCAGAAAGCTGTTCTCGGTCAGAATGCGGGTCAGATAGGAGGCGAAGGTCTGGATAAAGACGTCGCCTTCTTCGTGGCCGTACGTGTCGTTGATCATCTTTAAATTGTTCATATCAAACATCATCACGCCGACATCGAGTGTATCGTCCGCGTTCTGAAGCTGGAGGAGCTTTTCTTCCAGCGACTTTTTATCGTGCACGCCGGCGACATCAAAGCCGGAGCGGCGGATCAGGCTTTTCAGATAATCGGTAAGCGTCAGTGCAGAGGCGCAGCCGAGCAGCGTAAGGATAATCAGAAGCGCAAAGGCGCGATGATCCAGCCCACGCTTGAAATGCAGAAGCAGCGATGTCAGAAAGACGACATAGAATGCGATCTGCAGATAGCACAGTTTGATGATTTTTTTGTTCTTTTCCATAATACTCCATACTTTCTAAATGCGTATGCAAAAAGTGAACCCTGCCATCGGTTCAGCTGGCATACACAATAATTTTCTTGGCCAGACTCTTATCCAGCCCGATTTACTGCCCTTCACCATGACGAGATAATAACCGTGAAGCTCCGACAGAATCGAAATCCTGGCCCCGGGAACAAACCCAAGCGACTCCAGATAATGACGCTGCTTTTCCTGGCCGCAGATTTTATTGATGGCGTAAAACTGATTGAAAACGGTTAAATTTAAAGGCATGCAGGACCTCCTTTATTGCGAGAGTGCATCAAGTTAGAATTGTCTAACGGATAGTATAGCATAACATATTTGGAACAAAATGGAAAACTTTTTCTTTGAGAAATTTTTTCAAAAAAGCTTTTATGGGGACGGACGTATTTTAACGTTTTTTATTTTGGGGGAATCATGTATAATGGAAATGAAACATCGGTGACAAACTATGACATGGGAAAAGGAAGAGAAAACAATGAAACATAGAATAAAAATCCTGCTGCTTGCAGTTCTGATCGCAGCGCTCTGCAACTGTATGCTGATGATCGGGATGACCAAAACGAAAGAGAAGAATACCATTCCAAAAGATGCAAGCCTGATCTGCGAAGAAACCGTATCGCCGAACAAGGACTATATTACGGATGAAAAAGACCTGGTAAATTATACCGTGCGCGTCTATCAGGAAAAAACAACGACATCATCGTCTATGCGGAATCCAATTCGCCGCTGTTCGATGAAGCACAGTACATCGTAATATGCGACCACGCCATCACCGCCGACGATGTCCATATCAAATGGACCACCCTCATGGGCAGCACCGAAGCGAGCGAGAAAGATGAGATCGGACTGGCACACGTTTCGATCTCAAAAGACGGGGAAGTGTTCAATGAAAAGACGATCAGCTTTGTGGCGAAAGCGGTGAATGCGGTTACGGATGTGATAGGGTAAAGAAAATAGGATAACAAAAAGAAACGAGCAACTCCCTCGGCTCCTGATGAGCTTACCGGACAAAAAACCCGTTTCTTTTTTTATGCTAAAGTGACTTTCCTGTTTTGTCAAGAACCGCATAGCATTTTACATCGCCAAAATCGTGGCCACCAGTTTCTTGCACTGCACGAGCAGTGAGGACGGAATCGCATACTCATCAAGTGAATGTGCGCCTGCGCCCTGGATACCGAGGCTGCAGAGGGCGGGGATTCCGATGCGGGTGACGAAGGAGGTGTCGGAGCAGCCGCTCTGCTGGATGCCCTGCGGGATTGGTTCGCCGAGGAGTTTACAGCTTTCCTGATAGAGGGAGAGGAGGCGGTCGGCACCGTCGACCATTTCCATGGCGGGGTAGTAGCCGTTCTGTTCCATGGTGCAGCTTGTGCCAGGAACGGTGACGTGTTCGCAGAGATTTTTTAAGAAAGCGATGGCTTCTTCATACTGCACATTTGCCGCGTATCGGATACCGATGGAAAACTCACAGGAATCCGGGATGACATTGGCTCCGGTTCCGCCTGAAATACGGCCGCAGTTGAAGGAAAGATAGCCGAACACCGAGCGGCTCTCAATCTCTGTAATCATGCGCGCCGCCTGCAGAATCGCACTCGCGCCTTTCTGCGGCTCCTTTCCTGCATGAGCCGCTTTGCCCTTTACTTTCACGCGAATGATCGCGCCGCCGTTTCTTCTCGTAGTCACTTCGCCGCTGGTGTAGCCCGATTCCAGATTAAAAGCCGCCTCACAGCCGCTGGCATACTGCTCGACAAGCTTTCCGGCCTCGCCGTGGGAAAATGCATGGGCGACTTCCTCATCACCGGTGAGCACCAGTTTGATCTGTCTGTCCTCATACCCGACCGCATTCAGTGCGCGGAGCACAAACAGCGCGATCACATCGCCGCCCTTCATGTCATAAACGCCTGGACCGTACACGCGGTCATCCTTCACAAGAAACGGTTCCGGGCCGAACTTTCCAACCGCATGAACTGTATCCATATGCCCAAGCAGAAGAATCGGCTTCTTTTCCTGCGGCCGGGTCCACGCGGCAAACGTCGGGCCAGCTTCTCAAAGTGATGAATCTGACGCTCCATGCCGAGCGCATCACAGTACGTATCGAGATGCGCCGCAATCCGCTCATTCGCCTCGCGATCAGCCGAAGGTGTTTCAATGGAGACAAGATTTTTCAGCAGCTCCATCATACTGTGTTCGTTTTTCTCGAGATAGGCAAATGCCTGTTCCGTTCTTTTATCCATAAACATTCTCCATTTCTTATGTTTTATAAAGTGATTTTCATAATCCGTGCCGGTCGTCCCCTGCCGCCGCTGATTTTGCCGATCGTGGTCACACAGTTTTCCTGTTCCAGCCGCAGAATCAGCCGGTTGGCGCTCCGCTCCGTGATCCCCATATCTGCAGCGAGCTGTGCGGAAGTGATTACCTGATCATGTGACCGCAGAATCTCTTTCAGTTTTTCATACGTACTGCTGCTGATGTGAAGCCGGTGCAGAAGATACGCCGTGTGATCGGTCGGGTCATTGATCTTAATTTCGGTAAACTGATGCTCATCCTCCGCAATATAGTTCGCGCCGGAGCGGTCCGCGATCGAGTGGTTGAGCGCCATTGCCGCGCGGGATTTCGCCCCCATGGGAGTATCACCGTAGCCGATGCCGATCCACAGCCGGTTGTGCGGCGTCTGCTGTCCGTGAAACAGAATCTTCTGATATTCCCCGTTCTGAATAAATTCCCGCATCAGAACCGGACGGGATGACATGATATAAAAAATAGAAGCGCCCTCGGAGAACGCAGCAGCCCCCATGCGGTGGGCGGCAGAGTAGATCAGCTCGCGCATCTCATTCTGATAATGAACCTTCTCCCATTCCCGGAGCGAAAGATCCGTCTCCTGATCAAAGGAATAATCAAAATAGATCTGCACGGAAGCACTCTGCCCGCGGTTCTTCTGCGCCGTATTTTCCAGAAACTGAAGATGATAAACCTGTTCCAGAATTACATCCTCGGAAACCGAGATGCGGATGCAGGGAATGCCTTCTGCCGACAGTGCCTCATACGTTTTTTCCATGTTGGTAAAGCAGATTTTTGCCCCGTTGTGAAAATAGTTGTAACGGTGAAAATCCGTGAGGGCATCCTGAAAATCGCCCTGATTGGGAGAAGAGCCGTGTGCCACAAGGACGCGGCCATTGGAAATGCCGATCTCTTCCAGCGTTCCCTGCACAAGCTGTTCCTCATACATATCGATACTGATGACATCCGGCACGCAGGAATAACGGACAGCAGATTCTGCCAGCGCTTTTAAGATGGAAGCCTGATTGTGCGGAAGAAAGGTCCAGGGAACGTTTGGCTCCAGCCGCTTTAAAGCATAGTGATAGTTGGTCGGCCCAGTAAAAATAATGCCGGATACTTTCCCTTTCTGAAACTGGGCAGCCGCTTCCAGACCGTACCGGTAATCGTTGGAACGCCGGTAGACCACTTCAAGGTCCGGCATGCGCTTCTCCAGCGTTTTCTGAATCCTGTCGCAGATATGGTCAGAACCTGTTACGCCGATTTTCATATATAAAATTCCTTTCCGAGAATTAAAGACATAAAAATGAATTATGGCATAATTTTACACCTATTAAGGACGAAAGGCAAATGGTAAGATGTAGAAGAATTGTTTTTGAAAATTTTTTTCAAGAATGGAGAGTGGAAAAGAAATGAAAAATCAACGTATGTTAGATGAACTGACCGAATTGATGCGGATTGATGTGTCGAGCGGTCAGGAGACGGAGATTGCAGAGCATCTGGTGAAAAAACTGGAGCAGATGGGATTTGCGATTACGCGGGATGAGCCGGGGCTACGTTTGGCGGCGTGTGCGGCAATATTCTGGCGGTTCGGGAAGGAGAGCGGGACGGTGTTGTCTGTTTCTGTTCCCATATGGACCGTGTGCCGGGCGGCATTGGAATCAAACCGGTGGAGGAGGATGGAATCCTTCGTTCTTCGGGCGACACGATTCTGGCGGCGGATGATCTGTCCGGTGTGGCAGCCATTTTAGAGGGCGTGCGTCAGGCGATTGAATCCGGGAAGGCGCTTCCGAAACTGGAGATCCTCTTTACGGTCGGCGAGGAGGCCGGTCTGTACGGTGCGAAAGCATTCGATGTAAGCCTGCTGACATCAAAAACGATGTATGTGCTCGACTCCCCGGGACGCATCGGCCGAATTGTAAATGGTGCGCCGGGCCGTGCCCTTCTGGAAGCACAGGTTTTCGGCAAGGCAGCCATGCGGGAAATGAGCCGGAGAAAGGCATTGATGCGGCAAAAATTATGGCGGAAATGCTCGCAACGATGGAGACGGGAAGACTGGATGAAAATACAACGTCGAACTTTTCTCACCTCTGGTCCAAAACATGCGAGGCAATGAACGTTGTCTGCGACCACGCAATCCTGCGCGGAGAGATGCGGAGCCGGTCGGGAGAAAAACTCGACCGCTATGAAGCGTATTTCCAGTCGCACTGCCGTGAAATCGCAGAAAAGCGCGGTGCGCGTGTGGAATTTAAAAGAGAAAACACCTTCCTGCCGTTCTTCATCCCGGAGGATTCCGAGATGATTCAGATCGTCACGGAATCCCTGAAAGAGATGGGAATCGAACCGCAGATCAACGGCGGAGGCGGCGGTATGGACGGCAATATTTTCAATCAGAAGGGAATCACCTGTGTCGGTATCGCAACAGGATATTTCAAGAATCATTCGACCGAAGAATATCTGTATCTCGATGACTTCTATCATGCCGGAGAGCTTGTGGCGCGGATAATTGGAAGGATTGCATAAATATGCAAAATATAAAATAAAAACTGGATAAAACTTGCAAAATAAAAGAAAATTATGTATAATTTCAAATTAAAAAGAGTAAGGGAGAAAAAGAAATGGCTGAGATTTTAACAAACAACGCAATGTTCTCCAGCTTCATGATTGTTCTGATCGTGTTTGCACTCGGCGACATTGTCGGTAAAATTACAAAAGGAAAGCTGTCCGGAATGATGGTCGTCATGCTTCTGTTCCTGGTAGGCTTTCTGACGAAACTGTTCCCGGCGGACATCATCGACCAGGGAGGCCTTACGGCGTTATCGAAACTGGCAATCGCGATAGTACTGTTCAACATGGGTACGACCCTGAACGTGAAACAGCTGATCGAAGAGTGGAGAACCGTATTAATGGCGGCACTCTGTATGCTGGCGTCCTGCCTTGTGATGCTTCTGGCATCCCCGATCATCGGATTTGACACTGTGCTCGTCGGCATGCCGGTTATCAACGGTGCGGCAATGGCGACTTCGCTGATGGCAAGCGCCGCAGCAGAAAAAGGGCTGGCAACGGCAGCAGCACTCTGTGCAGTCATCTATTCCGTACAGAAATTCGTCGGTGCGCCGATCGCATCTGCGATGGGTATCCGCTATGGAAAGAAACTGCTGAAAGCGTACCGCGAGAATCCGACACAGTTCCAAAAGCAGGAGACCGGAAAGGGTGCTTCCGCAAAAGTTTTCTTTGCAGACAAACATAAAGAATGGTATTCTGCCAACGTCATGATGGCACTCGTGGCAGCCGGTTCCTGGGTTGCCCATATTCTTGGCGATCTGACCCCGATCAACTACAGCATCTGGCTCTGCTTCTCGGCGTTGTCTGTGTTGCTTCAGGACTCGTTCCGACGAAACCGCTGCAGAAATCGAACTCCTACGGCCTCATGATGATTGCTGTCTTCGGTTCCATCATCCCGTCCCTGGCGAAAGTTTCCTTAAGCGATCTCGGCACCATGGCATTCCAGACAATCGTTCTGTTCGCCGCAGCGCTGATCGGTGTTGCACTGGTTGGCTGGGTTCTTCCGACCTGGAAACTCGTGGGCGACAAAGACCTGGCAGTCGGCATCGGTGTCGAGCAGTTCCTCGGATTCCCGAGCAACGTAGTCATCTGCCGCGAGGTCGGCGATGCAGTCGGAGAGACACCGGAGGAGAAAGCGTTTATCGAAGATACGCTGAATGTGCCGTATGTCGTGGGAGGAATTACGGTTATCACCGTTCTTTCGACGATGCTGGCTGGATTTGTCATTAACATGCTGTAAAATTCGACAAAAATACGAAAGTTAAAATGACCTTGATGCAGAGGAACGATCCCCTGCGCAAGGTCATTTTTTGATTTACAGGAAATTTCGTTGAATTTTCCTGTAAATTAAAAAGCCCTCCGGGCAGGATTCTTTCTTGTGCTTCCATGCCGGGCAGCAGGCCGGAACTGGAGAGAAAGATGGAGAGACAATTGACTTTACGGGAAAAGGAAAAAATATCCCCCCACCCGGCTTGTGAGAGCCTGAAATATCAAATATAATGAACGAACAGTACATGGATCAGGCGCGCAGATCATGGGAGTACAAAGCAAAAAAGCGGTCAGTCCGGGTAAAAACGGTCTGAAAATGGGAGGAAAAGGATGAAAAAGAAAATATTATCTTTGATGCTGATGGTGTCTCTTGCAGCATCCCTTGCGGCATGCGGTCAGGACAGCGGGAAAAACAGCAACAGTACAGATTTGTCGAAAACAGAGACGGAAGCTTCTTCCGGCCAGACAGGGGAGGCAGAGACAACCCTGGTTTACGGTTCTGCTGATTATACCAGGATTAATCCGGCGATGGATGAGCACGGTGAAATTAATCTACTGCTGTTCAACGGACTGACCGCACACGATGCGGATGACAACATTGTTCCGGGTCTGGCAGAAAAATGGGAGTACGATGCAGAAACCTGCACCTACACCTTTCATATCCGGGACGGCATCCAATGGCATGATGGAGAAAAATTTACGGCGGACGATGTGAAATTCACCATCGAAGCGATCATGGATCCGGAAAACGGATCTGAAAATGCACCAAATTATGAGGATGTAGAAGAGATTACAGTTATAGATGACAGCACCGTTTCCTTCCGCCTTTCCGAGCCGAACGTGGCTTTCCTGGAATACATGACGATGGCCATCCTGCCGAAGCACCTGCTGGAAGGTGAAAACATGCAGGAATCGGATTTCTTCCGTGCACCGGTTGGAACCGGCCCGTATAAACTGGAGAGCTGGGACGAGGGCCAGTCGATTGTTCTGGTAAAAAATGAAGATTATTACCTCGTGCACCAAAGATTGACAAGGTCATTTTCAAAATTGTACCGGATGATAATGCACAGGCAATGCAGCTGGAATCCGGCGAACTGGATCTGGCGCTGCTTGACCCGAAAAATGCGCAGAATTTCAAAGAAAAAGACGGTTTTACCTGCTACGACATGACAACGGCAGATTACCGCGGAATCTTATTTAACTTTGCGAATGATTACTGGACGAAAAACAGGGATATCATTCCGGCCGTCTGTTATTCGATTGACCGCCAGGCCATTATCGATTCTGTGCTTCTTGGCGAGGGAATGGCGGCATACAGTCCGCTGCAGCGGAACATTTACAATAACGAAAACGTAGAACATTATGATTACAATCCGGAAAAAGCACAGGAAATTCTGGAAGCGGCCGGATGCACCAGAAACAGCGATGGTTTCTATGAGCGGGACGGCGAAGAAATCGGTTTTGTCATCAGCGTGATGTCCGGTGAGCAGGACCGCATTGATATTGCCCAGGCAGCAGCACAGCAGCTCCGGGAAACCGGAATCAACTGTACCGTAGAAATTCCGGCACAGATGGACTGGGGCGGACAGATGGCCTGCCTGATCGGCTGGGGAAGCCCGTTCGATGCGGACGATCATACATATAAAGTTTTCGGCACGGACAAAGGGGCGAATTATTCGAGCTATTCCAATGAAAAAGTAGATGAGTATCTGTCTCTTGCCCGCCAGAGTGACGATCCGGAAGTGCGGAAAGAATATTACGGAAAATTCCAGGAAGAACTGGCAGAAGATCCGGCCTATGCATTCATCTGTTATATTGATGCAAATTATGTGGCAGATTCCGGTATTCAGGGAATTTCCAAAGACACGGTGCTGGGCCACCACGGCGTTGGTATTTTCTGGAATATTCAGGACTGGACAATCGAAGAATAAAAACAAAAAAGCAGACGAAGGAGGTATGGTTACCTCCTTTTTGTCTGTACAGGAGAAAAACGGAATGAAGGAACGATTAAAAGTGGAACATCTTTCCGTCAGCTTTTTACGGATGAGGGGGAAGTACAGGCGGTCCGCGATGTCAGCTTTTCCCTGAGTGCAGGTGAGGTGCTCGCTGTTGTAGGCGAGTCAGGCTGCGGAAAAAGTGTGCTCTGCAAAAGCATTATGAAGCTGCTGCCGGAGAATGCAAAGATCAAAAACGGAAAAATTCTGGTCAATGGAGAAGAAATTGCAGGATACGGGGAGCGAAGAATGCGGGAACTGCGGGGAAAACTGTTCTCGATGGTTTTCCAGAATCCGATGACTTCCTTAAATCCGACGATGACAGTCGGAGCGCAGATTGCAGAGGCAGTGCGGGCGCATCAGAAAGACATGGGAAAAGAAGAAGTGGAACAGAGAGTGACAGAACTGATGCAGCTGGTGGGAATCGAGCAGGCAGAAGAGCGGAAAAAGGCATATCCGTATCACTTTTCCGGCGGAATGCGGCAGCGGATCGTACTGGCGATTGCGCTGGCGGGCAATCCGGAAATTCTGTTTGCTGATGAGCCGACGACAGCGCTGGATGTGACGATTCAGGCACAGATTCTGGACCTGCTTCGGGAAATTCAGAAAAAACTGGGAACGGCGACGGTCTTTGTCACACATGACCTTGGCGTTGTAGCGCGGATCGCAGACCGGGTAGCGGTCATGTATGCAGGAAAAATCGTAGAGATCGGGACCGTGGATGAGATTTTTATGATCCCCGTCATCCGTATACGTGGGGACTGCTGCGTTCCATACCGGCGTTTTCGAGGGGAAAAGAAAGCTGCCGTCTATCCCGGGAATGCCGCCGTCTCTTCTCCATCCGCCGAAAGGCGATGCCTTTGCCAGCCGCAATGCTTATGCGCTGGAAATTGATTTTGAGGAGGAGCCGCCGATGTTCCGGGTCACAGACAGCCATTATGCGGCAACATGGCTGCTGGATGAGAGAGCACCGAAGGTTGTGCCGCCGATAGGAGGAAACACAGATGGAACATGAGATTTTGCTGGATGTGCGTCATCTGACCCATATTTTTCCACTGTCTCGGAAAACAGCAGTCAAGGCAGTCGATGATGTATCGTTTCAGATTCGAAGAGGAGAAATTTTTGGACTGGTAGGAGAATCCGGTTCCGGAAAATCTACCGCTGCACGCTGTGTGATGAATATTTATCAGCCATATGCCGGCCAGATTTATTATAAAGGGATTGATACCTGCGACAGAGCCAGTTCCGGAAAAATAAAAAAATGCTGCAGACGACACGCCAGATGATTTTCAGGATTCCGGTTCCAGTCTGAATCAGAGGATGAAGGTCCGCGACATTATTGAGGAGCCGATGCGCGTGCAGAAAATCCGGCCGCTGCGGGGAAGCTATGAGGAGGAAGCCAGATTCCAGATGAAATACGTGGGGCTGGATCCGGAATATCTGAAAAAATATCCGGGAGAATTATCCGGCGGACAGCGGCAGCGCGTTGCGATTGCACGGGCTCTGACGATGGAGCCGGAGCTTCTGGTAGCAGATGAGCCGATTGCATCGCTGGACGCGTCGATCCAGGCGCAGATTGTGAATCTGTTCCGCCATTTGCAGAAGGAGCATGGCTTTTCGATCCTGTTCATTGCACACGATCTGGATATGTCGAATTTTTGTGTGACAGAGTAGGTGTGATGTATCATGGAAAGCTGGTGGAAACCGGTCCGGCAGGAGCCGTGTTTCAAAATCCGCTGCATCCGTATACAAAAGCGCTGATCGCGGCCATTCCGATTCCGGATCCGCGAAGGGAACGGGCGAGAGCCGTTCCGGATTTTGCCAATATGGAATTCTCCCGGAAAGGAACCCTACAGGAAGTGGAAAAAGACCATTTTGTGCTGATGGAGGGAGGCGATGCGACATGAAAAGCCGGAACAGAGTACTTTATTATGGGAAAAAGGCAGCGGCATTTCTGGCAAGTGTTCTGCTGCTGTCTGTGCTCGTATTTTATATTTCAAGGCTTGCGCCGGGAGATCCGCTGGTATCATATTACGGAGACCGCGTGGAAAAAATGACGCCCGAAGAAAGAGCGTGGGCCGAAGAAAAATTGGGATTGAATGATCCCATTTCCGTACAGTATATTCGCTGGGCAGGCAATGCGCTGCATGGGGATTTCGGAATTTCGTACAAATATAAAATGGATGTAACGCGCGTGATCGAGGGAAGAATTGGAAATACGCTGGTGCTTGGCGGCATTGGGTTTCTGCTGATTTTCACCCTCGCGCTGCTTCTTGGAATTCTCTGTGCATGGAAGGAAGACACATGGCTGGACCGCATCATCTGTAAGGTGGGAACCATCACGGGATGTATTCCGGAATTCTGGCTGTCGCTGCTTCTGATTCTTGTTTTTTCCATGCAGCTCAAATGGCTGCCGAGTTCCGGTGCCTACTCTGTTGGAAAACAGGCAGATTTTTCTGACCGTGTCTGTCATCTGATCCTGCCGATGACGGTCGTAGTGCTGAGTCATTTGTGGTATTACGCATACATGATCCGCAATAAAATTCTGGATGAAGTGCGGGAAGAGTATGTGCTTCTGGCAAGAGCCAAGGGGCTGAAACGAAAGACGGTTCTGTTCCGGCATTGCCTGCGGAATACGATTCCGTCGTATCTTGCATCATGGCCATTTCTGTTCCGCATGTGCTGGGGGGAACCTATATTGTAGAAACGGTTTTCTCGTATCCCGGTATCGGAACGCTGGCGTATGAGAGCGCACGGTACAAAGATTACAATCTTCTGATGCTGCTTTGCCTGATGTCCGGAATCGTTGTGATTCTGTGCAATATGGCGGCACAGATCATCAACGAGAGAATTGATCCGCGGATGCGGGAGAAAGAAGCGGCAGAAACATCGGAGGTAATGATGCTGTGACAGAAAAAACACAATTATTTCAATTTGCAGGAGAGAGGCCTGCAGAAAAACAGAAGCAGAAAAAAAGAAAAATGGTATCAGGACCGGCCGGTGGCAGCAGAGCTTTTTCTGGGTCTTCTTGTGCTGGGCTGCCTTTTCTGTCGGCAGATCATGACGAAGGATCCCTCATATATGGATCTGAAAAACTGTTCCGTCATGCCGTGCCGGGAATTTCTGTTTGGAACCGATACGATGGGAAGAGATATTTTCTCGATGATCTGGTACGGCGGCAGAATATCGTTGGCGATCGGTCTGCTTTCTACGCTGATTTCCACTGTGATTGCCGTTCTCTTCGGCGCAGTCAGCGGATGTGCACCGGCGTGGCTGGACGCACTTCTGATGCGGCTGACCGAGATCTTTTTGTCGGTGCCGAATCTTCTTCTTGTCATTTTTCTTCTGGCCGCTGCGGGAAAATCCAATGTGATTACGATTTCTGCCGTGATCGGAATGACAAGCTGGACAAGCATTACAAAGGTTGTGCGGACCGAAGTACGGCAGATCCGGAACAGTGAATACGTGATTGCGTCGCGCTGTATGGGAGGCAGCTTTTTCTATATTTTATGGCACCATCTGGCACCGAACTTTTTTTCGTCTATTATGTTTATGGTGGTTATGAACATCCGAAGTGCGATTGTAGCAGAATCCACACTGAGTTTTATGGGAATCGGTCTTCCACTGGAGGTGATTTCCTGGGGCAGCATGCTGTCACTCTCGGAAAAAGCGCTGATGACAAAGGCATGGTGGATCATTCTGATCCCGGGTGTTTTTCTGATTGTGACGCTGCTTAGTTTTACAAGCATTGGAAATTATCTGCGGAAGCAGGCAAACAGAAAACAGAGAAATCTGTGAGCTGTTCAGAGAGGCTGCGGTCAGTGGGGAATCCCTGCAGACTGCAGCTTTTTGTCTTGCAATCAAATACAGGGATTGCTATAGTGAAAAGCAGAAAGAGTATTTTTAATACCTAAAAAACAGCGGGAGGAGAAGGAAATGCTGAAGAGTCAGGAAATGCGGAAACTTGCACCGGAGATGGATCCGCTCCGGATTGGAACAGGATGGAAAAAGAGGATCTTGAAAAACCGCAGATTATGGTGGAGAGTACGTACGGGGACAGCCACCCGGGAAGCGGCCACTTAAATCTGCTGGTCGAGGAAGTGCGGAAAGGCGTTGCGGAAGCGGGGGGCTTCGGGGCGCGGTATTTCTGCACCGACATCTGTGACGGCGAGAGCCAGGGAACGGACGGCATCAACTACAGTCTTGCGAGCCGCGAGATGATCGCCAATATGATCGAGATCCACGCGAATGCGACACCGTTTGACGGCGGCGTCTATCTGTCGAGCTGCGACAAGGGTATGCCGGGCAATCTGATCGGCCTTGCGCGTGTCGATATTCCGGCGGTTGTTGTGCCGGGCGGAACGATGAATGCGGGACCGGAGATGCTGACACTGGAGCAGCTTGGCATGTACAGCGCAAAATTTGAGCGCGGTGAGATCGACGAGGAGAAGCTCGACTGGGCGAAATGCAATGCCTGCCGAGCTGCGGTGCCTGTTCGTTTATCGGAACGGCATCCACGATGCAGATCATGCGGAGGCACTCGGCCTCGCCCTGCCTGGAAGCGCTCTGATGCCGGCGACAAGCCCGGATCTTCTGGCATATGCACAGGAGGCAGGCAGCCAGGCGGTAAAACTGGCACAGATGGAGCATATGCGGCCAAGCGATCTTGTGACGAAAGAGAGTTTTGAGAATGCGATTCTTGTCCACGCGGCAATTTCGGGAAGCACAAACTGCCTGCTGCACATCCCGGCCATTGCGCATGAGTTCGGCATCGAGATTACCGGCGACACATTCGATCGTCTGCACCGCAACGCGCGGTATCTGCTCGATGTCCGCCCGGCGGGAAGATGGCCGGCAGAGTGCTTCTATTATGCGGGCGGCGTTCCGGCGATTATGGAAGAAATCAAAGATCATCTGCATCTCGATGTGATGACAGTGACCGGAAAGACACTGGGTGAAAATCTGGCGGAGCTTCGTGAAAATGGATTTTATGAGAAGTGCAGCGGATGGCTCGCAAAATTTAATGAGCGGTATGGAACTTCGATTACAAAAGAAGATATTATCCGCCCGTATGACAAGGCGATCGGAACGGACGGCAGCATCGCTGTTCTGCGCGGAAACCTTGCGCCGGAGGGAGCCGTCATCAAGCACACGGCCTGCCCGAAAGAAATGTTCCACGCCGTCCTCCGTGCCCGACCGTTCGACAGCGAGGAGGAGTGCCTCGATGCCGTGCTGAAACATAAGGTTCAGAAAGGCGACGCCGTCTTCATCCGCTACGAAGGCCCGAAAGGCAGCGGTATGCCGGAGATGTTCTATACTTCCGAGGCAATCAGCAGCGACAAAGAGCTTGGAAAGAGCATCGCGCTTATCACCGACGGCCGTTTCTCCGGCGCCTCCACCGGCCCGGTCATCGGCCACTGCAGTCCCGAAGCTGTAGACGGCGGCCCGATCGCACTCGTCGAGGAAGGGGATTTGATTGAGATTGATGTGAAGGAACGAAAACTTAACATCATCGGAATCGCAGGAGAACGCAAGTCCATGGAAGAAATTGATGCGATCTTAAAAGAACGCCGCCGGAACTGGAAACCGCGCGAGCCGAAATACAAAAAAGGCGTACTCCGTCTTTTCAGCCTCCACGCAGCAAGCCCGATGAAAGGGGCGTATCTGGAATACTAAAAATACTTGCGTTTTTCTGGGATGGTCTTTAGAAGTTAAGGCAGAGCAAAAAATGGAGGAAGGAGCAACAGAAAAACAAGTGAAAGAAAATACCTAAAAAACAAACTGTTCCTGTATAATGTTGCATCTCTTCAGAAAATGGTCGGAAGTCCAGATTCTGTCCAGAAGAATGTGGTGCTGGAGAACAATTCGCTGTCGGCGGAGCAGATTACCGGTGTGGAAAACCGAAAGAGCAAGGCAGGCGAAGCCGTTCTTCCGGTACTGCGCAGTGTTTCGCTGTTTCTTCTCGGGCTGCTTGGCGTGCTTCTGATTCTGCTGACGCTGCTTGTGATTGCGGCGGAGGCGGCGCGGATCATCTGCCTTGGACCGGCGGCAAAGAAACAGCAGAAGGAGCGGCCGGGCAGGCGGATCCGGAGAACGGAAGCAAGAATTTACCAGTATCTTTGTCTGTGGGGCATAGATGCCGGTCTTGGCTGGGAAACAGCAGCAACCGATGCAGAACTCGCCCGCAGATTTCCGGCGGTCGAACCAGGCGAATATACGCGTGTCTGCCATCTGATCGAGAAACATATCTACGGCGAGAGTCTGCTGTCTCCTTATGAGGAACGTACGCTGAACCATTTTCTGGAAAAGCTGATGGAGCCGGTACCGGGCTGCAGCTGGAAAATGCGGCTGAAGCTGCGCTATGCGTGTCTGCGCCGTGTGAATACGAAGAAAAAGAAGAGAAAGCACAGCGCTTTCCAGCAAAAATAAGGGTTAGGAAAACAAATGAAAAGAGGGATTTTACGATGAAATATGTAACATTTAATATTCGCTGTGATTTTGGCCAGGATGGAGCCAATAATTTTATCTACCGCAGACCGCTGATTCTGGAAAAAATCAGACAGGAAAAGCCGGATATCATCGGTTTTCAGGAGGTACTGCCGCATGTGGCTGCCTGGCTGAAGGAAAATCTGACGGAATATTACATTGCCGGATGTGGAAGAGAAAAGGATCTGACCGGTGAGGCAATGATCATTGCCTATCGGAAAGAACGTTTTCAGAGTGTGAGCCTGGAAACCTTCTGGCTGTCACCGACACCGTACGTGCCGGGATCCCGCTATCCGGTACAGAGTATGTGCCCGCGTACTGCGACGGATGTGGTATTTGAGGATATGGAGACCGGAAAAGTGTTCCGCGTCATCAACACCCATCTGGATCACGAGTGCGCCGGGGCGAGAAAGCTTGGCCTGGAGCAGATTCTCGCACATCTGAGAGCAGAGAAAGCATTTGCCGATGTGCCGGTGATTCTTAGCGGCGACTTCAATGCCGAGCCGGACAGCGAAGAGATGAAACCGCTGAGGGAAACTGCCGGTCTTGTGAATGCGACGGAAGGAATCGGCATTACCTTCCACAACTATCATCGCGATGATCCGAACGATCCGCAGTGCTCGATTGACTACATCATTCTCAAAGGGGACTGGGAACTGAAAAAGGTGGAAAAATGGACGGAGCAGAAGGACGGTGTGTGCCTTTCTGATCATTATCCGATCTGTGCGGAACTTATTTAAAATATAGATGCAAGAGGCGGCCGCCGGGAGAAAAAATCTTCTGGCGGCGTTTTTTTACGATAGTTATAGGAAAAACTTATAACAAGTCAAAGAAAAAAGGGAATATACAAACGCCGCATTTTCTGTTATGATAGGTTACGTTACAAAACCTATCAGATTAGTATAGAAAGAAAAATTACGAAATAACAGGAGATTATTCATATGGCAAGAGGAATTGACACAAAATGTATCCATTTAGAAGAGGACGAGGGACAGTGTAGCCACTACGGCGCACTCAGCTACCCGATTTATCAGACCGCAACGTATGCGCATCCGGGCGTAGGACAGAGCACCGGATTTGATTACAGCAGACTGCAGAATCCGACCAGAGAGCATCTGGAGAAGATGGTGGCTGCACTGGAAAACGGAATTGATGCGTTTGCATTAAGCTCTGGCATGGCAGCGATCTCACTTCTGATGGAGCTGTTCCGCCCGGGAGACCACATCATTGCGGATTCCGATTTGTACGGCGGAAGCATTCGTCTGTTCCACCATGTGAACGAGAAAAACGGCATCGAATTTTCCGGCATCGACTGCTGCCGTGATGACGTGGAAAGCTATGTGAAAGAAAATACAAAAGCCATCTACATCGAAACTCCGACGAACCCGATGATGAACGTAACCGACATCCGAAAGATGGCGGATATTGCAAAACGCCACAACCTGATTCTGATTGTGGACAACACCTTTATGTCCCCGTATTTTCAGAATCCGCTCGATCTCGGTGCGGACGTTGTGATTCACAGCGGCACGAAATACCTGAGTGGCCACAACGATACACTGGCAGGCTTTATCGTGACGAACCGCGAAGATATTCAGGAAAAACTGCGTTTCCTGATCAAGACAACAGGTGCAGGCCTTGCTCCGTTTGACTGCTGGCTGGTACTGCGCGGCATGAAGACGCTTGGCATCCGCATGGAACGCTCCCAGGAGAATGCAAAACAGATTGCCGCATGGCTGCAGCAGCAGAAAGCAGTCACAAGAGTGATTTATCCGGGACTGCCGGATCACCCGGGCCATGAGATTATGAAAAAACAGGCAAGAGGCTTCGGTGCCATGCTGACAATCCAGCTCGAGAGCAAAGAGTTTGCCCTTGCCATTCTGGAAAAGGTAAGAATGATCCGTTTCGCAGAGAGCCTCGGCGGCGTGGAGACACTCGTTACGTATCCGACGACGCAGACACATGCCGATGTGCCGAAGGAAATCCGTGAGCGGAACGGAATTACGGAGAGCACCCTTCGCTTTTCCGTCGGAATTGAAAATATCGAGGACCTGGTCGGTGAGCTTGAGAAGGTTTTTGCAGAAATTGAGGAAGAGAAAAATGACGGAAAGAAATCTTGATTTTGACAGAATCATCAACCGAAAAAATACAGACTGTTTAAAATATGACTTCGCAGTAAAACGCGGTATGCCAGCCGACGTGCTGCCGCTGTGGGTGGCGGACATGGATTTTGAGACATCCTCCTACATCGAGGATGCGCTGGTAGAGCGTGCGAAAATGGGCATTTACGGCTACAGCGATGCGCAGACTCCGTATTTTGAGGCCGTTGCGGGATGGATGAAACGCCATCACAACTGGGAGCCGAAAGAAGAATGGCTGATCAAAACGCCAGGCGTTGTATTTGCACTTGCGATGGCAGTCAAAGCTTACACCGCGCCTGGGGATGCCGTGCTGATCCAGTCACCGGTTTACTATCCGTTTTCGGAAGTCATTGCGGATAACGCAGAAGAGTTGTCAGCAGCACGCTGGTGCTCGGCGATGATAACCGCTATCACATGGATGTGGCGGATTTCGAGGAGAAGCTGAAAGCTGAAAACGTGAAGCTCTTTTTCCTCTGCAATCCGCACAACCCGGTCGGAAGAGTCTGGACGAAAGAGGAGCTGACGGCGATCGGCGATCTCTGCGTGCAGTATGGCGTGACCGTTGTAAGTGATGAGATCCATGGAGATTTCATTTTTAAAGGCGAGCATCAGGTGTTTACTGCGATCAAAAAGAGTACGAGGACATCACGATCACCTGCACCGCGCCGAGTAAGACATTCAATCTGGCAAGTATGATGATGTCAAACATCTTTATCGCCAACCCGGAACTCCGTGCGAAATTCCGGAAACAGCTCGATGCAGCCGGAACGAGCAGCTTGGTGTGATGGGTCTGGTGGCATGCGAGACGGCATATAATAAGGGCGAGGAGTGGTATGAGGCAATGCTTTCCTATGTGAAGGCAAATGCAGAATTTACAAGGCAGTATGTGAGGAGCAGATTCCGGGCGTGAAGATGATCGACCTGGAGGGAACATATCTCGTATGGCTCGATTTCCGCGAGACGGGGC
>ENA-OQDE01000214-OQDE01000214.1-human-gut-metagenome-genome-assembly--contig:-NODE-214-length-37530-cov-6.001978_pt1 | contig 37530 bp, 39 predicted proteins | sample MGYA00242768_ERZ504595 | MGnify/ENA primary metagenome ERZ504595 (study PRJEB26092, sample SAMD00036307) | human gut metagenome | host: Homo sapiens | study: EMG produced TPA metagenomics assembly of... | reverse complement strand
GCTGATGTTTGATTGGGGAAGATGCGAATAATCTTTTCTCTTCTGCGTACTTCTTGATTCAGTCGTTCAATTAGATTGGTACTCTTTAGTCGATTGTGGGAATTTCCTTGTACGGTATATTGAAAGGCGTCTTCGAATCCATCATCCAATGATGCGCAAGCTTTTGAATATTTTGGTTGATCGATATAATCATGAATCAATCGATTTTTAGCCTCACGCGCTAAGTTAATATCTGTGAACTTAAAAATTCCTTTAACAGCTTCTCTGAAAGATTTTGAATTTTTTTTAGGAATGGTGGTAAAGATATTTCTTAGGAAGTGAACTTGGCATCTTTGCCAACTTACGTTGGTGAAGGATTTTCTAATGGCAGAGACTAATCCTTTGTGCGCATCAGAAATAACGAGTTCCGTACCTTGTAAACCGCGTTCTTTTAGGTATTCAAAAAATGTTGTCCAGGTCTCTTCGCTTTCGCCACTTTGAATCATGAAGCCGATAATTTCACGGTCGCCATCTTTGGTTATTCCAATCGCTATATGACAGCTTTTTGAGAGTACTCGATTTTCTTCTCGTACTTTTATATAGAGTACATCGGTCATTAAGTAAGGATAATTTTTTTCTGATAATAAACGATTCTGCCACTCGTTAACCATAGGTTCTAGCTGTTCTGTTAAGCTAGAAACGAAGGACTTAGAGACGGATTTACCACAAAGTTCTTCCACAATTTTTGATACTTTACGAGTTGAAACGCCTGATACATACATTTCCAACATTGAAGCCATGAGGGCTTTTTCGTTTCGTTGATAACGTTCAAACACTGTGGGTGAAAAATGGCCATCACGTGTTCTGGGTACTTTTAATTCTAGCGTGCCTACACGTGTCGTAAAGCTGCGCTCATAATAGCCATTTCGTTGACTTTGTCGGTTTTCTGTTCGTTCATATTCTTTTGCTTGAATATATTCTGTTCGTTGATTTTCCATTAGTTGATTAAATACCGTTGTTAAAATATTTTTAGAAACGTCATCCTTTACAGAATATTCAATAATGCTTTGAATCTCTTCGCTTTTCAGTGTAAAATGTACTTGGGTCATGTAAAAGTCCTCCTGGGTATGTTTTTGTCGTTAAAAACATTGTACCGTAAAAGGACTGTTATATGGCCTTTTTACTTTTACACAATTATACGGACTTTATCTATTTTCAGCCTGTATCATAGCTAAACAAATCGAGTTGTGTGTCCGTTTTTGGGCGTTCTGCTAGCTTGTTTAAAGTCTCTTGAATGAATGTATGTTCTAAGTCAAAAACTCTGACAGCGACCTTTATATAGCTTCTTTTTCTTCTTTTTTACTTTAATGATCGATAGCAACAATGATTTAACACTAGCAAGTTGAATGCCACCATTTCTTCCTGGTTTAATCTTAAAGAAAATTTCCTGATTCGCCTTCAGTACCTTCAGCAATTTATCTAATGTCCGCTCAGGAATGCCTAGCGCTTCTCTAATCTCTTTTTTAGTCGTCACCAAATAAGGCTTGTATACATCACTTTTTTCGCTAATATAAGCCATTAAATCTTCTTTCCATTCTGACAAATGAACACGTTGACGTTCACTTCTTTTTTTCTTGAATTTAAACCACCCTTGACGGACAAATAAATCTTTACTGGTTAAATCACTTGATACCCAAGCTTTGCAAAGAATGGTAATGTATTCCCTATTAGCCCCTTGATAGTTTTCTGAATAGGCACTTCTAACAAGTTTAATCACTTCTTTTTCTTCTAAGGGTTGATCTAATCGATTATTAAACTCAAACATATTATATTCGCACGTTTCGATTGAATAGCCTGAACTAAAGTAGGCTAAAGAGAGGGTAAACATGACGTTATTACGCCCTATTAAACCCTTTTCTCCTGAAAATTTCGTTTCGTGCAATAAGAGATTAAACCAGGGTTCATCTACTTGTTTTTTGCCTTCTGTACCGCTTAAAACCGTTAGACTTGAACGAGTAAAGCCCTTATTATCTGTTTGTTTGAAAGACCAATCTTGCCATTCTTTGAAAGAATAACGGTAATTGGGATCAAAAAATTCTACATTGTCCGTTCTTGGTATACGAGCAATCCCAAAATGATTGCACGTTAGATCAACTGGCAAAGACTTTCCAAAATATTCTCGGATATTTTGCGAGATTATTTTGGCTGCTTTGACAGATTTAAATTCTGATTTTGAAGTCACATAAACTGGCGTTTCTAAAACAAAATATGCTTGATAACCTTTATCAGATTTGATAATTAACGTAGGCATAAAACCTAAATCAATAGCTGTTGTTAAAATATCGCTTGCTGAAATAGTTTCTTTTGCCGTGTGAATATCAAAATCAATAAAGAAGGTATTGATTTGTCTTAAATTGTTTTCAGAATGTCCTTTCGTGTATGAACGGTTTTCGTCTGCATACGTACCATAACGATAAACGTTTGGTGTCCAATGCGTAAATGTATCTTGATTTTCGTGAATCGCTTCTTCGGAAGTCAGAACAACGCCACGTCCGCCAATCATGCTTTTTTTTGAGCGATACGCAAAAATAGCCCCTTTGCTTTTACCTGGCTTGGTAGTGATTGAGCGAATTTTACTATTTTTAAATTTGTACTTTAACAAGCGTCATGAAGCACAGTTTCTACAACAAAAGGGATATTCATTCAGCTGTTCTCCTTTCTTACGAAAATTAATTAGTTAGAAGCTACGATCAAAGTTGAATCACAACAAAAAAGGCAATCAACTAAGTTTTTCTTAATTGATTGCTGGTATCTTCTTAAAGACTTGAAATTCCCTCAAAAACCCGATATAATGGGTTTACAGATATTTAAGTATCTGATTAATAAAGTAATTAAATACTTTACCAAATTTCGGGTCTCGACTTCTTTAATTGATTGGTGGTAATCAATTAAGGCTCGCAACTTATTTTCTTGGCGGAAAATAAGTTGGTCGTGGCTCTTTTTTTGTATTCTTTATTCAGTTCGTTGTTTCGTTATATCTAGTATACCGCTTTTAAAAAAATAAGCAACAATTTCGTTAAATATATTAACGACAATCATTGCTTCTCTTCTTCTATTTGCAACTCTACTTGTTCTAATTCATTAGGAATTAAGTCAATAACTAAGGTTGAGTTTGTCAATTCTGCAATTCGTTCCAATGTTTTTAATGTCGGATCTGATTTTCCTGATTCAATCAATGAATAATTTGATCTACTCATTTCTAATTCTTGGGAGAATTTTTCTTTTGATTTGGTACCTCTCATCTTTTTTAAGCTTTCTCTAAATGCTAGTTCCAAGTTTCTCCCTCCTGTTTATGTAAATATTTTGCACGTTTTCCATTTAATTATATCGTTACACCTTGTAAATCACAAGTGATTAATCACAAATCACTTGTGATTAGTGATTGTTATTGGTGTTGCCTAGAACGATTCTAAGCACATGTTTAATTTTAAAGTGGGCAATTATCTTTAAAATGTCCTACAATGATTCAATAAAAGCATGGCTGCTAGTGAAACTTGCGACCATGCTTTTAAAAATACTTAATGGGGTCCCGAGCGCTTTAGCTCCTTGGAAGCTGTCAGTAGTATACCTAATAATTTATCTACATTCCCTTTAGTAACGTGTAACTTTCCAAATTTACAAAAGCGACTCATAGAATTATTTCCTCCCGTTAAATAATAGATAACTATTAAAAATAGACAATACTTGCTCATAAGTAACGGTACTTAAATTGTTTACTTTGGCGTGTTTCATTGCTTGATGAAACTGATTTTTAGTAAACAGTTGACGATATTCTCGATTGACCCATTTTGAAACAAAGTACGTATATAGCTTCCAATATTTATCTGGAACATCTGTGGTATGGCGGGTAAGTTTTATTAAGACACTGTTTACTTTTGGTTTAGGATGAAAGCATTCCGCTGGCAGCTTAAGCAATTGCTGAATCGAGACTTGAGTGTGCAAGAGCAACCCTAGTGTTCGGTGAATATCCAAGGTACGCTTGTAGAATCCTTCTTCAACAATCAGATAGATGTCAGACGCATGGCTTTCAAAAACCACTTTTTTAATAATTTGTGTGCTTAAATGGTAAGGAATATTCCAACAATTTTATACCTCTGTTTGTTAGGGAATTGAAACTGTAGAATATCTTGGTGAATTAAAGTGACACGAATGTTCAGTTTTAATTTTTCTGACGATAAGTTGAATAGATGACTGTCTAATTCAATAGACGTTACCTGTTTACTTATTTTAGCCAGTTTCGTCGTTAAATGCCCTTTACCTGTTCCAATTTCGTAAACGGTATCGGTTTCTTTTAAATTCAATTGTTTTATTATTTGGTTGAGTACTTTTTCACTCGTTAAAAAGTTTTGAGAATATTTTATATTTTTGTTCATGTAATCACTCCTGAAGTGATTACATCTATAAATAAATACAGAAGTTAAACGATTTGTTTGTAATTTTAGTTATCTGTTTAAAAAGTCATAAGATTAGTCACTGGTAGGAATTAATCTAACGTATTTATTTATCTGCGTAATCACTGTTTTTAGTCTGTTTCAAAACAGTAGATGTTTTATCTACATTACGCATTTGGAATACCAACATGACGAATCCCTCCTTCTTAATTACAAATTTTTAGCATCTAATTTAACTTCAATTCCTATTATACAAAATTTTAAGATAATGCACTATCAACACACTCTTAAGTTTGCTTCTAAGTCTTATTTCCATAACTTTAGGGTTAACCATACGCAAGACCAATCACTCTCGGACAATACTCATGATTTTCGGTAAAAAACGTAAAAGAAATAAGAACAATTAACAAAATGTATAATAACATATAGTGGTTCAGTTGTCAAGACAAAAATCTAAGCTTTTTATAATGCCTTGAATGAAATTTTAAATTCCACATCTATGCTGAATTTAGTCTTTCTCTCTTCTTAGATCTATCTTATGATTTTAATATCTCCTATCTGCAGTAGAAACGAGGTATTTATGAACAATTCAAAAACTGCTACTCAAAAACATATGACCCTGGATGACCGTATTTCCATTGAGAAAGGATTGGATCAACACCTGTCTCTCCGTTCCATTGCCTTACAGTTAGGAAAAGATCCCACCACCATCTCCAAGGAAATCAAAAAGCACAGGTCTTTCCAGGAACACAATCGTTTTAATGAACCTGCTAACAAATGTGCTTTGGCAAAAGATTGCAAAAAGAAAAATATTTGTGGTACCTATGCCCCTGTTTGCAAAAGGATGTGCAGATCCTGCAATCATTGCAACTCTCACTGCGAGGACTTTATTCCTCGATCTTACCATTGCAGTTTGCTGGATAAAGCCCCTTTTGTCTGCAATGGTTGCAGTAAAAAGAATCCCTGCCGCCTCGATAAAGCCTACTACCGCTCATCCACTGCACACAGGCAATATAAAACCATCCTTGTGGAATCAAGAGCAGGTATTAACATTTCGCCTGCTGACCTTGTTGCTTTGGATGAATTGGTAACCCCTCTCATTCTGCAGGGGCAGTCTCCTTACATGATCCTCCGCAATCATCCGGAAATTGCTCTATCTGAAAAAACTCTTTATAACTACATTGAGTCCGGAGCTCTTAGTGTGAAAAATATCGACCTTCCTAAAAAGGTGAAATATAAGGTGCGTTCCTGCAGTTCTTCTGAAGCTGCCGATCTGACCATTTATGAAGGACGTACTTACAAAGACTACCAGGCTTTTTTAAAGGAATTTCCTGACACAAGGGTTACGGAAATGGATACTGTCCTGGGCTGTGAAGGTTCAAAAAAAGTGTTACTTACCCTTCACTTTGATTGTTGTTCCCTTATGATGGCCTACCTTCTCGACAGTAAAGAGGTCTGTCATGTAAAAGCCATTTTTGACTCTATCGAACGCTCCTTAGGAACTTTTTCATTTTCCTCTGTATTCTCTTTAGTCCTGACAGACAGAGGTGGTGAATTCCGGAATCCTGCCGCATTGGAATGCGGACAGGAAAACCTGATTCGTACAAGCATTTATTATTGCGATCCTATGTGTTCCTGGCAAAAACCTCATTGTGAGAAAAACCATGAATATATCCGTAAAATATGCCCGAAAGGCACCTCCTTTGATGACTACTCTCAGGAAGACATCACTCTGATGATGAGCCATATCAACAGCTCTCCCGGCAGAGCCTGGGTGGAATGTCACCCTTGAAGCTTGCAAAACTCATGCTGCCTTCAGAGGTAATAGATTACTTTGGACTTACTGAGATACCAGATGATGAGATTGTATTGACACCGGCATTATTACAAAAATAGAACCAGACATTACATATGAATCTGCGGATAAGAGTCTTGCATATTTTTTCCTCCAGGCAAGTGGAATTTAGTCTTACAGGGCACGATTCCAGTTGCCTTATCAGTACGCCTTTTTCCAGTAAATGCACAAACAATGTCTGGTTAAATTCCACTTTAAAGGTTTGACGCATTTCGTCAAACCCTAAAATATAGAATTTAGTCTTCCGTATGGAATTTAAGTTTACGTGCGGAATTTACTTTTTCACTCAAGCGCTTTTTATAATGAACTGATATATGTAACTGGGTAGGGGAGAAAATCCCCCCTTAGGCTGCATGATCATCCAGTAACAGAATCGGATAATAGCAGGATGCCGGTGTTTGATTATTGAGTGCAGAATGACAACGTTCAAAGTTGTAAGTGTGCACATATTTACCGATTGCCTTCCGTGCTTCTCTGATATTGTTATATTGGGTCAGATATGCTTCCTCGTACTTGAAGCTTCGGAACCATCGTTCAATCATGATATTGTCAGCCCACCGGCTTTTACCATCCATGCTTTGACGGATCTGGTTCTCTTTGAGGAAATTCATGTACTCATTGCTTGTAAACTGACAGCCCTGATCTGAATTCAGGATAACAGGTTTTGCCACTATAAACGCCTTTTTTAACGCAGTTATGACCATTCTGGTATCCAGAGTATCATCGACTTCCCAGCCAACGATACAGCGGCTGTACCAGTCAATCACAGCGGTCAGATACAGAAATCCACGCTTAATGGGGATGTATGTAATGTCGATTGACCATGCCTGATTTGGACGGTCGATAACGGCGTTACGTAGCAGATACGGGCAGACTTTAGCCTGTCGCATACGTTTAGAAAGGTTCATTTTTGGATAAATTGGATCAATCCCCATTTCATTCATATAACGGCGCGTTTTCCGGCGACCAACCTGATGCCCACGCTTCTTCAGTTGAGCAGACAGTTGTCGTGCTCCCCAGGCCGGATTATCCGTGTGTAATCGATCTATGATCGATTTGCAATCCAACTCCTCCTGAGATATGGGCATGCCCTTGTAATAAACACTGGTACGATTGATATCAAGAAGTGTAGCTCCTGTTTTAACTGGAAGTTCTTTAGTCTTCAAAAGGTTTTGGACTAAATTTACTCTCGTAGTCAGGTCCAAGTGTTTCTTCAGATTTTTTTTTCAACCAATCCACCTGCATGGTGAGCTGGCCAACTTTTTTCGCATATTCAGCTTTTTCCTTGCGTTTCTAAAGCGAGTTTTTCTTTCAGATTTATCCTCTTGGTCCTATGTCAAGAAAAAGTACAAATTAAATGTAACCAATTTTCTCTGTTCTGAGCGAAGTTTAACTTGCTATTTTTACTGCATTCTCCTCGATGTTTTCAAGATATTGTTCCTCATATTCATTTGGAGACAAATATCCACAATGACTGTGAATGCGTACGGTATTATAAAATGTTTCGATGTATTCAAAAATCAATTTATGTGCATGTGCATAATTAAAGATTTTAAACCGGTTGATCCATTCTCTCTTCAAAAGTGCATGGAAAGATTCTATACAGGCGTTATCCCATGGATATGCTTTCTTTGAATAACTGTGAATCATACCTTTGGTTGCTTTTTGAAATGCTTCCGATACGTACTGGCATCCTCTGTCGCAGTGGAAGATCAACGGTTTTTCAACATTTCTGACACGTTTTGCTTTTTCAACACATTCCACTACATGGGATGCCTCCAGCGTCTCACTCAACACCCAGGAAATGATTTTTCTTGAATACAGATCCATCACACTGGTAAGATACACAAATCCTTCAAATGTCCAAATATAAGTAATATCTGAACACCAGACAGCATCTGGATGAGCAGGATTGAATTCCTCGTTGAGGATATTTTTGAGTTTCTGGCTGAAATCAGAATCTATGGTTGTCTGGATATATGGTTTCACCCAATGGGCTTTGATTCCCATTTGACGCATATAATTTCCAACTGTTTTTTCGGAAACATACTCCCCGGATTTTCGCAATTCTGCAGTAATTTTAGGAGCACCGTAGTTTTGATGGGATTCCTCGTAGATCTTTTGAATTTTTTCTTTTAAAACTGCACGGCGAACAGACGTGTCCGAAGGAACCCGTTTCTTCCATGCATTGTAACCCGAACGTGAAACGCCTAATTTTTTCAGTATTCCGCTGACAGAAACCTGACGTTTCACGGGCAGGGATTTGATTTCTTTCACGTACTCAGAAGTAGCCGTGTAAAGAGCTTTTGTCAGTTTCCCAGAATACCGATTGCTTTTTTTAACACTTCAAGAGCATCCTTCGTATCTCGTAATTCACGCTGCAATCTGGCAATCTCTTTTGCTTCCTCACTTGCATAATTTCCCGAACCACGAGTAGGAACCTCGCCTTTATGTTCCTTTGCTGCTTTCATCCAGTTTTTCAGTGCAGATTCGCTAACTCCAAGATTCTCAGAAGCCTTGCGAAGTGGCAGCTCCGGATGATCCAAGCGATACTGTACTGCATCCTCTTTAAACTGTTGGGAATATTTTGTACCTTTTGCCATAACCATTCTCCTCCCTATATAGTCAAGTCTTTTTTCCTTTAAAATCAAGGTTTTTTTTAATGCTTCATCAATAAATATCTCAGAAGAAAGAGCCATAGGAATGGACATTTCTCTGTATCTGGTACGAAAGTAGTGGATTTTGGGTACACGAAGTAAAACGTCTTCTTTTTTCGTTCTACATGGCCTTGTGTATACCCATCCATCTACGGCAGCGAACCTCCCATGTCTACCAGGATCATCAGTCTATCGCTGAGTCCTAACTTCTCTCGTCCCGCCTGTCCATAACCAGGGTGTCAGCTTAGCTCCTTTACAGGGTCATGCCCTCTGGAAAATATTCCTGCCGACTACTGGCTCATTCTTTGTTTATTGTATTACTGACTTCTTTTCCGTAACAGCACCTTTCAGTGGACGTTTTCCTGTTACATTATGTTTGTTACTTCCAGCTATCATGCTGGTCCCAGCCTTCCGGCTCTTCCTCTCAAAGGCTCAGACCGGCCATGATACACTGGCTTACTTCTTTTATGCTGCTGACTGCATTCCTGGTCTTACAATGTCTCTTAACATCTTCTGACCGTCATAATCTATGCCTTTTGTCAGTATCGCATAAATATCCGGATCAGTTTACATGCCACCGCTATCACCGACTGCATCTTCTTTAGTGGGTTTTTCTCCCTCGTCCTGTAATAATGATGGATCTCTTTGAATTCTTTGTTTTTCCCGATCACAGATACCGCTGCTTCATACAAGGCATACCTCAATCGCTTTCTTCCCCTGTGGCTAATCCTGCTTTCCCCCTTATGTTTCCCGGAGCTGTCTGCAACAATGCCGTATCCCGCCAGCTTCTGCACCTGTTTCGGATTATCAAAACGTTCAATATCTCCTACTTCGGCAATAAAACAGCTTACCGTTTTTATTCCGATCCCACTGATTCCCATCAATTTATCTATATATGGGATCTCAGAAAGTAATTCCTCTATCTCTTCCATAAGTTCATCCATACGGCTCTTATAGATCTCATAATCATTTAACAGGTTTCGGATCTCTTTCCTTGCGCTTCTCGGTGCTTCCGTATTTCCGATGCTGTGCTCCGCTGCTGTTACCAGGGTCTTTGCCCTCTTTATCCCAGCGCCTTTCAGCCTTGCATCCCTCCATATCTTATTGACACCGTCCACGCCAAGCCCTTTGATATCACAAGGCAATGGTGCCTGTTTTATCACCATCAGTCCGCTTACCGCATCCGGATTCCTGTAAACGTCTTTTATCTCTGGAAAATAGATACTGAACCAGCGGGCGATCCTGTTTTTGATCCTTGTGATCTCTTCCTGTGTCTGGATACGGAGGTTAGACAGGTTTCTGATCTCCGCATAGATCCCGGTTGGAATATATGGATAAGAGAATCTTCCTTCATTTACCAGACCTGCAATTGTTTTGGATTCTTACGGTTCATTCTTATTCGGATTATTGTCATCCAGTTCTTTGGATTTCTTGACATGATGCGGATTTACATGTACCGGCTCATCCCCTGTCCCTGCAGGTACGCTCCAAGGTTCAGCCAGTAGTGGCCGGTTGGTTCCATCCCTGGAATCACCTTTTCCATTTCATGTTTCTCTGCTATATCATCCATCCAGGCTTTGAATGAAGCAAATCCATCTTCATCGTTGCTGAAGGCAAACGGCTTTTTTGAGTACTCATAATTGCGCCAGCTAAAAGCTCTTGCATAATGGGTTTCACTTCCCACATCAATACCAACGATCAAAGATTTTTCCGTAATAGATGTAATTTTTGCGTTTTGTGTGTTATAATTCATTTCAAGTACCTCTCTGTTTAATAAGATTTTTACTAACCCTGCAAAGTCAGTAATCTTATTTTACTCTGAGGTATTTTTTCTCAACCTTCTTTCTCGGAATTCCTTATATTTGAATTATACAAGAAGCTCCTTGATCTATGACTATCATATACTATTTATTGAAAATGGTCATGTTTATTTTGTACTATTTATATTCTAACACCATCTCGTGTGTCATTAAAAACCACGGATGCTTTATCGAGGAACTCCTTCTTCCAGTTGCGGAGAAGATTCGGCTGAATATTGTTTTCGGTTGCGATTGTATTTAAGTCTTTTTCTCCTTTGAGCAGTTCAATCACTAATTCTGATTTGAATTTGGCAGAGAAATTTCTTCTTGTTCGAGACATAATAATAATCCTTCTTTCTGTAGTGTTTACAGTATATCAGATTCATTAAGAAATGTCTCTTGAAGTGTCTTAAATTACGATACCATTATAACAATCAATAGCGACTAATGATTTTCATGTAAAAGGACACCAAACTATACGGTGTCCTTTTCAATTCTTACGTCATATCAAGGCTCATTCAATCGTGGTAAATTCGTGGTAAAATGAGTGCTTTCCTATATTTCAAAATGCTTGAAGTATAGTGTTTATGCGGATAATCAAAAATCAGATATAAAATTTGTTATAAATACTATCTATGTTTAATGCCTTTTCAACATTTTTCTTCTTCGCCATATTATTTTTCTTCCCTTTCCTCGTCTGGAACAAATTCCATAATATCCTGTATATTGCAATGCAATACATTACATATTTTTTCCAGAACCTGTGTATTTACATGCTCATTCTTTCCTAATTTAGCCAAAGCATTTGTTGTAATTCCAGCCTTTTCTCTAAGGTCTATCTTCATCATATTTTCATCTATTAATTTTTTCCATAATCTGTTGTATCTGATTGCCATTGCTAATCCCTTTCGTATCATCACAACTATTTATTACCTTTTTAGTATATCATTTGAGTTGTTTTAATTCAATCTTAAATTGATTTTTTCAATCTATAATACATCTGACCATATCCAACCTATATTTATAGAATAAGCAGAGAAATCATCTCCCTCTGCCCTTATTCCACATCTTATCTTCCACCTTATCTTTACCAGCATCTTTGCCAACACTCTCATCATAAATCCTCTGAAACTCCTCATAAAGCTCATCTCCATCAAGCTTTATCCCCAGCCGTTTCATTGCATCCGAAAACAGTCTTATACTTTCACTTACATCAGCAATATCAAATCCGAATATATCTGCCTTAACAGAATCACTGACATTCTCATAACCACCTAGCTCTGATATTCTCCTTACAATCCAGCCAACTTTGTCCATAGGCTCTTTTTCTTTAGGTTCCACAAATTCACTTTTACCTTTTACATCAGTTATACTTTCGCCAACTCTTGCCATATTCACATCAGACGAATTATGAATCTCTGGTATTCCTATGCCATCTAAATCAGTCTGTTGTTTTCTCGCACTATCAGCTTGCTCTTTCAGTCTGCTTATTTCATTCTGATTATTGTCAAGATTCATGACCTCAACATTTGCATCAGGCTCAACGACTGTTGCCGTTGCTTTCTCAACCTCAGTATCCTCTTCCATCCCCGGTATCTCAACATCCCTGTCAGCAACAATCTCCTCCTTCCCCGACACCGCATAATAAGCCGTATACAAATCTTCTTTTATAATGTCATCAGCAAGCTGTATCTGCCTCTTAACATTTCTCTTCTCCTGCTTCAGTTCGTCCAGTTCTTCCTGCACTTCCACATGCCATATCTGATACTCCCAATACTGCTCTTCATTCTTTATACTGCGTTTCCGGCTTGAGCTTTCTTGGTATATCTCATGCTGTCTGTCCTCAATCTGCTGAATCCTTTCTTCCTGCTCACTTATGAAATCCACAAGCTCCACAATACTTTTGATGTCATTATTCACAAGCAACAAATATTCGTCCTGTAACTGATGAAACCTCTTCAAATCCTCTGCATACTTTGCTCCGCCGACTACAAACCGCTTCTGCTCTACAATCCTTAACCGATACAGCTTTGCATAAAACTGCTTCTGGAATGGTGACAGCTTCGCCCTGTGCAATTCCCTTATATCAGACGAATAAAAGTAAGGCTTTGCCATCCATGGCATATCCACATAATGCCGTAACATATCTTCTGAAAACATCTCGTCCAGCTTTGCCAGTTTATGATAATACCGAAATCCCGGTGCCTGTACCTCCATCCAAGCATCTTTCTTGAATACATATCCAAGCCGTTTCATCAGATATTTAAAATGCTCCACATTCCCGGCTGCATATGCACACATCTTGGCATCACGAAGAATTATTTCTTTCATGGACATTTCCTTTTCCCACTTGTCCCTGCTGATATTCTTTGGATTCTTGCTGTACTCTGCCGGCATTATGGAAAGTCCAAGTTCATCACAATATTTATTTGTGATAGGCTGGAGATGATTCTTCCAGTTGCTTTTCGGTGAATTGTATTTCTTGCCGGTTGTCATGCTGACACTGTTCCAGATAAGATGTCCATGCATATGCTCTCTGTCTGTGTGGACTGCATACACAGCCTCATAATCATCACCAAGCACATCCTTCGCAAAGTGCTCCAGGACGTACATTGCCTGTTCTACAGTTACTTTTTCTTCCGGCGAAAACGATATAATCACATGATAGCCTTGTCTTTTACCTGTCTTATAAAATATATTCTTTGTCTCCTTCATCTGCTCAAATGCCGTATCCGGCAGGCAGTTAATACCGCCCACCAGTACACATTCTTCTGTCTTATCCGGATTTTGGATATATTCCAAAGCATTCTTTAGGTGTGATGCTGGATTTCTACCTTCTGACTCTTTTATATTTAAGATCTTTGTAATCGCCATACTTCCAGCACCTCCCCGAATGTTTTCTTTACATCATCCAGACTGTTCTGCAATTTATCAATATCGCTGTAATACAATCTTCCTGTGAATTGCCAAGCTTTACCGCCTGATTAATATTATTTGCAATACCTGCAATAACACGAATTATTTTTGCCCTGTCCTCTGGATAACTTGTATCAATGTTTCCTCCTGTTCGAATTAATTCTCTTATATAGCACTTGCTGTCATTCCTGTTCGCTTAAGTGCCGCTTTCAGAATATCCATATCTTTCTCTGACAACTTCACCGATATCTTATAATCTTTCCTGTCAGACTTGTATCTTCTCTTTCCATCTGCCATACGTTTTTCCCCTTTCGTAATTTCCAAATTCTGTATCAAACCAATCTCTTTTTATCTGTACCATTGCTTTTTCATCCTTTCTAAAAGTTCTGCTTATAGGTTTTGCAAGATGCGGAAAAGGTCGGACCTTTTCCCGAAAAAATATAAACGCATCAGCGTTTACATAATTTTTCGTCTTGGCAGGAGCACCTGCACCCTATATATGATATGTGGTGGTTAATATTCCACCATAATTACTGATATGGTGGCACTTTTTGCCATCACTTTACTGTTTTAGTGGCGTTTTCCGCCACCACTTTTCCATTTTGATGGCACTTTCCGCCACCATGGCTTTTTTCTCGCTTATCTGAGTGGTGGCGCTTTTTGCCGTCACTTTGCTGTTTTGACGGCACTTTTTGCCCCACTTTTGCATTTTGACGGCACTTTTTGCCTCCACACTTTTTCGGCTCTGATTTGTGCGGGGGCGCTTTCTGCCCCCACTTTGTGGTTTTGGGGGCACTTTTTGCCCCATATTCATGTTTTGGCGGCACTTTTCGCCCCCACTTGCCGGATTCACCTATTCAGTTATCTCTTTTGCCATTTCATTTGCATCCGATATCACATTTTCTGCTACATCTATATCCGCTTCCGGCATCTCATTTGTTTCAGGCGGTATATACACTTCATCCTGTTCACTTATCACAGAATCCCCTACTGCCGCTTCATAATCCATTTCTTCTGCAACCTTGATCCGATTACGCAGCGGCTCATAATCCGGATTGTAATAATCTTCGTAACCATAGATTTTCTGTTCAAAGTACTTCCTTGGACATTTGCCCCGCATGGTGAAATAACCTTTTGCTTCAAGCTCTGCATTATATTCCTTTATAATTGCATATGCCTTTGTCATCCCGATACCAAGCATCTGGCTTATCTCTCCTGCATCTATGAATGCTTCCTTTACACCCTTCATGCAGCTCCTCCTTTCATAAATTGTTATTTTAAATACGTGTTTTTACAAAGCAGCTATCCTGTTCTTTATTTATTCCGTATTTTTAGTTCGTGTTTATCTTAATATCCTTTTCAGAATTTGTCAATAGAACTTTTTACAATTACGCACTTGCAATTCGTTTTTATTTATGATAAAGTAATCATACAATCATAAATAAGTCACTTACTGATACGTATTTCATTTATTATCAATCTTATACGCATCTTTACAACGGACTATTTCATGTAAAGGAAGGTGGACAGAATGACTAATTCTCATTCCATTAAAATCACTATGTCTTCTCCAGAAGAAATCGGGAAGGCAATACAGAAACAGCGCAGAGCACAGAAGATTACTCAAAAGGAGTTTGCACAGCATCTTGGTAAATCAGAACGTACTATCCAGAAATATGAGTCTGGTGAAATACTAATGAAGATAGATGTTTTAAAACAGATTGCTAATGAATTAAATGTTCCATGGCAGGAACTTTTATCTCCAGAAGATAATATTCCCAAAGATAATACGACCACTGAGTACCCGGCATATGAATTCCACACTATGTCAGATGTAATCAATGCTCTCTTTGCCATAACTGAACTTACTGACTTTTCATTTGAGCTGACCAATACCAAACCCCCAGAAAATACTGAATGGACCGCTGGGATTAAGGTTAATGGCAAAGGCGATGGAAAATATGATGCAGACTTCTGTCTCTTTATGGAAAACTGGATAACAAAGAAGAATATGCTTCAGACAGGAAAGCTTTCAAAAGAAAAGTTTGGTTCATGGAAATCAGATATGTTAGCATATTATAAGGATTCCCGACTGGATAATGAAGCTGATTCAAAAACTGAATAATTGCAGGCTTACACCTTTAGTAAAGAAAAAGCTCCGGCACACTCCTTCTCGCAAAAGGAATGACCGAAGCTATGTAAGTGATTAACCCGAAGGCTTTATAATCACCCTGAACAAGTAGATTATATCATAGCCTTTTGATGATTGCACAACAATTTTTACAAAAAGGAGATGATATTTATGCCAGCTTACAAAGATGAAAAAACTGGTAAATGGTTCGCCAAGTTCTATTACACGAACTGGCAGGGAATCAAGAAACAGAAGTGGAAAAGAGCTTCGCCACCAAAAAGGAAGCTTTAGGATTTGAAAGGGACTTTTTGGAACAGCAGTCTACCAATCCTGACATGACATTTCAAAACCTTTATGAAATTTATATGGAGGATATGGCTGCAAGACTTAAGCAGTCAACTCTTCTAACAAAAAAGGCGGTACTACAGACGCATATTCTTCCATTCTTCGGTAGCAAGCCGATTAATGAAATCAAAGCCTCTGATGTACGAAGATGGCAGGCGAAGCTTATGAGTTCGCCGAATAATTACTCCCAGACCTATCTGAAGAAGATTAACACGGAGCTTAACAGCATCATCAATTACGCCAAGCGATTCTATGATCTCAACACCAATCCCTGCGGCAAGGCAGGCACCATTGGAAAGGCTAAAGCAGAGGAAATGGATTACTGGACTTATGATGAATATATTGCTTTCAGGGAAGGGGTAAAAGATAAGCCATTATCATATATCTGCATTGAAGTCCTGTACTGGACTGGTATGCGAGAAGGTGAACTGCTTGCTCTATCACCTGCTGATATTGACCTTGATAACAAGACAATATCCATCAACAGAACATATCAGCGGATAGAAGGAAAAGATGTATTTACATCACCTAAGACAAGAAAAAGTAAGCGAAAGATTCCGATTCCGGATTTTCTCTGCCAAGAGCTATCAGACTATATCCAGTCAAGGTATATGCTTGACGCAGATGAAAGGCTGTTCCCGGTAACAAAATCATATCTCTCACACGAGATGATAAGAGGTTGCAAAAACACAGGTGTAAAGAAGATACGAATCCACGATATCAGGCATTCGCACGCCAGCTTACTTATTAATCAGGGCTGTGATGCGCTGATGTTAGCAGACAGGCTCGGACACGAGAAAGTATCCACAACACTTAACACATACTCCCATCTGTTTCCACATAAACAGCAGGAGCTTGTGCATAGTCTAGAATCATTGCAGGCGACAGATTCGCCAACACCTGAACCACCATCTGATAACCCTCTGCTTGAAGCAGCAGGTATCACATGTGAAGTGTCTCAGACTCAAGACAACGGCTCAGATGTAACAATCCGACCTCAGTTTGGACCTGCGTTAGTACCACCAAATACCGCATCAGGGAAAATCATCCAGATGCCACAAAGAAAGATCATATAAAAGAAATCCAGCAGTCATCAGGGTTTCTTGCTATTAAAGTTAATGACAACCAACTGAAAACGATAGAAAAAGAGTAGTTGCTATTAGTAGCAAATTAGTAGCAGAGCAAAAGAAAAAGTCTCGGAATCCGCTTGTTTAACGAATTCCAAGACTTGTGGCTCTTATTCGAATTCTACAAAGACTAACGCTTTTTGTTTAGGAATTATTCTCTGTAATGTTTCTCGTTCTTTTGATTATTTGATATATCCATATTATCCTGCCTATACGAGCTAATGTTATCATTTTGTTATCGGCATTGATAACACCTACTCGATAACTGTGGATAATAACTATATGTAGCATGTCAAATTATAAGCTATTTTGCTTAGAGATTCAACACAAAACTGAAATTTTACTTTTCCTTATATTCATCTGGTATTGCTATTTGAAATGTTTCACACAACAGCATCACATCATGCACATCATTTTTATCGTGTTCATATCCCAAATGAAGCATTACCTGACTCAATGGTTCAATACAAGAAACAGTTATATCTCCAACTTTTCCAATACCGGAAAAAGTTTTTGATGGAAATATATCTCCCTCATAAACAATTCCGTCATCTGTAAATTCAAAACAATGTAAATCAATGATTCTTTGTTTATCATCTTTCCAGACAGTATGACCATCCGTTGTATAATCAGTATTTACTTCCTCAAATCCATGCTGCTTAATCACATAAATATAATCATGATAATGTTTCAGTTCAACAAACAAATCAATATCATTGTGTATTCTTGATTCTCTTTTAAGAAGTGCATCAACACCCCATCCGCCATCTAAATATACTTTAATTTCGTTTTGCAAAGCATATTTTATAATTTCACATGCATCTTCTGTACGTACCATAATCTATCCTCCAAATTCAAATCTTTGTATGCTTTCCAACTCACTAAAAGCCTGAAATTTGTCAGTCTTTCATCCTTTTTGTTATCAATCACCAATTAGCTGTAATCCATTAGGATTTAGCTGATATATTTTATCGCACACCTCTTCAATATACTTTCTATCGTGAGAAATGCTAATGACAGCCCCCGGAAATTCTCGGAGCATTTTTCTTATTACCGGACCGGACAATGGTGAAAAATTTCTTGTCGGTTCATCCAGAATAAGAACATTTGCACCACTTAAGCTCATCCTCAAGAGAAGCACTTTCGCCTTTTGTCCGCCTGATAACTCCCGAATCGGATGCTCCATTTCATCTGGTGTGTATTTAAGTGAACCAAGGTATGTTCTAATTCTTGTACGCTCTTCTTTATCTCCTGTTTTATCAAGGTAATCAACCGGTGTAACATCCAAATCCAGCAGGTCTTCATAAGTTTGAGGCATATATTCTGCTTTAATGTCATTCCGATTTAGGAGTTCTTCCGCTATCTTTTTTAGAAGAGTCGTTTTTCCTGCCCCGTTGGCTCCTATCATACAGATTTTTTCTGAACCTTTTATTTTTAAATGAATTCCTTCTGCTAAAATTCTTTTGCCATCCGGAGTCACAAGCTTTGAAAGTTCATATTCTATGACCGTTTTTCCTGCGGGAATGTGTGAGTTTTCATCCCCTAATTTGACAAAGATTGCTTCTTCCTGTTCCGGCATCTGAGTCATATTTTCATCTTCTTTTTCAAATCTTCGTTCCATTGCCTTAACCGTATGCATTTTGTCCTTTAAGTTTTTGGCAACAGACGGTGCTTGTCTGGTACAACTTCTTAATGCACCTTGTACACTCTGCATAACTCTTTGATATTTTTCATCGCGAATCTTTTTCTCCCTACGGTCACTCAGTGCCCGCTGTTTTTGGATTTCAAATTTATGAAGCCGTTCTTCCACATAGCGTCTATAGGGAAGCTTTGCCACGGTATATCTCGCCTTTGTTTTTCGTATAATCTGCTCGATATGTATCACCATGTTGGCAGTACGCTCTATCAGCGTTTCATCGTGTGAAATAAAAAGCACAATGTGCTTCCAGTCATTTATGATTTTTTCCAGTAATGTAAGCGTCGCAATGTCGATGTCATTGGAAGGTTCGTCCAACAACAGCACAGAAACATCGCGAATGAAAAGCCTCATAAGTTGTGTCTTGACTTTTTCGCCTCCTGAAAGACTACCCATTGTCTGGTTACTGTAGAAAAAATCATTTTTCATTCCAAATTTTCCCGCAATAACAGACAATTCTTTAGGCGTTTTCTCCCAGAATATTTCCTCTTCAGAAAAATATTCGTATATTGTTTTTTCCTTATCTTCATCGAGCATCTCCTGCGGAAGATAACCAAGACGTTCGTGTCCCATTATCCTTTCCCCATCTGCTTCTATATAGTTTTCTACAAGCGACGGATTGTATATCCACTTCATTAATGTCGATTTCCCATTTCCCTCTTCTCCAATAATAACTGCCTTATCTCCATCATTTAGCACAAGGTTGAAATCATTAAGAATTATTCTCAGGTCTTTTTTATGTGTTAAATTTAATTTTTTTATCTGCAACATTAAAGTTTCTCCTTTTCGAAGTCTGAGCCAATTATTATTTTGAACACACAAAAACGAGTCTTTTTGCATACGCAAAAATAGACTCGCTAAATAGCCCCTTATTTCTTTTCCAAAAGGAAAACAAAGGAAATGCCTCTTGCGATAATCCAACTTAAGCGTACACAAAACAAACCTATTCTCTACAGGCTCAATAACTATATGTGTCTTACTTAAATCAAATTATCTATTAATCATTTCCTCACCTTACACAAAATGTGCCTTTCTTTCTTCTAATGGCAATACTATCATACTGTATTTTTTGTGTCAATACATTTCACCTTATGGAAGTGCAAATTAAAATTTTCACTTCCTAATTATACATCCAACCATTACGAAATTCAATCTTTCACAACCTCTTTACAACCACAACCACAGCACTCCAGCAAACGCAGGAGCACCATACCGTAAAACGCTTATGTGTAAATCAACTCCGTTCCTACAACTTCCCTCACACAAGCCTGAATATTATTCATTCTTCCAATCCATTCGTAGGGATTATCTTTCTTTAATTGTTCCGTCACATCTTGTCTGTCGGCATATTCCTTTACCAGTCGAAGAAACATATCCTCTGCTTGCTTATCGACTTCTGCAAGATAACTATGCAGCTTTCCGCTTGTCAGCAGGTTCATATATAACACTTTATAGTGTTCCTTTAAATGCCTTGCATGTCGTTTCCCCCATAAACCAATCGGCTCTATTTCTTCTTCGGCTGGTACTGTGATGTTCGGCAATAAATAATCACCCACCTGTCTATAAGTTCCGCCCATTTCTTCAAAAATTGTCTTTGTCATTTTCCTTTTCCTCCTGTGATTTTTGTCTATCGTGATCGTGTATTATCACGCTTGCGACCTTTAACTGTTCTTGCCTGCTCCAACAAATCATCTATCTGTTTGCGACCAAAAACCTTACGGAGCAGGCTGTAATCTTTATTTTCTGCTTTTAGGATTTTGTTTTCTTCGGTCAATCTTTCATTGACTTTCTCCAAACGCTGATTGGTGCGGTATAACTGTGCATTCGCTGTATTCAGCCTATGATAGTTGTCCCACCCCTCAAAGCAGCGGGCAAGCACCGTTTTGACAAGTTGCTTCAATTTCCTTACAACCGGCTCTGCATTTTGGTTTTATATGCCTTTGCAGTCATAAATTTCTCTGGTTCTGGCAACTGATATTTCGGTGCAGTATCAAGCTCTATTTCAAGATTTGACAGCTCGTCTTTTGCCTTATCATAGTTCAATACTCGTTCCGACAACACATCAAATTCAATCTGTTTCTGCTCGATTTTCGCACCTAATGCCGCCACTTCTTTTTCTCTTTCCTGCTTTTTATAATCCAAAACAGAAAGATGTTTTTCGTGTGTGCCTAAATGTTCCCACTCAATCCCATAACGTTCCATCACCGCCGCAAGCTGTTCTTTTTCGGACTGTATCCATTGCGACCACTCCGTATCGCCACGACTGCCGCCCTTAAAACCTTGCGTTGCAAGAGCCTGCTTTAGTGACACTCTTGTATCAAGTCCACGCTTGCTGCCTGTGGTAAAAGGTACAAAATCTATGTGCAGATGTGGTGTAGCTTCATCCATATGCAGATGAGCCGAGAACACCCGAAGCTGTGGATTTCGCTCCTGAAAACCCTGATAGTATTCATCTAAAATCTGCTTTGCCAGTTCTCCGTTTTCCGTATCGGCGTTCATATTTCCCTTACCGCCCACCTGTAAAATGATTTCGTGGAACGGTTTTTCCTGCTTGGAACTTCGGATTTTTTCATAATAATCTTTTATCTTTCGGTCTGACCTTATCTGCTTGGCATTGTATCTTTCCAATGCTTCATCAAACAATTCGTGATAAACTGTCTTTATATTTTCATTGCAGTAGTCGATATTGAGATGAGTACGAGTTCCGTCTACATTTTCTGCTCGGAACTTTCGGCTATTGTGATTGACCGAGCCTTTACCGACCATTGCACTTATCGTTCTCTGCATTTTTTCATCTCCCATCTGTAAATTTCAACATTCTCAGGTTTGTTACTTTGTCAAAAGTAACGCAAAAGCACTTGACGGGTACACCCATCAAAATGCGACCTGTAAACAGGTTTTGCGTTCTCCGAAGGCTCTCCGAGGGGTGAGCGTGTGCCGGTGGCACACACGCCTGCGAACCGACCGAGCCAGCAGGCGAGACCAAAGAGCCGCCTTTGAAAAGGCACTCTCTGCACACTCCCCTAAACTTTATCCGGTGTCAAAGTGTGACGATGGTGACAATGTTTTTCACAGCGTGCTGCTCTCAAAAACATTGACACCTTTGACACCGTTTGTCACGCCGTCTGCTCGGTTTCTTTCCAAAGTGAAACCTTTCTTCCGTCGTGTGTGCGGCTGTTCTGATAACGGATACCGTAATCACGAAACAGCCTGCTTGCGTTGATACTGAGCCTTAAAGAAAGTACATTCGGCTTTATATCCACCGCAAGCCTTTCGCAAAGTTCCGAAGCAGTTCCTTCCCATCTGTCACTTTCCGAAAAGAGCGTATCCGCTATCTTCTCAAGCAGAGGTTCGGGCGGTTCTTTCCACATCTCCGTTTCCGATTTTGCAAAGTTCCACACCAATCGCTCGCTGTCCCTTACAAGATGGATTTTCATATCCTGCTGGTCTCTGCCAGCAACATCAAGTGTGGCATTGTTGGAAGTACGCTTGTCCTTACTGAGAACAAATGCACCGTCTGCCGCACCCATCAGACCATTCGTGCCTGAAATCATATCGAATATATCTTCCGATTTTTGTTTGCGTGTATGATGAACAATAAGCATTGAAACCTTGTAACTGTCTGCCAACGCTTTCAGCCTTGCCACAACATCATAATCACTTGCGTAGCTGTAATCTGCTCCGCCTGCTTCACGCACACGCTTTAAGGTGTCTATGATAATCAAGCCTGTGTCTGGGTGTTCCCTCATAAACCCTCTTATCTGTTCTTCCAGTCCGCCATTGACCGTTTTACATTCCGTTGCGAAATACAGATTGCCTGTCTCCTTTGCACCGAACATCTGAAACAATCGCTTCTGCAAACGTGGGTAATCATCTTCAAGGGCAAAATAAAGCACCGTTGCCTTACGCACCTTATACTCCAAAGCGGTGTGCCTGTGCTGATATGATAGGCAAGCTGTGCCATCATAAAGCTCTTTCCCACTTTCGGGGAACCTACGAAAAGGTAAGTTCCCCTTTGGAGCAGACCGTCGATAAGTGGTGTCTGAACCTCAAACACCGTATCATACAGCGTTGTCATTGATACTGTTTTCAGATAGGAAGGGTCTAACTGTCTGAGTATTTCCCTTTGCATTTCTTCAAAAGATTGCTCGTACCCCTTGAAATCCGTATCCTGATTGACTATACTATTGTCAGTACATTTGGAAAGTGACTGTTCCGCATCTGTTGCCGCAGATACATTTGGAATAGTCATTTCTTTTTTATTCTCCATTCGCATCCTCTCCTTTCAAACCGCCGAGAATAATGGAAATCAGTTCTATTACACTCAGCAGTTCATCATCCACACCTTTTCCTGCTTCAATCCTTTTCAGTTCCGCAAGGACTGTGGCAAATTCCGTTTTCAACGCCTTATACACTCTCGGATTGCCCTGTACCACCACATCCTGATTTAAGCAACGGCGGTAACAATACTCCTGTTTTGGCAATCCTGATAGAGCTACAGCTCTGTTAATGAGTTCGTTTTCTTCGGGCGATACTCGAAACCCTACTGTGATATTCCTCCAACGATTTTTGTTATCTCTGTTCTTAGCTGACATTTTCAAAATCTCCTTTCCCTAAATCATCTAATTTTTCTGCCATCTCAATCTGCTTTGACGGAAAGAGGTGTGCGTACTGATAAGTAATATCAATACTTTCGTGACCAACTCGGTCAGCAATCGCCACCGCAGAAAAGCCCATATCAATCAAGAGTGAAATGTGGCTGTGACGGAGATCGTGAATGCGGATACGCTTCACGCCTGCCGCCTTTGCCCCTCTGTCCATCTCGTGATGAAGATAGCTTTTCGTCACCGTAAAGATACGGTCTTTCTTCTTCAATCCGTAAAGCATACCGAGATATTCTTTCATTTCCTCACACAGAAACTTCGGCATTTTAATCGTGCGGTTGCTCTTTTTCGTTTTCGGAGAAGTAATCACATCCTGCCCTTTCAAACGCTGATAGGATTTATTGATTGTGACTGTTTCCTTATCAAAGTTGAAATCTGCCGGAGTCAAAGCTAACAGCTCGCCCTCTCGGATACCGCACCAGTAAAGCATTTCAAACGCATAAAAGGAAACAGGCTTGTCCATCATCTCAAAAGAGAATTTCTTGTATTCTTCCTTTGTCCAGAACAGCATTTCCTTGTGTTCCTCACGTCCCATATTTCCCACCTTTGCCGCAGGATTGGAACGCAGTTCATAGTAGCGGACAGCGTGATTGAAAATGGCGGACAACTGATTGTGCAGCGTTTTCAGATACGTCTGTGAATAAGGCTTTTTCTTCTCATCACGATAGGCAAGCATTTCATTCTGCCAAGTAATAATCTCCTTTGTGGAAATCTCGCTGATTTTCAGTTTCCCGAAATACGGAAGTATCTTTGTGCGTATGATATGCTCTTTGGTAAGCCACGTGTTTTCCTTCAAACGGTTCTTCACATCATTGATATAAAGCTCCGTAAAGGCTTCAAAACTCATATCAAGGTCTGAAGAAGTCTGCAATTTGAACATTCTTTCCCATTCCTGTGCTTCTCGTTTGGTAGCAAAGCCACGCTTGCATTTCTGCTTGCGTTCCCCTTTCCAGTTCACATACCTTGCCATCACATACCAAGTACCGTTATCTTCATTCTTAAATACCGGCATTTACATTTCCCCCTTTCCTGCTCCGTAGAGCCTTTCGTAAAAATACTGGCGATTTACACGCCCTGCAATCGTAATAAAGCCCTTTGCTTTCAATTCCTCATTTAATTGTCTGATGAGTTTATATGCATAAGGTTTTGATACGTTTAGTTCCTGAGCCACATCTTCGGCTCGGATAAATCTGTTTTCCATATCCTTTTTCTTCCTTTCTTAAAATAATTTTTTGCTTGCCGCTTTCTCCGTGTTAAAGTTCCAACAGGCACTCCTGCTTGTCGGCAGGCGCTGTGCTGTCCCAATGCACCGCAGTACATCAGGCGCTCGCTCGTATAGGGGTTCCCGAAAAGTCGGAGACTTTTGGGGAAGAGGAGGAGCAGTGCAGCGAATGAGCTTTTGTGCTTGCACACAAGCGAACGATACGGAACTTGCTCCGACGAGGTCTTGGCGGTTTGGCTTTTCGGACGGTCATTCAGTTGTCGCATTAAGCATATTTGTTTAATTCGTAATTTATTTTACTAAACATATTTGCTATTGTCAAGTGGTTGCAAAGAAAATATTAAACATTTTTGTTTCGGTTTTTCTTGACTTCCACTAAACATTTCTGCTATACTTATTTCACTAAATATAAAAGGAGCGTATCATTATGGCTATCAGCGAAAGAATACATTTTTTCAGACTAATGCGTGGTATGACACAAAAGTATCTCGGTACAGCAATCGGTTTTCCAGAAAAGAGTGCTGATGTGCGTTTGGCACAGTACGAAACTGGTACACGCAAACCGAAAGCAGACCTTACAAATGCATTGGCACAGGTGCTTGATGTTTCTCCACAGGCTCTTGATGTTCCTGACATAGACAGCTATATCGGTCTTATGCACACTCTGTTTACCCTTGAAGATATTTACGGTCTTACTGTCAGTGAAGCAGACGGAGAGGTATGCTTAAAGGTCAACAAGGACAAAGGCAGAGAAGCATATGAACTCCTCAAAATGCTGTATGCTTGGAAAGAACAGGCAGACAAGCTATCTTCCGAAGAAATCAACAGAGAAGAATACGATAACTGGCGTTACCATTATCCAGAGTTCGACACCACACAGCGTTGGGCAAAAGTTCCATCACAGGAATTAAGTGACGCTCTCGTGGAAGCATTCAAAGACCACTTGAAAGATAAATAAGCACCTACAGGACCTGCCACTGGCAGCTCCCTACAGATGCTTTGGCAACGACAAAAAAGCCCTTAACTATGGTTATTAACCACAGCTAAGGGCTTAGTTTATAATATGGAATTTGTTCAGAGCCAAGCTCCGAACTTTAGTCTGCAAGCCACCTGTTAATTGTTCCGTTACCCATAAACCACTGGATAACAAGAATAATGGCACTTGCTATGACTGTTATCAATTTGTTATCAAAAGACTAATCGAAATCGCTGAAACCCGCATAAACACTGGCTTTTTTAAGCAACTCGATTTATTCAAACTCAATCGTTCCCGGTGGTTTACTCGTCAAATCATACATTACCCTGTTGACGCCCTTCACCTCATTAATAATTCGGCTCATAACTCTCTGGAGCACCTCAAACGGAATCTCCGCTGATTCGGCAGTCATGAAATCAACTGTATTGACGGCACGCAGTGCCACAGCATAGTCGTAGGTACGCTCATCACCCATAACACCGACGGAACGCATGTTAGTGAGTGCCGCAAAGTATTGGTTCGGCATCCAGGATGGCGCCTTGCCATTTGCTTTAGTGTACTCTTCTACTGCTTTGTCCACTTCCTCCCGGTAGATGGCATCAGCATCCTGCACGATCTTGACTTTTTCGGCATTAACCTCACCGATGATACGGATGCCAAGTCCTGGTCCAGGGAATGGCTGACGGAAAACAAGTTTTTCCGGGATACCAAGCTCAAGTCCGGCTTTTCTTACTTCGTCCTTGAAAAGATTTCGGAGTGGCTCAATGATTTCTTTGAAATCAACGAAATCAGGAAGACCACCTACGTTGTGGTGGGATTTGATCACGGCTGACTCTCCGCCAAGTCCACTCTCAACAACATCCGGGTAAATCGTTCCCTGTGCGAGAAAATCGACAGCTCCGATCTTCTTTGCCTCTTCTTCGAATACACGGATGAATTCCTCACCGATGATCTTACGTTTCCGCTCCGGCTCTGTGACACCAGATAGCTTGCTATAATAGCGCTCCTGTGCATTGACACGGATAAAATTCAGGTCAAACTGTCCGTTTGGTCCGAATACTGCTTCAACCTCGTCGCCCTCATTTTTACGAAGAAGACCATGGTCTACAAATACACAGGTAAGCTGTTTTCCAATTGCACGGGACAACAGACCTGCTGCAACAGAAGAATCCACTCCACCAGATAAGGCAAGTAATACTTTTCCGTCACCGACTTTTTCACGGATCTCTTTAATCGTATGCTCCACAAAAGAGTCCATTCTCCAGGTTCCCTCACAGCCACAGATGCTACGTACAAAATTGTGAAGCATCTTCGTACCTTCCTGTGTATGAAGCACTTCCGGATGAAACTGGATTGCAAATAATCCTTTTTCCTGATTCTCTGCAGCAGCAACCGGACAATCTGCCGTATGCGCAACAATATTAAATCCCGGTGCAACCTTTGAAATATAATCAAAATGACTCATCCAGCAGATCGTATTTTCTGATACGCCTGTAAATAACGGCGATGAAGTATCGACCGTAACCTCGGTTTTTCCGTACTCACGGACAGGTGCCTTTTCCACTTTTCCTCCAAGTACGTGCATCATCAACTGCGCACCATAGCAGAGTCCTAAAACCGGCACGCCAAGTTCAAATAATTCTTTCGAACAGGTCGGTGAATCAGCCTCATAGCAACTGTTCGGACCGCCGGTAAGAATGATTCCCTTTGGATTCATTGCCTTGATCTGCGCGATATCCGTCTTGTAGGAATATATCTCACAGTAAACATTGCATTCTCTGACACGTCTCGCAACCAGCTGGTTGTACTGACCGCCAAAATCAATGACAATTACTTTCTCATGATCCATTGATCTTCTTCCTCCTGATGTTTTCGTTGCCTGCCATCCGTTTGTGACGATGCCTTTTTTAAAGCATGTCCTTCCCTGATACAGACTTTAATGATATTTATTATAAGATACGTTTTGAGAGTTTACAAGGCGTTTTTCCCTCTATTACAGTATTTTGTCATTTTTATCAAAAAATAAATATTTTGGATTCAAATATCACTTAATTTTAAAAACATGTACCTGAAAAATTTGGTCTAAAAATCTGTCTGATGCATTTTAAAATCTGTGAATTATTAAACAAAAATACATATCCCTTTTCTTCTGCGGTCATAATATCCATATGAAAAAACATTCCAATCTTCCGGATTTTTCAAAACTCTGCGCACCGGAGCAGAATCCCATACAGGATAAGATTTCCCTGCTGATCCACTTCTTCTTTCTGGGAAGTTTTTCAGGATTTCTCTGGGAAACCCTTATTTTTCTTGTAAAAGATAATACTTTTCGCAACCGTGGCTTCTTTTATGGTCCATGGCTGCCTGTTTATGGGATTGGCGCGGTGGTCTTTTACTGTTTTTTTCATCATTCCAGCAAAAAAATATCCGGAGCCACTCATCTATCAGGCAGAACATTCCGCTCTAAAATAAAATACCACCCAATCACTATATTCACCAAAACTGCTCTTCTTGGAACAGCCTTAGAACTTGTGATCGGATGGCTTCTCAATACATTTTTCCATTTACGGTACTGGGATTACAGCAGTTATCCGTACAATTTTCATGGATATATCTGCCTTTTTTCAGCAATCGGATTTGGTATCGCAGGTATGCTCTGGATCTGTGTATTTTCTAATATATTCCGAAAATACTGGTTCTCCCTGCCACCCGGTTTCAGACGCTGCTTCAACAGTATGCTGGTACTTTTATTCCTCACAGACTGCGCGGCCGCACTGATTTTCCCAAATGCCGGGCATGGAATCACATTTTAATCTGCAGCTTGCGCCTTCATCTGCCTCTTTAATTTCTGGCACTTCCACCTTCTAAATATTCGCTTTCCTCTTCCATAACCTGATTTTCTTTTTCTTTAAAAATCATTCCGAAAATAGCACGTACAAGCGGGCCTACAAAAAAGATCTGCCAGAAAAATGCCATTGGGAAATTCAGTGCTGTCGTCTCAATCCACACAGCGATCACTTCTTTTCCGGCATGTTTAAATAAAAGTGTTGCTGCAAGGCTCATTGTCGGACACATCAGGCAGACTGTGATTGATGAAATAGCAAGAATCAGCATGATCGGCTTGTCCACACCCGGTGTCACAATACGGAATGCAAGTTTTTTTGACAATGATCCGTAAAGGAAAAAGTCAAGAATAAATGCGATCGGTCCCATGATCACCAGTTCATGAAATGCATTTAAAAATACAATATTGCTCATTCCTCCCATGTTCAGTGAAATATTGTAGCAGATCATTGCGTACACCATCACGAACACCATTAAAATAGTAAATACAACTTCCTGTAACTTTGTCTTTGGCATATTTTTCTCCTCATTGTTCTGATAAAATATTTATTTTTCCCGACAAAAAGCAGAGAAAGCAATCTTTGCGATCGCTTTCTCTGCTGCACGTCGTGTGATTATTATAACGTATTATATGCACTTTATAATAGTTTTAATTTCACAAATTTTTTATACAATTCATGAAATTTCATTGTGCAATTTCTTCAATGCTGTCCTATAATTTCGTAGGAAGCACTTTCCTTTTTTATATGTTTTTTGTTTCATGAAGCATGCCTTTCATTTTTGAAACATTTCTTTCGTTTCATGAAGCATGCCTTTCATTTTTTGAAACATGTCTTTCGTTTCATGAAGCATGCTTTTCATTTTTTGAAACATGTCTTTCGTTTCATGCATGCTGATGCAGATATTTCTCCCTTGTTGCGAGTCCGCCACGGATATGACGTTCGGATTTATTGACATCTAATACTTTTCGTGCTTCTGCCGCAAGCGACGGATTTACCTGGGCAAGACGTTCCGTGACATCTTTATGTATGGTTGTAACTATTTGGAACCGTTTTAGTTCCTTTTTCCTCAGTGTTTTCATCTCCTTCAATTAAAACAGTTTCATCCAATCCCAAATCACCAATAAGACGCAAGTAAATATCTACATTTCCATCCTTGTCCACTTCAATTTTATTGATCAATCGTTTTAACTGTGCATTTGTCATTTCTTGAACATCCGTGATATCTTCCAGTTGCTTGAATGTGCTGTTCAGAATTGCTTCCAGTTGTTCTCCCTTGGTCAGATGATAAGATACCATTTTCAGTTCATTTTCCAACCGTTCGATTTTTTTTCGCATTCCACCGATTTTCTCATTCAATTCCTCTCTGGAAATCAAATCATCGGTATACATATCCATGTATTTTTCACGGGATTTACGAAGCTTGTTCAATTCTGTATTTAACTGCTTTTCGTACTCAATATTTTCATCTTTTGCTTTGTATACCCGCTGAAATTCTTTAATCACATAATTGATTACTTTTTTCTTCTTACTAAGAATCTCCTGAAAATACTCCTGTAGTGCCTGAATCAGTTCTTCCTCATCTACCGTCACCGCATTCGGGCAACTATCCGCCCCTTTCCCGTTATGCCCGGAACACACCCAGCGCACATAAGTATTTTTGTATGTGCGAACAGTTCTGCGAAAAGACCATCCGCACTCCTTACATTTAATCAATGTAGAAAATAAATATTTGTTACTTTGTCGCTCATGTGTAATCTTAAAAGAATCATGACGACCTTTTAAGATATCCTGTGCTTTATCAAAGACTTCATCCTCAACAATCCGGAGTTCCGGTCGAATCGTAACAAGCCATTCTGATTCATCCTTTTCTTTTCTCTGACCAGTCAGAAAATCGGCAATCTCTTCTTTGCCGTTGATAATCTTCCCGGTGTATATCTCATTGGTCAGAATTCGGCAAACGGAGTTCTGGCTCCAGTTATTACCACGCTTAGTCTTGATGCCTCGTTCATTGAGCATATTCGCAATCTTCGATCCGCCATATCCTTCCTCTGTGTACCACTGAAAAATCTGACGGATTGCTTTTGCCTCGTTCTCATTGATAGAAAGGTTAAAATAGTCACCAATCGTCTTATGATAGCCAAAAACGATATTCGGAACACGTCCCTTTTCTGCATTCATCTTCTTACCAAATTTAATACGCTTGGATGTGTTGGCACTTTCCTCCTGAGCTAATGCCCCGAAGATAGTTAAGACAAATTCGCTGTTGCCCATACTTGTCATGTTGGCGGTCAGGAACTGTGTCTCAATCCCAAGAGATTTCAGTTTGCGAACACTCTGTAGTAAATCAACGGTATTTCTGGCAAAACGGGAAATATCCTTAACTACAACCATATCGAACAAGCCCTTTTCCGCATCTGCAAGCATACGCTGAAATTCCTTACGATTCTTGATTTTAGTTCCGGAAATGCCTTCGTCTGCATACAATTTAATGAGGTTATCTCCGGTGCGCTTGGTATATTCTAAGAAGAATTCTTTTTGTATTTCTAAGCTGTTGAGCTGATCGGTTTTATCTGTAGATACACGGCAATATGCGGCGATGTTCATAGCGTCTAACCTTTCCATCAAAATTGTAGCGTTCTGTTACAACTATTATACTATTTTTCTTTTTAAGTTACAATACATACTCAAAAAGCTACCATTCATATTGAATAGTAGCTTTTTCAACTATTAATTTTCTCGGTTCCAGTTTATGTAGTCAATAATCATAATAATTTCTTGAACAGCTTGGCGCAATTCAAACCTAAAATCGTTCATATCACTTTTTTTGGCCAAAACCGTCTATTATGAGCACTTAGGTCTCCATATTTTTTTACTTTTTTAATATGTACCTCAAGGTTTCTACTAATATTCCACTTATCAGATGCCGTAAATCTAGGGATCAAATCACTCAAAAAAAGGAATTGCCCATTATTATCTTTGATATTTTCGTCTATTCCGTATCTCTCAAAACATTCAATAATTAACGTTTCTATCAGCTTTCGCATCATTACCAATACTGCATCATACAAACAGCATTCAAAGCATTGATTCATTTGCTTTGCCATCAATTTTAGATAATACGGTGCACTGTCGAGTATATCTAAAGGCAGCAATTCATCTGTGACGACCACTTCGACTTCTTCAGAAACTTCACTTTTTATTTTATCAACCACACTTCGCTCTAAAGTATAACCATTTTTGTTTTTTAAAAAGATAGCATTTTTCCCTTTTGAATGGTCAGACAAATATGCTGGAATATTTGAATATGGTTTAATACTTAATACTGAATAACACTCCACAATTTGCTTTGGTTGAACACTTTGTAAATTATCAATGTATAAAGAGTAATATACAAAGTAAACTATCATCTCACTTGATGATTTTTTATAAACTCCGGTATCTTTTGAATGAAACCTTCTAGCTTATTGTGCATCATTTATCCTTTCCCACCAAGTCTCTATCAACATGGTCTTCTCCTATATGATTAATCTTAAATTTACCCGCTTCTGTAGAAACAAAAAAACTTTTAAGATTTTTTGCATTTACTAATGCTTGACTAATATTAAAACTCGTACTTTCCCCCAACGTTCTCAATACAGTAAATACTATGTCTTTATTTACCTCATCAATCCCTTTGACATCCTTTAACCATTTTGCAATGACAACCGTTTTATCCTGATGATTCGCAGGAGAATGTTCAGAATAAAATTCCACTAATGCACTTCTCTCATCTTGACTTAAATTTAAATCCACAAGATTATACGTTTCTGTTACACCAGTTTTAGCTTTAGAAATTTTTTTCTTACTTCCTTTTCCATCCTTCTCCGTGATTTCCCCACAAACAATTTTAGTTGCAAGTTCAATCCCCTTTCTCTCGATTCTAAAATCATTCTGATTAACTGCTGAAATTAGTTTATCCGAAATCAATGTTCTAACATTTTTTGAAAAATTTTTATTCCTTATATCCGTATATCGATTTGTTTCTCTATAACACTGACGTAAGTCATCCCTAGAAAAGAACTGTGTTCCTTGTTCTGATTTATAAAATGCATAAACTAATATCCATTCACTTTCAGTACGTGGTCCACCTACTAATACTACATTAGACAAACTCGGAATTTCTATCTGATCCTGCTCTTCATAACCATCCTCGTTAATTCTCATAATATTCTCATTTTCAATCTTTTCTTTCATATTATCCGTATGCATACTTACCACTTTTCTGTCACATTCGTCCATACGCCCCATACCGCTATCTTTAAGAGAATTAAATATCTCTTTAACGTTTTCTGCTTCGCCCTCTAATTCAACAGTCATACCGTTCCATGTTACCTTGATTTTCAGTTCACTCATCTTTTAGTCCTTTCACTTATTCAAACTTTTTCCACTTTGACTATATCAAATATTAACTGGAATTTTCTCCGTTTCCTTTTTATATGTTAATTTATATAGATAATCCAATGGATATCTAACTTTACACTTATCATATATCTTTTTCCATTCTAAGAGTTTTAGTATATCAAGGAATTCAAGATGTTCTAAAGAAACTGCATATACTGCAGAAAATCCATCATTTCTTGCTTGGCTCTTTTCAAAACTATGTTCTAAAAATGACTTCCATCTGTATTCTGAGATAGGTTTCTTTCTCACAATCTCTGTACACACAATCTCTGAATAAATCCATGGTGAATAAGTAGTTTGTTGATAGATATCCTTATATTTTTTTATAGAACTATTCGTATTTAATAAGATGGTTATCTCTGACTTATCAATCATTTTATACAAGGCAATTGTCAACATCGTATTAACGTGTTTACTCGCTGTATTACATTTTTTATGGTCATATATACAACCGCCGCTGGGTTTATTCTTTTTATCACTGTACTCGTCATTTATCATTTCAAGTAAATCATCAGCATACCCCCACACGCAAGAATCAATAAAGCATGTTAATCCAAAACAAGAATGAAGCCACCCTGCAAGACCCTTTGCTAATTTTTCATCAGCATGTGAATGAGAAATAAATACATCCGCTTCCATTTGCGGAAACCAGTCTTTTTCTATTTGTGTCCCGTCCACAATTCCATCGATAACATACTTTTTTAAATTCTCTGAAACTTTCGCTTTTTGTCCACTCAAATGTGTTTCACCTATCTGCACATAATCTTGAAACTTTGTAATATCCTTATCCAAATGCAAATTATATCCTGTTACCACTACTTTCCCTTCCTTCTTGCCGCGTTCTCTACCCAACTGTTTAAATTTGAGTACCCGTTTTCGTTAACATAATCGTGAATTTCATCGCAAAAGCTGTCAAAATATGCCGGTGTTCCATCATTATACTCTCCTATAGCAGAATGTATATTACACCTTGCCGATACCTGCCCCGTTAACATATCTCTAATATTGTTAATATGTATTCCAACTATCGCATTTCCCCTTTTAATACTCTCACATATTTCATATTGAACAAACTTTCTTGACAACGTATTCGTTCCGAGAAGGACTACCGTAACACTGGTACCCTCAAGCTGTTTATTTATCCATCTATATACCGCTTGATCACCTGTTCTTTTTATTTTTTCAAACTCCGCCTTATCAATAATTCCTGACTGTATCTGATTGCCATATGTTACCCATCTATTTCTAACAACCATACATCTATTAATATCATCTCCATAACAAAAACTATAAAAGACTTTTCTTGCCATACCTATCACCCCTATTTAATATTGAAAAACAATGTACATGATAATTCCAACTGCTATCATCCATACAGTTCCATAAAGTGGACACAACGTTTTGGATAGCATATATTTCATAATACACGAATTCTTTTTGTCAGCATCTTTCCACATTTTTTTATTATATGGGTTTAAGTCATACAGGTTTTCCATGTTATCATTTTGTCGTGCATCAATTACCCATTCATATTTCCATCTATACAAAGTTTCAGTTTTCAAGAAGAAACCATCCATTCCCCAAAACACCGTAGTTACCACAAATAAGAATAATGCAACAATTGACAGTTTACATCCTTGTCCGATTAACAATGTCAATGCTAATGTCACGAGAGAAATATACCATCCTTTAGCTTAAATGAACAATCCGCCATTCTTTTTATGCATTCTTGTATTATGTCAATCTCTTTGTGCAATATTTCATTAACTTGATTATTCATTATAATAAGCCTTCCTTTCTTTTACCTCTAATTTCAGCTACTAATTTATGCACCGTCGTCCCCGGACACATCTCTGATGGTTTCTTTTTACCTTCTCGCTCACACTGCTCCAGCTTCTGCTGTGCTATCTGTATTGCCTTTTCCTCATTCCCTGCATTGCTGATTTTTCCATACATCTTTTCATCTGCCTTGGAATACTTCTGTCCCGTCTTGCTCTCATATACTCGCCCAAACTCAGAGCAGCATGTCCATGAATCTTGAATTGCCGGCATTGCACCAAAATAAGCATACATCCATATTTCAAAACATGGATTCGACCATCCTACTTGTATACCTTTTTTCTCTGCCTCGGAAATAATTTCATCAAATCCTATCACTTGATCTCTGTCAAACACAATCCAAGGAATACGATATTGAGCCTCATAGGCTGTTAGCTCCAGGCATTTATCAATCATGCTTCTTGTCTTTGTTTCTACGACTTTAATGACAAGTTTGTTTCTAACTTCCTCCGGCAATGATTGATGCAGTCCTGCAAAAAAGCAACGTTCGGTTCCTTCAGTGTCTGTAACAATCAAGTAATATCCCAATTCTGGTACTTTGATTGTTCTTCTTTGCTCTCTTGTCTTTCTGTTCCCTGTTCTATCCCCTTTTGCCATGCTCAATCCTCCTTAAACATATCAATACTCTTTAAAGTCGGAATGGCACCATACTTACCAATCAGATAATTCTTCTCATAGCTTTCGTCCTTGCGATACGCACTCCATCCTCATCCATAAAATCTGCGAGGGAGTATAATGTTGAAACACCTCGATCATCTTTCTCAACAAACCATATTTCATCACGGCGCAGCAACTGATTTGAAAGTTGCCAGGTATCATGCGTTGTAAATACAAGTTGCGCATGGTTAACATTAATATTGGGATTCAAGAATGTAAGCAAAAAGTTTCTTACCAAAAGCGGATGTAAGCGGGCATTCAATTCATCAATAAAAAATACACTCCCCTTTTCCAATACTTCCTGTAGTTCCGGATAAAGAGCAAACATCTTTAATGTTCCGGCTGACTCTGCACCTAAGGGTATCTCTGCCATTTCATCAGAATCAATCTTCTTATGAAGCGCATTAATCTTATATTTTTCTTCCTTTGATTCACCATCACTCGGAACCTTTTCTACCCGAAAATCCTTAATATGTTCATCAAAAGATGCAAAGTATTCCACAACCTTCTGCTGAACGTTCTTATCATCCACAAAGCCTCTCGGCAATCTACGTGATAAGAAAAAGTTAGTAACCGGATCACCAAAATCTGCAAATTCATTTGTCAAGAACCAGTCTCTGATTGCCTTACATTTACTAATTTTTAACTTAGCTCCTAAAGAAGCAATCAACACCTGCTTTTCCAGCGCAATCTTTATATTATCCCTGCTGTTCTTCGGCAAGCCTGATAGATCTAATTCACTGTCAGAATTCCCACGATAAAATACTGTACTGTACTTTCTGGCTGTCTTGGCCTTAGAGTTCAGCCATTCCTCTGTTACACCTTCCTGATCAACGCAGAATCCATAATTATATGTCTTCTCGTTCTTATCTCCAGGAATAGTGAAATAGACCTCAAAACTGGACTCTGCATCTGCTGACGTGGAATCAAACAAAAACGGAGTAGGTCTATACTCCTCAAACTTCTCTTCCTCATCTCCATACTTGAAAGAATCCACTACATACTCGGCCATATACTCAAATGCACTGTATATATTTGACTTGCCACTTGCGTTTGCTCCATAAATGGCAGCAACCGGCAGTATCTTTTCTCTTCCGATGGTCACAACTCTTTCAGAAAATTCTGTCATCTTAGTGGCAGACAAATCCAAAGTTGCTTCTTCTCTAAAAGATCTAAAATTTTTAAAATTAAATTGTATCAACATAATTGCTACCTCATCTTCTTTTCTGTTTTTTATTATATGCATTTTTTCAAAATAATCAACACCTAGATGTGATTTTTTCTCATTTAAGTGTTGACTATTCATTTCCTTTAGATATCAAAGCAAAAAGCAAGGCTCTCACCTTGCTCCTCTTACCCCACGCATAATTTTTCCTTGTTTTCCGATAAGTTCTCTAATATGTAAGCCTCACTCTCTGCATACAATGCAGTTTTCTCTATTGCCCGCTCTACCTTCCCAGCATTTACTTCTATTAAGAGTTTACACAGGAAATCTGCAGTATCTTCCGCTGAATTTGGATTATGAAAACGATAATTTAATTTCGTCCGTTTCAAGCGAAAGCTACACCCCCTTACCTCGCCTGTCCTTCTCTCCCATACTATGAGAAGATTCTTAGATTAGACCAGATCATTTAATCTAAGTTAAGCATAACCTACTTGAAATCAAATTACGTTCCCCAAATACTAAACTTTTGTCCATTCCCACCGTACTTTTTCAAAAAATTTCACTGCTCCTGACTGCATCATATTCCATTAAAAGTCGTAAAATAAAAAGAAACCCTTGAAAAAGGTTTTATGTTACTAACTAAAACTTCCCATACCTAAAATGGGATTCGTTCCTTGAAAATTCAATATTTCAGCTAACAAAATAGCGATTTATGCCGCTGCAGCTTCCAAATGGAGTGCTTTTCTCAGATATTCCGGCAATCTT